>Ga0181520_10012694_pt1 | contig 10775 bp, 3 predicted proteins | sample PEATcosm2014_Bin_29_FD_132451 | JGI IMG/M metagenome (GOLD analysis project Ga0181520, IMG submission 132451) | Peatland microbial communities from MTU Mesocosm Facility, Houghton, MI, USA - PEATcosm2014_Bin02_30_metaG | ecosystem: Environmental > Terrestrial > Soil > Wetlands > Peat | place...
ACCGGCGCGGGCTGCGGGTCATTACCGAGTCGCTGCTCAACCGCACGTCGGACCAGCATCCGTGGTTCCAACGCGCCCGGTGGGCGCCGGCCGGGAGCCGATGGCGGGAATTCTACGTGTGGAGTGACACGGTCGAGAAATACACGGGGGCACGGGTGATTTTCAAGGACGCCGAGGCGTCGAACTGGACCTGGGACGGCGTGGCCAAGGCGTATTATTGGCACCGTTTCTATTCCCACCAGCCAGACTTGAATTTCGAGCACGCCGCGGTTCAACACGAGATGGTGAGGGTGATGGATTTCTGGCTTGGGCTGGGGGTGGACGGGTTGCGGCTGGACGCGGTGCCGTACCTGTTTGAGCGGGAGGGGACCAGTTGTGAGAACCTGCCCGAGACTCACGAGTTCCTCAAACGGCTGCGGTGGCACGTGGATAAGCGGTATGGAGACCGGATGCTGCTGGCCGAGGCGAACCAGTGGCCCGAGGACGCGGTGGCCTACTTCGGCGCCGGGCGGGGCGACGAGTGCCACATGGCGTTTCATTTTCCCCTGATGCCCCGTTTGTTTATGGCGCTGCGACTCGAGGACCGGGTGCCCATTGTGGACATCCTGGAGCGGACGCCGCCCGTACCCGAAACCGCCCAGTGGGCGCTGTTCCTGCGCAACCACGACGAACTGACGCTCGAAATGGTGACCGACGAGGAGCGCGATTACATGTATCGCATTTATGCGCGAGCTCACCAGGCGCGGCTCAACCTGGGCATCCGGCGGCGCCTGGCGCCGCTCCTGGGCAATGACCGCCGGCGCATCGAGCTGATGACAGCGCTGCTCTTTTCGCTGCCCGGCACGCCGGTCATTTACTACGGCGACGAAATCGGGATGGGCGACAATGTTTACCTGGGGGACCGCAACGGGGTGCGGACGCCGATGCAATGGAGCGCGGACAAGAACGCGGGCTTCTCCCGCGCCAACCCGCAGAGCTTGTATCTGCCGATCAACCTGGACCCCGAGAATCATTACGAGGCGGTCAACGTGGAAGTGCAGGAGCGCAACCCGCACTCGTTGCTTTGGTGGATGAGGCGCCTCATCGCCCTGCAGAAGCGGTGGCCCGCCTTCAGCGTGGGCGCCCTGGAATTCCTGCATCCGGAAAACCGGGCGGTTCTTGCGTTCGTGCGGAGCATGCCCTCCCAGCGGCTGCTCGTGGTGGCCAATCTCTCCCGGTTCGTGCAGCCGGTCGAGCTGGACCTTTCCACCTTCCGATCTCTCACACCGGTGGAACTGTTCGGTCACAAGGAGTTCCCCCTCATTGGCGACCGTCCGTATTTCCTCACGCTGGGACCCCATGCGTTCTACTTGTTTTCCCTGGAAGCCAAGGCCCCGGAGACGGTGGCGTCCGCCGTCGCTCCCGCCGAGGCCGGGGCAAAGGCGGTGCTGACCGTCCAGGAAAGCTGGAAGACGGTCTTTCAAGACCGGGACCGGGGGCCTTTGGAACGGGCGCTGCAAGACTGGCTTCCGATGCAGCCCTGGTTCGGGGGCCTGAGCAAAGCGATCCGCGCCGTTCACGTGCAGGACGCGGTTCCGGTCACGGTGGACTCCGGGCAGGCGGTTCTGGCCCTTCTGCAAGTCGACTATTCTCGAGGGGAGCCTGAGCGGTACTTGTTGCCGCTGGCCGAGGCTTTCGGGGAAGAGGCCCGGGCCATCGTCTCACGGCCAGGCGCGGTCGTTGCGCGGCTGGCGCGCCAGGGCGCGGAGCAAACGGGTGTTCTCTACGAGGCGCTGGCCAGCCCGGCCTTTTGCCGGGCGCTGCTGGGCCTCTTCTGGCGCCGCCGAGCCGCGGCCGGCCGGAGGGGCGAACTCGCGGCGACGCCCGCCGACCTGCTGCTCCAACTACGCCGCCGGGGCGCGGAGGCTCCGGAGCCGTCAGCCTGGCCCTCCGGGCACCACAACGCTTTGGTGGTCTTCGGCGAGAAACTGATCCTCAAATGGTTCCGCCGGCTCGAGCCAGGAACCAACCCCGAACTGGACGTGAACCGCTTCCTGACGGCGCGACGGTTCCCGCACACCCCGGCGCTGGCCGGGGCGCTGGAGTACCGTAGCGCCCAGGACGAGATGTTCACGGTGGCGGTGCTAACCGCGTTCGTGCCGGGGTGCAAGAACGCCTGGGACGACGCGCTGGATACGTTGAGCCGGTTTTACGAGCGGATTCAGACCCTGCCGGAGGCCGACCGCCAGGCACGGGCGCCTTCGGCATCCTCGATTGCGCAACGGGTCAGGGCCGGGCTGGCCGAGCAGGACCAAGACTTGATCGGCACGTATCTGGAACATGCCCGCCAAATAGGACGGCTCACGGCGGCGCTGCACCTGACGCTGGCGTCGGAGCCGGCGGACCCGGATTTCGCGCCCGAACCGATCACGCCCCATTCGCAACGCGGGGTGTTCGAATCCATGCAGAACCTGGCGCGCCGCAACATGCAACTGCTGGGCGAGCGGCTCAAGAGTCTGCCGCCGGAGCACCGGGCCGCGGCGCAAGCCGTCCTGGGTCGTGAATCGCGCATCATCGAGAAGCTTCGCGCCTTTGGCCGACTCGACGCGCGCATGGCACGCATCCGCCTCCACGGAAACTACCACCTGGGACAGGTCCTCGACACGGGAAAGGACCTTTGGATCGTTGGCTTCGAAGGCGAGCCGGCGGCCGCGTTGAGCGAGCGCCGTCTCAAGCGCTCGCCCCTCCGGGACCTGGCGGACATGATCCGCTCGTTCTATTATGCGGCGCACGCGGCGCTTCGGAAGCAGGCCGCGCACGGGATGCTGCAACCGGCCCAACTGGCGGCCCTGGAGGAGTGGGCGCGGTTCTGGGCGCAACGCGTGGCGGCGGCGTTTTTCGCGGCCTACCGCCAGTCAGCCGGGGCCGCGGCGTTCCTGCCGGCCGACGATGCGGACCTCGATGTCGCGATGGAGGCATACCTCCTGCGCCGGGCCATTTCCGAGCTGGGCCACGACCTGGAGCACCGGCCGGACTGGGTGGGCATCTCGCTCCAGGGTGTCCTTGATTTGCTCCAACCTCCGGAATCCACATGAACAGGTTCATTTGCATCCACGGGCATTTCTACCAACCGCCGCGCGAGAATCCCTGGCTTGAGGCCATCGAGCTGCAGGATTCGGCGTTCCCTTACCACGACTGGAACGAACGCATCACCGCCCAATGCTACGCGCCCAACGCTTACGCGCGGTTCGTGGACGGTGAGGGGCGCATCGAACGCATCCTCAGCAATTACTCCCGCATCAGCTTCAACTTCGGACCCACTCTGCTGGCGTGGATGAAGGAGAAAGCGCCCGACATACACCAAGCGATCGTAGCCGCGGACCAGGAAAGCCAGAAGCGGTTTTCCGGCCACGGCTCCGCCCTCGCGCAGTGCTACAACCACATCATCATGCCGCTGGCGAACCGCCGCGACAAAGTCACCCAGGTGCTCTGGGGCCGCAGCGATTTCGAGGCGCGATTCGGCCGCGCGCCCGAGGGAATGTGGCTTCCGGAAACAGCGGTGGACAATGAATCGCTGGACGTCCTGGCCGAGCTCGGCCTCAAGTTCACCCTCCTCTCCCCGACTCAGGCCAGCCGCGTGCGGCCGTTGGCGGGCGGCGATTGGCACGATGTGAGCGGCGGACGCGTGGACCCCTCGATGCCGTACCTGGTAAGGTTGCCCTCAGGCCGCTCCATCGCGGTGTTCTTTTACGACGGGCCGATTGCCCGGGACGTGGCCTTCGAGGGACTGCTGAACAACGGGGACAGCTTGGCCCGCCGCCTGATGCAAGCGTTCGATGACAGCCGCGGCCACGCGCAGCTCGTGAACATCGCCACGGACGGCGAGACTTATGGCCATCACAACCGCCATGGAGACATGGCGCTGGCGTACGCCCTGCAGGCCATCGAGGCCGGCAAAGACGCAGGCCTGACAATTTACGCGGAATTCCTCGAAGGGCATCCCCCCGCGCACGAAGCCGAAATCCACCAGGCCAGCTCGTGGAGTTGCGCCCATGGCGTGGACCGCTGGCGCAAACACTGTGGCTGCAACTCCGGCGAGCACCCGGCCTGGAACCAGCTTTGGCGCGAGCCGCTCCGCCAAGCCATGGACTGGCTGCGCGACCAACTGGCGCCCAGGTTCGAGACCAAGGCCCGCGAGTTCTTCAAAGACCCCTGGGCGGCCCGCGATGATTACATCACGGTCATCCTCGACCGTTCGCCGGAGAACACGGCCCGCTTCATGGCCCGGCAGGCGGCCCGGCAGTTGGACGGGCCCGATGAAGTCACGGCGCTGCGCTTGCTGGAGATGCAGCGCCACGGGCTGCTGATGTATACGAGCTGCGGCTGGTTTTTCGACGAGATTTCCGGCCTTGAGACGGTGCAGGTCATCCAATATGCCGCGCGGGCCATCCAGCTCGCGCATGACCTCCTGGGCGAGGATCTGGAGCCGGCGTTCCTGGACATCCTGGGCAAGGCCCGGAGCAACCTGCGCGAGCATCCCGACGCGCGGCACGTCTATGACCAATTCGTCAAGCCCGCCATCATGACACGAGAAGGCGCGGGCGCCCACTACGCCATCAGTTCCCTCTTCGAGTCGTATCCCGAGGAGGCGCGCATCTACTCGTTCACCGTGCGGCAGGAAGACCGGCAGATGTTGAGCGCGGGCCACGCGCGGCTCGCCCTGGGGCGGATCAAGGTCACATTCGAGGTCACGCGCAACGCCGACCTCCTCACCTACGCCGTGGTCCACATGGGCGACCACAACCTGAATTGCGGCGTGCGGTTGGGCGGCGAATCCGCGGCCTACGCGGCCCTGGTGAGCGACCTGCGCACCGCCTTCGAGGCGGGCGATTTCCCGGAACTCATCCGGCTCACGGACCACCATTTCGGCGCGACCCATTACTCTCTGAAAAACCTCTTCCGCGACGAGCAGCGCAAGGTGCTCAACCAGATTCTGGCCGCCACGCGCGACGAGATACACAACACCTACAGGCTAATCACGGACCGCTACGCGCCGCTCATGCGCTTCCTTGCCGATCTGCGCGCACCCCCTCTCAAGCCGCTGGCCCTGGCCACCGAGTTCGTCCTTAACAGCGAACTGCGACGGCAGTTCGAGGGCGATACACTGGACCTCCAGCGCGTGCGCACGCTGCTGGGGGAATGTGAATCGACCAAGGTCCCGCTCGACGCCGACACCCTTGCCTACGCGCTCAAGGGGCATCTCGACCGCCTGAGCGACCTGGTCCTCAAGTCGCCGGAAGCGCCGGACCTGCTCCAGCAATTCACCGACGCCGCCGAACTGGCGCGGGCGCTTCCTTTCGAGGTGAACCTATGGAAGGCGCAGAATGCCTACGCGGGCATGCGGAAAGGGGTTGTCCCCGACCTCCGCCGGCGCGCCGAGGCGGGCGACGACGCGGCCAAAGCGTGGTTGGAGAAGTTCCCAGTGCTCGGGGAGCGCCTCGGCTTTCGCGTGGACGAGGATGCCAAATGACGCCCTCAAGGAGCGAAGACCGTGCGACCCAGGCTGGAGCGGGTGCGCCCCGCGCGACCTACCGGCTGCAGTTCAACGAACACTTTCGCCTGGCGGACGCCCTGGCGCTGGTCCCTTACCTCGACGAACTGGGCCTTTCGCATCTGTATGCATCGCCTCTGCTCGAGGCCCAACCGCACAGCGCCCACGGGTACGACGTATGCGATTTCAGCCGGTTGAACCCGGAGTTGGGAACGGAAGAAGACCTGGAATTACTGGCAGCGGCGCTGCGCGCGCGCGGCATGGGCCTCGTGTTGGACATTGTCCCCAACCACACGGGCATCGGAGGACCGGAGAACCGCTGGTGGTGGGATGTGCTGGCTCATGGACGGGAGAGTCGTTTCGCGCCTTGCTTCGATATCGACTGGGAATCTCCGGACCCGAGGCTGCACGGCAAGGTGCTTGTGCCCGAGCTCGACGCCCCTTACCAGCGAGTGCTCGAGAAGCGCCGCCTTCAACTGCGCTTGGACGACCATACCCTCACGCTGGCCCATGGGGACCGTCGGTTCCCGGTGGCCCCGGAATCCGTCTCCAACTTGCTGGGGTTGGCGGCGGGCATCCCCGAGGCGGTGAGTCAACTCAATGCCAGCCCGGACGCGCTGGACGCCCTGGCGCGGCGGCAGCACTACCGGCTCACGTGCTGGCAAAACGCGGACGCCGAGTTGAACTATCGCCGCTTTTTCAACGTCCCCACCCTTGCCGGCCTGCGCGTGGAGGACCCGGGCGTTTTTGACGCGATCCATGAGCGTGTTTTCACCTGGCACCAGCGCGGGTGGGTGGAAGGCTGGCGCGTGGACCACATCGACGGCCTGCGAGACCCGGAGGAATATCTGCGCCGCCTCCGCTCAACGACGCCTCGCGCCTGGATCGCGGTTGAAAAAATCCTGGAGCCTGGCGAAGCCTTGCCCGGCTCGTGGCCCGTCGCCGGCACGACCGGCTATGACTTTCTGACGCGGGCCACGGGGCTGTTCATTGACCCGGCGGGCATGGAAGCGCTCACGAATCTCTACGTCGAGTTCACCGGCCAGACCGCCGATTACGCGGCCCTCGCGCTCGAGAAAAAGCGGCTGGCGCTCCGTGAATTGCTGAATGCGGAGGTGAACCGGCTCGTAGCCCTGGCGCTCCAATTAGCCGAGCGCCATTGGCGTGTGAGGGACTTCTCAGCCGAGGAATGGCGCGCCGCCTTGATCGAACTGGCCGCCTGCCTGCCGGTGTACCGCACCTACGCGCGGCCGGGGACCGGCCAGATCAGTGAGGCCGATGCCGCGCGGATTTCCGAAGCCGTCGCTGCCGCGCGCCAGGAGCGTTCGGACCTCGATCCGGACCTCTTCAGCTTTCTGAGTGACATCATGCGGTTGCGCCTGTGCGGGGACTTGGAAGCGGAGCTGGCGACGCGTCTCCAGCAAGTCACCGGCCCGGCGATGGCCAAGGGGGTCGAAGACACCGCGCTCTATTGCTTCAACCGTTTGATCGCCCTCAACGAGGTTGGGGGCGACCCCGGGCGAGTTGGGTGTTCGGTCGAGGAGTTTCACCGCGCCTGCGCCGCCGCCCAGTCCGATTGGCCAAACAGCCTGCTGGCCACTTCGACGCACGACACCAAATTCAGCGAGGACGTGCGCGCGCGGTTGGCCCTGCTATCGGAGGTCCCCGAGGCGTGGGACGCCGCCGTCCGCCGCTGGGCAGCGCTCAACGAGCGGCACCGCCGCGGCGGTTTGCCCGACCGTAACATTGAATACCGGTTCTATCAGACTCTTGTCGGAGCGTGGCCGCTCGAAGCGGAGCGCGCGCTGGCCTGCCTGGAGAAGGCCGCTTGCGAGGCCAAAGTCCACACCTCCTGGACCCGCCGCAACCCCCCGTATGACGAGGCGCTGCGGGCCTTCATCGCTGGCGCCTTTGGAGATCCGACGTTCACCCGCGACATGGAACGATTCGTTGCGGGGCTAACCGAGGCCGGCTACGTCAACTCGCTCTCGCAGGTGCTCCTCAAGCTGACCGCGCCCGGCGTGCCGGACTTTTACCAGGGCTGCGAGCTCTGGGATTTTAGCCTGACGGACCCCGACAATCGCCGGCCGGTGGATTTCGAGCGACGGCGGCGGGCAATGGAAGAGCTGCCTTCCCTTTCGGTGGGAGAGGTGTGGCGGCGGCGCGCCGAAGGGTTGCCCAAGCTCTGGCTTATTCGCCGGGTGCTGAGGCGGCGGGCGGAGCGGGAGAGATGCGCGGCCGGCCAGGGCGACTACCGGCCGCTCTTCGCGCAAGGCGCGAGGTCCGCCCGCGTGGTTGCGTTTCTGCGCGGCGGAAACGCCCTCACTGTCGTCCCCCGCCTCGCGCTTCGACTGGGCGGCGACTGGGCCGGCACCTTCCTCGAAGTGCCTGCCGGCCAATGGCACAACGAGCTTACGGATGAAGGGCTCGCCGGAGGCCCGGTGGCCCTCGATTCGCTGTTCCGGAATTTTCCGGTCGCCTGGTTAACCCGCAAGGAAGGAGAGTCATGAGCACGTTTCGCGTGTGGGCGCCGCTGCCTCGAAAAGTCGAAGTCCAGGTCGGAGACAAGGTGTTTCCGATGAGCGCCGGCGCCGACGGGTGGTGGACGGCGGAGGCGCCCGCCGAAGCGGAAGGCGATTATGGTTTCATCCTCGATGGCGCGGGGCCTTTTCCCGACCCCCGCTCCCCCTGGCAACCCCAGGGCGTGCATGGGCGTTCGCGCCTTGTGGAGCACGGGGCCTTTGCCTGGAGCGATGCCGGCTGGCAGGCGCCGCCGCTCTCAGCGGCGGTGATCTACGAAATGCACGTCGGCACGTTCACGCCGGAGGGCACCTTCGCAGCCGCGATCGAGAAACTGAGCCACCTTGCCGGCCTGGGGGTGACGCATGTCGAATTGATGCCGGTCAACGAATTCCCGGGCGAGCGCGGCTGGGGCTACGACGGCGTGGACCTGTTCGCGCCCCACCATGGTTACGGCGGCCCGGAGGGGCTCAAGAAACTCGTGGATGCCTGCCACGCGCGCGGCCTGGCGGTGCTGCTCGACGTCGTCTATAACCATCTCGGCCCCTCCGGCAATTACCTGGGCCGCTTCGCCCCCTACTTCACTGCGCGCTACTCCTCTCCGTGGGGTCCGGCCATCAATTTCGACGGGCCGGAAAGCGACCCGGTGCGGCGCTTTTTCTGCGACAATGCGCAGATGTGGCTGCGCGACTATCACCTCGACGGGCTGCGGCTCGACGCGGTCCACGCCATCTTTGACACGTCCGCCGAACCATTCCTCGAGCAGGTTGCCGCCGAGGTCGAGCAACTGGAGGCCCGGCTCGGCCGCCGCCTGGTTGTGATCGCCGAGAGCGATTCAAACGACCCGCGCTTGCTCCGGCCCCGCGAACGCGGCGGCTTTGGACTCGACGCCCAGTGGAGCGATGACTTTCACCACGCGCTGCATGCGGTGCTGACTGGAGAACAGAATGGCTGGTTTGCCGACTTCGGCGCTCTGGCCCAGCTCGCCAAGGCCCTCCGCCAGGCCTACGTGTTGGATGGGGGCTACTCCGTCTATCGCCGCCGCCGGCACGGGCGCGCCCCCTCGGGGTTGTCCGGGCACCGTTTTCTGGCTTATCTCCAAAACCATGATCAAATCGGCAACCGCGCCCAGGGCGAACGGAGCCGCAAGTTGATGAGCCTGGGCCGGCTCAAGGTGGGCGCGGCCTTGGTGTTCGCGTCGCCGTTCGTGCCGATGCTTTTTCAAGGCGAGGAATGGGGGGCAAGCGCGCCTTTCCTCTTTTTCACGGATCATCAGGAGCCGGAACTGGCAAAGGCGGTGCGGGAAGGACGGCGATGCGAGTTGGCGGCCCAAGGCTGGCGGTCCGAGGAGACCCCCGACCCGCAGGGGCGGGATACCTTTGAACGTTCCAAGCTGGATTGGTCCGAGATTGGCCATTCCCCGCACCTCGAACTCCTCGCCTGGCACCGTCAACTGATCCGCCTCCGCCGCGCCGAGCCGGCGCTGACCGACGAGCGGCTGGAACTGGTCCGCACGCAATGCGACGAGAACGCGCGCTGGCTGACGCTCGAACGCGGCACCCTCACGGTTGCCTGCAATCTTGCCGCAGCGCCGCAACGCCTCCGGCTCCGAGCCGGCAAACACCGCGCTTTGATGATTTCCGAGGGCGGCATCGCGGTCGGCGACGGCTTCGTGGAGTTGCCGCCGGATTCGGTGGCCATTGTGAAACTCGAGGAAAACTCCCGCCGCGCGTAGGATGGGGTCGCCTCGGGACCGTCAATGAAACGGGTCACACCGGCGCGCGCACGCGGATGAGCGTGCCCTGGCCGGGGGCTGAGCTGATTTCGCAGACCCCGCCGAGGGCGGCAGTGCGTTCGCGGAGGTTGTTCAGGCCGATGCCACGGCGTTTGTCCTGGGGGGCGCGGGCGGCTTCGGGGTCGAACCCGCGTCCGTTGTCGCGGATGCTCAGTTCCAGGGAGCCCTCCTGGACAGCCATTTGGAGCGACACGGTCGTGGCCTGGGCGTGCTGTTCCGCGTTGTTCAGGGTTTCCTGGATGATGCGGAAGAGGTTCAACTCGACGGCGGGCGGCAAGCGTTTGGCGAGCCCGGCGATGTGGCAGGAGACCTGAAGATCGGAACGGGCTTCCAATTCTCCGCACAAGTTCCGGCAGGCCTCGACCAGGCCGAGGTCGTCCAGATCGCTGGGCCGCAGGGCGTGGGCAATTCGCCGGTTTTCCTCGAGGGCCTGGACCAGCAACTCGCCGCAGCGCTCGATCATCCGCGCCGCGGCGGGATTGTTTGCGGCGATGGTGTCCTCGATCTTGAGAAGCCGCATCTTGGCCGAGGCGATAATCTGGTTGACTCCGTCGTGGAGTTCGCGGGCCACGCGCTGGCGCTCGGCTTCCTGGGCTTCGATGATGCGGCGAGGCAACTGCCGCAATTCCTCCTCCGTCCGTTTGCGTTCCGTGACGTCCCGCACCACCAGGACCAGCCCCGAAGGTTGTTCGCGGCCATCGAAGGAGACGGCCGCGCTAATCTCGGCGGGAAAGGGGCGGCCATCCTTGCGCAGCAGCGTGTGTTCGACGTTTTGCAAGGCCCCAGTCCGGAGCGCCAGGGTGAGATCGGCGCGGAACCGCTCCCGTTCCTCCGGCGCGGCCAGTTCGACGGCGTTCTTGTCGAGCAAGAGGCCGGCCTCCGCGTAGCCCAGCATGGATACGGCCTGGGAATTGACCGCGACCAGACGGC
>Ga0181520_10012695_pt1 | contig 10774 bp, 9 predicted proteins | sample PEATcosm2014_Bin_29_FD_132451 | JGI IMG/M metagenome (GOLD analysis project Ga0181520, IMG submission 132451) | Peatland microbial communities from MTU Mesocosm Facility, Houghton, MI, USA - PEATcosm2014_Bin02_30_metaG | ecosystem: Environmental > Terrestrial > Soil > Wetlands > Peat | place...
GAAGGGAGGTGAGTCCGATTGACAAGAGATTGTCCTGGACCCGCATCGCCATCGCGATCGCCGTTGACTGGCGGTTGTTACTGGTTATCGTGGTCCTGGTACTCGCGCTACTGATGAGGTAGCACAACCTGCCGGGAGGGTTGCATCCTTCCGGCAGCCTTGGTTTAACAGGCCGGCTGCTTTCGCCCGGACATGATTGTAGCTCTCACGAGCGGAGGCTGGACGCGGGCGGCACGTCCTCTTGCACAGCCCTCTCACCTGGCGCGGTTCCAGCTTTCGGTGCCCCGATCAGGTAGCGGATCGCCACCGGACCTCCCCGCGCGTCACCCAGTTGCCACTCGTAATCCGCAGCCGACAATCCCCGCGTCAGCTCCCGCAGGTCTTCGACCGAGTAGCTGCGCAGGCACGAAAGGACTCCATCGATCCACAACACCGCCGGAACCACCGGAAGCACGCAGCTCCAGAAAATCCGGTCCCACCGTAATGGCCTTGCCGCCAAAGCGGCGCGAAATCCCAGTAAGGGAACCGCGGTCAGCGCCAGCAACGTCCATGCATGGCGGGTCGCGCCTTCGAAGACGCCGATGCCTTCACGCCGTTCAAATGCGTCCGCCAGCATCGCGCGCGCCGCCTCGGGATCGAAGTGATGGAAGGACGAGAAGATTGTCCTGAATCCCCGCAACTCCCGTGGAACCTGGCGCGCATCGACGGATTGCGTCCACGCAGTAATACGCGCATCCGCATTTTTCTCCATCACCAGAGCATTGGGATAAAAGTCAGTCAGGCAAACAGCAAGCGCCTTTCCGTCCGCCACATCGTGATACAAGCCCGCCCACGGACCTCCGCCGCCCGAGCACAGATCCACAATCCGGGCCGCTCCCGAGCTCCGCACCGCCTCACGCAGCCGACCCGCAATCGGATGGTAGGTCCGATTCGCGTTCCAGATCGCCTCGAGCGACTCCGTGACCAGGTCGCGCAAAAACGCAGGAAACCATGGTTGATCGTGAATCTCGAACCAGCGCTGTCGATCCATGCCTATTTTGCGGTCACTTCGAAGGAGTCCCTGGCCTGCCATTCAGGTTTATCGCCCATCGGATACCCGAGCCGGTACATCGTCGCCTTCAGGTCCCGCCCATCCAGGCGAAACAAAATGTAATGGAAATTGGGAAAATCTGTCGCCTGATACTTGTCGGGTGGCGTCCGTTCCACCTCATAAGGATGCGCCCCGCCGCCGCCGGAAACGAGATAGGTCACGCCATCCACCTCGGCGCGCTCGTAGTTGTGAATGTGACCCGATGCCACTATGAATCTCGCGTGCGAGCGAGGCGCCACATGCGAGAGATAATCGCGCAGCGCAATCTCGTTTGGCCGCGGATTGTGATCCACGTGCAGCTTCGACTGGATATCGGCCACCGGCGGGTGATGCATCGCCAGAAAAGCGAATTCCACGTTCTTCGGCAGATGCGCAATCTCATCCTCGAGCCACAACCGCTGGGGGCTGCCGGGGATCAGGTCGGTATCGCTGTCGAGGCAAATCACATAGACTTCGCCGCCCAAGGCGACCGAGTACCACCGTCGGCCCTTCAATTCCGGAAACGCCGTCCACCAGTCCTGCAAAGGATCAACCGGGCCCTTGCCTCCGAATTCATGATTGCCCAGCGCGGGATAGACGCGCAGATTTTCTCTCCGCCATGCGGCGGTTTCAAGCCGGTACTCGTCGTAGTCCGCCGCAAACGTACCGCGAAACGGAACATCGCCGGTAAGGATCAGCGCATCCGGATGCTCCTCCGCAATTTTTGCCACCAGCGCGCGCCGCGCGTCAGGATTGGCGTCCTTCGTATCCGTGGGGTCGGTGAAGCGCATATCGCCGTAGACGATGATCGACAGATTCCGGGGAAGGTCGGAATCTTTGACGACGAAAGTTGGGCCCGGCTGGGCAGGGATGCCGGGGTTTGCCTGCGCCATAGCCAGGACGCCATTTGCAATCGAAAGAGCCAGGGGAAAAGACAGAGCAGCAAAATTCAAGCGCATGGCCGTCAGTGTATTGGATTCGGCAGCGTTACTGCCCACGCCCGGTCCGGTGAGAAAATTCCAGGCCGGCCCAGGCTTGGCTCAGACCCTGAGCGAAAACGCGGTATCCTCCGTCTTTAGGGCAGACGCAAGGATTCTCCTCGAACCGGATGAATTCCGGCGAAAGGATTGCCAGGATGCCAGCATGAGTTGCTTTGAAGGCCAGCTCGCCGGCTGGGTAGCGCCTGCTCATCCAACGACTGTGAGCACGACCCGGACGATCGCAGCACTGGTAGCCGAGTATTCAACGGCGCTTTACCGCGTGGCTTTTTCCGTTACACGCAACGCCGCGGAGGCCGAAGACGCCGTGCAGGAAACTTTCCTGCGCGTGCTGCGGCATGAGTCGCGGCTCGGCGAAATTCGCGATTACCGCGTCTGGCTCGTGCGCATCGTCTGGAACATTGTTCTCGACAAGAAGCGCCGCGCCAAAACTCGCCCCGAAGGGGAAGACCTCGCCGACCACGCCCGTGCTCTGCCGTCGAGCGACCGGCCCGCGGATGCCAGCGTTATTTCCTCGCAGGAGCACGCCCGCATTCTCGCCCTCGTCGACCGTCTGCCGGCTCCCGAACGAGAAGCGTTGTTGCTCTCCGCCGTCGAAGAACTTACCACCGCTGAAATCGCCGGAGCACTCGGAACGACGGAATCATCTATTCGCTCGCGCATTTTTCGTGCCCGCAAAGAACTCGCTCTCCTGCTCGAAAAAGAGGGGATTGCGCGATGAACGGTTCCATGCCCACTGGCACCGATCCTCGAATTGACGCCCTGATCGACGCATCGCTCCGCGCAATCAGCTCCGCCACACCCGATCCTGGCCTCGATGGCCGCATCCTCACGCGCCTCGCCTCCGAGCGCATGAACAGGGAAGCCGAGGCCGTGCGTTTCCCGGCACGATTCCCTCTGCTCGCTCGCCTCGGGTCGTCGTATCGCCTGCCTGTGCGAGCGCTCGGCGTCCTGACATCCTGCCTTCTGGCCTTCGTTATCGTCGCTGGAACGGTCAGCCACTCCCGCAAGCTCCACTCCGGCGAGACTGTCGCGCCTCCAGGCCTCGTGCTGCCCACGCACGGCATCGGAGCCGCTTCCGCCGTTCATCCCGCAGCGCCAGCCTCGGCCCCCGTTCCCGCAGGCCAGGGTGCACGCGGGCGCGCCATCCATCGCACCGGTCGCGCTCGGATCGCACCGCACGCACGCAAAGCCCCCGGAGTCGCCGTCCCCGCTCCCTCGTCGGATAATTCTCAGAATTAACTCGCCTCTCGTCTTCACAAGGCGCCGTTCGTCCAACACAGCCTATCCTTTCCAGCCGATCCGATGAAATCGGTGTAAACCTGGCGAATTTTGTCAGCGCTTAGAATTGTGGAAAACCGAATCGCTGTACTCTGTTGTGTGCGCACGGTACTGACAGCGAGCCGCCTCTTCACTCCCAATAAGATCCTCGATCGGCCTGTCGTCGTGGTCGAAGACGGCCTTATCGCCAGCCTCGCCCCGCAGTCCCACGCCGAGCTACCCGCCGGCCGCCATGTTGCTCTGCCCGAAGCCACCCTGATCCCAGCGTTCTTCGACGTGCACATCCACGGTTCCGGTGGTCATGACGTCATGGAGGCAACGGACTCCGCTCTCAACCACATCGGCTCGTTCCTGGCCCGCCGTGGCGTGGGCGCGTATTGCGCAACCACTGTCACCGCCCCGCTGGATTCGCTGCTGCGATCCCTGAGCGGCCTGGCGCAATTGTTGCGCACGCCGCTCGATGGCGCGCGGCCGGTCGGCATCCACCTGGAAGGCCCGTTCCTCTCCCCGCACAAGCGCGGGGCCCACGCGGAAAGCCAGCTCCTGCCGCCCTCCGTCGCGCTCTTCGACCGCATGTGGGAAGCGGCGGAAGGCAATATCCGCATCATGACTATCGCATCTGAGCTGCCCGGCGCCCCGGAAACCATCGCCCACGCCGCAAAGCTCGGAGTCCGCGTCAGCCTCGGCCACAGTGACGCCGATTCGAGCGCCGCCGGTCGTGGCGTGGTCGCCGGAGCCGTAACCGCCACCCATACCTTCAACGCGATGCGCCGATTCGACCATCGCGATTCCGGCTTGCTCGGCGAAGTCCTCACCAACGACGGCCTTTTTGCCGAAATCATATGCGACGGCTTGCATGTCGATCCCGCCATCGTTCGCCTGTTCTGGAAGGCCAAAGGCCCGCTGCGTGCGCTGCTTGTTACCGACGCCATGGCCGGTGCTGGCATGCCAGACGGCGCCTATCGCCTTGGGGAACTCGAGGTCCATGTGAAGAATGGACGCTGCGTCGTCGGCGAGGACACGCTCGCCGGCAGTACCCTCACACTTGACCGTGCTGTTCGCAACTTTGTGGCCTTCACCGGCGCCAGCCTCGCTGAGTCCGTCATGCTGGCGACCCGCAATCCCGCCCGCATGACTGGGCTCGAAGACGAAATCGGCGCCCTCGCTCCCGGCCGCTCCGCCGACATCGCTGTCCTCTCCCCAGGAAACGAGGTCGTCGAAACCATCCTCCGCGGAGAACCCCAGCTGGATCCGTCAACCCAGGGATACATCAACGGCTGAACTTCGACGCTACTGGCCGCCGCGCATCAATTATGCTCGCCTCTGCCGTTCAGCACACCCGACAGCACACCGAGGCTCCCATCCACCGGGGGCGCATCGAGCCCAAGAATTTTCACCAGCAGCGGATACACATTCACGTTCTCAAACGATTTCAGCTTCACGCCCGCGCGAATATCCGGGCCCTCCGCATAGAAAACCGCCTTCATCGACGGCATCATGTACGGATCGAATCCGTGGTTTCCAGCCGTTGGCGCTTTGTCCTCGCGATCCGGCGGAGGCGCGTGCGCCCGAATCGCATACGGCCCCCGCGCCACAATAATCGGATCGCCCTCCCGCGGATTGCTGTTGAAGTGCAGTTCCGCCGGCACATTCGCACGCCGATACACCATGAACGCCGCATCCGCCGCCTTCAACTTCTGATACGCCGCGTTCGCCGCCTCGTCCGTCGGCGCGTACAAATACTGCCCCACTGTGATCAGCGCATCGAGAGGCGCATACTTGTCCAGGTCGATCCATCCCCCCTGAATCTTCTCCATGCCGTGATCGGAAACGATGATCAGATCGACGGGCAGATGCAGCGCCTTCAGATCCTCTTCGAGCGTCCCCATCAGCGCATCGACGTGCTTCACTGCCTCCGCCGTTTGCGGCGCGTCGGGTCCATACTCGTGCCCCGCATGATCGACCCCTGAGTAGTACAGCGTGATGAAGTGCGGCCGCTGCTCCTCCGGAAGCTTCAGCCACGCGATCACCTGATCGATGCGCTGTTCATCTGGAAACTTGTCGTCGTAATGCAGGTACCAGGTCGGCCTCTCGCCCGCAATTTCCGCCTCCGATCCCGGCCAGAAGAAGCACGCGCTGCGCATGCCCTGTTTCTCCGCGAGCGACCACAGCGGAGTTCCCCCGTACCAGGAGCCATCGCTGTTCGTTTTCGGATCGGTGTAGGAATACCGCTCCTTCCGCTCCGGATCGTAGAACGAATTCCCTACAATGCCGTGATGTTCCGGGTACAGCCCCGTCACCAGCGTGTAATGGTTCGGGAACGTCAGCGACGGATACGCCGGAATCATGCCATCGGGCACGCTCGCGCCCCGTGCGGCAATCGCCAGCAGGTGCTTCGCTCCATACTTCTTCGCGTAGTCATAACGGAAGCCATCGAGCGATACCAGAACTACGTAATGCTTGCTCTGCTGCTCCGCCGTATTCGGCCCATGATCGACGGTGATGACCGCCTGTTGTGCCCGAGCTCCGTACAACAGCAAAAATAAAAGTAGAGGAAGCAGCCGCACCCTTCGCGCCATCCGTAGCCCCCAACCTGTTTCGCGATTCAGCTTACCTGATCGGTCGCTGCGAGCTCGCGCTCCCTCATGAGTACGCCGCGCTCATCGCGTGGAACTCCTCGCCGATCCACTCCGTAAACGCATCGCTCGGCTGGCTCCGCCCCAGGAATTGGTGCACAATCTCCCGCCCCGGCATCGACCCGCCTGGCTCCAGCACCGTCCTGCGATAGCGCATCGCCGCCGGCGAATCGAGCAGCGCGTGACGCGGAAACTGCGCAAAGAAATCAAGCGCGATCACCTTGTCGTACAGATAGGTGTAGTAGTTCGATGAGTAGCCCGTCAGGTGCGTAAAGCTCGCATACATGCGGTTGCCGTCAATCCATGCATACGGCAGAAACCGCTCGTAGAGCTTGCGGAAGAGAGCGTCCAGGTCGAGCGTCGCCGGATCGAGCCGGTGGGTTTCGAGCGAATACGTCGTGTAAAACAGCTGGCTCCGCACCCAGTCTGCCCGCCCAAACGCTCCCGCGCGATTCATGCGCAGCACCAGCTCAGCCGGAATCGGCTCACCGGTCTCGTAATGATGCGCAAAGCTCGCCAGCAGCCGCGGGTCGCGGAAGAACTCCTCCAGCATCTGCGATGGAACCTCGACGAAATCTCCCTCGGTAGCGATGCCGCTGATGCCTGCCCACGCCTGCCGCCCGCCCAGCAGCGCATGCATCAGGTGGCCGAACTCATGAAAGAACGTCACCACATCGGAATACTGCAGCAGCCCCGGATTCCCATCCTTTGCCTCCGGAAAATTGCAGATCAGCGCCGCCTCCGGCAGCTGCCGCCCGCGAATCCCAGGGATCAGCGGATGGGCCGAGAACCATTTGTCCTTGCCCTCGCGTGGATGCATGTCGAGATAAAACCGCCCCGCCAGTTCCGTCCCATCCCAAACCTCCCACGCGCTCACCGAAGCGTGCCAAACATCCGGATTGTCTATGCGCCGGAAACTCACCTGAAAAAGCTTCTCAGCCGTAGCCAGCACGCCCGGCTCCACGCGCGCATACGGGAAATACGGGCGCACCGCCTGCGAATCGAAATCGAACGCAGAACGCCGGTACTGCTCCACCCAATACGCGCGGCTCGCAGCGTCAATCTGCTGGAGCCCCGGCTCACGCGACTGCGCGAACTCGAGGATCATCGCGTATTCCTTCTCCGCCCCGCCCTTGCTCGCACGATCCAGCTCGTCGAGAAACGACTGCATGTTCGCCGCCGATTCCATCATCTGATCGGCAGTCGCCAGATCGGCCCAGTGTGCGAAACCAAGGATCGTCGCAACCTCCTGACGGATGCGCAGCAGCTCCAGCAAAAGCTGCTCATTCGCCGGATACGCTCGCGTGTTGTAAGCGAGAAACATATTGCGGCGCAGCTCCGCCGACTTTGCGAACGTCAGCACCGGCAAATAATCCGGAAAATCCGTGGTCAGCGTGATCTTGCCGTCTTCGCCCGGTTGGTGCGCCCCCAGAAAATCAGCCGGCAGTCCTTCCAGCTCCGCCGCGTTCTCCACGGTGACGATCTTGCCGCCCTCCTGCACGTTGCGCGCAAAATGCAGGCTCGAGAGCGTGGCTTTGTCCTGCAGCTCCTTGATCCGCGCCCTCGCCGCATCATCCTTGTCCACGCCGGCCAGCCGATACTGTAACAGCGTGCGATCCAGATAGTGTTTTGTCGCCGCGTCAGCCCCTTTCGCGTCGATTTGATCCAGTGCGCGATACACATCCCGGTTCAGAGAAAGCTCAACGCCGGCCTGTGAAATCTTCTGCAGCAGCGCTTCGGCCGCGTCCCGCACCGGTTTCTCGGGATAGACGCTGTGCAGCAACCCAGTCAAAGACCCGACAGCAGACAGCTCGGCGACCGCATCGTCATAAGCACGCAGCGTGCTGTCAAGGGTCCGCGGACCTTCCTTCGCCAGCAGCCTCTCAATCGCTGTTCGGTGACGAAGCAGCCGTTCCTCCACCCAGGACTCCAGCGCCTTTTCATCGACCGACCCGGTTCCATTCGGATTCCAGGGGTGGGTAAAAACCGAAGAGAGAGATTCGGAGACCGTAGTACTCATGAAAACACCTTCTCATTGGCAGATTAATGCACTCGCCACTCGCATTGAAAATTGCTGAATTCGCGCACGGAAAAATCAGCTGCCGACAGCTTCCTGGCCCCTTTGCAGCGCGGCATGGGCCACATCCAGCTCCGCGTACGATGGGGTGCGCCCTTTCTGCCGATAAAGCCGGATCAGCAGCGCCACATAATCCAGAGCCACGCGCGCACAGGCTTTACTGGAGCCCGCATAGCGCCGGCCAAATGTAAAGGGAACCTCAATAACGGAACGAATTTCCCCTCGGGCCAGAATTTCGAGCAGAATCTTGAAGCCGGACTTCTGCAGCTCGATGCGCTCGATGCAGGAGCGGCGGACCATAAAAAATCCCGACATCGGATCGCGCGCGCGAATACCCGCCCGCTGCACCGGCAACGTCATCCAAATCGCGATCCGCGAGATCATCTGGCGCAGAACCTTCCATCCACGCATGCAGCCGCCGCATGCATAGCGGCTGCCTACCGCCAGATCTGCGCCCGCATTCAACTCCGCCCACAGTTTCGGGAGTAGCTCCGGCGGATGCTGCAGGTCGGCATCCATGACGGCCAGCACAGGGGCGTCGGTTTCGGCCCAGCCACGCAGCACCGCTCCGGCCAGGCCGCGTTCCTCGTTCCGCACGATCAGCCGGATACGCGGATCCTCGCTGGCCAGCTCCGCCACAATTTCGTCGATACCGTCGCGGCTGTCGTCGTCCACTACAATCACCTGGTAGGCGCGATCGTAGGGGTCCAGCGCAGCTCGCACGCGACCCATCAGGGGCCGGATGTTTCTGGCTTCGCGGAGTGTGGGGATGACGAGTGCCAGGATGGGGGTGCCTGAGACGGCCCCGCGAATGGTGGGCCCGGTTCTGCTCCCGTGGGGGGTCGGAAGGCTCAATTTGTCTAAATCCATGCTCACCTGGAGCGACGCGAAAACACTTTGAAAAGTTGCGATCGATACAAGAACTTCATCCTCTTGTCACTCATCAGCGCTGGGGCGCTACTCGTGGAAGGATACCACCCCGCCGTTGAGGACGATGCGGTGTACCTCGCCGCAATCCAGCGCCGCCTCCATCCGGCGCTCTATCCGCACGATTTCCACCTCTTCACTCTGCAGATGCAGGCGAGCGTTTTCGATCTCCTGATAGCCGCCTGGGTCCGCCTCACGCACATCCCGGTCTCCGTCTCCGAGATGATGGGCCAGTACTTCACCGCGTTCTTTCTGCTGTGGGCCTGCTTTGCCCTCGGCCGCCGCTGCTTTGCCACTACCGCCGGACAATGGGCCGGCGTGGCCCTCACCGGCACACTCTTTACGATGCCGGTTGCGGGCACCGCGCTTTACATCTTCGACCAATATCTCCACCCGCGCGCCATTGCCACCGCCTTGATCCTCTGGGCGATTTTTCTCGTTTTAGACCGCCGCATCGTGCTGGCCTGCATCCTGCTCGCGGCCGCCGTCGGCCTGCATCCCATCATGGGGGTTTTCGGCCTGTCTTATTGCGCCATGCTCTCGATCGCCACGCTGCGGGCGCGCACTCTGACTGAGCATTCCACCGCCGTCGCTGTTGCCATGGGGATTGCTCCTGCCTGGATCTTCGAAGGCCCATCAACGGCCTGGAAGGCAGCGCTCAACACGCGCGACTATTATTTCATCGGGCGCTGGACGTGGTACGAGTGGCTGGGCGCCATCGCGCCCGTCTTCATCCTCTGGGCGATCGCTCGCTACGCCCGCCGCGCCAATCGCCCTGCGATGTCCATACTGGCCGGCGCCGCCGCCTTCTTCGCTGTTTTCCAACTGGCCGCGGCTTGCGTAGTGCTGCTTACCCCCGCTCTAATCCGCATCACCCCGATGCAGCCCATGCGCTATCTGCATCTCGTATACATTTTGATGGCGCTGCTCGGCGGCGGCCTTATCGGAGAGAAGCTGCTCCGTGGCCGCATCTGGCGCTGGATTGCACTTTTCCTGCCTCTGGCGCTCGGCATGTTCATCGCTCAGCGATCGCTCTTCGCGGGAACCGAACACATCGAACTGCCCGGCGTCACGTCCCACAACCCGTGGCTGCGTGCTTTCGCGTGGGTGCGGATCAACACACCTGTCGACGCGTACTTCGCGCTCGATCCGTACTACATGCAACTTCCCGGCGAGGATTATCACGGCTTCCGCGCGCTCGCCCAGCGCAGCGAACTCGCCGACGCAATCAAGGACGCCGCAGTAGCCACCCAGGTTCCGGACCTCGCGCCGCTCTGGCAACAGCAAACCCAGGCCGTTGCAGGTTGGCAGCATTTTCAGAAACAGGACTTTCTGCGTCTGCAGCGGGAATTCGGTGTCGATTGGATCGTCGTCCAGGGTTCAGGCATCACAGGACTCGATTGCCCCTACAAGAACGAAGCCGTCGCCGTTTGCCGGCTCGAATAAGTAACTGTTACAGCTACAAAATCTTTTTCCCAAACGCCGAAGAAATCAGCTCCACCGCCAGATCGGCCGTCCGGTTATGCTCGTCGATCACCGGATTCACCTCGACCACTTCCAGCGACAACATTCGCCCGTGATCCGCGATGATTTCCATCGCCAGATGTGCCTCGCGATACGTTGCTCCGCCCCGCACCGGCGTCCCCACCCCCGGCGCGTCCTCAGGATCGATCCAGTCCATGTCCAGCGACACGTGATAGCCCGCCGTCCCGCGGCCCGCCGCGCGCAGAGCCTCTTCCATCACCGCCCGCATCCCGCGTTCGTCGATGTCGCGCATCGTGTAGAC
>Ga0181520_10012696_pt1 | contig 10774 bp, 10 predicted proteins | sample PEATcosm2014_Bin_29_FD_132451 | JGI IMG/M metagenome (GOLD analysis project Ga0181520, IMG submission 132451) | Peatland microbial communities from MTU Mesocosm Facility, Houghton, MI, USA - PEATcosm2014_Bin02_30_metaG | ecosystem: Environmental > Terrestrial > Soil > Wetlands > Peat | place...
TGGCCAAGTATTATAAGGTTAAATCATTTTATAAGTGTGCCCTATAAAAAAGTTGTTTTAACACGGAAAAATATCCTGAGGCGTGATTCATATAAATGTGCTTACTGTGGGAGGAGTGACCTTCCTCTAACGATTGATCATGTATTGCCAAAATCCAGAGGTGGTAATGACTCTTGGGAAAACCTTGTCTGTGCTTGCACGGTATGTAATAATAAAAAGGGTGACAGAACTCTTGATGAAGCGAATATGGTGTTGAATAGCAGGCCATTTAAGCCAAGTCATATAATGTTTATTAAACATGTTGTGGGTAAGCTGGATGAAAATTGGAAGCCTTACCTTTATCTTTCCTGAACTGTTTTTAATTTATTAATCCGGCAAATTATAACTTTATATGCTATAAATTTTTATAACCATTCATTAATGGAAATTCAATCTGCCTGCCAGTTATTTACTTATAAATAAATTGATTTAGATAACTTATTTGATTTTCCTAAGTAATTTATTAAGATTATTTATCCTTTTATTATTATTTTTCAATATCCTATATCGATTTTTATTTAATTATGACAAAAAAACGAATTTTAAGCGGAATGAGGCCAACCGGAAAACTGCATATTGGTCATTTGGTTGGAGCACTGGAAAATTGGATTAAATTACAGGATGAATACGAAAGCTTTCACCTGATTGCTGATTACCATGTATTGACTACTGGGCTTGAAACAAAACATATTTATAAAGATTCCATGGATATGCTGATCGATTGGCTGGCTTGTGGATTGGATCCTTTTAAAAGTCCTATGTTTCGACAGTCTCAAATCAAAGAACATACAGAATTACATTTAATCTTCAGCATGTTAATTACTTTAAATAGATTGGAAAGAAATCCTACTGTTAAAGACCAAATTAGGGATCTAAATATAGACCAGGTGATTTATGGACATATTGGTTATCCTGTTCTTCAAGCAGCGGATATTCTTCTTTACAAGGGTGAAGCTGTTCCTGTAGGAGAGGACCAGGTACCACATGTTGAAATATCAAGGGAAATTGCCCGAAAGTTCAATAACCAGTATGGAATGGTATTTCCGGAGCCAGAACCGGTTCTTACTAAATTTGCAAGGCTTCAAGGGCTTGACGGAAATGCTAAAATGAGCAAATCTTTGAATAACAGCATACTACTTTCTGATGAACCTGACATAGTAAAAGCAAAAATCAAAAAAGCGGTAACCGATCCGAATAAAGTAAGAAAAGGAGATTCAGGGAATCCTGATATATGCCTTATATTTGCGTATCATAAAAAGTTTAATCCGGACGAACTTAATGAAATTGAAATTGGCTGTCGTTCAGGTTTACTCGGATGCGTTGATTGCAAGATGAATTGCGCCTCAAAAATTTCCAAACTACTGGAACCTATTATTGAAAAAAGGCATTATTTTGAGCGGAGGCTTAATGAAGTAAAGGATATTCTAATCGAAGGGGAATCAAGAGCAAGGAGTGTTGCTCAAGAAACAATGAAGGAAGTTCGGGATAAAATGGAACTGGGTTAAAGTTGTATAAAATTAAATTAGATCACTTTGAAGGGCCTTTAGATCTTCTCTTGTTTTTTATTAAGCGGGATGAATTGAACATTTATGATATTCCCATTTCAAAAATAACTAAAGAGTTTTTGGAATATGTCAACCTTATCAAGCTAATGGACCTTGAGGTTGCAGGCGATTTTATCTTAATGGCCTCTACATTGATGCACATAAAAGTTAGGATGCTCTTACCAAGAGAAATCGACGAAAAAGGTGAAGAAATTGATCCGAGAGCCGAGCTTATCCAAGCATTACTGGAATACAAAAAATATAAAGAAATGTCCGAGGAACTTGGATTTTTTGAAACGAACCAAAGGAAAATTAATTTTAGAAGTAATTTTTCGAAAGATGAAAAAGAAACACCACCCGATTATGAAATATTGTTAAAAAATGTTACTATATATGATCTTGCAAAAGCCTTCAAAAATGCAATTGATAATGTAAAACCGGAAGTTTTTCATGAAATAAAAAACGTGAATGTTTCTATAGATGAACAGATAGCATTTATTCTTGCTAAACTGAATGAACTTGCCGAATTACATTTCCTGAGTATAGTGGACGGAATGAAAGAAAAAATAAGAATTGTAATCACATTTGTTGCACTGCTTGAGTTAACTAAGTCAGGTATGATCGGAATTAAAGAATCACCAAATTTTAATGACTTTGTAATAATCAGAATTAATAATGGACAACATATATAACTCAATAATTGAGGCTCTAATATTTTCATCTGATGAACCTATTTCTGAGACAGAACTTGTTAGAGCCATTAAAGGAATTGATGGTGAAGAAATACAGGTGTCTGATAAAGAAGTTGCTAAATGCATCGAAATTTTAAACCTGATCTACGAAGAAAGAAATAGTGCATTTCAAATTATTAAAATAGCCGGGGGATATTTATTTGCTACTCGGCCAGAATATGCAAAATATGTAGGCTTCCTTTCTTCTGAAAAAAGTAAACGCAGATTAAGCCAGGCGGCACTGGAAACTTTGGCAATCATTGCCTATAAGCAACCGGTTACAAAGCCAGAGCTTGAAATAATACGCGGTGTAAATTCGGATTATATTTTGAATACTTTACTCGAAAAGAGTTTGGTCTCTATTACAGGAAGAGCCGAGACAATTGGAAGGCCTCTGTTATATGGTACCACTACTGAATTTTTAAAATACTTTGGTTTGGATAAGCTTAGTGATCTTCCCAAACCCCGTGAAATAGAAGAAATTATGAAAGATGAAGACTTCCTCGAACAAAAGCAAAAAATTATGATGAATTTGATCGAAGATAATATTGAAAATGAAACTGGTGAGAAATCTGATGACGCTGATTAGACTAAATAAATATTTGTCAGACTGTGGTATATCCTCTCGACGCAAATCAGAAGAATTTATTTTACAGGGAAGAGTTTATATAAATAATAAGCTTGCTTCGGATTTATCTGCTAAAGTAGACCCGGCTACTGATGTTGTTTTATTAGATGGAGAAAAAATATTTCAAAAACGACAAATATATATACTCCTTAATAAACCGAAGGGAGTTATTACAACTACAAATGATGAAAAGGATAGGATAACTGTTGTTGATTTAATAAAATCTAAAGATAAAATATTTCCTGTCGGCAGGTTAGATTATAATACTACCGGCGTTTTGATATTAACGAATGATGGTGAGTTTTCTAATTTCTTAACCCACCCGGCAAATAAAATACCAAGAGAATATGAAGTAAAGTTAGACAGGCCATTGGAAGAATCAGATAAAGAAAAACTTTGTAAAGGTGTTTATATAAATGGCGTTAAAGGAAAATTTATTAAAATTGAATTACAAGATAAAAAAAACTGGAAACTTGTTAATGTAATGGCAATTGAAGGAAGAAATCATTTTGTTAAAAATATGTTTGGTGCTTTAGGCTATACTGTAGTAGCATTAAATAGAAAAAGTTTTGCCGGGATTCAAGCGGATATTCCCATTGGTGCATATAGAGTTTTGAGTAAAGATGAAATAGCCGGAGTTATTAAAACTTATGGTAAGTAGATCAATGTGTGTGCTTTTTCTCCTTGTTATTATTTCATTCAAATCTTTTTCGCAAGATATGGCAACGGATACTTCCGGAAAGTATTCCTATTCCTCGGTACCGGAATTCTGGTCCCAGATGAATGATATATTTAACGACCCTAATTTCAGTAATGCTCAATGGGGTGTTGTTATTCAATCACTTGAAACTGGAGAATATTTATATAAAAGAAATGAAGATAAACTTTTTATTCCTGCTTCTGATTTAAAACTGTTCACTACATCTACCGGTTTAATTACACTCGGCAGTGAATATAAATTTAAAACTAATTTATATATGAACGGGTACATTGATGGATCTATCCTTAAGGGAGATCTCGTAATTCAAGGAAAGGGAGATCCTACAATATCTGAAAGATTTTATAATGGCAATATGCTGAAAATATTTAACGATTGGGCAGAGTCACTTATAAATATAGGAATTGATGAAATAACAGGCAATATAGTTGGTGACGATAATGCTTTTGATGATGTAGGCCTGGGAACAGGCTGGGCATGGGACTATGAGAGTAGTTGGTTTGCTGCTCCTTCAAGTGCAATCTGTTTCAATGATAACTGTGTTGATATCGTTGTAACTGTTAATAAAAAATCTCATCAACCGGATGTTGTAATATCACCGGATACTAAATATATTATTATTCTAAATAAAGCTGTTACCGTTTCAAAAGATTCCAGCACTGCAATTGAAACTTATCGTGAACCTGGGACAAATGTTATTACTATTTTCGGGACAATCCGCGACAATGCTGATTCTGTGAAGACATTTGTTACGGTAAATAATCCTACACAATATGCCATGGTTGTCTTAAAGGATGTATTGAAAAGGAAGGGAATATTGATTGATGGTTACCCGATAGACGTTAATGATATGACTAATTCTCCCGATTATTCGAAGATGAAATCACTATTTACTCAATATTCACCTCCGTTAAAAGAAATAATTAAGGTAACGAACAAACAAAGTCAAAATCTGTATGCTGAACAAATACTTAAAACTATTGGATTGGAAACAAAAGGATTTGGTTCTGTTGCTAATGGGTTAAATACGGAAGGGCGTGTTTTAAAAGATATGGGAATAAACCCTGAAAGCATGAATATTGTGGACGGAAGCGGTCTTTCACGCCTGGATTTAGTTACTCCAAGACAAATTGTTGCACTATTAAATTATATGTACAAAAGTAGATATTTTATTCCATTTTTTAATTCGCTTCCAATTGCCGGCATTGACGGCACACTGGGTGACAGAATGCAAAATTCGAAAGCTCAGGGTAAAATTCGTGCTAAACCAGGTTATCTTGAGGGTGTTAGAAATCTTTCTGGTTATGCTTTTACTGGTGATAATGAACCTGTAGCTTTTTCTATTATAGTTAATAATTTTAGTGTACCGGTAAAATTAGCAGATAATATTCAAGATTTAGTATGTTTGCGAATTGCAAATTTTAAAAGAAAGTGATCGGAGGATACGTGGATACAAATGATCAACAAGATATTAATGTATTAATCAAAAGGCGTTATGAGGAACTTGAAACTTTAAAATCTAAAGGAATTGAACCTTTTGCCTATTCCTTCGAAATAGATTCAAATTCTGATGATATTAAAAAAAATTTTATTGCAGATACAAAAAGAAATGTCAGGTTCGCTGGTAGAATAATGGCTATCAGGCGTATGGGAAAAGCTTCTTTTGCTCATATTCAAGATGATCTTGGCAGAATTCAAGTCTATTTGCGAAAAGATGACATAGGCGAGAAATATGAAGCATTTAAGTTAATGGATATTGGTGATATAGTTGGTATAGATGGTTTTGTTTTCAAAACTAAAACCGGTGAAATTTCCGTACATGTAACTGCATTAGAACTGCTGGCAAAAAGTATCAGGCCATTACCGGTTGCAAAGGAAACGATTGATGAAAATGGCAATAAAATTATTCATGATCAGTTTGCGGATAAAGAACTTCGTTACCGTCAACGTTATGTTGATCTTATTGTTAATCCTGAAGTAAAAGCAGCTTTTTATAAAAGAAGTAAAATAATTACTTCATTGAGAAACTTTCTGGATACCTATGGATATACTGAAGTTGAAACACCAGTTTTACAACCTTTATATGGTGGAGCTTCAGCTCGTCCCTTCACTACATATCATAACTCATTGGATACTACTCTTTATCTTAGAATTGCGGACGAACTATATTTGAAAAGACTTATTGTGGGAGGGTTTAACGGTGTATATGAAATATCTAAAGACTTCAGAAATGAAGGAATGGATAGATCACATAATCCTGAATTCACTATGCTGGAATTATATGTTCCATACAGGGATTATGAATGGATGATGTCATTTGTTGAAAAAATGATATTGAATATTTGTACTGAAGTATTCAATTCAAAAAATTTTGAGTATGAGGGAGAAAAAATCAATTTTAATCCGCCTTGGAAAAGAATTTCAATGATTGAGGCACTCAAGGAAAAAATAGGGATTGACGTATTGGCTGCTAATGTTCCTGAATTGAAAGAAGCTGCTAAAAGTCTTGGTATAGATATCAATAATATACAGGGCAAAGGTAAATTAATAGATGAAATTTTTAGTATTGCTGTACAACCTGAACTAATACAACCCACATTTGTGGTCGATTATCCGTTGGAACTTTCTCCCTTGGCAAAAAAGCACCGTTCCAAAGAAGGTTTAGTAGAACGATTTGAAGGATATGTTGTAGGAAGGGAATTGTGCAACGCTTTCTCCGAACTTAATGATCCAATTGATCAAAGACAAAGGTTTGAAAGCCAGGTAAAACTGATTGAAGGCGGAGATGAGGAGGCGCATCAGATAGACGAAGATTTTATCCGTGCACTCGAATTTGGAATGCCGCCTACTGCTGGTTTGGGAATTGGAATTGACCGTTTGGTTATGTTGTTTACAAATCAATCCTCTATTCGTGATGTAATACTATTTCCTCAAATGAAACCGGAAATAAAATAATGTCTTTTTTATTCTTTGAAATTGTGCAACTAGTTCCGGATGATATAAGTTCATTATTCTATCATTCTTCAGGTAAGTGATTGAAATACAGTATAATTATCCCAACCCTGAATGAAGAAAAATTACTTCCAAATCTTTTAAGACTTCTTTCTGAAGAAAAACTTAAAAGAAAATATAGTTATGAAATTATTGTTTCTGATGGCGGCAGTAATGATTGTACGCTTGAAATAGCATCAAAGTTCGCGGATAAAGTTAAAATTCATACCAAACCGGGTAAACAAAATATAGCTATGGGCAGGAATTACGGCTCGCATTGTGCAAACGGAGATATTTTTATTTTTATCAATGCAGATGTTCTTATTCCGGATTTAAATTATTTTTTTAATTTTTTAGAAACAAAATTTGTTGGATTCGATTACCTTGCAATGACTTGTAAAGTAAAAGTTTTTCCTGAAGAAGAAATTGTATGGGATAAGATTTTTCATACTGTTTATAATTTATATTTTCATTTGCTCAATGACTTCGGCGTTGGGATGGGCAGAGGGGAATGTCAAATTATTAGGAAAGAAATCTTTAACAGAGTCAGCGGTTATTGCGAAAAGCTGGCGGCAGGTGAAGACTTTGATTTATTCCGGAAAATTAGACGCCTTGGAAAAATTCTATACGCTACCAAAATATGTGTTTATGAATCTCCAAGAAGATTCAGAAAATTTGGTTATCGCGGTGTAACTTTTTCTTGGATTAGAAATAGTCTTTCGGTTCTGTTACTCAAAAAATCATTATCAAAGGAATGGGAGCAGGTAAGATAATATGAAAATAACTGCTGTATTTATACTGTTGTTTACCTGTGTTTCTTTTGCACAGAATGATTATATAAGCGTTGACGATCCGGTATATAATTTCCTTGAAAGAATGGAAGTCCTTCATATTATACATGGCTACAACTCGTTAGAATTACCAAAACCGAGGAAAGATATAGTAAAATATCTCAGGCAGGTTATTTCATCAGAAAACCAGTTAGACGCGACCGACACCCAGATTCTTCAGGACCTGAAAATCCAATTTGAATTTGAACTATATGGTACATTACAAAAATCACAGTCTATTCTCGGACATGATGATTATGACTTATTTTCACAAAATTCAAAATATTTCTTATCTTATACAGATTCTAATAAAGCCAGTATATTCATTAATCTATTGGGCGAAGGCGAAGGGCTTATTCTGGATGATTTTCAAAATCATAGTCGTTCTAAGGCAGCATTAGGTGTAATCGGCGGAGAAATATCCGGTACGTTTCTAAATAATTTCGGCTTTTATTTTTCCGGTACCAACGGTGATGTAATTGGAAATAAAGCGGTTGCCGATTCTTTAAGAGAAGATATCCGGCAGAATTTTAAGTTTAACGAAAAACCTAGTGCAGCATTTTTTGATCAATCATTAGGATACTTAACTGCAGATTTCGATATGTTCAGAATCAAATTAGGCCAGGATAAAATAAGAATTGGTTATGGGCCGATGAAATCTATAATTGATGATAACGCACCTCCGTTTGTTTATCTCGGGTTTGATATTCAATATGGATTTTTTACATTCTCTTATTTTCATGGACAGCTTTTAGGTAACGAAACTCAGCAGGAGGATTCTATAGCCGGTCCGACAAATCAGGTAGAGCAAAAATATATAGCATATCACAGAATTGGCTTCGATTTGTCAGACGTATTAAATGTTGGTGTTGGTGAAATGATGATTTATGGCGACAGGGGAATTGATCTTTCATATTTAAATCCATTTGTTTATTATAAATCTGTTGAAACTGCAAATCAAGACAGGGATAATTCATTTCTTTTCTTTGATGTCAATGACAAATCAATAAAAGGGATGAAAATTTTCAGTTCTCTTTTGATTGACGATATGGATTTTTCCAAGCTGGGAACAGGATGGTATGCTAACGAAACCCTTTTTGACTTTGGAATATTTTCTTCAAACCTTTATAATATTATCCCTGCAGATATTACACTTGAATATACAAGCGTTGATCCTTATGTACACACTAATCGGAGGAACAATAATAATTTTACAAATTTTGGTTATGACCTTGGATCCGGTCTTCAACCTAACAGCGAATTATTTCTTGGAGAAATAAATTACCGGTTAAATTATAGAACAAATCTTGATTTAAGCTTTAAATATATTCTCCATGGTGCTAACCCGATCATAGCCGGTGATACAATTAATGTGGGCGGCGATGAAGCATTGGGTCACCGGTCTTTTGATTCAAATTTTGCAAGAATATTGAGTGGTGATTTGGAACGTTCACGGATTACAAGCGTTTCTTTGACCTATGAACCTGTCAAACAGTATATTTTCAGCTTAAAACTTGTTTATTTGAATGAATCATTGGAAAATTCGGTATTTGTAAATCAACTTCAGGCTTTTATAGATTTATCCGTAAAATTATAAAAGGAATTTATTTATTCATGAAATTTATAAAAATAAATTATTCTTATTATTTCGTAGCTTTACAATTTCAATTATTTAAAGAATTTTAATATTTAAATATTCACCAGTGATAATCTAAGTTACTTTTTTTAATTAATATTGTTAAATAATTATCCCAAAATTAAAAAAATAAACAAATTTTAAAGTATACGAAAAAATATATATTTAAATGTGAATGTCTAAGAATAGAAAAAAAATCCCAACAAAAATAATTAAAAAAATGCCGTAACTTTTGTTTTGATTTCGGCAGTATATCAAAACAGTTTAAACAATGAATCTAATTCCGATTGGCTTAACTAGCTTCAAGAAGTCAAAAAACTTTTAAAATTAAAATGACTCATAAATTTCAATCATTAGTAATTATTATATTAATTGGACTATTGGCTTATATATTTGTTACTCCGGCAAGACAAATTTATACTGTCAATTTCGTTTCGGATAAAAATTTGGAAGTTGGGGAAGAACTTATCTACGTTGTAAGCTATACATTTATAAAATTTGGCGAGATAAAAATAATAGTTAAAGGTAAAAAAATTATTGACGGTCAAAATTATTATAGTACAATTGCATATATGGATTCATACTCGGGAATTCCTTTTGTCAATTTACACATGATTTATGAATCCATAATGAATCCAAAATTTTATTCTACTTTTTTCCGAGGAATAGTAAAAAAAGAAGAATATACAACTTTTACTGAATATTATACCGACTATAGTAAATCAAAAATTAGAATAAAAAAAGGCAAGGTTAAACCGTATCAATTATGGACAGATTCTACAACTTCTGAAAAGCAAGAATTTCAGGACGGTCTTTCAATATTGTATTTTGCAAGAATGTTCAGCGGTAGCGGTAAATCAGTAAATCTTTTGTGTTTTGTTAATGAGAAGAAGAGCAATACTTATATGACATCATATACGCAGGTTTCAGGTGTATCCATTGACGCTTTAGATTATGATGTATCTTGCGTAAGGCTTGACGGCACAATGAATTTTGTAAGTGTTTTTGGCCTTACTGGATACTTTGAAGGCTGGTTTTCTAATGATGAAGCATCAATTCCCATAGTTGCAAAATTAAAAGTAATTTTAGGTAATGTAAGAGTTGAATTAAAATCTTGGAAGAGACCGGGTTGGATACCTCCAAAATACAAAAAAAGTTAAATGACGAAATAAAACTTTTTCCATATCTTAATACATTTCCCAAAATTGCCGATAGTGTTTTTCTCGCTCCGGGTGTAAAAATTATCGGTGATGTTGAAATTGAAGCTAATTCAAGTGTTTGGTACAACACAGTAATTAGAGGAGATGTTAATTATATTAAGATAGGAAAATCAACAAATATTCAGGATAGTTGTGTTCTTCATGTCACAAATGGTAAATATCCGTTAGTCGTTGGTAAAATGGTTACAATTGGCCATTCTGTAAATTTGCATGGCTGTACAATTAGTAATTTATGCCTTATTGGTATTGGAGCCATTGTTTTAGACGACGCCCTTATTGAAGAAAAGGCATTAGTAGCAGCAGGTTCTGTTGTTAAATCTGGTTTTATAGTTCCTAGTGGTAAAATGGTTGCAGGAGTTCCGGCAAAATTTATAGGGGATTTAAGTGTTGGTGAATTACAAGAGTTTGAAAAATAAGTTAAAAGATATTGGAAATAA
>Ga0181520_10012697_pt1 | contig 10774 bp, 12 predicted proteins | sample PEATcosm2014_Bin_29_FD_132451 | JGI IMG/M metagenome (GOLD analysis project Ga0181520, IMG submission 132451) | Peatland microbial communities from MTU Mesocosm Facility, Houghton, MI, USA - PEATcosm2014_Bin02_30_metaG | ecosystem: Environmental > Terrestrial > Soil > Wetlands > Peat | place...
CCTAGAAGAAGAGAAGAACTGCTGTGAAGAGCGGCTCCCGGTTACGGCCGGGAGCCGTTTTCGTTTTTCCGACGGCTGGTCAGCGCGCCTGAACCCGCTCGGGCAGCGGCTAGCCCGGTCCGGGTGGCAGCAGGAGGGCAAGCAGAACTCATGCGAGAAGCACGGCAATCGTGATGAGATCGGGATCTAGCATGAATTTCCCTTCGCCTACAACTTCGAATAAATTGCCCTCAAGCTGTCGGGTGGCTGCGGGAGAAGGTGCGGTTTGCCTGAAAGCGCGGATTTGTCTGTAGGATCACCGCGATTGTAGCACGGGCACTCAGTGTGTCATGGCATAGACAACGTAGTCCACGCCGATGCGGATCCCCAGCGCCGAGTACTTCTCCGGATACTCCGGATCGTCGGCCCATTCCCACGAATCTCCGATATCGGAGTTGAAGGTCAGGGCCACCATGACGCGGCCGTGATCGTCGTAGATGCCGCGCCAATGGGCAACCGAGCCGTCGTTGCGATAGGTGGTGCCGCGCGCCAGGGCCCACTGGCCGGGCACCTGGTAGCGATCGTCCAGATCGTAGACCGTGTGGAAGATGGCGTCCTTGCCATCGATCTCCACAATGGGCCGGTCCGGAAAAACCAACCTCATGCTTTCATCGAAGCGGTTCCACTCCTCGGTTCCCCAGAAATCGTCCAGCATGATAAAGCCGCCGCGCAAGAGGTATTCGCGCAGAGTGCGGGCCTGGGCCGCGCTCAACTTCCAATCGCCCATCTCACCGGCGTTCATCCAGGGCCAGTTGTAGAAATCGTCCAGGTCGTCGGGATTCACGGGTTGCTCGACCGAGCGGACGTGGATGCGGGTCAGGCGGCGCAGCGCGGCGGCGAAGTGGCGGTCCGCACGGGGGTAATCCTGCGTCCAGCTGGTGAAGCCCTCGCGCCAGTCGAAGCCGCCGCCGAAACGGCGTGAATAGCGCCCGAAGCGCGCGTAAGGATGCTGGGGGTACATCAGGCGCGCAAAGACCCACTCAGTCTTCTCCTGGTAATCCGGAGGTAGCGGGATATCGTCGTACGGCTCCATGCTGGGATAGACGCGGAACGAGCGCTGGAACGCAACCAGACCGCAAACCAGCACCAGACCGCAGCATCCCAGCCTTCGGAGCGCCGGGAAATTCATACGCGCTATCTCAATTCTACTGCCGATCCCGATCCTGTTCGAAATTCGTCTCGGCCTCGGCCGCGGCTTCCGGCCCGGCCGCGCGGGCCTCTTCGACCATTTGTTTGGCCTTCTCCAGGTCCTCGCGCGGCACCTGCACCTGGAATTCGAACACGGGGATCACGCTGGCTCCCACGATCGCGGCTTGAATCCCGCTGGCCTGCAGCAGGTTGTGAATGTTGCTGGCTTCCAGCTCGGCGTCGATGGCGCTGGAGCTGAAGAGTGTGACCATATCGAGCGCCGCGGAAGGATCTACGGACCCCTCGTCCGGCTGGCCTTCCTCGCCTTCGGGTTCGCGTTCGGGATCTTGCGCCATGCCTCAAGGATATCGCAGAATGTGGAAAGCGACCCGAAAGCGGCGTGCGCGTGGAGGCGGTCAATGTCCGGAGAATATAGCGAAGCAAGGGACACCAGTATGCGGGAAGATAGCGGCAACCGGGTGGCGTGGTTTCTGACCGGCTTCATGATCGGGGCCGCGGCGGGAGTGCTCTACGCTCCCAAGAGCGGCAAGGATACCCGGCGGCTGCTGACCGATAAGGGCCAGCAGGTTAGCGACACCGGCAAGGAGTTCGCGGACGCCGGCCGCGAAATGTTCGAGCGCGGGCGCAAGCTCGTCGAAGACGCTGCCGAGCTGTTCGAACGCGGGCGGCAATTGGTCAAAGGCTGATTCGATGCCGTCGCCATCCCGGCTGTCGTGGGACGACGAAATGACCGTGGCGGCGGCGCCGGAACGCGTCTTTCCGCTGCTCTGCCCGGTGCGCGAATACGATTGGATCCCCACGTGGAACTGCCAAATGATCCACAGCCGCAGCGGCGTGGCGGAGGATGGCTGCGTTTTCCAGACGCCTGTGCCGGGCGGCGGCACGATGACCTGGGTGGTGAGCGTCTACGAGCCGCCACGGCGCATCGAGTTCACTTGCGTGGCGCCGGAGCTTTTCGTGATGCGTCTCAAGCTGAGCCTGGAAAGGGGCGGCGCGGAACGCATCACCCTCCGCTGGCGGCGCGAATTTCTCTCGCTGGGCGAAGCCGGCGACCGGCACCTGGCGGAACATCGGACCGAGGCCGCGCACCGCGAATCGATGGCGCTGCTGGAGCGGAATCTGCGGGAGTACCTGGCCGGGACCGCATAGCTCCGGCGGGCGATCCCGCGGGCGGCCCTGTGCGCGTACCATGTAATTGATGGCCACTACTACTACCGCAAGTTTGCCGGAGTTCCGCAACGAACCCTACTGCGATTTCTCCACGCCCGCTAACCGGCAGGCCATGGAGGCTGCCCTGGGGCAGGTGCGCGCCGCATTCGGCCGCGAATACCAATTGCGCCTGGGCGGCGAATGGATCGCCACTTCCGATAAGCTGAACTCGCTAAACCCCTCGAATCCGCGCGAGGTTGTGGGCATTCATCACAAGGCCACGGCGGAGCTGGCGCGGCGCGCGGTCGAGAATGCGCACGCCTATTTTCCCGAATGGAGCCGCACGCCGGCCGAAGAGCGCGTGCGCCTGCTGCGGGAAGCCACACGCATCCTGCGCTCGCGCAAGCTGGAGTTCGATGCCTGGCTGGTCTACGAAGCCGGCAAAACCTGGATCGAAGCCGAAGCCGACGTCTCGGAAGCCATCGACTTCTGCGAATTCTACGCGCGCGAGATGCTGCGCCTGGCGGGTCCGCATAAAGTGACGCAGCTTCCCGGCGAGCTGGATGAACTGATCTACATCCCGCTGGGCGTGGGCGTGGTGATACCGCCATGGAATTTTCCGCTGGCCATCCTGGTGGGCATGACGGTAGCCTCGCTCGTGACCGGCAATACGGTGGTGCTCAAGCCCTCTAGCGACACCCCCACGATTGGCGCCAAATTCGCCGAGGTGCTGCTGGACGCGGGCTTCCCCGAGAGGAGCTTCACGCTGCTGACAGGTAGCGGCGCGGCGGTGGGCGACGTACTGGTCGGGCATCCCAAGACGCGCTTCGTTTCCTTCACCGGGTCGCGCGACGTGGGACTGCACATCAACGAGCTGGCTTCTAAGCCGCAGCCCGGACAGATCTGGATCAAACGCGTCATCGCGGAGATGGGCGGCAAGGACGCCATCGTGGTGGATGCCGATTGCGACCTCGATAAAGCCGTCGAAGGCGTGGCGGTTTCAGCGTTCGGCTACCAGGGGCAGAAGTGCTCGGCCTGCTCGCGAGCCATCGTGGACGCGGCGGTTTACGACCGGTTCGTGGAGAAACTGGCGGTGCGGGTGAAGAGCATCAAGGTCGGCCCGTCGGACGATCCGGCAAATTATATGGGACCGGTGATCAACCAGGGGGCGCGCAAGAGCATCCTCGATTACATCGAGATCGGGAAACGCGAAGGCCGGCTGGTGGCCGGGGGAGACGCGCCGGAAGGCGGGTACTTCGTGGCGCCCACGGTGATCGCGGACGTGGCGCCCACAGCGCGCATTTTCCAGGAAGAGATCTTCGGCCCGGTTCTGGCGGTCACCAAGGCGCGCGATTTCGAACATGCCCTGGAGCTGGCCAACGATACGCAGTACGGCCTGACGGGCGCGCTTTACTCTAATAATGCCAAGCACTTGAGCGAGGCGCGCGAGCGTTTCCACGTGGGCAACCTGTATTTCAACCGCAAATGCACGGGGGCCATGGTGGGGGCGCACCCCTTCGGCGGCTTCAACATGTCCGGGACGGATTCGAAAGCCGGCGGGCCGGACTATCTGCTGCTGTTCATGCAGGCCAAGTCGGTGGCGACCAAGCTTGCGTAAGGCACGGCGGGGCGGGGGTTTCCCCCCATAATAGGGAAGTACCCTAAGGCTAGCGTAGAGGGATTATAATGGCACGTCACTATGCCGATAGTTAATAGGTGTGGTCCGGTCGAATGGTCGGGCGCCACCCGGTACACGCGTCCATGAAAGCTATTTGGCTCATTTTTCCACTGGTTCTGGTGGGTTTGCTCCAGAATGCGATATCCGCCGCCACGCCGGCTACCGGCTCCGCGCGCTCTTCCGCCCGAAAGAAAAAGGGGGTCCGCAAGCCGCTGACGCCCTACCCGAAAGTCGATCCGACGCTGGGCGATAACGTGGATGGCGACGATCTCACCATCCGCCGCGCGGCGGTGGAAGCGCTGGGCCAGGTGAACGGCAGCATCGTGGTGGTGGATCCTTCGAACGGCAGGATCCTCACCATGGTGAATCAGAAACTGGGGCTCAAGAGCGGCTTCATCCCGTGCTCGACGATCAAGCTGGTCACGGCGCTGGCGGCCCTCAGCGAGCACGTGGTGGAGCGCGACACCAAGCTCTCGATCAGCCGGCGCGTCACCTTCGATCTCACCAACGCGCTGGCGCACTCCAATAACGAGTACTTCTCGAAGCTGGGCGCCCAACTGGGCTACGATCGCGTGACGCGCTACGCCAAGATGATGGGCTTGGGCGAGAAGGCGGGAATCGATATCCCCGGCGAAGAGCCGGGCGTGTGGCCCGATGGGCCGCCCAAGGAAGGCGGCATGGGCCTGATGACGGCTTTCGGCGAAGGCATCCTGATGACTCCGCTGGAGCTGGCGGCGCTGCTTTCGGCGGTGGCCAACGGCGGCACGCTGTACCACCTGCAATATCCGCGCACGCCGGAGGAGATCGAGCACTTCACTCCCAAGGTCAGGAACGTTCTGGAGATAGCGCCTAACGGCATCGCCGATATCAAAGTCGGGATGCGCGGCGCGGTGGATTACGGCACGGGGCGGCGCGCCAATTACGACCCCAACGAACCGATTCTGGGGAAGACCGGCACGTGCACGGATTTCCGGGTAGCCAGTCACATGGGCTGGTTCGGATCGTTCAACGACGTGAGCCATCACCAGATCGTGGTCGTGGTAATGCTGACCGCGACCAACAAAGCGGTGAGCGGCGGGGTGGCCGCGGGAGTGGCCGGCGCGGTGTACCGCGACCTTTCCGAGCAGCGCTACTTCGCTTCGGATATGGGCAATCGGCCGGACCTGCCGCAGATTCTCAGCACCAGCCCCTGCTGCGCGCAGTAGAGCTCGGGGCCGGCTGCCGCGGCGATATGCGCTGTGCAGAATTGAGGAGGCCATGCAGCGGTCCATCGGAACCTCGGTGCTCAGTGCCGGGGCTTCACTTTTGTATCTGGGACTTACCGTGCTGGGCCGCGGCGGGTTTGCGCCGTTCCTTTCGCAGCCGGCTTTAACCGCCCTCGCTGTCGCGGTGGGCGTCCTTCTCGTCGTGGGATTTTTTAGCCCCGGAAACCTCAGTGCCGGCGAGCAAGAGGACCGCGGCAACCGCTGGGTTCTGGCCGTTTTCGCGGTGACCGGCTTCGCGAGCGCTTATCTGCCGGCCTATACGGACAGGGTCGGGTTCTGGACCCTGGATGGCGATGGCCTCCGCTGGGTGGGCGTGGCGTTATACGCTGCGGGCGGAGCGCTGCGCATCGGGTCGGTCTTCGCGCTGGGACGGCAGTTCAGCGGATTGGTGGCGATCCAGCCCGGGCACAAGCTGGTGACGACCGGGGTCTACAGCGTGGTCCGCAATCCCAGCTACCTCGGGCTGCTCGTCAACGCGCTGGGTTGGGCGCTGGCTTTCCGGTCCGCCATCGGGGTGCTGCTCGCGATGCTCTATATTCCGCCGCTCGTCGCGCGGATGCGGTCGGAGGAAAAGCTGCTGGGGTCGCACTTCGGGGCGGACTACTATGCCTACCGCGCCCGCACATCACGCCTGATCCCCGGCCTGTACTGACGCTGCCTCACAATCCTCCTTTCAGCCTGGCCGAATTACCGGTGCGCCAGTGTGGCTGCGGAAGCCATCCTGTAATTGCAGGAGGTTTTCATGGCAAACGAACTGGCCGCGCTTTCCGATGAACTGGCGGCCGTGGTGGAGCGGACGAAGCGGTACGTGGCGGCGGTGGATGCGCGCCCGCGCTTCTATTCGAGCGGTGTCTTCTGGCGCCCCGGTGTGATCGTGACGGCCGAACACACCATCCGGCGCGAAGAGGAAATTTCAGTTACGCTGGCCGATGGCGCCCAAGTGGCGGCCAGCCTTGCGGGCAGAGATCCAAGCACCGATATCGCGGTGCTGAAGGTGGAGGATTCGGCGCACGAGGCCATCCCCAAAGCGGGCGGACCACCCAAGCCCGGACAAATCGCGCTGAACCTGGGGCGATCGCCCGATTCCGGCGTGAACGCTACCATGGGGATCGTCAGCGCCGTCGGCGGGGAGTGGCGCACGTGGCGCGGCGGCCGCCTGGATCACTACATCCGGCTGGATCTCACGGTATACCCGGGATCTTCGGGCGGCGCGGTGGTGAATACGGCCGGCGAGGCCCTGGGGATCTCCACATCGGTGCTCTCGCGCATCGCAGCTCTGGCCATCCCCACGGGATCGGTGGATCGCGTGGTGGATGAGATTCTGGCGCGCGGACGGGTGACCCGCGGATATCTGGGAGTGGGGCTGCAACGTGTGGAGCTGCCGGACCATCAGAGAGGCCTGATCGTGCTGTCGCTGGAGCCGGAGGGGCCGGGCGCGCGGGCGGGTTTGCTGATTGGCGACATCCTGGTGGCGCTGGGCGGAGTTCCCGTGGCGGAGACGGACGATATCCAGGGCCTGCTCGAGACGCACGGAGTGGGAAGCGGCATCGAGGCCGAGCTGGTGCGCGGCGGGACCGCGCGGAAACTGACGATCACGGTGGGGGAACGGCCCCGGAGGAATTGACATGGCGGGCTTTGGGGAAGTGGCGGAGGCTCTGCGAAGGGCTACGGTTGAGGTGCGGCTGCCGGAATCGCGCGGGGGCGGCTCCGGGGTGATTTGGGAGAGCGATGGCCTGGTGCTCACCAACTCCCACGTGGCGCGCGCGGAGCGACTGCAAGTGGATCTGTGGGACGGGCGGCATTACGAGGGGCGCGTTACGGCGCGGGACCCGCGGCGGGACGTGGCGGCCATACGCATCGCGGCGCGCGATCTGCCCGCCGTGGCGGCCGGCGATTCGAGCGCGCTGCGTCCCGGCGAGCTGGTGATCGCGATCGGCAGCCCGCTGGGCTTTTCGGGGGCGCTTTCCACGGGAGTGGTGCATTCGGTGGGGCCGATCGCGGGCATGGGCCGCGCGAGCTGGATCCGGGCCAGCGTGCGGCTGGCTCCGGGGAACTCCGGCGGACCGCTGGCCGATGCCCTGGGCCGCGTAGTGGGATTGAACACGGCCATCGTGAACGGTCTGGGAGTGGCGCTGCCGGCCAACGCGGCGGCGCGGTTGGTGCGCGACGGCTCGCCGCCCATGCTAGGGGTGACGCTCCAGCCGGTCCAATCCGGCCTGCTGGTGCTGGGCGTGGACCCGCGCGGCGCGGCGGCGGCATCCTCCCTGCGCGCGGGCGACATTCTGCTGGGATCCTATGAAGAACTGGGCGACGCTCTGGATGCGGGGGACGAGGTGCTGCGGCTGCGCTTTCTGCGCGGCGACGCGCGGCGCGTGAGGGAAGCCTATGTGCGCCTGGTTCCGCGCGCGGAGGCGGCGTGATCCAGGTGGCCATCGCGGCGCCCTCGGCGGTGACGCGGGCCGGCCTCGAAGCGCTGCTCTCTTCACATGCGGAGTTCGACGTGGTGGGAGCGAGCGCGGACCTGGCGACTGCCGCGAGTATGCGGCCGGATGTCTTAGTGGCGGCGGTCGAGATCGAGGAACTGACGGCGGCCGGCGATTCCCGCGGGGCACCGATTGTCCTCGTGGGGGGCGCCGGCGACCCCGTGTGGACCGAGGAAGCGCTGCGGCTCGGGGCGCGCGCGGTGCTACCGCCGGATGCCGCGCCGGCGGCCATCGTGGCGGCGGTCGAGGCGGCCGCGAGCGGCCTCGTGGCGCTCGATCCCCGGGATCTGGAAGTTCTGCTGGCTGGCGCCGCGCCCGCGCACCGTCCACGCGAAACCGCGGCGCTGACGGCGCGCGAGATCGAGGTGCTGCGCATGATGGCGGAGGGCACGGCCAACAAGAATATCGCCTGGAAGCTGGGGATTTCGGAGCACACCGTGAAGTTTCACGTGGCTTCCATACTGGGCAAGCTCAACGCTTCCAGCCGGACGGAAGCGGTGACCACGGGCATTCGCAAGGGGCTGATTTTGATCTGATTCCCCCGGATGCAACCGGTACTTATTGCGGCGGGTCCGGCGGTAACTCCATGTCGGGCCGGCCCCGGTCGAAATAGAGCGTTTTCTTCTTCACCGCGCCAGAGCGGCCGACAACCTCAACCGTAAGCGGGCGCAAGGAGAGAGTACACTCTCCCGGGGAGTTGATACCCACCTGACAGGCGAACTGATATGTGAAGGTGGTCTTGGACCGGCTGAGGAAGTCCAATAATGCCAGCCGCGCGACCTGCTGCTGTGCTCCCCAATTCAGGAGATTATCCTGTCGCTGGGTGTCAGGTCCATTCTTGCCGGTGAAACCGGAATTCCAGGTGCCGAGGCCTACATCCAGTTTCACCGGTACACCCGTTTGCTCCTGGATCGCCTCCGTTAGCGCTTCAAGGTGCTCCAAAGGCGTGCGTTGCGCGGTGGGTATTTGGATAACTTTCGAGAGAAGCAGCGGAGCCGGCACACGGGACCCCGTAGGGTCCAGCATTGTGTCCGCTTCCAGTACAGTCACGTCGCCCAGCGTTTCCATCTTATAAGATACCGTACTGTTCTGGTTGTTGAACGCCTGTAGCAGCGCAGCTATACCACCAGCTTGACCGTCCGACCCTCGAAGTGTCGGGATCGAGATTTGTACCCGATCCGCCTGGGGCGGTTCCACCTGAATGCCATCGATGGTCGGCCGGGCGTCGGGCCCCCCCGAAATCTTTGGGGGCCAGACTGGCTCCTCGTACGCGATATGCCAGCCTGTTTTTTCGCACAGCGCGTAAATTGCCATCCTCAGCGACCGGTAGCCAGCGGTGTTTATCTGAAACTCCGGCGTCTGTGCGATCACGAAATTCGGGATGAGCATGGCCGCGCTTAACAGAATTGTACTTTTCACAAACCCTCCTCGCCTCGCCTACGGATAGGATCGTTGAATTTGCACGGCACTTCGACTGGAAGTCAAAGAGGCGGCCGACGGAGTCGCACTAATGTATATCGCCAATGGATTGCTCGTGACGTAGTATTGTCCAGGGCCTGAAACTCCCGAACAGTACATATACATATTCTGTGTGAACGTGATGCTGCAGGTGCCGTTTGACGGCCTCATGTTGTTCACGTCATTGTAAACCATCGTATTACCGGTAGTCCCCACGAAGCCGACGTTATCATACCCCCAGCCATTCGAATAGGAGAACGCATAGTCCGCATTCAGGTTAGCATCCTCGAACTTAATGAAGCTGACGGCCCATGTGCCAACCGGACTCGGGTTGGTAGCTGGTGAGGTACTGTTCCCTTGCTGCCAACAGGTATCGGTTGCGGGCGAACTGAATTGTTCCGTCAAGTATTGGTTAGCAAAGCTGCCGCCGTTCAGAACCTGAAGAAACTGCCCCAAATAAGGCCAATAGCCACTGTCCCAACCCCATCCGTAAGTTGTCTCCGAGGTGGGGTACACGCAACCCCCCTGCCGCACCTGCCGGTCAATCTGGGCATTGATCGCCGTGCTCTGAGACGTTGGCGTGGCCTGATCTGTGGCGTAGACGTATGCATTGTCGGTGTAGTCTGGATTAGAAATCAGGCTGTACCCGTAATAGTCGTCCCAGTAACTACACTGCCAACTACACGACTGCAACTGGTAGTAATAGTAAACCGTATTCAGGTCGTGGTACGACTCTAGCGTAAAGTATCCGCCCCCGGCGCCGACATTCCCAGAGCACGAAACCGAAGTGTAACTGTAATTCTCGATTGCTGCTTCTTGCGTGCAGACTTGGTACCCAGACCCGTTGTCGGGCTGGAACGACAACCATTCTGCCACTTGAAGATCATAGTAATACGCTGTACTGTAATCGGTGCTCGACGATGCAGTCGCGGTGGCGTTGCCGGAGCCACCGGTCTGGAGGTTAGAGTAAACGTAAAGGTCCTGGGCGGCGGCGGCGCCTGCAAAGATCAGTGTGATCAGGACGGCCTTCATGTGCGACTCTCCTTTAGGCTTTCGTACTCTACTGGGGCGTTCCTGTTCCCGCCGGTTGTACGGAAATGTGCTGCATCAGGACAGACGTAAGATAGCTGACCTGCGCAGGGCCGAGCGAGCTCGTAAGCGACCCGAGCGTACTGCGGATCAGGTTCTCCTTTTGCTGCTGCAGGTCTTGCAGTTCGGAAGGGACAGGGGGTACCGACTGCCCGGTCGCCGCGCCGCGAACTCGATACTTGGCTTTTGCGGCGCTGATAATTGCGGTCGCCTTAGCATCGATGGCGGCCACGGCCGAGGTGTACGTGGCCGCTGTCTCGGCTACTTGGGCAAATGCGGCACCCGACAGGTCATACGCGCTCTGAAGATACAACTGGTTTGAGGTGGGCGCTGCCTGCGTCGTGGCGCTTTGGGACTGGCTTACCTGCCGAAAGAAAAGGTCGAAGGCAAAGAGCGTTGGCCTGTCGCTCGGCTCGGCTGCGACGAGCGGCAGGAGCGCGCCGAGCAGCCCAACAACAGCCAGG
>Ga0181520_10012699_pt1 | contig 10773 bp, 8 predicted proteins | sample PEATcosm2014_Bin_29_FD_132451 | JGI IMG/M metagenome (GOLD analysis project Ga0181520, IMG submission 132451) | Peatland microbial communities from MTU Mesocosm Facility, Houghton, MI, USA - PEATcosm2014_Bin02_30_metaG | ecosystem: Environmental > Terrestrial > Soil > Wetlands > Peat | place...
CGTCGGCAAGCGCGGGGTCTGGGCCGGCACCATCGTCTCGATCGGCCTCATCGTGATGATCTTCGTCGGTTTCAAGTTCGGCTACGCCACCGCGACGGAGATCTCCGCCTTTGCCGCGGCCTACGCCGTCGTGTTCGGGGCGCTGGTGTTCCGCGAGTTGACGTGGCGCTCGCTATACCAATGCCTGGTGCAGTCGGCGTGCCGATCGGGGATGGTGCTGTTCATCTGTTCCTGTGCCCAGTCGCTGTCGTTCACGCTCACCATCCAGCAGATCCCGCACGCGCTCGGCCTGTTCATGATTCACCTGTCGCAGACCGCCGGTGTCGGAACGTTCCTGCTGGTGTCGATCGCCATTCTGATCGTCATGGGTTCCGTGCTGGAAGGCGCCGCGGCGCTGATCCTGTTCGGCCCCCTGCTGGTGCCGATCGCGGCGCAGATGGGCATTGACCCGCTGCAAATGGGCATCGTGCTGGTGATCTCCATGGGGATCGGCTATTTCGCGCCGCCGATCGGCTGTGGCCTGCTCACCTGTTGCCTGGTCGGCGACGTGCCGCTGGAGCAGGCGATCAAGCCGATCTTTGGCTATCTGGGGCTGCTGTTGGCTTGCGTGATTGTCATCGCCTTCTTCCCCGCCATCAGCACCACATTGCCGCACGCGTTCGGCTACTGAGGGCGGCGGCGCCACTTCACGGCGGATCACGATCCGGGATCGGGTCGTGATCCATTGTTTTCGTGTCATGTCCGGACGGCATTTATCGTGCGTTAACGCCTGATTTGCGCCGCCGCGTCTGCCCGGCGCGTAGCGTGCCATCATGGAGAGTATTGGTCAGGCGCGCGGCTGCCGAAGCCAGGCATACGTTCAGTCATCCCATCCGCCCCACCAAAGCGAGTGCGGAGATTTATCGAGCCAAGCCACCGGGTAATTTACCATCCCAGGCGTCATGCGGCTCCAAACAGCGGCGGCCAAGGCCAGCAGCAAGACAGCCAGACCTACGGGCTGCCAAAGCGCCCAAAAGCTCGCATGGGCATGCACCATGATTAACGGGGTCGCCCCGGCGGGTGGGTGCATGGTCCTGGCAAGCAGCATGAAGACCAGTGTCAAAGCGATCGCCAGCCCGTAAACCCAAAGCGAATCGCCGAAGCATTGCCAACACAAGATGCCGATAAACGCGCTGCCCAGATGCCCACCGACCAGTGCCCGCGGTTGGGCAGCGGGAGCTCGCGTCAGGCCGAACAGGAAGACCGTTGATCCGCCGAGAGAGGCAAGCAGGAATGGCGGGTCTGACGGAAAGGAGACCGCCCAAAGAGCCAAACCAAGGCCGGCGGCGGCACTTGCTGCGCACCAAGCGAGACGGAAACAATCCCGCCCCAGGTGACGGAAGTGGTGATTTGAAATGACCCGCATTCAAAACGGCCCCAGCCAATTATAGGAACGAAATCGAGCTAAGTTTATCGGCAAGCGGAGGGGGTGCCAACCGAGATCGAACTGAACCGCCGCTGCTGAACAACTGGGACAAGCTGATCGCCTATCTCACCACCGTCATGGCGCATGAGCCGGTCGAACAGTTCCGGGTGCTGTTCCTCGACACCCGCAACCGGCTGCTGGCCGACGAGAGTCTCGGCCGCGGCACCGTGAACCACACCCCGGTCTATCCGCGCGAGGTGGTGAAACGCGCGCTGGAACTGCACGCCACCGCGATAATTCTGGTGCATAACCATCCCAGCGGCGATCCGACTCCGTCGGGCGACGACGTCGAAATGACGCTCGCGGTCAAGAATGCGGCCAGCGCGCTGGGCGTGGTGTTGCACGACCACATCATCGTCGGCGCCGGCGGCTGGCGCTCGCTGCGCAAGGAACGGCTTTTGTAGCGCTCCCTTCGATTGACCTTGCGACCTGCCGCCCTAACATAACGCGTTCAGCGATCGAACCCGGGAGAGTTTGCGGTGACACGGTTTGCCTATGCGGCCCCGACCTCTGTCGAGGAGGCGGTGAGCCTGCTGTTCGACGCCCAGGGGGTGGCGAAGTTGCTGTCTGGCGGCACCGACCTGCTCGTGCAGCTCCGCGCCGGTCGGCTGCGTGCCGATCTGGTGGTGGATACGAAGAAAATACCGGGCATTTCCGGCATCACGGCGGAGCCCGGCGGCGGCTTCACCATCGGGGCCGCGACGCCCTGCGCCGCGCTCGGCGAGCACGCGGGCCTGGTGGCGGCCTGGCCGGGGGTGGTGGAGGCGGCATGCCTGATCGGCTCGACCCAGGTGCAGGGCCGCGCCACCCTGGCCGGCAATCTGTGCAACGCCTCGCCGGCCGCCGACAGTGTGCCGGCGCTGATCGCCGCCGGGGCGGTGGCCGTGGTGGCGGGCCCGGAAGGGCAACGCGACGTGGCAGTGGAGGACGTCGTGGTGGCGCCCGGCCGCACCTCGCTGGCGCGCGACGAATTCGTCCTGGCTTTCCGCCTGCCGCCGCGCCCGGCGCGGGCGGCCGACGCCTATCTGCGGCTGACCCCGCGCACCGAAATGGACATCGCCGTGGTCGGTTGCGGCGTCAACCTGGCACTCGCCGCGGACGGCAGCATCGCCAGCGCGCGTGTGGCGCTGGGGGCGGTCGCGCCGACCCAACTGCTGGTGGCCGAGGCCGCCGCCGCCCTCGTCGGGCACCGGCTGGACACGGCCACGCTGGCCGCGCTGGACGCCGCCGCCCAGGCGGCCTGCCGGCCGATCGCGGACAAGCGCGGCACCATCGCCTACCGCATCAAGGTGGCCGGCGTGCTCGCCCGCCGTGCCGCCGTCATTGCCTGCGAGCGCGCGGAGTCCCGCCGATGAGCAAACTGCACGTTTCCGCCACCATCAACGGCGAACCCGCCGAGTTCCTCTGTGAGCCGCAGCAGACCCTGCTGGACGTGCTGCGCGACGAGCTTGGCCTGACCGGCACCAAGGAAGGCTGCAGTTCCGGCGATTGCGGCGCCTGCAGCGTCATCCTCGGTGACCGCGTGGTGTGCTCCTGCCTGGTGCTGGCCGCCGAGGCCGAGGGGGCGCGCATCACCACCGTCGAGGGGCTGGCCACAGGCGACGTGCTGCACGCGCTGCAACACCAGTTCCTGGAGCATGCCGCGCTGCAATGCGGGTTCTGCACGCCGGGGCTGCTGGTGGCGGCCAAGGCATTGCTCGACCGTAATCCCAACCCGAGCGAAACCGAGGTACGCTACGGTTTGGCCGGCAATCTTTGCCGCTGCACGGGCTATGACAAAGTCGTCCGCGCGGTGCTCGACGCCGCCGCGGAAATGAGGGGGGAGAGCGTGGCATGACCTATATGGGAGGCAAGGCCGACCTGCGGGTGGTCGGCACCAGGCCGGTCCGTCCGGACGGAGTGGACAAGGTGACGGGGCGGGCGAATTTCGGCGCCGACATGCGCCTGCCCGGCATGCTGGAGGGCCGCGTCAAGCGCAGCCCGCACGCCCATGCGCGCATTCTGCGCATCGACACCTCGAAAGCCGCCGCGCTCAAGGGCGTGCTGGCGGTGGTAACCAGCGCCGATTTCCCGGAGATCCCGTACGAGGAGGCCATTTCCGGCGACGGGTTCGTCAATTACCGGTACGTATCCGGCAACATGCTGGCGCGTGGCAAGGTGCTCTACGACGGCCATGCCGTGGCCGCCGTGGCCGCCACGTCGGCGGCGATCGCCGAGGAGGCGGTAGACCTCATCGAGGTCGACTACGAGGTGCTGCCCCACGTCATCGAGGTCGAGGCGGCGATGGCGCCGGATGCGCCGCTGCTGCACGACGACCTGTTCACCGCCGGGCTCACGCCGCCGCCGACCACGCCGTCCAACATCTCCAAGCGGATTACGTTCAATATCGGCGACGTGGACGCCGGGTTCGCCGAGGCCGAGGTGGTGGCGGAAGGCCGCTACACCACCCAGGCCGTGCACCAGGGCTATATCGAGCCGCATGCCTGCGTGGCGAGCTGGGGCGCGGACGGCCAATGCACGATCTTCAGTTCCAGCCAGGGTGCCTTCATGGTGCGCTCGCTCACGGCCAAGCTGATGGGGCTCGAGATCGCCAACATCCGTGCGGTGCCGGCCGAAATCGGCGGCGGCTTCGGCGGCAAGACCACGATCTACCTGGAGCCGGTGGCGCTGCAACTGTCGCGCAAGTCCGGGCGGCCGGTCCGCATCGTGATGAGCCGCGAGGAGGTGTTCCGCGCCTCCGGCCCCACCTCGGGCGGGGTGATCGAGGTGAAGCTCGGTGCGAAGCGCGACGGCACCATCACCGCGGCGCAGGTGACGGTGAAGTTGCAGGCGGGGGCATTCCCCGGTTCGCCGCTGGGGCCGGCCTGCATGTGCTCCGTGGCCATGTACGACATCAAGAACGTGGCCATCACCGGCTACGACGTGGTGAGCAACCGTCCGAAGGTGGCGGCCTATCGCGCGCCGGGGGCGCCGATCGGCTCGTTCGGCGCCGAGAGCACGATGGACGAACTGGCGCGCAAGCTGGGCATGGACCCGATCGCGCTGCGCCAGAAGAACGCCGCGCGGGAGGGCACCAAAACCGCCTACGGCGTCACCCACCGCGATATCGGCTTCGAGCAGACGCTGGCGGCGGCGAAGGCGCACCCGCACTATAGCGCGCCGCTCGGGCCCAACCAGGGGCGCGGGGTGGCCTGCGGGTTCTGGTTCAACAACGGCGGCGAGTCCTCGGCGGCGGTGCACATCAACGAGGACGGCACCGCCTCGGTGGTGTCGCCCAATCCCGACATCGGCGGCTCGCGCGCGTCGCTGGCGATGATGGCGGCCGAGGTGCTGGGGTTGCCCTACGAGAAGGTGCGGCCGATCGTGGCCGATACCGCCTCCATCCCGGTTTCGGGCATGACCGGCGGCAGCCGGGTGACCTTCGCCATCGGCACCTGCGTGGTGGCGGCCTGCGAGAAGGTGGTCGAGCAGCTGAAGCAGCGCGCGGCGATGATCTGGGACATTCCGCCCGACGCGGTGGAGTGGAAGGACGGCGAGGCGGTGCCGGCGGGGCCGAATGCCGGCGGATTCGACCCGCTGCCGTTGGCGGCGATCGCGGCGAAGTCGGGCCGGACGGGCGGGCCGATCGGCGCCGAGGTCACCGCCAACGTGCAGGGCGCGGGGGCCAGCTTCGCGGTGCATATCTGCGACCTGGAGGCGGACCGCGAGACTGGCCGGGTGACGATTTTGCGCTATACCGCGCTGCAGGATGTCGGGCGCGCGATTCACCCTTCCTACGTCGAGGGGCAGTTGCAGGGCGGCGTCGCGCAGGGCATCGGCTGGGCGTTGAACGAGGAATACGTCTACAGCGCCGAGGGGCGGCTGGAGAACCCGGGGTTCCTCGACTACCGGATGCCGGTGGCGTCCGACCTGCCGATGATCGAGACGGTGCTGGTGGAGGTGCCTAATCCGCGGGCCCCGTTCGGGCTGCGCGGAGTAGCCGAGGTGCCGATCGTGCCGCCGACGGCGGCGGTGGCGAATGCGTTGCGCTCGGCGATCGGGCTGCGGATGGCGGACCTGCCGATCTCGCCGCCGAAGTTGCTGGCGGCGCTGGACGCCGCGGCGGAATAGCGGCGTGCCGACGGTCGTTCTGACCGGCAATGCCGCCAGGGCGCTGGCGGGCGGGGCGACGGAGCTGGAGGTCGCGGCCACCAGTTTCCGCCGCCTCGTCACCGAGCTGGATGCCCGGTTCCCCGGCCTGGGGCGGTTGGTGGATGAGGGGATGGCGGTGGCGATCGACGGGGTGATTTTCCAGGACGCCTATGCCGCGCCACTGACGGAGGCGAGCGAGATCGTGCTGATTCCGAAGATCGCGGGCGGGTAGGGGGCTTAGCGGGTCACCACGGCACGTCGCGGCCCCGGTAATCCACAAACCAGGCACCGGGCCGGCCGCGCCGTCCGGCGATGGCATCGGCGATGCCGCGAACGCTGGTGGCGACATCCAGCGCCGCGTTCGGGCCACCCATATCGGTGCGCACCCAGCCCGGAGCCACCGCCAGCACCGTTCGACCGTCCCCCCGCCGGACCGCGAAGCTGCGCAGCATCGTGTTCAGCGCCGCCTTGCTGGCCCGATAGATTTCCCATCCGGCGTGCGTGTTGTTGGCGACGCTGCCAAGATCGGACGACATCGCCGCGATGACGCCGCCCGCCGGCACCAGATCGGCGCATGCCTCCACGACCCGTAGCGGGCTGAGCGCGTTGGTCAGCATCATGTTGGTGAACGCTTCCGTCGAGGTCTGCCCCACCGTTTCACCCTCGCCGTTGGAAATCCCGGCGTTCACGAACAGCAGATCGATCCGCTCCCCGGCAAGCAGTCCCCGCAGGGCCGCGACCTGCTCGGGGATCGTGATGTCCACCATCTCCACCCGCACCCGGTCGCCGGCCCCGGCGGCCAGGGCGTGCAGGCCGGTCGGCGGATCGGCGGTGCGGACCGTTGCGATCACCCGCCAGCCTCGATTCGCATATTCGCGCGCGAGACCCAGTCCCAGTCCACGAGAGGCGCCGACGATCAGCGCGGTTTCGGTCGGGTTGTTCATGGGTGAGTTTCCTTTCTGCCGCTCAGCTTACCGTCGTTTGGGGCAAGAAGCTGCACCTGAACGACGGCGATCGCCTGGCCCGCGTCCGGACCGCACGTCTGCATGTAGGTAGATGCCGAGGCTGGTGAAGTAGCCATTCCGAACCCACATCCAAAAGGAAGTGCACGGCTATGCATTTTGGAGAGACAGCCATGACAACCGTTCTGATCATCGTTGTGCTTTTCTTGCTTCTTGGAGGCGGCGGCTTTTACGGATATCGCCGTTGGTAACGCTTACCTTTTCCCTCGTTGACATGGCGGGCTGCGACGGTGCCCTCGCCGTTCGGAGAACAGGCCGATGCGTATGATAATTCTATCGGTGGCGGTCATCTATGTTGCCGGCATTGGCGTCGCGCTGGCGCCCACGATTCAGGCCAAGTGGAGTGGCGCTTCAGCGTCAGACTTCGCCGCAAGCGTCGTGGGGGCACTGCCCAATGCAGCCACGTGGCCCGCAAGGGTCTTCCACGGCTAACCGAACGCCGTTGGTCGCCTGTCGCGTGCCCGGGACCATGGCCAGCCGGCGACCGGCCGATGGGAGCCGCGCCGGCCCCATGTCTTTAAGACATTGAAAAAGCTGGAGGTCCGGGCGGGAATCGAACCCACATACGCGGATTTGCAGTCCGCTGCATCACCACTCTGCCACCGGACCGTGGTGCAGTTTCAGGCCTGGAAAACCGCGGAAATCCGCCGGTTTTCAGCGCCGGGCGCTCGTCTAGCACGTTCATCGGAGTCTCGCTAGGTTCGGCTGGGTTGCACGGGTTTGCTGTCCCAGGAACGCGCCATTGGCCGCCTTCGCGGGGCGACCAGCCCGGACGCTCGCGGCCATTCGATGCTTGCCGCGATGCGCCGCGCCTGGGTATGCTCATGGTATGTCTTCGGAACGCGCCCCGAACACGCTGGACGCCGACGCGACCTCACCAGGCATCGTGCTGGTTCCGCGAGATCAGCAGAAATCCCTACAATCTGGTCAGCCCCACAGCCAACCCAAGTCCAGGCAAAAGGCGCCCGGCATCAGCTCGGAAATCGCCGCCATGGTGCGGCGGCTCCGCCAGGCGTTGCGGTTCTCTCGCATCGCGCTGGCCATTGTGAGCCCACGCCACCTTCGCAAGGGGCTCAACCGGTTGCTGCGAGGCGAGTGGCGAATTCTGGCGGCATCGGTTCGAAACGTGGTCGCGCTGCGCATCGCCCCCGCCGACACGAGACTGGCCCGCAAGGCCGAGGTCGAGCATTTCCGGTCCGAGCCGCATGCACCGGGAGCGCCCCTCGTCAGCATCGTGATCCCATGCGTCAACCACGGTGCCTTCGTCGCCGAGGCAGTGGACAGCGCCCTGACGCAAACCTTCAGCGACCTGGAGGTTATCGTCGTCGAGGGCGGCTCGACCGATGGTACCACGCCCGACGCCGTGGCCGCGTTGGCAAGCCCGCGGGTCAAGGTGTTCTTCCGCGATGCGGGCCCATTTCCGCCCGGGGACAACCGCAACTTCGGGATCGCCAAGGCACGCGGCCGCTACATTTGCTGCCTCGACGCCGACGACCGGTTGACGCCGACTTACCTCGAAAAGATGCTCTTTTCCCTGGAGTATCGAGGCTACGACGTCGCGTCGAGCACGATGCGCCTGTTCGGGGCGCAGACCGGGAAATGGGTGCTTCCCGCAACGCCGACCCTGTCCGACCTGATGACCGGAAACCACATACTCGCGGGCGCGGTATTCCGCAAGGAGGTCTGGGAGGATGTGGCGGGTTACGTCGATGTCGGGCGAGGGATAAAGTACGTCGCGGAGGACTGGGATTTCTGGCTGCGAGTCGCCGCCGCTGGCGCGCGCCTGCACAACATCCCCGACGAGGCGCTGTTCGAATACCGCACCCGGGAAGGGGGCGTGTCCCTGATCACGGGCCCCGGGGTGAGGAGCCTGGCCGAGCAGCGGCGCGACATGCTCGCGCGGAACCTGTCGCTGCTGACGCCGGAAGCCATCGAACGGTCGCGCCAGCAGGCTTGTCGCAGCCTTCGGCCAGACCGGTTCGAGACGCCGATGTTGACCGCGATGCGGCGCGCGACGCGTGCGGCGGCGTCGCGACGCACGCTGGTTTTGGCGATACCTTTCTTCATCATGGGCGGTGCCGAGCGCCTCCTCAGTCAGGTGGTGGGTAGCCTGGCTCAGGCGGGTTGGCGGGTCATTGTCTTTTCCACCGAATACGAGGGCGAAGATAACGGCGATTCGATCGGATGGTTCGCGGAGCATGTCAGCGAAATCTACGCGTTGCCGCGCTTCCTTGAACCGGATGAATGGCATGACTTCGTTACGTACGTAGTCGATTCGCGGCGACCGGACGCGGTGCTGATTGCCGGAAGCCGCTTTTTCTACGACCTTTTGCCGGAACTGGCAGGGAAGTATCCGAACCTTGCACGGTTGGACCTGCTTTTCAACGCGGTCGGACATGTGGAGAACCATCTCCGGTATCGAGCCTTTCTGACCAATGCGTTGTGCGAAAACCGTGAGGTCCTGACCTGGCTTACCGGACCGGGAGGCTGGGCCGGACACGACATCCGTTGCATCCCGAGTGGCATCGATACCGCCATCTTCCGGCCGGCGCCCCGGCCCGAGGATACCGCCGCACGGCTGGGCATCGGTCCGGAGGATGTGGTGGTCGGTTGGCTGGGGCGCATGTCGGAAGAGAAGTCGCCCGAGGTCTTTGTGGAACTGGCCAGGCGCTGCCGCGATCTGCCGAATGTGCATTTCGTGATGGTCGGCGGCGGTCCGATGACGAACAGCATTAAACGACGGATAGCCAGATTGCCTAAAGGTACTCGGCTCCACTTCCTGGACCTGGTCGATGACGTCGTGGCTGTCTATCCCCTTTACGATATTTATGTCCTGACCTCGAGGATCGACGGCAGGCCGATCGCGGTGATGGAGGCGATGGCGAGCGGCTGTGCGATTCTTGCCTCTCGCGTCGGAGGCTTGCCGGACCTCGTGCAGGATGGCGTGGCCGGACTGCTGGTGGAGCCAGCCGATGCGGCGTCCTTTGAGACACGCCTGCGCCAGTTGCTGGCAGACCGGCCACGTCTCGCTTCCATGCGCCGTGCCGCGACAGCGGCGGCGCGTCAGTTTTCGCTGGAGGCGATGACCTCGGCGTACGGCGAGGCTCTCGAGAGTGCGATTACCGCCCGCGCCGGTGTTGCCGCACCCGGCGAGCGGTCAGTGCCGCGGCCATGAGCGGCCCCGCTCGAACATCGGAGGGATGCATGGATCTTCGCTCGGCTTCAGGTACCACGGCGAATGAGCCCGCCGCGGTCACCGGCCAACGCGTCGCCATTCTCGTACCGAAGCTGCCGAGCACGGAGGAGTTGCTGCCGTTTCTTCGGCGCATCGACGCCAGCCGATGGTACAGCAACTACGGACCATTGTGGCGTGAGTTTCGTGATGCCCTGACGTCTTTCATGGGCGCACGCACGGGGCGACCTGACCTGCGCGTCGCCTTTACCAGCAGCGGCACCGGCGCTCTCGAGCTTGCCCTGCGTGTCCGCGCTATTGCCGGCCGCCGTCTTTGCCTGATGCCGTCGTTCACCTTCATCGCCAGCGCCCATGCCGTCTGCAATGCGGGGCTCGAGCCGTTCCTCCTCGATGTTGACGAACATAGCCTGGCTCTCACCCCGAAAATCGTCGAGCGGGCACTGCACCATCTGCCGGAAGCGCCGGCCGCGGTGCTCGTGATAAGCGCCTTCGGTGCGCCTCCCGATATTCGCGCGTGGGAGGCCTTTGAACGAACCCACCGGATCCCCGTGGTGTTCGATGCCGCCGCGGCGCTGATGTCCCTTGATACAGCGGGACACCAGCCGATCTGCGTCAGCCTGCACGCGACGAAGGTGTTTGCCATTGGCGAGGGCGGCGTTGTCCTGTCCACGGACGCTGGATTAGTCGATCAAATTACTGCCATGACCGGCTTCGGATTCGCCGGTTCCGCCCGTGTGTCGTCTGTTCGAGGCGGCAACTACCGGATTTCCGAGTATGCGGCCGCGATCGGCCTGGCCAGCCTGGCAACCGTGGAGCACAAGGTCGCCCAACTGAAGTCCGTTGTCGGCGCCTACGCCCGCGGGTTGCGCAACTCTCGCATCCGGCTGCAGGATGGTGTCGGCGAGCGTTGGGTCACCATGACGTTGAATGTCCTGCTGCCGCCTGGATCCGTTGACGATATA
>Ga0181520_10012703_pt1 | contig 10771 bp, 16 predicted proteins | sample PEATcosm2014_Bin_29_FD_132451 | JGI IMG/M metagenome (GOLD analysis project Ga0181520, IMG submission 132451) | Peatland microbial communities from MTU Mesocosm Facility, Houghton, MI, USA - PEATcosm2014_Bin02_30_metaG | ecosystem: Environmental > Terrestrial > Soil > Wetlands > Peat | place...
CTGGCAACTGGCAACTGGCAACTGGCAACTGGCAACTGGCAACTGGCAACTGGCAACTGGCAACTGGCAACTGGCAACTGGCAACTGGCAACTGGCAACGCTACCGCTCTGCCTGATCCAGCATCGAGTACAGCTTCTGGAAATCCATCACCTGCTTATACCCGTGCTCGGTCACCACCCATGCCGTCGGTGTCTCGTCAATGCCGATCCGATTAGCGAGATCCTGGTCCGCCTTTACCTCTGCCACCAGTTTCCCCTGCGGATCCATCACGAAAGGCAGCGCCGCGCCATGTTCCTGAGCAAATTTCCGAGTGAATTTCTCGAGATCGTCTTTGGTCTCAATGCTCGCCTGGTTCGCGAATACCGCGTTGCGATAATCGTCGCCCAGCTTCTTCGACTTTGTGTCAAACCACCGCGCGTTTACCGCCGCCTGAAAGCTCCAGGTATGCTGCGGCAGCGGAAAATCGTGCCGCATCCATGCCACGTGGTACTTCTCTACCGCCTGGATGAGCACCGGATTCTCCATCGCGCACCTCGGGCATTCGAGATCGGCGAACTCTACAATCGCGACCTTCGATCCCGGCGGCGGATGCAGTGCCGACGTATCCTTCGGCTGCAGCGGCTTCTGCCCCGACGCCGCAACCGTACTCAACAATCCCATTCCTAACAGAGCAAGTCTGTACATTCCAACCATATTTTGAGTTTACCGTCTCGCCTGTGGTTGGCAAAACTGGCGTCATCTGGCGCTCGGCGCTCGAAAAGGCATAACTGGATACAAGCGGAGGCCGGACATCATGCGGAAGGAAATGAGAATCGAGAATCCACTCATCATCTGCTTCGAACACGATGGAAAGACCATCACGCACCTTCATCCCGGAAACTTCACGCACGAGCATTATGGGATGCTGATCGCGGACATCGTGCGCCATATCGCGCGCGCGTTCAAGGTGCACCAATACGAGGTGTGGGAGTGGGTCGACAAAGAACGCCACCATCCCACGACAGAGGTCGAAGAAGTGTAACTCCGGTAGCCGCTACGAGGGCCGAGTTCTACTTCGCCGCGCTCTTTCCTACCCGCCACTTCACCGCAACATACCCCAGATAAACCAGGTGAATCGCAATCGTCGCCGCATACGCGATCACCAGATGCCGATGTCCCATATCCATAATGGCTACCTCCCCGCCGCTATCGACTGCTGCCCCGGTGCAAATTCCAGCGCCCTCAGCGCTTCATCCTGCTCCGCCTTCTGCGCTCGATACTCCGACACATACCGCAGGCTCGCCACAAAAATTCCCCACATCGTCCACCCTGCCAGGTTCCACCACACTGCGGGGAACATGCTTGGATCGAGCCCTGATCCAGGCGCGCCGCCAAATACCGGCGCAGGATGCTGCGTCCGCCACCATCGCGTCGACATGTAAACCAGCGGCGTGTCCAGAAATCCGAACACCGCCATCACCGCTGCCAGCGTCCGCATCTGCGGTCCGGCGGCGAACCGCCGCAGCAGCAAGTACGCTACATAGATCAGCCACAACACCAGCGTTGATGTCAGCCGCGCGTCCCAGGTCCACCAGATGCCCCACACCGCGCGTCCCCAAAGCGACCCCGTCACCAGGCCGATGAAGCAATACACCACACCGATCTCCGCCGAAGCCACGGCCAGCGAGTCCGCCTTCATCGCCAGCTCGTGGTTCCCATTCCGCACCGCCAGGTAAACCAGCGAGCATCCGAGATTCAACGTGAAGAACAACCCCATCCCCGCCCACGATGAAATGTGGTAGTAGAAGATCCGCTGCACATCGCCCTGCGCCGCATCCGGAGGCACCACAAACAGCGCCACGCGGAAGCCCTCCGCCAGCACACCCAGCGTCGCCACCAGCCAAACCCATCGCCGCAATTTCATCGTTCCCGCCTCATTTTCCCGACTTACGCCGAAATCTCGGTTTCTGTTCCGCCACCACAACCACCCTCTTACTGTGGAGCCTGCCTGGAAACAGGGCCCGGTGCATTCCCCGGTGCATTCCCCGGCGCAGTCACGGCCCCAGCCCCGTTGTTATACATAAAAGTGAAGCGCACCTTAACCCGATCCACGCTCAGCCCATACGGAAACGAGTCATACGGAATTGCCTGCTCGCTTCTCCCTGATATGGACGCAAGGGCCGCTCGATCCAGCGCCTTGTTGCCTGACGGCTGGGTCAGAACCACGTTCGTCACCCGCCCATCGGTGTGCAGCCAGCACTCGATTTGCACCGTGCCGGCCGCCGACATCGGCGGGTTCGCCTCTGACGGCATCAGGGTCATCCATTGGTCTTTCGTCTGCTTCCTCACCACCGGCAGATAGCTCCTGAACCCATCCCGATCCGCAAGCCATAACTTGCTCAGGATCTGGACAGACACGCTGTCCGGCTCAGGAGCCGCAGGCTTTGCTGGTTGCGCCGCAATGGTTGCGGCAACCTTGTCCTGCGCCGAAACTCCCACCCCGCAGGCCACAAGCAGCAGTCCCATCAGAAAACCCGCCCGCCGCACCGCTTTCATTGCGTCCTCTCCCGGCACGGCATCATTCCACCACCGCCTTCAAGCGAACGCAATAACCTCTTTTCGCATCCACCTCAAATAGGGTAAAAAGATTAGCCATGGCTTGGATCACTCTCATCTTTGGCACTCTCCTGATGGCCATCGGCATCGGCGGCCAGATTTTTGGCACCCGCAAAACCTCCACCCTCACCCCTCAGGACCGCCGCACCCGCAACTGGATCTTCACCGTCGGGTCGCTCGTCGTCGGCCTCTGGATTGTCGCCATTTCGGCCGCTCACTTCCTCCATCACCACCACTAGTCCCGCCCCCAATTCACAGCGGGTCCCTACTCCGCATGCAGAATCACCTCGAACAGCATCATGCACACCGTCGTAAAAATCACATCGTAAGCCCCCAGCATCTTTATCCACAGAATCGGGTCCGTCGCCCCGGTCAATATCCCAGTCGCCGACATCACCATCCCCAGCAATGCCGGAATGAAAATCGGAAATAGTATCAGCGGCAGTAACAATTCCCGATTCCGCGTCCGGATCGACAACGCCGCGAAGAAAACCCCATTCACGATCAGCGCCCACGTGCCCAGCGGCAGCACCAGCAGCAGTAGCCACCCGTTCCCCAACGCCCGCAGGTTGTAAAACATCACGAACACCGGCGCCAGCACTACTTCCACAGCCATCACAAACAGGAAATTCGCAATCGCCTTGCCCAGAAACAACGACGCCCCCGGCGCAGGCGTCATCCTCAGTGCATCCAGCACCTGATTCCGCAGCTCCCGTGCCCACGCCTGATTCAGCGCGCTCACCGCCGCAAACATCGTCGCCACGCACAAGATCCCGCCCGCAATTTGCCGGCTCACAGCCCGCGTCGGATCGAACGCCAGGCTGAACAACACTACCACCAGCAGCCCAAAAAACAGCATTGAGTTGATCGCGTCCTTCGACCTCCACTCCAGCTGCAAATCCTTCTTCAAATGTGTCAGGAAGTAAGCCGTCTTCATCGCGATCTCTCCCCGCGCTCCACCGGACTGAAGTCCTCGCCAGTACCCTGCACCCTGTGCCCTGTACCCTGTTTTGTCAGATCCGCCACCGTCGCCTTCGCTGCCCGCAAATAATCCGCCGGACTCAGCACCACCTGCACGCCTCGCAATCCCGCTGAAACCGAAACTACATCGAACAACTCCACCGTCTCGTCGACGTACACCGGAAAATCCTTCTTCGCCCCAAATACCGTCACCCCGCCCCGCACATAGCCCGTCAGCGGCTGCACATCTTTGAGCGACACCATCTCCGCCTTACGCGCCCCCACCGCAGCAGCCAGCTTCTTGAAATCCACCTCCGCATCTCCCGGCCCGACGGCGAAGACATGTTCGCGATCGCTGGTTACACATAGCAGCGTCTTGAAAACCTGCTCGGCCGGCAGCCCAATCTTCTCCGCTACCATCAGCGCCGAAAACTCCTCCGGAGCAACCTCATACTCGCGAATCTCATACGAAATCCCCAGCGAATCGAGAAACCGCGCCGCATTGGTCTTATGCCCGCTCATCGGAATTCGATTTCCCCTCCACATTTCTCTGCCAACGCGCCTTTGTATCAGGGCACGACTTCAGTCGTGCCGAATCGCCCCTAAAAATAGGGGGCTTTAGCCCCTGAGTACCGCCAGCCCCATCGCTCCCTGTTTTCCGTAAGGCCCATCCTCAAGACTCGCCACGGCCCCCGCCTCGAGCGTCAGCACAAAATCCGCCAGCGGCTCGGCCAGCTCCCGCTGATGCGTCGTCAGCACAATCGTCCGCTGCTCGCTCCTGAATGTCTCCAGCAGCCGCAGCATCTGGTGCGCGCTGCCGATATCCATATTCGAAAAAGGCTCGTCCAGCAGCAACAGCTCGGGCCGCGAAATCAACACCCGCGCCAGCGACGCCCGTTGCTTCATCCCCTGCGAATACTGCCCCACCGGCCGCGCCAGCGCAGGATCGAGCCCCACACTCCGCAGTGCCTCTTCCGGCGCAACACAGTCCCGCCCCCGATAAAGGCTCGCAAAATACCGCAGATTCTCCACGCCAGAAAATTCGTCGTACAGCATCGTAGCGTGGCTCATGTATCCGATGCGGTCCCGTGCCTCCATGGGGGCGCCCCCCACACCTGGAGCCGCGCCATCGCCCCCAAACAACCGCACCTTCCCGTAGCTCGGCTTCAACAACCCGGCCAGCGTCCGCAGCAGCGTCGACTTACCCGCCCCGTTTTCCCCCAGCACCAGATAGCATCGCCCACGCTCCAGCCGCACCGACACCTTCCGCAGCGCTGCGAACGTCCCGTACAGCTTCGATACCTCGTCGCACTCCGCAATGATGCTGCTCATAAATCGTCCTGCGCAGTCTACTCCACACACTCGGACACACGGATTCCTCGGATACAAGTATGCGGCGTTCAACCCGCTTCCTGTTCCCTGTTCCCTGTTCCCTGTTCCCTGGTTTTACTGCCCGCCCATCGCCGTGGTTTGCGCGGTCCCCGCCGTCTTCTGCTGTCCCGGCTGTGCCGGCGCATACTTCGACGCACATTTCGCCTGCAGTTGCGTCGCGTGGAACACCCCATCTCGCCCAAATGTCCCGATCGCCAGCGCCTGGCTGTTGTCCTTGAAGGTATCCGGCGGCGGCTCTTCGCCGGTATAAAAAACCGTCAGCTTCCGATCCAGTTCCACCAGCACAAACGATGCATGCGACCCATCGCGGACGATACTTCCCGGCAACACGCTCCCCGCCACCCGCAGGTTCCGCGTATATGCCTTCCCGCCCATCGACTGCAGCTCCTGAATCGTTACGTAGTAGCTCTTGTTGGCCTCGACCCCCGTCACCGCGAGATACGAAATCGCCCCCAGAATCACCACGACCGCCAGAACAATCCGAACCGTCTGCTTGTTGCCGCTTTTCATGATGACCTTATTGTAAGCAGTTCCGCCGTAACCCCGCATGTGACATTCATCACCTACGGCCGGACTGTCGCTTTCTCCCCCTGCGGCCTGGAGAAAATCCACCCGATTGATAGCCCATCGCAAAAGCTACAATCCGGCGCGCGAATCTCGCGATCCCTGAAACTCCTCATATTCGAACGCATTCGATTGGGCGACGGACTTCAATCCGCTTTTATTGCTGGCGGAAACTGAGGTTGGGAGCGGGCGCTCTGATACTTTGGCGTCATTTGCCGGGTCGATACCTGCGGGGGGATGGGCGAGGCAGCGGATATAATCAAACTTTTGGAGCTGAAAGGGGAGGCATTGGCATGCCCATCCAGCCAACGGCCAAAATATGGCACAACGGCAATCTGATTCCTTGGGACAAGGCCCAGCTTCACGTGATGAGTCACGTGATCCACTACGGGTCGTCGGTTTTTGAAGGGATTCGCTGCTATGCGCAGCCGGAAGGCGCGGCGGTGTTTCGGCTGCCGGAGCATATGCAGAGGCTGCTGGACTCGGCGCGGATTTATCGGATGACGCTGCCGTGGTCGCTCGACCAGCTTTGCTCGGCGGTGGTGGAGACAGTGGAGGCGAATAACGTTGCGCCTTGCTACATCCGGCCCATCGCTTTGCGCGGATATGGGGAGATTGGCGTGAACCCGAAGGGGACGCCGATCGAAGTGTACATTGCGAATTTCCCGTGGGGAAAGTACGTGGCCGGCGATGCGGCCGATGTCTGCATCTCGTCGTGGAACAGACTGGCGCCGAATACGATGCCTTCACTGGCGAAGACAGGGGCGAATTACATGAACTCGCAGTTGATCCGCATGGAGGCCGATATCAACGGCTACCAGGAGGGGATCGCGCTCGATGTTCACGGCTATCTTTCTGAAGGGTCAGGGGAAAACGTCTTCCTGGTCCGCAACGGGGTGATCTATACGTCGCCCTTGTCCAGTTCGGTGCTGTCGGGGATCACGCGGGACTCAGTGCTGACGCTGGCGCGGCACTTTGGGATTCCAGTGGTCGAGCAGGCGATTCCACGGGAGATGATTTATATCGCGGATGAGGCGTTCTTCACCGGCACCGCTGCGGAGGTGACGCCGATACGGTCGGTGGATCGGATCCAGATCGCGGATGGGAATCCGGGAACGATTACAAACCAGCTTAAAGATGAGTTTCTGGGAATCGCGACGGGACTGAAGCCGGATCGGTTTGGGTGGCTGACGCCGGTGAGGGTTACCGCGGAGCAGCCCGTCACCGCCTGAGGACGGGCGCCATTCGACTTGTTGACCTACGGCGACTGGCTCAGGGCAGGCTCTCGAGGCGCTTCGCGAAAGTGATGAGGCGTACTAAGCGCCGCCTTTGTTGGCGGCATGGAAGCCAGTGACGCAGGATGGCGGTTTACTGTTGACTCGCGAGAGTTGCAGGCCTAGGCTCAGCAACACATATCGACTCCAGCCTGTTCCTCAGGAATGCAGCCATCACGTCTGCGGCTCCCGCGTAACAGTTCAGGAGCGATAACGCAGGTTGGGGGAGTCGCGGGCAATTCGGCCGCGACCTGCCGTGTTGGTCTTCAGAGTTGCCTGATCGGGAGGCCGCGATGAAACAAAAGCCCGAGAAGCCCGAGGACATGCAGGATCTGGTGACGAGGATAGCCCGGGCACTGGTGGACAGTCCCGAGGCCGTCGTTGTCGATGCCAAAGATACGGGGAAGAGCACGGTCTTGACCCTGCGAGTTGCGCCCGAGGAAGTGGGCAAGGTGATAGGGAAGCAGGGGCGACTGGCGCAATCGATGAGGGTCCTGTTGGGCGCGGTCGGCATGAAGCATCAGCATCATTATTCGCTGCACATTCTGCAGGAACACGATGTTGAGACCTCGCCGCAGGAGCGGGACGCGGAAGCATTCACGGGCAAGTCCTGATGGCAACTTAGTCGCCGCTTCGGAATGGCTGGAACTGGTCTCATAAACTCCATACCACCCAAAAGGCAGCGGGTGAGACCCGCCATCGAAGCGGGGCTCATACAGTTCGCCGAACCCGTTGCCCTGCATATCAGACCAGTTCTGTGAGGTTATGACCGGAGCTAGTAAGTCGCGAGCGATACCCGTAGAACTTCGGGTTCCGAAGAGAAGTTCAGTCCCCAGTCTGTTTGGTCGCCGTTCAGAATGCGGGAGAATTTGAAGATACCGTTCTCATAGGTTCCTTCTTCGACGCGCAGGAATTGGCGATGCTGCCATTTGCCATCGATCTGCGCCGAAGGTATTTGCCCGGCGCCGTTGACGATCTGGCCTGACTTCTGTTGCTCAGCGGTGCCAGCAGGGCGGAAGTCGATACGGCAGTCGAATCCGGTGACCAGAAACTGATTGTCCTTTAGTTCAGCTACGAGGGCGCGCCCTGTTGGGTCGGGATTGCCCTTGAGGGCGCCGCCGCGCAGGGTGCCTCCGTAGGAAATGACGGCATCCCACGGGCCGAAGTGCAGGGTTTGCGTGGGCTCGCCTTCTATCTCAGCGGCGGCCTGGAGCTTCCCCTGGTAATTGAGCTGGGCTATGTCGCGCATCATGGGGCCGATGAGGCGGTAGTTCTGTGCAGTGGGTTCAAGGAACGTCTCTGGAGGAGTCTTCTCGCCTTCGGGGGCCCGGTGACTGCGCGTGTAGTCCAGCCCGAAAGGAGAATAACCGATGGCCTGGAGACCGAGCGCGGAGAAAAAGAAGCGCGCGCCGGTCTGCGTGCCGCTGGTTTCCGGAACAAATAAGGCATTGTCGGGACGGTGGTATAAGTCGAGGATTTTGAGATACGAAGCGGTGTCGGGTGTGTAGATATCGGGCGCCAGGATATCGATGGCTGGCGCTTCCGCTTTCCAGATATTCAGGACATTGTCGGTTGGTCCGCCACTTTCGTAGCTGCCCGGAGCGCCCTTGAACGGATCGCGCAATGCGGCGTTGACGTAGAGAGGAATAGGGTAGACCGCTTTGCCCGCTGCGGCGATCTGCTGGACGTAGCGGGCGACGGCCCAGGCGTGGAAGTCAACGTCGGCTTCGCCGGCGCCAAAGACATCCTGCCATTTAGCGGAGATGCCGGACGGCTCTTTGTTCATGGCCTTGAGTACTTCGGGTGGGACGGGAGACTCAAACAGCTTATTCGCGGCAGGCGAGTAGTCGCGGAGGGTTCCCCACGTGCCGGTTTCGTTCTCAACCTGAACGAGGAGGACGGTCCGCTCGGAGTCGGCCGCTTTGAGGTGCTCCATGAACTTAGTGAAGGCGCGGATATCCGCCTGGAGAGATGCTGTGGCAAAAGGGGAGGGAGAATCGACTAACTCGCCGTTCTTATTGATGACGTGGGAGTAAAGGTCTGGCTGGAGTTTCATCCATTCAGGCATGTAGTGCTGGCTGCCGTTCTTCCAGGTGCCGAACCAGAGCAGAACAAGGTGGACATGGTGCTGGCGTGCCTGGGCCAGGATGGTATCGACCTGCGAGTAATCGAACTGGCCGGCTTTCGGTTCGAACTGTTCCCAGTAGACAGGGGTCTCAAGAGTGTTGGCATGAAGGTATTCGATCGCGGGCCAGACTTTGGGTAGTGTGGCGGGCCAGTCGCTGGAGTTGTTCGATTGCGCGCCGAGCATGAGATAGGGAGCGCCGTCGACGAACAGGGCATAGCGGCCGTTGGTTTGAACGATGCGCGGTATGGGATGGTCTTTTGCCTGTGCCTGCGCGACTAAGGCACTGCTGGGTAAGGCGAGAACGGCTGCGAGTAAGAGGGTTTTCATCCTGGCGATCCTCGGTTCTTCAGCGCACCGGTGGTCGGAGCCAAGACCGGATGCACGGACTAGAATACTGCTTATGTTCGAAACCGGAACCCTGGCGGTCCTGTTATGGGCGGGGGCGCTGGCGTCGGCCGGGACGCAGGGGCCTGACACTGTGCCGTCGACGATGGAGATGACCATCGCCTCTGTGCCTCTCACGGCGGGCGACGGAGCGATCTATGTCGATGAGCGGTGCGCGCTGCTTCCGATTCCTTCGGCACCGCCCAAGGATAAGCTGAAACCGCGTTGGGATCCCGCGATTTGCCATCTCGAGACGATCAACCACTCCGAGCACCGGGAAGAGGCGGAGGTGGGCGCTGAGATGCTGCGGCGCAAGGTGGAGGTTAGCGAACAGGAATACGTCCTGCAGAATGTGACGATGAAGCCAGTGGCGTTTGTGGTGAAACAGCCGATTCCGAAGGGGTGGAGGGTGGATTCCGATCCGCAACCGGCGGTGATAGAAGGAACGGCGGCGGTTTTCCGGGTTTATGCGCGGCCTGGAGAGATAGTGCGGCTGCACGTGGGAGTGCGGCGAACGACGGAGCTGAGGCCGAAGACGCTCCATTAAAGAATAGGAAATGAGTGAGTTGCCGGCGGTCACGGGCTTTGGGGACTGGCCCGATCAGGGGAACGCGGATCTTGACTGTTTGCTGAATCGGATAGACGCCGACAGAACTTTCTTTTAATGACGTTGGGAGGAAGATTAGCGGGGGTCTCGTCGCCTCAGACCTCGCTCGAAGCGAGGGGCTTGAGGCAAATTCGCTTTCCCCGCCCGAGTCGATCTGAGGTTCCGGAATCAAAGAGTCCGACTCTGGTGGCGATTTTGGGGCCGATGAGCGAACGCCGCTGGCGAAACCGCCGCATGGGAATAGGCGCCCGGCCCACGCGGCCCCGTTAGGTAGTCGCGCGCAATAATCCGAACTCTCCAACGGGAAACACCGGCCCACCCCTGGTCCCCGAACTCTGCACTCCACCTCTCTGTTGCACATCTGGTTACGCACTCTAACGCGGCCCGTGCTCTTTTGCATGGCAATGCCACGCCGCCCTGTGGTATTTCTCAGTGAAACAGTCCGTGTGATCGGAACGGAGGATCGATGCTCCCTCGCATCAAACGTATACTCGGCTGGATCGTAGGCCCACCTATTGCGCTCTTGATCGTTGTCGCCGTCCGATTCTTCGAGCGCGGCCTCCGCTTCGACATCCGACGCGACCCTGCCTGGCGCTCCCACGATCGGCTTTCAGTCCACACAACCACTGTCACCGGAATCGCGCACTGAACCCTGTACGCTGACTTTGACTTTGCACTGTCCCCCAGTTAAAGTCAGACATGGCCCGCGCCGCGGCAGGAGCCAGTCCAAGCCCCGCGAAACCAGCGTCCCCGTCGTCTAGCCCGGCCCAGGACACCGCCCTTTCACGGCGATAACACGGGTTCAAATCCCGTCGGGGACGCCAAATAAAATCAGCGACTTACAAACAATCCCGAAAATCGCTGCC
>Ga0181520_10012704_pt1 | contig 10771 bp, 8 predicted proteins | sample PEATcosm2014_Bin_29_FD_132451 | JGI IMG/M metagenome (GOLD analysis project Ga0181520, IMG submission 132451) | Peatland microbial communities from MTU Mesocosm Facility, Houghton, MI, USA - PEATcosm2014_Bin02_30_metaG | ecosystem: Environmental > Terrestrial > Soil > Wetlands > Peat | place...
AGTAATGATGAATGGGGTATGCTGCTTGAAGGGTTTGATGATGAACCAAGAATTTTGATGACCTATAATCCCCGATATTATCTTAAATTATGCGATGGTTACGGTTTTGTTAAAATAAAAGATCTGTATGCGTATAAATTGGAAAATCAAAAAGTAATTGCTTCCGAAAAAGTTAAACGTGTTGCCGAAATTGCGCAAAAAAGATCAGGGATAAAAATTGAGCAACTTAATATGAAGAATTTTAAAGCTGAAGTTGAAAAAGTAAAATATATTTATAATAAAGCCTGGGCTCCAAACTGGGGATTCGTTCCTATGACGGAAGAAGAACTGGATGCAATGGCTAAAGATTTAAAATCTCTTGTTGATCCGTCACTTTTAATTTTTGGAAAAATAGACGACAATCTTGTCGGCTTTGCATTAGTTCTGCCTGATTATAATTACATCTTCAAACAATTAAACGGAAAGTTGTTCCCATTCGGATTTATAAAATTGTTTACCCAAAAGAAAAACATTAAGTGGTGCAGAATTATTACATTAGGCATCATACCGGAATATCAGAAGCGGGGTTTGGATTCGGTATTTTATTGGGAAATAGTTAACAGGGCACATAATGTTGGTATTGATCTGGGTGAAGCAAGCTGGATACTCGAGAATAATGATATGATGAACCGTGGCGCCGCAGCTATGAATGGAATCTTGTATAAGAAGTACAGACTATATGAAATAAATATCTAAATCATGTAACTAACGCAATTGCCAAATTTTTATTAGATAGCACCGAGTTTTAACTTGGGGAATAACGATAGTCTGGATATTATAGGCTTTTCCTTCAGGGGAGGATGAGCCTATGGTTTAAGCCTTATGTTTTAAACAATTTTTGAACTGACCATCCCAAAAAAAAATCCTTGCCGATTGGTCCATATTATCGTACGGCTAAATTATTATTTTTTATGCCCCGACTTTTGCCAATTGAAGAAACAATTTTAGCTTTTCCTATGGATTGAAAATCAAGACACAATATTAATTTAAAAATGCGGCTAAAGCCAAAAATTTAATCATACCCTTTACCTCCACATTAAACTCATCTATAGGTCAGCGACGGGCTATTAAAATTTAATGACATAGTTCTGCAACATTCTCAGTAGTCAAGCAATAGGAAAAACCGGATATATAAAGAAAAAAATACTCGTAGGATATCACTTGCTAAGCATTTTAATTTCAAAGGGGGGTATAAGAAATAAAAATAATCCATTTAAAACTAATTTGAATTGAGCACCACATCATATTGAGCGGTATGAGACGGATCAATTTGTTTTAAGGTTTTGAAAATACTTTTATCCCGATAACTACTCAAATAATTAACTAATGTTCCGCTATTGGCATCAAAAAAAGTTCTTAATACGGGGCTGCTAAAATCGACTTGGTTTCCTAAGCCGGAAATAGTATTTATTGCTGCTACAATTAAATTCTGGGCTTTATAAGCATCGACCGGGTTCTGTTTATTTTCAAAATAATCAACACCATAATAAAACTGGTAGCAAGCTTTACGAAAAGGTTGAAATTTGCCGTCCAGGATATCTTCCGCTAATGCCTGCCTACTGTATAATCCGCTTCTCGCCCAACCTTTTGCAAAACTTGAAGTGGTTGCCAAATTACAAATTCTATATGCCCTATTAAAATACGCTGTACCGCCAAGTTCATTCCATGAGTCTTCATTATACCCGATTACTATATTCGCATAATAATCAAGAAAGCTTGTCAATGGGTCAAATGAAGATTGGTTAGAAACCAGACCCTGTCCTTTTTGATATATAAATTGCCAACTGCCGTCATTAATCCTCAACATTTGCAAAGTCTTATTAGATTGATAAACAGCTCTTGTACTTGTTAAAATAACTTGGGCAGTAAAATTTCCGTCGCTGGAAGCTGTTAGGAAGAGAATAGTCATTGCACAATCTATTTTATCATTTTGCCAGTTACTGTTGGAAAACACAGTTCTATTCATATAGTTTGTCACAGCAATATCAAACCCATTAACCAAAGGCCTGTCTGAAATTGAAAGATTTGCTAAATTTACCGTCACGTTGCAATTTAATTCTTGCGCAATTGCAACGGAAGTTAAAAACAACAGCGCGCCAATAAAAAGCTTCATAAAATTCCTTAATTTCAAATATAGATTATTTTAATATATAAATTTCAATATTATCTAACAATAAACAAAAAAATATCCATAATATTATTAATTTATTTCGAAAAATTAAATTGCCCACCGGCAGGGCTGAATTTGCCAAGATGGCTGTTTATATTGTTATTGTTTAATCTATTTCATTAGTATAATGACATTAACTTTTATCTTAACAGATCTGATTTCATATAAAATCTATTTTACTGTTTTTGCTATCACCTACAAAATACATATCTACTTCACCCTTTCCCTTAACCTCAAGTTTCCCCCTGTATTCACAATCAAAATATTCTTTTACAAGATCATAAGTACTGCCGGAAATATTAATCTTGCTAATTCCTGAACTATTTTCCATTCGGCTTGCTATATTGACCGTATCCCCCCATACATCATAAGCAAATTTGTTTATGCCGACAATACCAGCAACAATTGGTCCTGTGTTAATCCCTGCGCGCAAAAGCCACTTAACTTTTGAATTTTTATTCTTTTTGAATAAATAATTGATCATCTCTTTAGTTGCATAAATTACTTTTGAGGCATTATCAAATGATTTTTCCGAAAGTCCACCGCAAACCATATAAGTATCACCAATTGATTTAAGTTTTTCAAGTTCATATTTCTCTACTATTAAATCGAAATTGCTAAAAATTTCATTTAATTCATTTACCAGTTCAGCCGGATTCATGGTATTTATGATTTGCCTAAAGCCGTAAAAGTCAGTAAACAAAATCGTTATTGATTCAAAATGGCGCGGAACAACCACACCGTTTAACTTTAGTTCTTGTATTATCTCATGCGGTAAAATATGGTGCAGCAATTTATCGGTATTAAATTTTTCTTTTTCTAATTCCTTTGTTTTTAATTTAAGCTGAGATTCCATTCTGAATTTGTAAAGAGCTATTTCTATTGCACTGTGAAGTGCTCGTTCATCAAACGGCTTTAGCAAATATCCACCTGGTTCAGTAAGCATAGCACGTTGAAGTGTTTCTTCATCCGCCAATGCCGTCAAATAAATTATGGGGATATCATATTTATTTTTTATAATTTGTGCAGTCTCAATACCGGAGAGTTTATCATTGAGCATAATATCCATTAAAACAATATCCGGTTTCTCAATTTTAGTTCTTCGTATTGCGTCAAACCCATTACCTACAAAAGAAGTAACTTCATAACCAAGCTTTTCCAGAATTTTTTTTATATCCAATGCAATAATAAATTCATCTTCAGCGATAAGTATCTTTGTTTTTTTCTGAATCATTACATCAACTACTATTACTATTCATATTTTTAATACACTATCGGAATTTTAAAATGGCGAAATTAACCGTATCTGTCCGAACCTCTTTATTAAAATTTAAATTATTATTTTTTGCCAATTTCAAAAGCTTTTAATGGTTCCATTTTTTTTCTGGAAACAAAGTACCTATCGATTTTACCATAACCTGTAATATCAATACTTCCACCATAATTACATTCAAAACATCCATTAATTAATAAATATGTAGATGAAGTTACACACACTTTCCCTGGCAAACTGCTTTTCTCCATTATACCGGCTATATTTACAGTATTGCCCCACACATCATACGTAAATTTATTTTTACCAACGACACCCGCAATTACATTTCCTGAATGAACTCCTGCTCTAATTTCCCATTGAAATTCAGAAACCTTATTTCTTTCCGTTAGATAATCAATCATGTCCAAGGCAGCAAATACAACCGATGAAGCATGATTATCTGTCTCTCTCGGCAGTCCACCGGCTACCATATAAGAGTCACCTATAGTTTTTAATTTTTCAAGGGCAAATTTGTTAACTATCAAATCAAAATTATTGAAGATATCATTAAGCTCGCTTATAAGCTGGCGCGGGTGCATTCCAGATGCCATTTCTGTAAAGCCCCGGAAGTCGGTAAAAAGAAGGGTAACCATAGGAAATTCCTTTGGTTTTACAGAGCCGGTTTCTTGCAATTCTTTTGCTATTTCCGACGGAAAAATATTATGAAGAAGCCTGTTGGACTTAATTTTCTCCTCTTCCAGTTCTCTTGTTCTATCTTTAAGCTGCTGATTAATTTTATACTTGTAGATAGCCATCTCAATCGAAGAATGAAGCGCCCGTTCATCAAAGGGTTTTAATACATAACCGAATGGTTCTGTAATCTTAGCACGCTGAAGTGTCTCATTATCAGCTAAAGCAGTAAGGTAAATAACCGGTATTGCAAATGAGTTCATAATTATATCTGCAGCTTCAATACCTGACATTTCGCCTTCTAATATAATATCCATTAAAACCAAATCAGGATTAAATTCCTTGCATTTTTCAATAGCCTCATGTCCGGATTTTACGGAACCTAAAACCCGATAGCCAAATCTCCTTAAAGTATTTGCAATATCCTTAGCAATAATGTTTTCATCTTCAGCTATCAATATTTTTACATTATCATCCATATAAGGGCCTGTTAATGGCTTAAATTACTTTAAATTTTTGCACAATAACCTTATTTACGGCGTATCACCATAAATTAAGCTTTAACATAGGCAAATTTAATTATTTATTTTGAATAAAACGTATAACAGAATAATAGTAAAAGCTTAAACTATCTTTATATAATATATTATTACCGGGATATATTTTAATTAAAAAAGTAAAGCTGAGAGGATTTCAGAATAGAATTAAAAGATTCACCAAATAGGCTTAAAACCGAATCTGCAATAGGCTTAAGCTGTTTATTAATATAATGCTGATAATCTATATCACCCGGTTGTAATTCGACAGGAACAGGGCCGCGTTTTGTAATTATGTAATGTATTATGCTGCTGTTTTGTCCTATCATTCTCGCAGCTTTTACCTGAGGTGGAATATTTTTAATATATTCATCAATTCCTTTTCTAAGCCTTTTTCTGTAAACCAATTTATCATCAAACTCTCCCTTATTCACTTTAGAGACTACACCCTTTATCCATTCTTTAATATTTTGTCCTTTAAAAATTCTATTATATAACTCCACTTGAAAATCTTTTGCTAAGTGTGTCCAATCTGATCTAACAAACTCCATACCAACAAAATCAAGTTTTTCCATACCATCTATAACAATCAAGCCTGCATATCTTTTTTTTGCTCCAGCTTCACTTCTGCGTGCCGCAGTAATAATAAATTTACGATAGTACTTTTCATATTCAATTTCCAGGTACGACTCAATTTTAAAATCTCTCTTGAGTTTTTCTTTCCAGTAATTATTTAATTCATCAGAAAGTTTTTTACCCAATTCCGGATTTACATTACCTTCTGCTTTCTTCAATTTAACAAACAAAGAATCGGTATCCCCATAAATTACCTGGTACCCCATATTTTGAAGGAATTCTCTGCTGCCCAACAATAGGTACTGTCCTGTACCTGTAATTGCATTAGGAAGATCGGGATGATAAAACCTGCACCCGTGAGAACTCATTACTCCGTAGAAACTATTCATAAGTATTTTTATTGCTTGTGAAAGCTGCTTATCTTTTTTCAATTTTGCTTCATTTCGCTTTTGCATTAATCGGTCAATAAATTCCGGTAGAAAATGGTTTGTTTCTGAGAACTTGTATCCATTTGGAGTATGAATTGCGGATTCTGAGGATAAAAACCGTGATATAGGATCAATTTTAAAGGTTCTGATAATTGAAGGATACAAACTTTTAAAATCAAGCACAGCTACATCGTCATACAAACCCGGTTTAGGATCCAGCACATAACCGCCGTCTGCATGTTCCGATGCCTTAATATCGTTAACATTACAAGCTACAAAACCCGCACGGTGAATTTTTGGCAAATAGAAATGATCAAATGCAGCAGTCATCCTACCAAGTTGATCCATAAACATGCCTGAAATCTGCGCACGTTTTACGGATAGTTCTATTAAACCGACTTTATTAAATATCTCGCTGACTAAAACTGCATCTGTCAAATTATACTCAGCAAGTTTTATTTTATCATCTTTAAAAAGCTTCTCAATTTCCTCTACTTTATTTTTCTCAGGCGTAATAACTTTTCCTTTTCCAAGCAGTTCCCGGGCAACTGTTTCAAGCTTATAATCTTCGAATGAAAAAAAAGATGACCTTAGAGAAACGGGTCCATCGAAAACGATTCGCCCCGGCATAGAGGCATAATAGCCGCCGGATTTTCTTGTTATCAGCATAGTTCTGCCATTATCACGCGCTAAATCAAAAGGTACATTTAAAGCCTGATATTTCTTTTCAAGAAACATCAGATCAAAACCAATAACATGCCAACCGATGATTATGTCAGGATCGACTTTCTTAAACCAAGAAGTAAATTCAATAAGTAATTCTTTTTCAGTCCGAAAAAAAGAGATATGGTTGGGAGTTGTCTTTAAAGCAGTTCCGATCATGAATACTTTTTTGTTCTCACGAAGCCTATCTATAATATGAACCGCCACGGAATATAAAGCATTATTCTTAAATCCTGTTTCGATATCAATTGAAGCAACTACAAACTGAGGTGCAAAGTCACATGGACTTATCCTGGGATTCATGAAAAAGGTAAGGTCATCCTTCTTACGGCATTCGCCTGTTATTAAAGCCTGCACATTTATAAATCTTTCCATTAAAAAACGCTTAACCGGATCTATATCTGATTCGTAGGTTGTAATATTTTGAGAGTTTAGATATTCTACAGCAATCTTTAGATCTCTTTGGGTGTCGAAATAAACAGCATCAACTTTATTACCCTCAAAAGAAGTTAACTGAATTTGCTTTTGTTTATAACTTACAGTTATACTCTTTAAGTAAGCATTGCTATCAAAAAAAAGACGGGTTTTACACTGTCGAAAATTAATTTTACCGGACCGCATTCTTCTGAAATTCCAAATAACCGGATTAAGTTCTTCCCTTTAATATCAAACCACTCACCGGTCAACACAAAAACTTTAGCTGATATCAATGTTCACTTCTCTGAAAAGAATAAGCAACATGTTAAAACCATGATTTACCTTCAACATATTTCAAATAAGCATTATAAATTTTACCTGTAATTTCTCCTGCTTTTCCGTTACCAATAATTCTTCCATTAATTTGTGTAACGGGTTTTATTTCAGTTGTCGTACCCGAAATGAAAAATTCATCGAAATTTTTAATATCACTTTTGTGAATTGCCTGTTGGCTTACTTTTATACCAATACTATTACAAATTTGCAGAATGACAGTACGTGTAACACCGGGTAATATAAAATTTGATAAGGGAGCGGTCCATGCTTCCCCATTTTTTATCCCCCAAAAATTTGTATGTGAACCTTCCATAAGATATTCATCCCTTATTAAAATTGCTTCATCAACCCCTTCATCTACTGCATGCTGATTTGCAAGAACTGCCGGTAATAGTGATATAGATTTAATGTTACACCTTGCCCACCTAACATCTTCTTCAAGAATTACCCCAACACCTTTGTCAATTATATTGTTATCATTTTCTATCGGGGAAACGCATATAAAAATGGTCGGTTTTACTTCATCGGTAGGGAAAGAATGTTTCCTTGGAAATGACACTCCACGGGTTACCTGGATATATATAGATAGATTTGGATTAGAATATTTATTCAATTCAAACAATTTATAAATATTATTCTCAAGAAGATCAGTTTCCGTAAAATTCATTTTTATAGCATTAAGGCTATTTATAAATCTTTCCAAATGGTCGGCAAATCTAAATAATTTTCCATAGTATGTCCTAATTACTTCATATACACCATCGGCATATAGAAAACCGCGGTCGAAAGGTGATATTTTAACATCATCAAGCTCTAAAAACTTTCGGTTGAAATAAACTATCATATATTCACCAAAAAGACTTATGAATTTAAGATCATATTCATGGTTAGAGCATCTATATTGCCGCCGCTTATTATTATCCCCACATTCCCTTCCGGTATCACAGCGCCGCTCAACAACGCTGCAATTCCAAGAGCGCCTGAGGGTTCTACAACAAGTTTCATCCTGAAAAACAAAAATTTAACAGCATCCATTATTGTTTTTTCCGATACCGACTGCATATCATCAACATATTCAAGAACAATCGGAAAAGTAATTTTTCCAAGCGATGAGGTGCGGGTTCCATCAGCAATTGTCACAGGATTTTTTACGGTATGCAATATTTTAGTTCTATAAGAGCGGACGGCATCATCTGCAACTTCCGGCTCAATGCCGATGACTTTACATTTCGGACAAATGCCTTTTGCCGCTATAGCAGAACCACTTAACAGGCCGCCCCCGCCGCAGGGGGCAAGTAAATAATTCAGATCTTTTATTACTTCAAATAGTTCTAAAGCCGCAGTGCCCTGCCCTGCTATTACATCCGGATGATCAAAAGGAGGAATTAAGCTGTAGCCGAATTTTTCCTGAACTTGCCTTGCCACTTCTTCACGCTGTTGTTCGGAAGGATTATATTTTATTATATCAGCGCCATAACCGGCTGCAGCTTCGCATTTTATTATAGGCGCATTATCAGGCATAACAACCGTTGTCTTGATACCCAAAAGTTTCCCTACTAATGAAATTGCCTGAGCATGATTGCCCGATGAATAAGTAATCACCCCTCTCGATTTTTCTTTATCCGATAATTTTGAAACAGCATTAAATGCGCCGCGGAATTTAAAAGCACCTGCTCTTTGAAAATTTTCGCACTTAAGAAAAACTTTCGCTCTAACAAATTTATTGAGCGTGCTGGAAGTCATTACGGGAGTTAAATTAGCATTATCTCTTAAACGTTCCTTTGCTTCAAATACTTTATCAAGCATAAATTATCCGTTCACCGGTTAGATAAATTTAGCATTTGGAAAAACATCTTACTCACTGATAATATTTATATACGTACTGAATAATGCCGGTAGGGTTGCCGTCATCATCAAATCTATTTTCATCTATTATATTTCCATTTTTATCGTATTTAAAAATCGATTTTGACACAAAGTTATTATTCGAGTCATAATTTAAGGATTCAATTTTAAGCCCGTTGAGGTTATAGTGATTAATAATTTTGAATTCCAGTTTGCCGCTTTTATCGTACCATAAATCATCGGTTAGGTTTCCTTTATCATCATAATTATAAAGATAATATTTTTCTAATGTACCATTATTGTTGTACCGGGAAGCTTTTTCTTTATTACCAAATTTGTTGTATTCATAAACATATTTCTTATCCACCTTTCCCTTTGAATCGTATCTTATAGTTTCAGTTCTGAAACCATTTTTATTATATTTATATTCATACTTCTGATTGACTATTTCGTTTTTTGTGTAAAACACTGCAGACGTCATAAATCCATCAGGATTATACTTTGACTGGGAGATTTTCTGTCCGTTGGTTAATTTTCCTCTTGAGTCATATATAAACTGAACTTTATCAACCGAAAGTATTTTTTGAGATTTAATAGAAATTCTATCTGCCAAATCCAGGTTTTTAATTACGGGCAACTTCGGCACTTCTTCATTAACAACTTTGGGCTTTCCTTCTTTAACTAATTTTGATGTCGGTGAACAGCCATTGATGAACAGGATTATAAACAGAATTGCCGGGGTAAAAAAAACTCTTTTTCCCATTATTAAACTCCACAGATTTTTCACATTAGATTATTGATTTTTTTTTAGATCAATAAGTTCGCCAACTTTGAATTGTTTTTCATCAGATATTTTCCCACTCTCATTATAAGTTATCCATCTACCGTCTCTTTTTCCAGAGACATAATTGCCTTTCTCCCGGATTTTACCATCTAAATAAAACCATATCCACGTATCATCAGGGATATCATTTTTAAAATTGCCTTCGCTCTCAATCTGGGAGTTTTCATAATAGTATTTCCAAAGACCTTCGTTCTTATTATTCACCATTTGTCCGACTATCTGTGGTTTCCCTTCCGAATATAAAATTTTAAATTCACCGTTCCTTACCCCTTTAACTACGTCATATTCAATAATCCTATTCTGCAAACTGGCTTTCTCTCTGCCAGTGAATGGTGTTATTGTTCCGTATTTGCACAAAATTCCGTTTATATTTACTAAATCTACTTTATTAATTTGTTTTTTTGCACAAGAAGATAATGCTGCGGAAATGAATAAAAAGGATAAAACCGAAATTCCGTTTAGAGTTGTTTTGATTAAGCTTTGTTTCATATAATGTAAGAATAAAATGGAATAATTTAATAATTTAATAATTTAATTATTTAATTTACACAAAAGATATTTAAAATAGTTCCCTTCCTTATTAGCAAGCTTTGGCTTAAAACATGAAAGAACAAAGATACAATTCCTAAAATTTTCAATGACATATTCTATCTTTTCTTAACTACGATTCATCGGAGGTGGTATTTTTGTAGAAAAATGATCCCAAATAAACCAATAGCAATAAATTGCAAAAACTTCTCATTTTTGAGCGCTTTTTATGCTATAAACCTCAATTTTATATCAAAAAAACCCCATTTTTTGATACGAGATATTCTATAATCCCTTATAATAGATATAGTTAGCTTTGACCCCCCCCCTCCCCTACTTCCGTTTCTGCCTGGCGGATTACCTGGCAGGCACTTAACCGGACAG
>Ga0181520_10012705_pt1 | contig 10771 bp, 9 predicted proteins | sample PEATcosm2014_Bin_29_FD_132451 | JGI IMG/M metagenome (GOLD analysis project Ga0181520, IMG submission 132451) | Peatland microbial communities from MTU Mesocosm Facility, Houghton, MI, USA - PEATcosm2014_Bin02_30_metaG | ecosystem: Environmental > Terrestrial > Soil > Wetlands > Peat | place...
CTTCCTGCGCAGCAGCCGCTACCGGATGCTGGCCTGGATGTATTTCGTCCCGCTTGCGCTCTTGTTCATCGGCAATGGCCGGGACTACTACCTGGCCGCGGCCTATCCCATGCTGCTGGCCATGGGCTCGGTGGCAGGCGAATGCTGGGCCGCTCAACCGCCAAAGCTCTCTGCCTCTGCCGAGAAAAAGCTCCGCAAGGGCCAAGTCGCAAAAAGCCGCCGCAGTGGATCCGGGCTAGGCCGACGCTTGACTGTGGGTGTCTTCTTCACCGGCCTCTCCGTCTGCGGCGCGGCCGCCTGTGCCATCATTCTTCCCCTCCAGTCCACCGGCCCGCTGCGCGATTTTGCGCTCGCGAAGAACAACAATCTTGACGAGGAATTCGGCTGGAACGACCTGGTCAAGACCGTCGCCGGCATCCGCGACTCCCTCACCCCCGAGCAACAGGCCCACCTGGGCGTGATGGTGGGCAACTACGGCGAACTGGGCGCATTCGAGATTCTCTCGTCGCCTTACCACTTGCCCCCGCCCCTCAGCCTGGTCAACTCCGCATGGCTGCGCGGTTACCCCACCCCGCCGCCCACCACGCTGATTGTTGTGGGTCTCTCTCGCCAAGCCGTCGATCAGGTATTCACCGGCTGCCAACTCGCCGGTCACAACGCCAATCTCGAAGGCGTCTCCAACGAAGAGAGCTCGTCCCACCCCGACATTTTCGTCTGCGGCCCACCGATCCTTCCCTGGCCCGAATTCTGGAAACGCTATCAAGGCTTCGGCTGAGGACACTCCTTGCGGCAACCGCCCGTTGCATCGCGTCACTTTCCGCTCTGGCCTGCATTTCTCACGGGTCGCCGAAGATCGTAGCGGCGGTCTCCAGACCGGCTGTCATGACGGCGACCTCGCCGCCAGTCGGCGTTAGGATCGACGAACATTTCCCACTGGTCAAAGAACTAGTAAAGAATCACGGCGACGCGGTAACTGGTGAAACCGGATTCGGCATCCTTCGGCGCGCAGGCGCCCACGGCTGCGTAACGGTAATTGCCAGAGCCGACACGGCTGGCAAGATTGCGCGGCAATGCAGAGATATCGGAGTCCTCCCAGACCATCAGGAATGCCGAGCGGCTGTTGTCGCTTGACCCGTTGGAGCAGTAGGCGCGAGCAGCCGATGGATCTCCCAGAATCATGAGCCCGGAGGGCCGGATTAGGCCGGCAACAGACGCCTCGATCTGCTCGCGGGCCAGGACAGGGACGGCGCGAGCGTAGTCGGCGACAGCATAGAGGACCCCACGGCTCGACACCACGGAGATTCCGGCCGAATCGACCTGCGCGCTGAGCAGGTTGGCGCGGTGACCGGGAGAGTTGAGCCAGCCTTGGTGAATGGATGCGACATAGGTGCCGAGGGCAACGTTCTCTTCAATGAGGCTGAAGTGAGCACCGGCGTTCTGGGCGCGCACAGAGAGGTCGGGCTCGCCGCCGTACCGATGGGCTATGGGTCCTTCGGCTGCCATGCGTTCGCAGTGAAGCAGTGCGCTCGCCGCCAGCGCGGAGTCCCATTTGAGTGGCCCGACGCCTGCAGCAGTTCGCGCCTGGTTAGCAAGAGTGAAGAGCTGCTGTGCGGCGGCAGGAATCGACGAGCCGGTCGGGACTATCTCCTGGCCGGGCGCGGCAAGGGCCAGTACTGCGCCCTGCCCGCCGAGGGCAGCGGCCAGAGCAACGGGCCAGCCAAGAGTCAAACTAATACGAAGCATGGTTGATTCAACCCAACTCAGGGGCGAGAGTCGCTGTATTCTGGCTGTGCCCAGGTCAAGCGTTGCAACAGTGAGTAGGCCACAATGAAAATGATAGCCCCGATCAAGTCAGCCCTGCGCCGTACGCGGCGTCAGCCGCTCGCGTGGTTTGGAACGGTCATGCTCGCGCTGTTTGTCGTTGCCGGGGTGGCGGCGCCCTGGATCGCGCCTCGAAATCCAGCGGCAATCGATCTGGAGCATCGATTGGAAGGCCCGTCGGCAACGCACTTTGTCGGGACAGACGAGCTGGGACGGGATACGCTTTCGCGCCTCGTGTGGGGTGCGCGGCTGTCGCTGGCGGTCAGCGTGACCGTGGTTGCAGTGTCGCTGGCGCTGGGCCTGGCCATCGGCGGGCTGGCCGGCTACCGGGGCGGGTGGGTCGACTTGGCGCTCACCACGTTTGCCATGAACACGTTTCTGGCGCTGCCGGGCATTCTGCTGGCGATTGCCTTTGCCGCCTTTCTCGGGCCGGGATTCGTGAACCTGGTCCTGGCGTTGGCGATCGGAGGATGGGCCGGTTATGCGCGCCTGGTAAGGGCGCAGGTTATGGCCGTCCGGGAGAAGGAATATGTGGAAGCGGCGCGGGCCCTCGGCGCGGGCGGAATGCGGATCTTCTTCCGCCATATCCTGCCCAACATCGTCCAGCCGGTACTGGTGCAGGCTGCCATCGGCATGGCCGGCGTGATCCTGGCCGAGGCCACGCTTTCGTTTCTGGGGCTGGGCATTCCCGCTCCGACGCCGAGCTGGGGCTCAATGCTCAACGACGCGCGCTCCCACCTCTTTGACTCGCCGCACCTGGTCCTTGCGCCCGCAATCGCAGTCGCTGGCGCAGTGCTTGGCTTCAACTTTGTTGGCGATGCGCTGCGCGACCGCCTCGACCCAAGAACGCGCCTCGAGCTGGGGATGTAGCGCCGGTCTCCTCAGGTTGCGGAAAAACTCAATTGGAGGGTCTACAAGTGTCAGGGCACGACTTCAGTCGTGCCGTAAACGCCACAAAAAAAGGGATGGGCTTTAGCCCCAGCGGCACCCCGAAAGAGTTGCAGCCAAACCGAGAACTCTTTCGGCAACCACTCCTGACCGGCTGTCGTGCAGGCCTCAAGACCCGCGCATCCGACTACTGCTCACTACTGCGGAGATATCTGTCATTCTGAAAAGACCATGAAAATCGGCGTCATCTCCGACACACACGGCCTCCTCCGTCCCGAAGTCGTCCCCGCGCTCACCGGCGTTGACCAAATTCTTCACCTCGGTGACGTGGGCAAGATCTCGATTCTGTGTGAGCTTGAGAAGATCGCTCCAGTCACGGCGATCCGCGGCAACATCGACCGCGAAGGCCCCTGCGCGAACCTGCCGGAGACCGAAGTGGCGCTCGCGGAGGGTCGATACATCTACATGCTGCACGACCTGAATACACTGCACCTCGACCCGGCCGCAGCCAAATTCGCAGCGGTCCTCTTCGGCCACACCCACATGCCCAATTTCTACAAGAAGAAGGGCGTGCTCTATTTCAATCCCGGTTCCTGCGGCCCGCGGCGCTTCGAGGTCCCGGTCACCATCGGCCTGCTGACGATCGACGCGGATGGCGAGCTTGCAGCAGAGATTGTGCCGCTCATCGGAGCGTGACTATCCCCGCATCCTCGGATTGATCCATCGGTACACCACATCCGTCAGCAGATTCACCATCACGTAGGTCAGCCCAATCGACAGCAGGCAGCCCTGCACCAGCGCGTAGTCGCGGTTCGAGATGGCGCTGACAGTTAATCTGCCCAGCCCCGGCCAGCTGAAGATGGTTTCCGTCACAATAGCTCCGGCGAGCAGCGCGCCAAACTGCAGCCCAACGACAGTAACGATGGGCACCAATGCATTGGGCAGCGCGTGACGGCAGACGACGGCGAACTCGGTCAGTCCCTTGGCGCGGGCCGTGCGAATGTAGTCCTGGCCGAGCTCTTCAAGCATCGAAGTGCGCACCATGCGCGTCAGAATGGCGGCGAGCGAAGCTCCCATGGCGATGGAGGGAAGCACCAGGTAGGGCCACTCGATGGAGCCCGTGCCCGACGAACTCGCGCCGGAGACGGGCAGCCAGCCGAGTTGGATCGAAAACACCAGGATGAGTATCGGCCCAAGCGCCAGGCCCGGAACCGAAAGCCCGAAAAGGCTGACAACTGAAAGTGCCTGATCGACAAACCGCCCCCGCCGCACCGCGGCGAGGATACCGGCGGGAAGAGCCAGCGCAAGGCCGAGACCGAGAGCTGTGAGGGTGAGCGCCAAGGTGTATGGATAACGCATCGCGATCAGGTGGGCGACCGAATCATGGAGGCGAATTGAGCTGCCCAGGTCGCCGTGGAGGACGCCAGTCCAGTAGTGCAGATACTGCTGCGGAAGAGTCTCGTCGAGGTGGTATTGGTGGCGTAGCGCGCCAATGTCGGCCGGAGTAGCTCCTTCCCCGAGCATCTGAAGAATGGGATCGCCGGGGACCAGATGAATGAGCAAGAAGACGAGCGAGACCACAAGCCAGACCACGGGAACAGTGAGCGCGAGGCGGGTGAGGATCGATCGCATGGGCTGGAGACAGGTTATTACAGTGGAGGGCGCGCCGCGGGCAATGAACGAACCCAGGTCTCAGAAGCGAGACCTGGGTCGCCCAGCGACTGTTCTAGCGGTAAATCACCGGAATGAAGTGCTGCTCCTGGTACGGAGGGCGCACGTATTCCGTTTTCGTGATCGGAGGAAGTTCGATGGGATCGGGAGTCAGATCTTTGTAGGGAATCTTGGAGAGAAGATGGCGGATGACATTGAGCCTTGCGGCCTTTTTGTCTTCGGCGTTGACCACGAACCACGGAGCTTGCTTGTGGTCGGTGTGGTTGAACATGTCGTCTTTGGCGCGTGAATAATCGGCCCAGTGCTTGCGCGACTCCAGGTCCATGGGGCTGATCTTCCAGCGCTTGGTGGGGTTGCTCATGCGCTCCTGAAAGCGGACCTCCTGCTCGGCGTCGGAGACGGAGAACCAGTATTTGATCAGAATGATGCCTGAGCGCACCAGCATTCGCTCGAACTCAGGGCAGGTCAGCAGGAACTCCTGATACTGGGCCTCGGTGCAGAAGCCCATCACGCGCTCGACCCCCGCGCGGTTATACCAGCTACGGTCGAAGAGCACCATCTCGCCCGCGGCGGGCAAGTGAGGGACATAACGCTGAAAGTACCACTGCGTCTTCTCGCGCTCAGTGGGCGTGCCCAGCGCCACCACTTTGCAGATGCGCGGATTCAGGGTCTCCGTGATTCTCTTGATTGCGCCGCCCTTCCCCGCTGCATCGCGTCCTTCAAAGAGCACCACAACTTTCAAGTGTTCATGGCGAATCCACTCGTGGAGTTTGACCAGCTCGACTTGCAGGCGGCTAAGTTCCTTCTCATAGTCGCAGTCCTTGCCTATGCGCTTGGTAGGAATTTCTGCGGGATGCGACGGGACAGGGGCGTGACCTTTGCCGTTGACGAGCGGAGCTTTCCCATTGGCCGGGATTGCCTTTTTCTTCTTCTTGTCTCCCATTTACCCTCCTCGGATTGCGACGGGAAGGTTCTGCACGGGGGGGAATTTAGGTTGAGTGGTGACTGGCGCGCAGGACCGTGGATCGCTGGTCCGATCATTCTTGCACGGAGTTTGCTGTTTTCACAATGAAAACGGCATCCTTTTTCGCGTTGAGTGCACTTGGAGAGTAGCGAAAATGAGCTTCGCCCCGAATTGGCACTGAGATCGAACAGTCACGCGACTCAGCCGATATACTGACGGCATTGCAAAACCGAAGGGGTTCAAGTGGAAACGCTAGGCGTAATCGGTTCGACATTGGGGTTAGGATTCCTCGCCGGGATTCGGCTCTATGCCACGGTGTTTCTGCTTGGGCTCGCCATCCGGCTGGGATGGTTTCATCCGGGTGCCGGCAGCGCGGAACTCTCTGTTCTGTCCCATCCGGCGGTGCTGATTGCCTCGGGCCTGGCTTGCCTGGTCGAGTTCGCGGCCGACAAGATTCCCTGGCTCGACAGCCTTTGGGATTCCTTCCACACTTTCATCCGCCCCATTGGGGCTGCTGTGCTGGCTGCGGCAGCGTTCGGCCACTTTGACCCGGTCGTGAAGGCCATTCTGATCATCATCTGTGGCGGGATCGCGCTGGCCAGCAACAGTTCCAAGGCCGCGACCCGCCTCGCAGTCAACCACAGCCCGGAGCCGTTCTCGAATGTCGGATTGAGTCTACTTGAGGACGCTCTGATTCCAGCCGGAATGTGGCTATCGCTCAAGCATCCCGAGGTCGCGCTGGGACTGGTCGCGGCTTTCCTGTTTCTCTTCTTATGGCTCGCGCCGAAGATCTTTCGCGCGGTCCGCCTGCAGCTGGCTGCGCTTGGCGCGCTGCTGCGAAGCTGGAGCGGGAGCGACGTGCTCCAGGCAAGCGAGGCGGATCAGGAGAACGCGGCTGCATTCTCCTGCCTGAGCGCAGGCGCGCAGTCTGCGCTGCTCGGGCTGGCGCGGGCGGCACGGCCGATTCCAGAGAAGCATGCGCGCAGGATTGAAAAAGCGCTCAGGCTTGAAGCGCCGGCAAAAGGCGTGCGGGCGGCGGCAACAAAGAAAATCCGCGGCCTGGGAAACTCCGTTGGTTATCTCGTGGTCACCAACGACGGTCTCGCGTTCATTACGCGCCGCTGGTTCACTAATCGCGTCCACCGCATCCCCTTTTCCGAAATGGAGACAAGCCGGTGGAAGCGCGGGCTCTTACTGAACCAGTTCGCTGTCAAGACCACGAATGGCGATCGCGAGTTCTACGTCTTCAAAGACGTAAACCTGCAGGAGGCCCCGGCGGCGGCAAGGGCGGAGCAATCAGCAAGACTGCAAGCGTGAACGGGCCAGAAACTGGGTGCCAATTGGGCGCGGATCCGCTCACCTACGCAAACACCTCAGCGTCGCGAAGCGAAGATCCTTTGCGATCCTTCTCCGAAATAATCAGGCTCTCCGCACCGACAGGCCACGGAATCGCAAGGTCGGAATCGTTCCACGCGATAGTCCGCTCGCCCGCAGGCGAGTAGTAGTCCGTGACTTTGTAAGCGAATCCGACTTCTTCTGTCAGCGCTAGAAAGGCGTGGCCGAAGCCAACCGGAATCCACAGCATGGCGCCAGCTTCACTGTTGAGCTCTACGGCCACGTGGCGGCCAAAGTGGGGCGAGCTGCGGCGCAGGTCAACGGCAACATCAAGGGCCGCTCCGTGCGTGACGCGCACCAGCTTTCCCTGTGCCTCTGTGATCTGGTAGTGGATGCCACGCAGTACATTCTTACGAGAGACGGAGAAGTTGTCCTGCACCCAGAGCGTCGGCAGGCCGGCTTCAATCATGCGGCGGTGGTTGTAGGTTTCAATGAAAGCGCCGCGGCCGTCCCGATACACCGTGGGCGTGAGCAGCAGGACACCGGGCAGAGCTGTCTCAGTGATCTTCATCGCCGCGCCGGACCTTTTCCTGAGGCGTCCGTTTCCGAGCTTCCCGGCCTCGGCGCGGCAGGCCCCATTGCCGCCGAAAAGTGCGGCTCGCTGAGGAGAGCGAGCAGATACTTGCCGTAGCCGCTCTTGGCGATGGGGTGCGCGAGCGCTTCCAGTTGTTCGGCATCGATAAATCCCTGCCGAAACGCAATCTCTTCGGGGCTTGCAATGTTCAGGCCTTGGCGGCGCTCGATGGTGTGGACAAAGAGTGCGGCTTCCAGCAGCGTCTCGTGCGTGCCGGTATCGAGCCAGGCCATGCCCCGGCTCATGATCTGGACGTTCAGCCTGCCGGCTTCGAGATAGAGTCGGTTGAGGTCGGTGATCTCCAGCTCGCCGCGCGCGGAGGGCTTCAGCTCGGAGGCCAACTGCACAACATCGCGATCGTAGAAGTAGAGTCCCGTCACTGCGTAGCGGGATTTGGGCTGGCTGGGCTTTTCTTCCAGGCTGATGGCGCGGCCGGCGGGGTCGAACTCGACCACGCCGTAACGCTGAGGATCCTCGACGGGGTACGCAAACACAGTCGCTCCGTGCTCGAGTTTTGCCGCCTCCTGCAGTTGGTGCGAGAATCCCTGGCCGTAAAAGATGTTGTCGCCGAGGATGAGCGCGCTTGGCTGTTCGCCGATAAAGTCGCGCCCGATCAGAAAGGCCTGGGCGAGGCCGTCGGGGCTGGGCTGGACGGCGTATTGAATATTGAGGCCCCAGTTGTGCCCGTCGCCGAGCAGATCGGCAAAGCGGCCTGTATCATGCGGCGTAGAAATGATAAGAATGTCGCGCAACCCCGCCAGCATCAACGTGCTGAGCGGGTAGTAAATCATCGGCTTGTTATAGACCGGTAGCAGTTGCTTCGAAACAACATGGGTCACTGGATAGAGACGAGTGCCCGATCCACCGGCCAAGATGATTCCCTTCACAGGATGATTCCCTTCATAGCGCGGCACGCTCCGTGTAGTTTCTGTTGATCCACTCGAGGTAGGCGCCGGTGCGAACGTCGCGTACCCAGCGGGGATGGTCGATGTACCAGCGAACAGTCCTGCGCAGCCCGGACTCGAACTCCTGCGCGGGCTTCCAGCCGATTTCGCGGGTGATCTTGCTTGCGTCGATAGCGTAGCGCCGGTCGTGTCCGGGACGATCGGTAACAAAAGTGATCAGGCTTCGACGCGGACCGGTGGCCAGAGGTTCAGCCATCTCGTCCACCAGATCGCACACCAGCTTTACAACTTCGAGGTTGGCGCGCTCACTCTCGCCGCCGATGTTGTAGGTCTCGCCCACCCGGCCTCGTGCGAGCACCGCGCGAATGGCCGAGCAGTGATCCTCGACGAAGAGCCAGTCGCGGACGTTTTGCCCGTCGCCATAGACCGGCAGCGCCTTGCCCTCCAGTGCGTTCAGGATCATCAGCGGAATCAGCTTCTCGGGAAACTGATATGGGCCGTAGTTATTCGAGCAGTTAGTGGTCAGCGTGGGCAGGCCGAATGTGTGCTGGTAGGCGCGGACGAGATGGTCCGATCCGGCCTTTGAAGCGGCGTAAGGACTGTTGGGCGCGTACGGCGTTGTCTCGCTGAAGGCCGGGTCGCCAGCCGCAAGCGAGCCGTAGACCTCATCTGTTGACACATGGAGAAAGCGGAAGCCGTCGCGGTCGCTCTCAGGAAGCGCGGACCAGTAGGTGCGGGTTTGATCCAGAAGGACGAAGGTTCCGTGCACGTTGGTGCGAATGAAGGCGTCCGGCGACGCAATGGACCGATCCACGTGACTCTCGGCGGCGAAATGGACGATGGCGCGAGGCTGGTGGTCGCGCAGGAGCGAGCGAACCAGTTCGGCGTCGCCGATGTCCCCGCGGACGAGCCGGTAGCGTGGGTCGGCCTCGACCGAGGCCAGGTTGGCAGGGTTGCCGGCATAGGTCAGCAGATCGAGATTGACAACGGAGCCGGACTCGGCGGCCAGCCAGCTCAAAACGAAGTTCGAGCCGATGAATCCTGCCCCGCCGGTGACCAGAATGCAATCGCGCATCCGCTGACTCCTGCTACTGACTCCTGATGCTATGAACACTATAGGCGATCGAGAGCCGGATTGCCGATGCCACAAAAGGGGGTAAAGAGCCAAGAATTCAAGGGTATAACAGGCGAGGAAGGCCCGCTTTGAGCGGACCGCTGCACACGCCGTTTCCGGAATCCGGGACGTTGTGGATCGTGAGCGCCGCATGTTCGCACCCAAATCGGGAATTTTTCGGTAATATGAATAGAGTCAGCTCAGTCCCACTCAAGGCCGGGGTGCGACAGCTCCCCCTTTCATGAAGTAAGTAGATCGATTCCTTCGCTGGAACCGCACGGGGTGAGTGTCTACCCAGTCCAGCGAATGGCCACACACAAACAAACGCTCATCAAGAAGGCTGCCATGGAAACACTCGATCGAAGTCGCTGTATACCTGAAGCGCAGGGGCTCTATCACCCGCAGAACGAGCACGACAACTGCGGCATGGGTCTGGTGGCGAGCATCCGCGGCGAGAAGAGCCACGACATCATCCGCAAGGGTCTTGAGGTGCTCATCAACCTGACCCACCGCGGCGCGGCTGGCTGCGACCCGGAGACGGGCGATGGCGCGGGCATCCTCATCCAGATTCCCCATGCCTTCTTCTCCAAGGTCTGCGTTGATCTTGGCATCAAGCTGCCCGGCGCGGGCGCTTACGGCGTGGCCATGTGCTTTCTGCCGGTCGAGAAGCACAGCCGGCTCCAGTGCGAGGGCGTCCTCGAGCGGATTGCGCAAGAAGAAGGCCTCAAACTGCTGGGCTGGCGCGACACGCCGGTAAACGGCGATGCGATTGGCCGCGAAGCGCGTGCAACCCAGCCATATATTGAACAGCTTTTTGTGGCTCGGCCTGCGGGCATGAGCGAAGACGCGTTTGAGCGCCTGCTCTACCGGGTGAGGCGGCGCATTGAGAACGAGGTTGAGGCCTCGGAAATCGAGGACAAGGAGACGTTTTTCATTCCTTCGTTCTCCTGCCGCACAATCGTCTACAAAGGGCTCATGCTGGCTCCGCAGATTGAGAAGTTCTACTTTGAGCTGGCCAACCCGCTGGTGATGAGCGCCCTTGCGCTTGTCCATCAGCGCTTCTCCACAAACACATTTCCCAGTTGGAAGCTTGCCCACCCCTATCGCTACATTGCGCACAACGGCGAGATCAACACCATCCGCGGCAACGTGAGCTGGATGACCGCGCGGCAATCCGTGCTGCAGAGCTCCGTCTACGACGGGCAGATCGACAAGCTGTATCCCGTAATCATGCCCAAAGGCAGCGACTCGGCTTCGCTCGACAATGCAGTGGAATTCCTTTACCAGTCGGGCCGCAGCCTGCCCCATGTCATGGCCATGCTCATCCCCGAGGCATGGGCCGGCAACCCCGACATGGACGAAGACAAGCGCGCCTTCTACGAGTACCACGCGTCGCTGATGGAGCCCTGGGATGGCCCGGCCGCGATTGCCTTCACCGA
>Ga0181520_10012706_pt1 | contig 10770 bp, 8 predicted proteins | sample PEATcosm2014_Bin_29_FD_132451 | JGI IMG/M metagenome (GOLD analysis project Ga0181520, IMG submission 132451) | Peatland microbial communities from MTU Mesocosm Facility, Houghton, MI, USA - PEATcosm2014_Bin02_30_metaG | ecosystem: Environmental > Terrestrial > Soil > Wetlands > Peat | place...
CTGCGCTGCGCATGACCCTTCGCCACGCCATCATGCAAGTGAACTATTACGTCCGCATCCGCACCGTCCTCGAGGGCGATGTGCAGGCGTTGACCGCTTCGGGAGGCGACCGTCGCTGGGTCTCGCTCGCCGAAGCCGCCAGCATGGCGCTCACCGGGCTCACCCGCAAGGTACTCGCTCGCGCCCATCTTCTGCCCGCCGCTCGCTTGGATGCCGTTGCCCCGCGACAGAAGGAAGAAGTCTGAACGGCGTTCGTTTCCTATTTACCATTTTCCGGAAGTCAACGATCTGCGGTTATTTCGACCCGTCGCACGATTTCTCTCGTAATTTCACAGAAGCGCAGGGCGGCAACTTTATAAAACCGCACCCTGAAGCAAAGATTCACCCAAGGCGTATCCTGATTGCCCCCGAATGCATCAAAATGGGTGTAGCGTCTTTACTGCCGAGCTGCGGACTTCCCCTCGCTGCAGACTGTGCAATGAAATGCGCAAAGATTCTCAAGGAGACACCTATGGCAAGCAAGGCAAGTGCGGTTTGGACAGGTTCACTGAAGGAAGGCAAGGGCAAGATCTCCACGGCGACCGGCGTTTTGAGCTCGGCAAACTACTCCTTCGCGACGCGCTTTGAAGGCGAGAACTCAGGCACCACCCCCGAGGAGTTGATTGCCGCGGCGCACGCCAGTTGTTTTTCGATGGCCTTGGGCGCTCAATTGGGCGGCGCAGGCCTCACCCCGCAAATCATCGAGACTCAGGCTGCGGTTACGCTCGCCAAGACCGATGCGGGCTTTGCCATTACAAAGATCGCACTGACCACGACGGCAACCGTTCCGGGCGCAACCGCGGAAGTCTTCGCCAAGGCCGCCGACGACGCCAAGACCGGCTGCCCTATCTCCAAGCTCTTCGCCAACAACACCGAGATTCTGCTCGACGCCAAGCTTGTCTAGCAAATCCGCAGGCCGGAGATCGCCACTTCGGCCTGCATAGTTTTCTCGGATCGCGGCATTCGACGAAGCCATCGTCATTTGACACAACGACCCGTATTTGCGAGACTTGGAGAGTTGCAGGTTCAGCAGAAACGCTGGATTTTCTACTGTGCCGAAGTGGCGGAATTGGCAGACGCGCGTGGTTCAGGTCCACGTACTCGCAAGGGTGTGGGGGTTCGAGTCCCTTCTTCGGCACCAACTAAAATAAAGCCTTTAAAATAAACACTTTTCTCCTATCAAAAATCTGTAGCGCGATTGTAGCGCGGTGATCTGCGTTCAAATAGTCGCCTTGGGGTTCCCAATGGCGAATAGAAAAGTTGCCTTGCTTCGATACTGCCGTACTCTATCCGGCTATAGCGAAACCAGAGTTGGTGTATCCCGAAACAATGCGTTCAAGTCGACGCGAGCACCAACGAGTGGCGACCCATCACGAAGTTCATCAGGATATAGGGGCTCTAGTTTCGCTCTAATGCTTTATCGCCGCACCGCACCGACCGTCCCAAGTCCATGCACCTACGAGCCGAGCCTCCTCGTCATCGCGAAAGGGACGAAGCGAGTGACCCTCGGCAGCACGAGCTACGTCTTCGGGCAGTCGCGATTCCTCCTGACGTCTTTGGAACTGCCCGTGATGAGCCAGGTGATTGCGGCCAGCGCTGAGATCCCGTATCTCGCCTTTTTCCTGAAACTGGATATGTCCGCCGTCCGGGAAGTTATCCACACAGAAGAAGTTCCCGCTTCTGAGGCAACTTCTGACACGCGCGGAATGGCCATAGGAGTGACCACAGCTGAACTCGTCAACTCATGTTGCGGGATGATGGATCTTCTGGACGCTCCGCAGGATATTCCATTCTTGAGCAAGCTCATTCATCGAGAGATCATTTATCGCTTGCTTCAAGGAAGTCAGGGCGCACGCCTTCGCGCGATTGCCACGTTTGGAGATCAGAGCCACCGGACGGCGAAGGCGGTTGCATGGTTGCGTTTGAACTACGAAAGGCCTTTGCCCCTGGAGCAACTGGCAGCGATTGCAGGCATGAGCCGATCCACGCTGCACCACAGTTTTCCTGCCCTTACCGCGATGAGTCCGCTCCAATTTCAAAAGCGGCTTCGCCGTCAAGTTGTCGGCCGGTGTTCTGGTCCACTGTGGACACAGGTCTATAGCCGATTCGCTGACCGGTCATGCAAGTACCTCCAAAATGTCAGGATGAAGTTTCAGATGTTATGAAAGTTATGTCAGGGAAGTGGTATCCAACGTCAACCTGACGGAGAAGCGGTCGAAATGCGTCAACCAGATGATGTCCGAGTTGGCTACACCCTTGATGGACACAACTGCTTGCCCGATTCGTTTTCTATTCTGTTTGTTTCTCCATTGCTTGATGTACCTAGCCACCGCAAGTTTGATTGAAGTGTGGATTGATGAATCAGAGCGCCGAACCTGGTTTCTGCGGGAGACCGCGCATGGATACAAGTAAGCATCGCAGGCTAGGAAACAACCTTGGTCCCCGAATGACCGGCTTGAACACCGTCTCAATCGGAGGTTCTTATGTTTCCGCCGGAAGCTGCCCTCGTCGCTGGCGGAGACCTGGCGCGCTGCCACGCCCCCTGCGCCTACAAAGTCCACCACAATCTGGATGCGAAGCATGGGTGTCACCGGAAAACCGTGAGGTCGGTCCTCAAAAGTCGCCATGGCGCAATGTTTATTTGCAAAGTATCTAATAGGCATCTCTTTAAACTGATGCATCCGTAAACAGTCGACTACGGCGTTTTCGAATACCTTTCTTGCAGCCAACGAGCATCTCTTGTGGGATGAATACATTCGTCTGAGTCACTCTTTGAGTGCGGTTCTACCTTGAAGTCAGCCTCTCGGCTGGGATGTGAGTAAGAATTACTTGCCAAGATTCAAGAAACTGCACTATTATGGATCGCGGTTTTTTAAAGCTTGATCGAGTTTCAAGCCCGTGACGCTTATCACGCCCCATGTGTTCACTACGGCTTAAGCTACGACCGAATATGGACTGCCGAGACGTGCGGACTAAATGCATTGAGAGGAGGCATCATGTCGATTAAAAGCAGGGTGACGGCTACGGAAAACCCTGTTGACTCGGAATCGCTAGAGAGCCTAATCGTGGACTTTGCATCGGTAACTGGAATCCCCGTGTCAATCGCCCTCGGCAATGGTTCTCCTTTCACTAAGAGAACTATACTCAATCGCGACTTCTGCGCCGACCTTATCCGGAAAACGCATGGAAAAAGCGATTGCTGTAGTTGCCAAAGAAAGTGGCGATCAAGAGCGATAGCGGAGAGAGTGTATAAGGTCTACACTTGCCCCCATGGGCTCGTCGAAATCGTGGTCCCTGTCGAGTTTGGAGACGGGAACGTCGCTTGCCTCTACGGCGGGCCAGTGCGAATTGCCGCAGGCCATTCCTTGGCATCGAGTGACGGCGACATCCTAGAGGATATTGATTCAGCGGTTTCCGCTGGCCAAGTGGTGGCTTTGCCAGGTGAGTGGTACACGCGACATGCCGTTGAATTACAGGCAGATGTCGATGAATACATGCACGCCATCGATCAGGCAGCGGTCTTTCCCCTGGAAAGAATTGATGCCACAGCGAGGCTATTGCATCACCTCGCAAACTCCGTCTCTCGTTTACCCTCCCAGGTTTTGAGCAAAGCCAAGATAACAAAAGAAATATCGGACGAAGCTTTCAGGCCGGTCGAGGCAGGTCGCTCGATTCTGCGCGAACTGGGAGAACTAATTCCCTTCCAGTCAGCATCATTGCAGATTATTCATGATGGTCGACGACGATTACTCGCGGCAAGCGGTTGCGAAGGGAAGCCCCAGGATCCTTACCTGCTACGTCCGATCGCCGAGGACAAGTTAGTTAGTCGGATCATGCGCGACTGCGAACCAATTATCTTGAGCGATCCCGCCCAAGATTCTGACTGGTGTGTGGAAACGGCGCCTTCCGTAAGATCTTGGATAGGATCTCCTATCATTTATGCCGACGAGGTCATTGGGTTGATAACCCTCGATCACGACCAGGTTGGATATTACCAGCTGCCCATGAAAGAAGAGATCAAGGAGTTTTGTCGTTCGGTGGCGCCACTGGTCTGGAATGCTCAGTTGTGGGATCGTGCGGATCGCCTCGACAGGGATAAGGAGATCTTCGAGGAGGTGTTGCAAGTTATCAGCGCCAAACTCGATATCAAAGCGCTGCTCCAGACGATTGCAACTCAAATTGCAGAAAGGTTGCACTGTTCCCATTGCACAATATTTCTAGCTCAGCAAGAGGGCGAGAAATTGCTCCTCGTTCCACAGGTGACACATGGGATCAGCGACGAGACAATGACCAGAAGTTTTAGCAGCAACGAGGGACTCGCCGGGTGGGTGTTTGAAAAGGGCGAGTCGGTGATCATCTCGGACGCAGCAAACGACAGCCGTTTCGCGCCACCGCGGTTGCAGGGAGACGCCCCCCGCTCCATGCTGGTCGTTCCGGTTAAAGTGGGCGAGAAAACAATAGGTATCATCAGCGCGGATCAAGACGCTCTCGCATTCTTCAGCCGTAGCGACCTAAGGTTAGTAGATGCTCTTGCGCAACATGCGGGAATTGCTATTCAGCGCTCCACCGCCCTCACTCTCTTGCATGACATAGGGACTCAGATAATCGGCGAGAATAGCGTGAGCGACATTTTGCACATGGTGATCTCGGGCGCAATACGCCTTACGAACACCGCTATAGGAGTTATCTATCTTGTCGCTGAAGATGGCCAAACCGTAACGGATCATTTCTCCGTCCCGAACTTCGGCCACCCCAAGCCTCGCATGAACAATCCGAGCGGCCTCACTTGCACTGCCGTTCGCACTGGTCAATTGCTAATTATCGACAATACGCGAGAGCCCCATGGAGACCTTGACATAAATCCAGAACTGAGGGAAGCCTATGCATCCGTAATCGTTGTTCCATTGAAAATCCAGGACAAGGTAATCGGAGTCTTCTTCCTTGATTACAAGAATAAGCACGACTTTACCGAAATGGAGGTGACACTTCTTAACACACTCGCCAGCCAAGCTGCAATCGCCATTCAGAAAGCAAGGTTGATAACCAACCTTCAGCGTGACGTGAGTAGTCGCCGGGTCTTCGAGGATGTTTTGCGGAATCTCGCCGTGCAAGAACCAGATCAGGACAAAACCCTTGATAGTATCGTGAAGGGAGTCCAAGAGATTCTTGACCAAGCTACTTATTTGGGGAGCCCAGATCAGGTGCAGCTTGTGTCTACCAGCATCAACTTGTATGACCATCAAACAAACAAATTTGGGAGATGCCATTTATCTGGGCCGCTCACTGAATTACTGAACTCACCGCCCCGGTCCGAATTGGAGGGCGGGACTGGAATGTGGGTTGTAAAATCCGGCCAGCCACTGTACCTGCAAGATGTAAATAATTCTCCGAAGGGTATCCCGACAGTCCGCCAGACGGCCATCGACCAAGGCATCAAGTCGTTTGCCGCAATTCCCCTTACTCGCCACACCCAGATCCTTGGTGTGTTGTTCATCGACAGCCAGAAGACACTGACATTTGACGATCAAAGTCGACGTTTGCTTGAGCTTTTCGCCTTACAGGCGAGCGTGGCCATCGAAATCGCCCGTTTTCACGAGAGCGTGCCCTTGCAGAACGCACTTGTCCAAACTGGAGATCTTGGGTTCATTGCCGGGGGCATTGCTCACGAATTCCGCAATCGCCTCCAGATTATGGACGCAATCGTTGTTAGAGTAGAGCGATTGCAAGTTCCGAATGACATACGCGACCAACTGACGATACTGACAATGAAGTTGAGAAGCGAGATGGGTAGAGCATCCAAAACAATTGACTTTTACCAGGATCTATCTCGTCAGGTTGACAGGGCTGAGACATTTGACATCAATAATCTAATTGCACAGATTGTTCAAGTGGGCCAGCAGAGAGCGAGGGATCATAGAATTAATCTTTCTTATCAAAGCTGCGGTGTAGAAAAAGTGAAGATGAATAGCAATTACGTTTCATCTATCCTCATGAATCTTCTGAATAACGCAATCGAAGCGACTCGGAGGACCACGCGGGAAAGAAGAGAGGTCGAAGTCGGACTGAAGCGAGATCCAGATAGCATAACAATTGAAGTGAAGGACAGTGGCCCAGGTGTCCCGCCCGAAATGCAAGCCAATATCTTTCTGCCCTTTTACACCAGCAAGGGCGCAGGCGGTGGATTTGGTCTCGGGCTGTTCTGGGTAAAGACAATTGTGTCCCGGATGAAAGGGACAATTTCGTTCGAGCCATCAAACGATTGGTTGGGGGCGACCTTTACCGTAGTGTTGCCTTGTCCACCATAGGGACTCCAAGGAGAAGCGAACATGGCCAGATCGGTATTGGTCGTTGACGATGAGAGAGAAGCGAGAGAAGCATTTGCCGAGGAGTTGACCCGAAGAGGATGGAACGTGGTCGCTGTTCCGGATGTGGCAGAGGCGCTAGCAGCCCTTCGCTCTGATGTCCGGTTCGACGGCATGGTTCTGGACCAGGTTCTCAAAAAGACCGACAACTCGTTTGAGGAGGGTGACACCATACTCGAAGTTGCCGCACAGGAGGGCCTAGCACTCCCTTCCGTAGTTGTAATAACCGGATACGTAACTCCAGAACGCATAGGTCGATCGTTAAGTCTGGGAGTTCGTGCTCTGATCCAAAAGCCAATGAGTATCAGAAGCGTTCCAGATATGGTGGAGGCTTTCTGCTCAGGAATGGACACAGTGCCGCTTTCGATCCCAGGAATCGGAGACTCAGATACGACTGAGGCACAGCTTGTTCAGAGGAATGACAATCGGATGCTACTGTATGGGAATCGGTCTCCAATCGACCAGATGGCGGATGCTCGTGTAACTGGCAACGAAGAGTTGCTGTTAAGCAGAGAGGTCAAAGCGCGCGAGTCGGCTCTAAGCGACTTCATCAGTACACACGCCAGTCAGCCGTTTCCCACGGATAGAGTTGATCCTTTCGATCGGCGAACACCAGCAGAAAGTGTAAATGGCCACGATGAAACTGCAGGGGCCCTTCCGTCCTTGACGGATGAGCCCCTGCTTGTGGTTGCTAGGCGGTGGAACTCATGGTATCCGAGTTTCTTCGACGTTGATGGGGGTGCCTATGCCATTCTCGGTGCGAAGGCGAAGGATTCCCGCTGCCGGGCTGTATTGATTGACCCTGGATTCAAGGCCCTTCGAGTCTTGAACAGACTCGGCATTTCAGCCGCGTCTCTTGATACTTGCATAGTTACCCATAATCACCCGGATCATGTGGGCGGGTTCTTTGAATACGCGGCAGCTCGGCATGCCATGGGTCGCAGGACGACAGCATACTGCTCTCAACCGGTCGCATCTATGCTTGGCACCTACGCGGGCAGTCTTCACGTTGGCCCTTTTGACCGCACGGGCGTTGAGGTTATATGCCCGTACCCGTTGGAGAGCGGAAAGGTACAGATGCGGTTAGTGGCCACGCCCGTGGTGACTTCCCACCATACTGTCGGGCACGTTGAAGGCACAAGAGGAATTCTATTGTCAATTGAGGTGCCGGGTGCCGTGGGCCATTTCGATTGCCAATCTACCGCATTATTGTTGGGAGACACGGAGTACCAGAGCGAACTTGGACACGTAAACGCCGCCATTTTTGATGGAATCCGCCGCGCCTTTAGCCGGGCCAGTCTGAAAGTAGCCGTCCTTCATATCGGCTGTTCCGAAGAGAAAGATGCCCCTGGAAAACATTTGTATTTGACTGGTCTGGTGGACATCCTTCGCGATATCGAAGACTATCGCCAGAGGAGTGGACTGCGAGCGGCGCAGAAACTGCTTGTTCTGGTCTCTGAATGGGGTCTGGAGCACGCGACTCGCAGTCAAGTTCTCGCGTCACTACCCCGCAATATGCCACGGGGTATTGGCGCCAAATTTAACGACGAGAGTTTGGTGCAAAAAACTATCGATGTAATAAAACGAGCATACAGGTTCGAGACGATCGACCTGCTACCAGCAGACGAGGGCCTCGTCATAGGCTTGACTTCAGGCCTTATTTACTTGGATGGAATCCCAGTGCGTCCAGACAGAGTGAAGTTCAAGCCCAATGCGAAGGGTCTGGAGTTCTATGTGTAAGGGACGTGCCATCTTCCAAAGCCTGAAACTGAGCAAGTTTCAGGCGTATTTTGAGATTTGCTCGTATACAAAGGGAACATGGAGCTGATTCAGGTGTTGAGGGTTTCCGCAACTTTTGGACACTTCTTCCGCAAACCTACAATATCTAGAGCTGTTCCAGAATTGCAGAAAGAAGGATCAAATGGCTCTTTACGCGGAAAACTCAAACGCGCAAAATGGAATGATGCCTTGATGTACGTGAAGCCCGTGCCCTTCAAATCCGCAGTTCCTGGACAGGTTCTAAGCGATGTTTTGAAATGTAATCCCCCTGTCCCCAAGCTGCATCTGCGAAGATGCGCCTCCTAATTCCCAAGAACCTGGTCGCTGAATCGGTATCCGATGTAGGCATCGGTCAACAAGTACTGAGGATGCCGCGGATCGTCTTCGATCTTCCGGCGCAACTGGCGCACAAATGTCCGCAGGTATTCGAGTTCGTTGCCATATTCCGGACCCCAAACGGACTTCAGCAGTCGCGCATGAGGGATGGGCTCGCCGGCATGACTCATCAAATAGTGCAGCATCTCGAATTCCTTTGGCGTCAGATGAATCGACCGCCCACTTTTCTGCACGCGGTATTTGATGGGATCGAGTTCGATCTGCCCCACGCGAACGGGCTGGTCGCGATAATCGTCCTGCGTGTTTCTTCTGCGCACCGCCGAGCGCAATCTGGCTGTCAAATCGCGCAGTTGAAATGGCTTCGTGATGTAATCGTCCGCGCCGGCGTCCAATGCCAACACCTTGTCATCCTCATTGTCCAACACGGTGAGCATCAGAATCGGCAGGCGAGCCACCGCGCGCCGAATGGTTCGACAAGCCTCCAGGCCACCCATGCCCGGCATGTCAACATCCAAGAGGACCGCATCGAACCAGGTAACGCGAGCGAGCGAGAGCGCCTCCTCGCCGCGTGCGGCTTCTACAACCGTGAATCCCATCCCGGACAACGTCATCCGCAGTGCCCGTCGCGTGGATACGTCATCGTCCACGACAAGAATGGTGCCTTGACCTGAGGTAAGTGATTCCTGATTCATTGCGAGCTCCTTGTGCCATTCGGTAACGAGACGAAGAATGTCGTTCCTTCCCTTTCGTCGCTGACAACCCAAACATGCCCATGGTGGGCATCTGCCGCCTTTTTCGCTACAGACAATCCGATGCCGGTTCCAGGAACGACATCCTTCACGTTGGCCGACCGATAGAACCGCTCGAAGATTCTCTCCCGGTCTTCGATACGAATTGTCGGCCCGAAGCTATGTACTGAAATCAGGATCTCGCCCTGACTGCGGTGCGCTGCAATCTGCACAGGAGTGCCGGGCGTCGAGTATTTATGCGCGTTCTCGATGTACTGCTTCAGAATCATCTTCAACAGATCGCGATTGACTCGCGCCGTGGTTGCAGTATCCTCCAGAGCCATGACGACGCGGTTTCTTTCGTCTTCGAACGGACTGCCGACGAGAACTTCGCCGACCAAAGCCCGCAGGTCAACCAAACCTATATTCATGTCAGCCTGTACGGGCGCAACTTTGGCTGCCTTCAGCAAATCCGTGCAGAGACGATTCAGCCGGTCCGCCTCGCCCTCGATCAGCCTGACCATCTCAGCCTGCGCATCCGTAAGCCCACCCAACTCAAGCAACCCTGAGCTGGCCGTCTGTACGGCCGTCAGCGGGGTCTTGAACTCGTGCGCTAGAGCATCCATCACGGCTGACCTTAGCTCTTCGCCCTTCTTGGCTGTCTCGGCTTTGTCCTCGTTGTCGATCGAGTGATGGCGGTCGATGGCCATGGCGGCCAGGGAGGCGAGCGCATCCATCGCCAGAGGGCTGAGCCTTCCCCGCACCACCAATGCCCCCACGGGACCGACAGCGGCTCGTAGAATGCGCCTGGAGGTCTCCGTCAATGGATCGTCCCAGGCATCGCCGCGCAGGAAGCACTCCTTGGCCAGATTGTCTTCGACGGAATCCCATTCGCCCACTCGATCCTGCCGTCCCAGATTCATGTCGTAAAACGAAACTGCGCGCACCCCGAAGATCCTCTGGATGAGAACGGCAAGTTGCGGCCCGGGCGGCTGACGCAAATCAAGCAAAAGTGAAGATCGGCTCAACTCGTACAACTGCTCCATCCACCCTCGATACACGGCCACTTCACGTGCCTCTCGCATCTCTCGTCCATGCAGGCGGCTGATTGCCAGCGCGGTTGCCTCGAAGGTAGCGAGAGCGACAAAGATCCCCGAGCTTGCAACGCGAAAGCTGAAGAGAGGAGGCTCAAAAAAATAGTCGAGCAAAAGTACGGCCACAATCGACGCAAAAGACGCCTGCCAGAATCCAAAGAACGACGCTACGCCCACAACAATCATCAGATAGAGCAGGCTGATGGTCAGCAAGTTGATTTGAAATACAAACCCGACCCAGGTCAAAAGTGCGAGGACTGCTCCGGCTGCCACACACTGTGCCAGCTTGCGAATCTCGCGAGGAAGATGCGACCATTTCAGCAAGAGTGTCTTTTTCATCTGTAGGGAAGCCTGCGCGGCTCCTTCACCCGATACAAGCTATTTAGAGACTAACTATGAAATTGTGAGGATGGCATAAGAACGATATAGAGA
>Ga0181520_10012707_pt1 | contig 10769 bp, 9 predicted proteins | sample PEATcosm2014_Bin_29_FD_132451 | JGI IMG/M metagenome (GOLD analysis project Ga0181520, IMG submission 132451) | Peatland microbial communities from MTU Mesocosm Facility, Houghton, MI, USA - PEATcosm2014_Bin02_30_metaG | ecosystem: Environmental > Terrestrial > Soil > Wetlands > Peat | place...
CCCCGCCTGCGGCGGGGCCAAGCGTCCTGGCGGACGCAACGGCCACATGCCCGAGACGTTGCGAGCGAAAAGGACACAGCCTGATATGCCGAAGGGTCTATTCAGGCGCCGTCAAGCTACCCACACACATTGAGGAAGAGCCCTGCGCCCACTCCGGCTTCTGCGGGCGCGATGTCTCTGCGCCACTCACTCGTACCAGATAACGCCGCTCGCCTCTGCCAGCGACGGCCATAGGTCTGCACCGAAGGCGGCTGCGAGCGCCGCACCATAGGCCGCCTCCTCCCGGTGCGTGGGGATCGCCATCGGGAGGGCGAACTCGTCGGCGACGATCCGCGACAGGACCGGATTCTCGCGCAGGCCGTTGCCCGTGCCGACGAGACGCGTCGACGGGCTTCCGATGGCAGCGTCGATCATGTCACGGCCCTCGGCGAAGCTGCGCGCGATGCCCTCCAACAGCGACCTGACCATGTTCGCGGGGGTGAGGTTTTCGGCTGAGGCCCCGGTGAAGGCCGCCCGGCGGTCGGGGTCCGCGCGCGTCCCCGTGAACAGCGGCTCGCAGCGCAGGCCGTCGCAACCCGATTGCGCGGTCGCGGCGAGGGCGTTCATGCGGTCGTACAGGCTCTCGGTGGCGGCAAGGTCGAGAACATCGCGCGCGACATCGCGGAAGAAGCGCTCCAGGATCGCGTAAGCGCGACCGCCGCATAGTCCCGGCTCGACGAGCAGGTAGCCCTCGCGCGGGAACGGGCGCGTCTCCAGCGGCGGGGAGTAGCAGTATCGGTGGGTATACCGGCTGACTTGCGCTCCGGTGCCGACGTTCACCAGGACCGTCTCCACAGGCGAGGCTACACTGCCCAGGAAGCTCGCCTGGTTGTCGCCGAGGCCCACGAACACCGGCAGGCCGGCAGGCAAGCCGGTCGCCGCAGCGACATCGAGGCTGAGACCGCCGAGCCGATCACCCGCCTCGCGGATTTCGGGGAAAAGCCGCCTCGGCAGGCTGAGAGCCGCGATCCCGGCCTCATCCCAGCGCCTGTTTCGGATGTCCAGAAGCCCGCTGCTGGCCCCCATCGTGGGGTCGGTGACGGGCTTCTTGCCTGTCAGGGCGGCGGCGAGGTAGTCGGTGATGAAACACGCGGCGCCGCTGGGCGGCAGGCAGCCGGTCTCGTTCATCCAAAACAGCGTGGCGCCGAGGAAGCCGGTCGCGAGGGCGCAGCCGTTGCGCTCCGGGGCGTCGGGACCGAGGAGCGCCCGGGCGCGCTCGACCCAGGTGCAGTTCTCCCCAGGGATCAAGTCGTCGCCGCGTCGGTCTTGCCAGTTGATAAGCGGCGTAACCGGCGAGAGCCAGTCGTCCACGATGACGACGCCGTGCTGCTGGCCGGTGAAGCCGATGCCCGCGATGTCGCAGCCACCGCCGAGTTGCGCGGCGATCTCGGCGAGGGCGTGCAGGACCGTCGCGAAGATGGCCCCGGCGTCCCACTCCGAGCGGCCGCGGGCCCTGTCGGCGGCAGGGGTGATCTCGGCGTCATTGCGCGCGGTTGCGAGGGCGAGAACCTGTCCGCCATCGGCGTCCAAAGCGAGGGCGGTGATGGTGGTGGTGCCGGCATCAATACCGATGGTGACGGGCATGGCGAGGTCTCCTGATGGGTCGGCGTCTATTCCGCGAAGGGGGTGCGGCGACCTGTGTAAGACGGCATCTGCGGACCGTGTGGCGATGGCGCGCGCGTCGACTGCAGGCAGAGAGACGCCTGCGTTGCATCGCCTCCCCGCCCAGACGGGGGGTTCTTGCTCTGCTGGATCGGCGCAGGTTATTTGTGTACGGGCATTGCGCGACATGTGCGTAGCATGGTAACATGTCGATAGAGAGACTTACTTGGATGTTACTAGAAATCTACTAATTGGAGGCAGGTTCTTAATGCGACGTGGCTTCACACTGATTGAGTTGTTGGTCGTCATCGCGATCATCGCTATTCTGGCGGCGATCCTTTTCCCCGTTTTCGCACGTGCCCGTGAGAAGGCTCGGCAGGCGAGTTGTCAATCGAATCTCAAGCAGTTGGGCCTGGCCTGCATGATGTATGCGCAGGACTACGACGAACGCTATCCCCTGGGTTGCCAGGACGCGAGCTACTACGGCGTCAACGGCGGCCAGTGTTTCGACCAGCACTTCTTCCACGGCAACTGGACCTATCCATACGTCAAGAACATCCAGGTCATGGTTTGCCCGAGCGTCGAGCAGCCGAACGGATATGCCTACAACGGTAAGAATAACATGCCGAGCCTGCACGCCGCGGCGATGGCCTCAGTCAACAGCCCTGCGTCTGTCATCATGATGGCGGACGGCGGCGGTAACCGCTGGCTATCCGGTTTCGGAACCGCGTGCTGTGGCATTCGCGGTGGCACGGACTGGTGCATGTATCCCGCGCACAACGGAGGCGCCAACATCGCCTACGCCGACGGCCACGTGAAGTGGCTCAATCTCTCCACCCCGTTGGGCGCAGACAGCACGACTTCCCCCATTCACTGCAACATCACCTACTAGACCACGACGATCGTCACGCTGCAATCTGAAGCCCGCGGTTCTCACCGGCCGCGGGCTTTGCGGTGTTCTGGAGGGGAGAGATAGGCTCACGGAGGCAATAAGGCGAGGCGCTGTACGGGCACCCCGTGGGTCTGCCCGCCGATTGTAGGTTGAACTGCCGCAAGCGTGGCGTCAGGGAACAGCGAGGGGAACAGGATTGATAGGATTTGGAGGATTACGGCATGGCGGATAGTTCCGTAGCAGCATAGCCCCGACGGCCTGTCCGCTGGCTGTTGAATACGGCTCGACTACCGCCGATTACCTACCATTTCTACGCCGCTTTGCCAACCGGCAGACGAAGCGCTCGAGATCTTGTCAGAGGCTGACCGTCAAGATGAAAGGCGAACGGCGTTGAACCACAGAGACACAGAGGGCACAGAGAACGACTGGGAAACGGCCGCCTGCCCCACGATAGGCATTAAGGGACGTTGCCGTTCTCTGTGTCCTCTGTGTCTCCGTGGTCAATCGCCGTCCCTTTCCCCGCAGGGCATCTCATTGCCGAGCGAGGCCGCGCAACCGGCGTAGGAATACTACCTACAATTGGAAGACGCACCCGTCCTGGCTCCGCGCTTGTGGCCCGGAGGGCCATCTGCTACAATGGCCGTGCTTCCTCGCGAAGCGACGGTTACATGCCAGCGGAGGGTAGTGTTTCATGCCGGAGATGCCTGAGTACGAGGTTGTCGTGGTCGGGGGGGGAGTAGCGGGCTGCACGGCGGCGCTGTATGCGCAGCGGTATAATCTGGATGTTGTGCTGCTCGAGAAAGGGTCCCCCGGGGGGATGACGGCGACCGCCGCGAAGGTCGAGAATTACCCGGGATTCCCCGAGGGGATCGGCGGAGTCGACCTCGCCGAGCGCGTTCACAAGCAAGCGGAGAACGCCGGTGTGCGCTGCCTCATGTCCGCCGCGAAGGGCATTGAAGCGGACGGCGACAAGTGGCTCCTGCACACCAGCACCGGCGACATTCGCTCGCTGGCCGTCATCGTGTGCGCCGGAGCTTTCCCGCGCAGCATGATGGTGCCCGGCGAGAAGGAGTTGCGCCACGCCGGTGTGTCCTATTGCGCCACTTGCGACGGGTTCTTCTATAAGGGCCGGGTGCTGGCAGTGGTTGGGGGCGGCAATACGGCCGTGGACGAGGCGGTCTACCTGTCGGAGATCGCCGCCAAGGTCTATCTCGTTCACCGGCGCGACGAGTTGCGGGCGGAGTCTTACCTGCAGGAGCGGGCCTTCGCCCGCCCGAACATCGAGATGGTGTGGAACTCGGTCCCGACCGCGGTGTTGGGTGAGGCGGAGGTCGTCGGTTTGCGCGTCCGTGATGTGAAGACCGACGAAGAGCGCGACCTGCAGCTTGACGGGGTTTTCGTCGCCATCGGACACATCGCCCAGACCGATTGGCTCGGCGACGTGGTGAAGCTCAAGGACAGGTTCATCGAGACCGATCGCGAGATGGCGACTTCGGCCCCCGGCATCTTCGCCGCGGGCGACATCCGCGACACCCCGCTGCGACAGATCACGACGGCGGTCGGGGATGCGTCGATTGCCGCCTATTCGGCGTACCACTACGTTGCCGCCCGGCGTCGGATCGTTAAGGCGGGCTGATTGCGCGCTCCGGGACGGCGCTTGTGGCGTCCGCTATCGCAGCGTATAATCCGTGCCAGAGACTTCAGCGTCCTTGCGTAGCTTCGCCCGCGCAGGGGGTTGAGATCGTCGCTCTGCTCTCCTTTCCCGGCGCCTCGACACGCCGCTGGAGGCTATGTCTCCAGACCGTGAAGCTGCTCGGCGTGTGATGCACCGAGCGTTGCACACTGCCCTGCGGGGCACGTCGCCAAGAGCGACGTATCGCGCCTATAGCGGGGAACGGTATCCTGTCGAATGGAAGTCCGCGATGCGGCCTGAAGCTTACGGGCAGCGAAACTGGAAGTACATCGGATACGGGATACTTTTCGGGCTGGGCTTCGTCTTCCTCTATCTCGTTTTCCTCGCCGGCCACTTCGCCGGCCTTGCCGACCCCTCGGCCATGGACTACGCCCAGGTCGCGCGTCGTGTCGTCCACGGCCAGGGCTTCACCACCAGCTTCCTGCGGCCCTACAGCCTCATGCAATTCCCGAGCGTGTCCGAGCAGCCGGAGACCGCCAGCCCGCCTTTGCACATCTGCCTGACAGCGGCGATGATGAAGTTGGTGGGGACGACCTCCAAGGCGGCGGCTCTGGCATCCGGCGTCCCGTTCCTGCTGACGCTTCCCCTCGTTTTCTTTCTTGGCCGACGCTTCTTCGACATCCGCACCGCCGCATTGGCAATGGTTTTGGTCGGCACCAGCGATGTCTGCCTGCGCCTGTCCATCTCCGGCATCGAAGTCCCGCTCGGCGGGCTGTTGGCGACGGCGTTGTTTCTCGTGATGGCGGGGTTCGCGAGCGCGGAGCATCTGCGAAGGCCTCTTGCCGTGGGGGCCGGCGCGCTGTGCGCGTTGCTGTATCTGACCAACTACCTGTGGCTGGCCTTCCTGCCGCCTGCGCTGGTTTTCGTGATCGCGATCGCCGGACGGCCCTCGCGGTGGCGATTTGTCGGCCTGGCGTTGTTCGGCTTCGTCGTGGTCTGCTCGCCGTGGTGGCTGCGCAACGGGATCGCCTTCCGCAACCCCTTCTACACAACCGCCTCCAAGCGGCTCATCATGGACACGCGCTCACATCCCGGGAACACCCTCCTGCGCCGGTGCGAGGACGAGCCGATGTCTTACCCGTTGTACGTGATCCACAGGCCGCATGAGATCGTCCAAAAGGCCGGCGAGGCGGCACAGCGGATGTATACTGCATTGCCGGAACTCGTGGGGCTTTGGGTGCTGCCGTTCCTGGTAGCGGCGGCGCTGGTGGTGTTGGGAAGCCGCGAGTTCGAGGTCATGCGGCTTACCCTGTATCTCGCCTTCGCACTGGTGGCTGTGGGGCTGATGCTCACCGGGCTTGCATCGCGCTTGCTGATGCCCTTCGTGCCCGTCTTTGCGGTTATCGCTGCGGGCCAGTTCATGCGCCTGCTCGATGGGCGGACCAAAGGCCTGTCGACCCGGGCGCAGAGAACATGGCAGTGGACGGGTGTCGCATGCCTGCTGGCCTTGCACTGGTTCCCGCTCACCCGGTCGCTTGCCCCCGGATCCGGGCTTGTGCCCGAGGAGTCCGCCCCGGCGCGGGCGGCGACCGACATCGGCAGCATCATCGACGGCCCCGTCCTGACCGACGCCCCGTGGGTGGTGGCATGGGTGTCGGACAGGCCTGCGATATGGCTGCCGCATACGGCGGCTGACTTGACGAATCTGCAAAGTGTGATCGGCCCCGTCAAGTGGCTGCTGCTCACACCCAATATCGCGGCATCGGCGGAAACCGAGCGCACCCAGGACTGGGCGGAGCAATGGCAGCGCGCGCACATTCTCGATACACGCATAGGCGACTTCGCTCTTTACCGACGTCTTTCAGGCGGGGACTGGATTCTGTTCCGTCGGGGAGGGACACTGCAGCCTACCGGGACGAAGTAGAGCATGGAAGCAAGCGAACTTGAAGAGCAGCAGCCGGAGGAAACAGTTTCCGGCACTCTTGTGTGTTACCACTGTGGATCGCCGGTACCCGAGGGAGAAGAGACTTGCCCACGGTGTCTGCACGGCCAGTACCGCGTGTGCTTCTGCGGCCATAGGATCGAAATCACGGCGGCCTTTTGCGAGTTCTGCGGCGCCGACTGGCGACGAAGCGCCCGCACGCACCGGCGGATGAGGAAGAGGATACGCCCGGCCGCGATCGGCCGAGCGGCCATTGCGGGCTGCGGTGTGGCGCTTGCGGCCGGCACGCTCCTTAGCATGGTCGTAGACGCCCTGGCGCGGCGGGAAGCGCAGACGATGGGGCCGCTGCCGCCGTCCTTCGTGCAGAGGCTGAGCCTGGCCGGCGGCGCAATCCACGACGGTGCGCAGGCCCTGATCCATCTGGTGGCCGACAATCTCGGCAGCCTGCTGCTGCTGCTGGGGCTGGCGGCCGCCGGAGCGGTCGGCGGCGTGGTAGTCTACCTCAGGAAAGAGGGAGTGGGGATCGTTTACCCTCGCGGCGCGAGCTCTCATCACGGCTCCCGGGGCGCTGAACCGCGCCAGGGCCCTCACCGGAACGGCCCGCCGGTCTGAGGGCGGCCCCGCCCTGCCGACTGCGATCCCATGCAACCACCTCCCCAGCAAGCCGAATGCGTCAAGCCACCGCTGGAGACCCCGGCGCCGCCGTCCTTCCTTGCCGTGGCAGGCCTCGTTGTCGCGGCCGCCCTCGTGCTGGGCTGCTTCGGCGGCTACATAGGCTGGATGGTCCAACGATGGTGGAAGGACGAGTACTACGGTCACGGTGTGTTCATCCCGATGATCAGTGCGTATCTGATCTATCGGCAGGCCTCGGCGCTCAAGCTGCTGCCCCGGGAGCGGTTCGGATGGGGGCTGCCGTTCATCGTGGTCGGATTACTGTTGCACATCGCCGCCTCGCTGCGGGACGTGAACTTCCCGTCCGGGTTTGGGTTGGTGCTGACGATCTTCGGGCTGACGGCGTGGCTGTGGGGATGGCAGGTCGCCCGGGCTACCGCGTTCCCGGTGGGCTTCATGCTCTTCATGGTGCCGCTCGGGAGGCTCTTGGTGGATCGGGTCGGACAGCCCATGCAGCTTTTCGCGGCGGAACTGGGGGGTGAGATGGCCACCGCCCTGGGGCTGCGCGCGGTGATCGAGGGCACGACGATCCACGTTCCGGGGTACACGTTCAGCGTCGTCGCGGCTTGCAGCGGGCTTAAGTCCGTCATCGCCATGACCGCGCTGGCGGCCCTGTACGCGTACCTGGTTGACGCGAGTTGGTGGAAGCGGCTGGTGATCTTCGCCGGGGCGATTCCGGTTGCACTGGTGGCGAACGGCGTTCGGGTGATGGTGGCGCTGGTCCTGGGGCAGGCTCTCGGGCCGGGGGCCGCCGAGGGCTACACGCACTCGTTCTCGGGGACGCTGGTCTTTATTCTCGCATTCCTGGGGCTTGCGGCCCTCGGAGGCATTCTGCGATGCAATCGCTTGCGACCCGACTGGTAGTCGCCTGCGTGCTCCTGGCAGCCGGCACGGCCGGGGTCGCCGTGGCGCGCGTCCACAAGGGCGCGCCGGTGCGCTTCGTCTTCGATGCCGGCGCAGTGCCCCTCAGCGCGGCGGGCTACAGCGGAACCGATGTGCCGCAGGCTTCCCAAATCATGCAGTACCTCGAGGCGCAGGCCGCCGTATCGCGCATCTACCGCCGCGAGGGCGCAAAGCCCGTGCGCCTGACGGTCGTATATAGCACTGACTGGCGCTCGATCCACTCGCCGACAGGCTGCTACCCGGCCCAGGGGTGGAACGTCGAGCGAGACGACGAAGTGGCCCTGCCTGCGCCGCCGGGCAACTCGCAGGCGGAGCCGCTGCAGGCGAGGGCCGTGGTCGCCACCAAGGAAGGGCACGCCGAGCAGGCCTTGTTCCTGTACGCGTATCCCGGTGGGACAACGTCGGACTGGACACGGGAGGGCTGGATGGTCGCTACCGGCCGGACAGGGGCGGGGGGGCTGGTCATCATCCTCACCACCGAAGCCGTCGGCGCCAAGACAGACGAGGCGCGGGGCAATCTGGCAGCCCTCCTGTCGGAGCTTTACGAGCCGACGGTGTCCTTTTGGGGAAGCGGGTCAGGGGACGGGACTTCCGCGGGCGGAGCGGGGAGGTAGCCGGCATCATGGCGCGCTCCAGGCTTGCCTCTCCGCCGCCGGCGACGCCGCTGCACTATCGCCTCACGAAACGGCTGATCGACGTGGCCGGCGCAAGTGCGGGCCTTGTGCTTCTGCTGCCCGTCTTCGTCGCGGTCGCCGTGGCGATCAAGATCGACTCGCCTGGCCCCGTCTTCTTCGCACAGGTGCGCCTGGGGGAGAACGGGCGTCCGTTTCGCTTCCGCAAGTTCCGGTCGATGACCGCCTCCGCACCGATGTTACGCCCCGAACTGGCCCCCGCTAACGAAGCCCCCGGACCGGTCTTCAAGATCCGTCAGGACCCGCGCGTCACCAGGGTAGGGCGGTTCCTGCGCAAAGCGAGCATCGACGAGCTGCCCCAGCTTTGGCACGTGCTGACCGGGGAAATGAGCCTCGTCGGCCCCCGCCCCCCGATCCCCGAGGAAGTCGAGCGCTATCAGTCGTGGCAGACCGAGCGCCTGGCCGCCAAGCCCGGCCTCACCTGCACCTGGCAGGTCAGCGGTCGAAGCGACATTCACTTCGAGGACTGGGTGCGGATGGACATCGAATACGTCCGCACCCGGAGCCTGTGGCTGGACGCGAAGCTGATTCTGAAGACGATCCCTGCGGTGCTGACCGGAAGGGGCGCGTATTGAGGGAAGCGCGGGCAGGCGCCCTGCCCGTCAAAGCCGCTCTCGTAGCATTGCCCCTGTGCTTCGGGGCCGAGGGGATCCGGCGGATGTCTGATGCGGTACTCCACGGCGTGGACCGGCTCGCCTGCGTCCGCAAGTCGCCACCGTGCCGACGATCGGCAAGCCAGGACCGGTGGACTGAGCGCCTGCGCCCAACGCCGGCAACGACTACTTGGTGGCTACTACGCGGAGAAGGCGTGCAAAGGGCCACGTGACAGGAGCGGGGAGAAGCCTCAGAGCATCGTCGATGGCTCTACGCAGTCTAGTCGATCTCGCCCAAGATGGAACGCACCGCGCCGAGCGGAAGCCGACGCTTTTCAGTTCGTCGCACAGCCGCTCCGCGTCCAGTAGAGTGTCGTCAGCATATCCCGCGGGGTGAATGGCGGGGTTGTTGGGCGACGGAACGTAGCGATCGGAGGGCAGAACGCCGTCCTGGTGGTGCTTCTGGTACGCCGCCTCCACCTGGGCATACGTGTGCAGCGGCGTGCCGGCAGCGATCTTGGCCGCGACATCTGGTGCGAGGTCGGGGTGCTGGCTCATCAGCCACTGTGCACGCCGGGCGCGATACGACTGGTAGTGGACAGGCGGGATGACCTCCTCCTTCTCAGCCCAGCGCCGAACCATGAGCCTCCGATGAAGCGGATTGCGTATGTTGTTCCCGTCGGAGATGAGCAGCACCCCCTGTGGAGCAAGCACGCGCAGCGCCTCACGGAACGTGCGTTCCGTGTCGATCAGATGGCTACACACTTCGACCATGATTACGGCATCGAACACAGACTCCTCATACGGCAGGTGCGCGGCATCGCCCGAGCGCGCGTGGAGGCGGCCTTGAAGCACCGGAGAGAGGGACGCCTTGTACTTCTCATACGAGGCCAAACAGTCGTTGTCCATCTCTATGCCCTGAACCTCGCGCGCTCCCATCGCCGCGAGCACGAAGCTCATGGTCCCGCGTCCGCAGCCGCAATCCAAGATGCGGGCGTCCTCCACCGACTTGCCTGCTAGCGAGAATAGGTCGTGCGCAAGGTGGAACCGCGATGCGATGCGCTCGGGCTGCCCCGAGCACCCGACTGCGTGGACGTCATGTAGAGTCTCCAATACCGCGGACAACCGAATGCTGCCATGGCTGGCCATGTTCATCTCCTTGCGCCTGCTGGTGAACGGGCCTCCGGCCACCCACTTTCGCCGTGCGGCCCGGCGCGACCAGCGGGGAAAGTAATGGTGGGGATCGGATGTCTCGCCACTTGTGAATTCGGACAGCCACCCCATTATCCTGTGGGTGCCGTCGGTCTGTCAACAGTGCCCCCGCCTCCCCCAGGAGCATCGTTTTTAGATATGGCACTTTCAACGGTCAAGGCGCGGGGTGTCACGGGGTGCGTCTTCCAATTTAGGTAGTATTACTACGCCGGTTGCGCCGGCCCTGCTCGGCAATGAGATGCGATGCGGAGAAAGGGACGGCGATTGACCACAGAGACACAGAGGACACAGAGAACGGCAACGTCCCTTAACGTGGGGCGGGCCGTTTCCCAGCCGTTCTCTGTGCTCTCGGTGTCTCCGTGGTTCAATGCCGTTCGCCTTTCATCTTGACGGTCAACCTCTGACGAGATTCCGAACGTTTCGCTTGCCGGTTGCAAAAGCGGCATAGTAATGGTAGGTAATCGGCGGGCATGAGGCCGTATTCAGCGGCCAAACGACAGGCCGTCGGGGCTATGCTGCTACGGAGCTACCCGTCATGCCGTAATCTTCAAAATCCTATCAATCCTGTTCCTCTCGCCGTTCCCCGCCG
>Ga0181520_10012709_pt1 | contig 10767 bp, 7 predicted proteins | sample PEATcosm2014_Bin_29_FD_132451 | JGI IMG/M metagenome (GOLD analysis project Ga0181520, IMG submission 132451) | Peatland microbial communities from MTU Mesocosm Facility, Houghton, MI, USA - PEATcosm2014_Bin02_30_metaG | ecosystem: Environmental > Terrestrial > Soil > Wetlands > Peat | place...
CTGGCTTGGGAGGCAGGGGCGCGGCGCGTTGGCCCGAAGGAAAATCGGCCAAAAAGCCACCCGCCTCCTCGTGCGCCGCCAGCAGGACCTCCACCTTCGTCCGCAGGGCATCGCCGGCCGCGCAGGCGCGCGCTAAAAAGGCCGCGCGCTCGCGAGGGTCGGTGATTTCGGACGCTTCGTCGAACACGGACCGCACGGACCGGGGATCAGGAGCCATGATGATACATACGCAATTGCGGGCAAAAACCGGCCAAAAGAAACCAACCCAATCCCGATCTCTGACCCGGGACGGGGTGTGTCAGCGGCCGTGCGGAGGCACTACCCATCGGGCGTTTTAACGAACCAACCGCTCACCAGGGCAGCGCCAACTCGCCTGCTCCGGAACGCGCGACACGTCGGTTTGAGGACGCGGCGGGTTCCTGTTCGAGCCGGCGAATTTCCTGGTAGAGCCAGGCCCGGGCGAAGGTCCAATGGCGGCGGGCGGTCCGCTCCGTCAACCCGAGGGCTTGCGCCGCCTCGGTGTTGTTGAGGCCGGCGAAAAAGCGGAGTTCGACAAACCGGGCGGCGTCGGGGTGTTCCGTCTGCAGAAGCTCCAGGGCTTCGTTTACCAGCAGGAGGATGTCCTCGTCCGCGTGCGCGGCGACGTCCACGTCCTCGAGGCTGACTGGGACCGCGCCCGACCCTCGCTTCAAAGACCGTTTGCGCCGCGCCCGGTCGATCAGGATGTGCCGCATGCCCTGGGCGGCCGCGGCGAAGAATTGCGCGCGGGTGGCAAACGAAGTTCGGGCGCCGCCAAAAAGCCGCAACCAAGCCTCATGCACCAGCGCGGTCGGTTGCAGGGTATAACCGGGAGGCTGCATCGCCAGCTTGCGGCCGGCGATCTGCCGCAGCTCGGCGTACACCAACTCCGCCAACTCGTCGGCGGTCCCCGAGAGACCCGCGTCCATCCTGGCCAGAACTTGTGTAACATCACCCATAAGCACCGACAATGTAACGCATCAGATGCGTTGCGGTGCCCGGAAGCTGCCATGGATTCGGGCTCCTGTCAAGGCCACGTATGCTGCGATCACTTCGCCAGTCTGGTCTTGAGCCAGTCAAACAAAGCCACCTTCCGAGCCCAGGCACTGCCCCCAAGCAGACCACCGACCTGATTGTTATCGCGAGAAAACAGGGCGATTAACGCGTTAGCCCGCAGCCCTGGAGGTGCTTTTGATCTTTTGACCTCGCGTCTCAAGACCAGAAGCGGAAGGCACTCGGGGCAAGAACGACAACAGGCTCATTACGGCGGCAGCACGTCGTGGCGTGTTCTGCGGCTCGCGCTTGGCGTGAAACGGAGTGGGAGGCTGGTCGGACCATGGACGTGAAGCCCTTTGCGGGGCTCCCATGGCAGATCACTTGCAAGATTGAACTCGCCGATTCGAGACAGGAGTTCGGTGAGAGCGACCCTGGCTTCCAGGCGCGCCAGGGCTGCGCCAAGGCAAAAATGGATCCCGTGCCCGAAGGCCAGGTGCGGGTTGGGATTGCGCGTGATGTCGAAGCGGTCCGCGTCGGGGAATTGTTTTGGATCACGATTTGCCGATCCGAGCATCACCAGGGTCACTTTCCCGGCGGGGATGGTTTGACCGTGCATCTGAACGTCGCGCCTCGTCACGCGAAACATCCACTGCAAGGGCGAGCGATAGCGCAAGACTTCTTCGATAGCGGAGGGCAACAGCTCCGGAGCAGCGCGCAGGCGAGCGAGTTGATCCGGACATTCGATGAAGCAGAGGATGGAATTGTTGATTAGGTTCGTGGTCGTTTCGCTCCCGGCCAGAAGCAGCAACTGGAAGAAGCCGAGAATCTCCGCTTGCGTCAGTCGTTCACTGTCCAGGTGCGCCTGTAACAACCGGGTCAGCAGGTCGGGTCTCGGTGAAGCGCGCCGGTCAGAAAGCAAGCCGCCCAGATATTCATCCATCTCGGCCGTGGCTGCCCTGAAATCATTCACGACTCCATCCAACGCAGCCGCTCCGGCGGCGGGAACGGTGTAACTCATGTTCAAAATTGCGTCGTTCCATTTCGTGAACAGGCGGCGGTCAGCGGTTGGAATGCCCAGCATCTCCGCAATGACAGCCATTGGCAGAGGCGCGGCGAAATCGTTGGCGACATCCAGTTCCCCCCGCTCGATCGTCGCGTCAAGGAACTCGCGCGAGAGCTCCCGAATGCGCGGCTCGAGTTTTGCGATTGAAAGCGGGGTGAAGGCGTGCGACACCAGGCCACGCAGTTTACTATGGCGGGGCGGGTCCAGAAAAATCATCCACTCGACCGGGCCGTGCCGGGAGCTGAAGGCCTCATGGTCGGTCAAGGCCCGATTAACGCTCTCGTAGTCGAAGAGCATCCAGAGGCCGCTTTTGGGCTCCGGCAAAATCGGTGAACTGCTTCGCATCCCTTGATAGGCCGGGTATGGATTGCGACGCACAGTCTCAGAAAAAAGGTCCATCATAACCCGTGTCAAAAGGTGGCCTGCGGCTCGTTCATCGGTGATTTCCCCTGGCTTTCCCCCCGCGAAACGCCACGCCTCCACGAGGATCCCCAGGGCCACGCATATTAGCTCAGCTTTACCCCACCGGCAAACCAGGGGGATCGCCGCTATTGCTGCTGGCCCGGCTTGCCGGCTTGCCCCGACTGGGTTGGGGCTGCCTATCCTCGATGCCGGGCGCCACCGCCGGGGTTACTGAGCGCGGTCGCCCCGGCGAAAACAGCAAGTTCGGGTGATCCTTTTCTCAGCCAAACCGGGCATTAAGGGATGAACCAAGATAGGTTCGCCGTGTACAGCAAGGCCAACGGCAACGTTGTCCAGACAATGGATTTGTCGCAGTTCTGGACCAACGCCGGTGTTGTGGCGCCTCCTCTGGGCACCGGCCCCAGGGTCGTCTTCGATCCAACCGTTCAGCGTTGGTTCGCAGCCTTGGTTTTAGTCCCGAATTTACGTGTAGCCGTCTGGCCGACCGCGGCGTAGCAACTCGGAAAGGTGGTGGTGCCGGAGCCGCTGAAGCCAATCGCGACCGTCCCGTTGGCGTTTTCGGGAGAAGGACTATCGCGGCTCCGGCAATTCGGCCCAAATCGAGGATGTCGCCGTTGTAACCGCTCGTGATGACGGCCTTCACTCCGGGCTTCTCGGCCTGAATTCTGGCATATGGGCAGCGACCGGCGACTCGGGCTGGGTTGTGTGACACGAGGGCAGGAGGTGACACCGGCCCTCGGGTCGGAGCGTGTGCCAATCATGAAAGTGAACCCGACAACGATCCCGAGAGCGTGGCAGAAAAATAAGGGCGACATTTGACCCCGGGTGGTTGGTGGCGCATTGGAACGGCGCCAGTATGTATCGAGCGCCTTTATGGCATTCAGGAGGTCAGGGGTTCGAACCCCCTCGGCTCCACCATCCGGCCAGAGCGTGGTTTGTCACCCGAGGCCCAAGCGAACAAAGAGGTGGAGGACTGTCTTGAAGAGTGCGAGAACCGCGGCAGGTGTTGTCCACCAATCAGCCATCCGCATCGGCCTTTCTTTGAGAGGGGCCGCTCCTAAACGCTCAGCCGGACGGGAATCCCGCGTTTGGCGAGAAACTGTTTGACATCGCCCACCGTGTATTGCCCGAAATGGAAGATGCTGGCGGCCAGCACGGCGTCGGCTTTGCCCTCGATAAGGACCTGAGCCATGTGATCGAGGTTGCCCGCTCCCCCGCTCGCTACCACCGCCACACCAACGGATTCACTGACGCGCCGCGTGATGACCAGGTCAAAGCCCGCCTTGGTGCCGTCGGCGTCAATGCTGTTGAGCACGATCTCGCCGGCCCCCAGGGCCACCGCCCGTTTGGCCCACTCGACGGCATCCAGGCCGGTCGGCTTGCGACCGCCGTGCGAAAAAACCTCCCAACGGTCCGGCGCCGCCTTCCGGGCGTCAATCGAGACGACAATGCACTGGCTGCCAAACTTCTCAGCACCCGCCCGGATCAGGTCCGGGTTGGCCAGGGCTGAGGAGTTGATGCTGATCTTGTCCGCGCCGGCGCGGAGCATGGCATACATGTCTTCGACCGAACGCAGCCCGCCGCCGACCGTCAGCGGCATGAAACACTGGTCGGCCGCCCGCTCGATGACCTCGACCATCGTGGCGCGTCCGTGCGCGCTGGCCGTGATGTCGAAGAACACCATCTCATCGGCCCCCTGCTCGTTGTAGCGCAGGGCCAACTCCACCGGGTCCCCCACATTGCGCAATTCCCCGGCCTCGGCCTTTCCAAACCGGACCCCGCGCGTGACCTGGCCCGCATGCACGTCCAGGCACGGGATGACTCGCTTCGCTATCATGATGAAATATTCACCCTCCTAATCTTAATCCTGATTTGAATCTCAAACTCCGCCGATCCATTTGCGGTCTTCCCACACCGCCTTGAGAGACGTGAGGTTGCGGCGGTCGAGGATGTTCCTGGCGGCGGCCAGGAGTTTGCCGCGCCTGAGGTTGTTCCAGGCGTCGCTGGCGCTGATGGCGATGAACTGCAGGACGCTCGGGTCGCGGTAGCAGTCAATCATGCAGCGGGTGCAGCCGTCGCGGATGAGTTTGGACTCGTCGAACTCATAGATGTTGCACATCGGCTTTTCCCAGAAGTGGCAGCGGTAGAGGTCCAGGTTCCAGTCCAGGTAGAAATACTTATGGCCGCCGAGGCAGCCGAATTTCTCGGGTTCGCGTCGCAAATGCCGCTGCATCTCGGAGAGAGATTCCCGCGGGTTGACCACCGGGAACCCGCTGTGCTGTTTCATCCGCTTGATCTTCTCGAAAACCTCGATCAACTCCTCGGTCTTGAAATTGACGAGGCTGGAATCGCTGAAGCTCAAATAGCTTGATGCGAGGCTGCTCAGGGGATAGCTGAAGGTGCAGCTCCGGAAACCGAGCTCGGTGAGAAAGCCGGGCAGCTTGTCATAATCCTCGATGAGCCGGCTGGCGGTGACGCTCGCAGTGGTTTGCACACCCAGCTCGCCGAAGACCTCGTTGGCGCGCCGGATTTTGCGGCAGACATCCGGCAGCCCCCGGTTCTTCTCGTGCCGCGCCACGTCGTGGGCGTCCACGGACATAATGACGCTGCTCAGGCCGTCTCGGGCCAGTTGGCGCATGTTCTGGTCCGTCCAGAGCGAGCCGTTGGTGCAGATCATGGGGCGAATCCCTTGCTCCGCCGCATACCGGGTCATCGCGCCCAGGTCTTTGTGCGCGAGCGGTTCCCCGCCCACAAAGAGCAGGTAGCCGATGTGGTTGCGCACGCAGATGTCGATCACGTCCCGCGCCTGCCCCAGTGTGACGCTGCGCCGCAGCTTCGGATCAAAACGATCGACGGCGAAATTGCAGAAATCGCACTTCGCGTTGCAGATGTTGGTGATGGCAAACTGGAGATAGCCCGGTCCGCCGTGGCGCAGCACCTCGGCAACGAGTTTAAACGGCTTTGCGCGGGGCCGCGGGACGGGAGGCGCCGAATCGGCTGCGGCGCAGGCGGGCCCGGGGGCCGGCCGCGCGCGCGTGTCAGTCGAGGAAGCACCGCTCATGCCGATCATAGGCGCATATTACCCCCGGACCAGCCCCTAAGCCAGTCATTTTCGGATTTCGGATTTCGACGGTGGATGTTCCCCTCGTCACCCGCCTTCAAATCCCCTTCGCCGCAAGAGCGCCTTTAACGCCCTCCATCACGCCCGCCCAGTCGCCCGGTTTGCTTTGGCGGAACAGACGCAGCGTGGGATACCATGGACTGTCAGACCGGTGGACCATCCACCGCCACTCGCCGGCGAAGGGCAGGAGCATCCAGACCGGTTTGCCCAAAGCGCCCGCCAGGTGCGCCACGGCCGTATCCACCGAAATGACCAAGTCAAGCTGGACGATGGCGCTGGCCGTCTGGTCAAAGTCGGCGAACCGGGGGCCTAGGTCCGTAACCCGGCTCGCCCACGGGACATGCGCCAAATCCAAGGCCCTCGGACCCGCCTGAAGACTGAACCAATGAACGCCCGGCAAGTCCGCCAGCGGACCGAAATGCCCAACCGGCATGGAACGGTTGCGATCATTTTTGTGCTTCGCGTCGCCGGCCCATGCGACGCCCACTTTGAGGCAGCCCGCCCGTGCCGGCCCGATTGGGAAGACCTCTTTGGGCGGGGTCAGATAAGGCACTTTAGCCGGGAGCGTCGCCTGCGTGGTCCGGAAAATGGCCGGCAGGCTCAGCAGCGGACAGTGGAAATCGAACGAGGGCAGGCCGGCCCGCCCGGCGGCAACCTTGCTGACGCCCGGCGCTCGGGCCAAAAGCCCGGTAAGGGCCGGAGGGCAGCCAAGCAGCACTTCACCGCCGCGCCCGGCCACCAGGGGGGCGTAGCGGATGAATTGAATCACGTCACCGTAGCCTTGCTCGGAATGCAGCAGAATGCGCCGCCCCTCGAGTTCGCGCCCATCCCAGAGCGGCTGGGAGAACTCCCCGGCGGGCGTGGTGAAGTCCTCGAGTTTCCACCGCCATTCGTATTCCGGCCACCCGCGTTCCCACTCGCCTTTGGCCAGCAAGGCGGTGCCAAGCTGCCAATGGGCCTCCGCGTGGGTCGGTTGAAGGCGCAGGACCTGTTGGCAGCACGCTATCGCCGCGTCGAGATCGGGTTGTTCCTGGTAAAGAAGGCTCTGGTTAATCAGGGCGCCCGTATGGTCCGGGCGCAGGGCAAGGGCCTGGCGATAGGCGGCCATGGCTTCGGCCGGACGGTCGAGGTTCTGCAGAACCAGGCCCAAATTGTAATGGGCGTCGGCGTTGGCCGCATCGAGGGCGATTTCCCGGCGGCAACACTCGCCGGCGGCCTCGAGGTTGCCGCTCTGCTTGTGGACGGCCCCCAGCAGCAAATGCAATCCCGGATGCGAGGGGCGCAGGCGAAGGGCGGCTTCGAGGCACTGAATCGCCTCCTCCAGTTTGTTCAACTCCCGGAGGGCCATGCCGAGCCGGCAATGCGCCTCGAAGCAGGCAGGCTGTTGTTGCAGCACCGCGACGAACAGCTTGGCCGCCTCCAGCGCCCGGCCTTGCGCGGCGCTGGCGCAGGCGCGCCGAAAAAGCCGCTCCGCCGGGCCGTCCGGCAATTGGGATTGTGGCGTCGTGCGGTTCCTGGCCTCCGGAGCGTGGGAGCGTGGAGCGTGAGGGCGCCGGAGCACTTTCCGAGCTCTCACGCTCCACCTGAGACATTCAGATCACGGCCTTCATTTCGGACGAGCCCTTATGCTTCCCAGCCCGCGCGGTTGTGCCGCTTGACGAACCGGGCGGCTTCCTCGGGGATGTTCGGCGAGGACATGGCCGGTCCGTCCCATTCCATGCGGCGGCCTGGGCCGACGCGCAAGGCCACGCAGCCGAGCAGAACGACCTCGGCCAGGTAGGCGGCGATGTCGAAGTTCGAGTAGGCGGGCGTGCCTTCCTTCATCATCCGGAACCATTCCTGCATGTGGCCCGGGGAGCGAGGGATGGTCTGGGGCACGGCCTTGCAGGCATCGTGCTGAGTGCTCTTGGTGTACCCTTCTTCGCCGTTCATGCACACGAAGAACTGGGCGCCGTAGTCGTCCGGAGAGAACACCTTGCCCTTCTCGCCAATAATGAGGGCGCCGCTGCCGGGCAGAGTGTCTTTGATCGACTTGAGGATTTCCTTCACGGCCGCTTCGGGCGGGCGGAGGGTCGCTTTGTCGTCCGGAGCGCCATCATACCACCAGAACTTGAGGGGAGGCAGCCCCTCGCGGGCGGGGAACTCGAACCGGATGCGCGAGGTCTTGGGGAAGGTCTCGGGATAGATTTTCGAGGCCTTCTCGAGTTCCACCACGTTGGGGTAGCCGAGCTTGAGGGCGCGGAAGGGCATGTTCACCGTGTGGCAGGCCATGTCCCCCAGGGCGCCGGTGCCGAAATCGTACCAGCCGCGCCACTTGAAGGTGTGATAGACATCCTCCTTGTAAGGCCGCTCCGGCGCCGGGCCGAGCCACAGGTCCCAGTCCAGCTTTGCGGGCACCGGGTCCTGGCCAGCGGGCCGATCGAGACCCTGGGGCCAAATGGGCCGGTTGGTCCAAACATGGCATTCGAGCGGGTTGCCGATGACCCCGGCCTGGATGACCTCGACGGCGCGCCGCAATCCGGGTTCCGCGCTGCCCTGGTTGCCCATCTGGGTGGCCAGGTTGTTCTCTTTGGCCAGGCTGCGCACTGTCCGGGCCTCAAAAACGGTCTGCACCAGGGGCTTCTGGCAGAAACAGTGCTTCTTCATTTTCATCGCGCGAATCGCCGCCGGGCCGTGGTTGTGGTCCGGGGTGGAAACGGTCACCGCGTCAATGCTATTGCCCATGTCATCGAGCATCTTCCGGTAGTCGCGGTACTGCTTGACCTCGGGGAACTTGCTCTCGAAATGCCTGACCTTGCCGGCCAAAGTGTCCCTGTCCACGTCGCAGAGGGCGACGATGTTGCCGCCACATCCGGCGGCGTCGTTGGTATCACTGTCCCCTTTGCCGCCGACGCCGATGCAGGCGACGTTGACGCGCTCATTGGCCCCCAGGACCCGACCGACGTACGGGAACGAGAGTGTCGCGGCGCCGACGGCGAGGGTCGTGCGTCTGAGGAATTGGCGGCGGGTGAAGGTGGACGTGCTCGGTTTTGCGCTGTTTTGCATATTCATCGTTTGCATTTTGGTCCTAAACGGGCCGATGTTGTCATGAACCCAGAGAGGATTCAACATCCTTTCTCTTCCATGGTGTTCATTTCTGATCGTTTCTGACTGCGGACCGAGGGCGCGTATTCACACACTCATCTTCGCCCTTTCAAGCGCCGCGCCGCGCGGGTATGATTCGAGAGCGAACGTTCGAGAAGCATGAGCACTGCCCCTGCGGGACCGGCCTCGGCGGCGCAAGCCGCCGCCGCTCACCCGTCGTTTCTGAGCCGGTTCACCGTCCTGCGCGGAGCGCCGCGGGAGTTGTGGATCATGTTTCTCGTGAAGTTGGCCGGCATTGCCGCCTACGGGATCATGAACACGACCTTTGTGTTGTGGCTCTCGTACGACCTGGGATACAGCGACCAGCAGACGGGCTTCTTGGTGGCGGGCTGGTCCATGGCCATGACCCTCTTCACCGTGTTCGTCGGGTCTTTGACGGACGCTATAGGGCTGCGGAAGGCCATCTTGTTGGGGCTGACTCTCACCGTCGCGGCGCGCGCGGTGATGACGTTCAGCACCGTGAAATGGCTCGCCCTGGCTGGAGGGATGGTGCCTCTGGCCCTGGGCGAGGCCCTGACCGTGCCCGTGCTGGTCGCCGGCATCCGCCGCTATTCAACGACGGCCCAGCGTTCGATTTCCTTCGCCCTCTTTTATGCCATGATGAACGTCGGCTTCCTCATCGCCAATTACATCTTCGATCACGTCCGCCAAACCCTGGGTGAACCCCATGGCCACTGGCTGCTGCCCTGGCTCCGGCTGGATTTCACCACCTACCGCGTCCTCTTCCTCATCAGCCTGCTCATCGAGATCGCCATGGTGCCCATCGCCTGGTTCGCCCTGCGCACCGGCGTCGAGGCCACCGACCAGGGACTCAGAATCACCCCCGAACAGCCCAAATACCCCCGTGCCGGCCTTCTGCAGGCCCTCCGGCTCACAACCCGCGATGCCGTCCGCGAGTCCGCCCGAATCTTCGCCGGCCTGTGGGGTCAGCGAGGCTTTTACAAGTTCCTGGCCTTCCTCAGCCTGGCGTCCTTCGTGCGGCTTATCTTCATTCAGATGTATTACACGTATCCCAAGTTCGGCATTCGCGAACTCGGCGAAGGCGCTCCGGTGGGGCGTCTCTTCATGATCAATTCCGTTTTGATCATCTTCCTGGTGCCCATCGTCGGCGCCCTGACGCAGAGAATCCCGGCCTACCGGATGGTCAGTGTTGGCAGCGTGATCGCCGCGGCCTCCGTGTTTTTCATGGCCCTGCCTCCTCGATGGTTCCAGCCTCTGGCCGACGGCGCCTTGGGCCATGGCATTGCCAACGCCTGGCTCGGAGGCGATACCCGGTTCTCACCGGATGATTTTCGAGACCTGCCCGCCCTGGCTGCCAGGCTCCAATCTCCCGCCACTCCGCTGTCGGCCGCACTCCGTCAGGCCCTTTCGGAACCGACGCGGGCGCTCTTGGCCCGCGAAGAGGCCGCCCGTGCCGCCGATGCCGGGCCTCACCCCAGCTCCGCCCTGCTTCTGCCGGGCGACATTCGCGCCGCCGCCTTCGCCGCCCGGCTGCGCGACGATGCCGACCCCGCAACTCGGCCCGTTTCCTCCTTTGTGTGGGGCCGGTTCTCGCCCGCCAGCCAGACGTTGCTGGCGGATGCAAACCGTCCGGAGTCTCAGCAGCGGGCCGTCCTGGCGCAGGAGCTAAACCGCATTCTCCATGGCAAGACAATCTACGACGAGAAACGGTTTGCCGGCGTGGCCTTGTCCCCGGCGGCGCAATCGCTCCTGGACAAACATCCCAACCAGGCCAAGGCCGGCACGCTCCCCAACCAGACCTTGCTCCTGAACCGGTTGCTGCTCGAAGATGCCTACCCCCGTCAACTGGCCCGCAGCGAGCATCCGCTCCGCGTTGCCCTTGCCGAAGACCTGGACGCGATTGTCAGGAATGGCCCGCTCAACGAGTTGGCAGGCTTCCCAAGCCTGGCGCTCTCGGTCGAGGAGAAGGCGCACCTGGCCCAAAAACCGCGCGGAACCCAACTGGCCCGCCTCAACCGCCGGCTCCTTGAGGATGCCTTCC
>Ga0181520_10012710_pt1 | contig 10766 bp, 5 predicted proteins | sample PEATcosm2014_Bin_29_FD_132451 | JGI IMG/M metagenome (GOLD analysis project Ga0181520, IMG submission 132451) | Peatland microbial communities from MTU Mesocosm Facility, Houghton, MI, USA - PEATcosm2014_Bin02_30_metaG | ecosystem: Environmental > Terrestrial > Soil > Wetlands > Peat | place...
CGAAGCGACCCGCTGGGGCAAGCTCCGCCCGAATTCGGTGGACTCGCTCACCGGCAAGAACAGCGGCGACAACCTGGGGCCCGAGACGCCGGTGATGCACTTCGATCAGTGGGAGCGCGGCGACATCGAGGTGAAGCTGATCCTGAAGGGCGGCGGCTGCGAGAACAAGAATATCCAGTATTCACTGCCCTGCGAACTGGACCGTCTGGGCCGCGCCGACCGCAACCTGGAGGGCGTGCGCAAGTGCCTGCTGCACGCCGTGTGGCAGGCGCAAGGCCAGGGCTGCGCTCCGGGCGCGCTGGGCGTTTGTATCGGCAGCGATCGCGCGCATGGCTACGAACTGGCCAAGGGCCAACTGTTTCGCACGCTCGACGATGTGAATCCGAACCCGGCGCTGGCGAAGCTGGAGGGCGAGATCATGGAGGAAGCCAACCGGCTGGGCGTGGGCGCGATGGGATTCGGCGGCAAGGCGTCCTTGATCGGCTGCAAGATCGCGGCGGCCAACCGGCTGCCGGCCAGCTTCTTCGTTTCGGTGGCGTACGATTGCTGGGCGTTCCGCCGCCTGGGTGTGCGGCTCGATGCAAGCGACGGCGCCATCACCGAGTGGCTGTATCGCGACCCCGACCGTCCGGTGGAGCGTATGGCCAAAGCCGAAGGATTCCCGCTGACGGGACGCGAAGTGGCGCTGACCGCGCCGCTGAGCGAGGCCACCGTGCGCGCGCTCAAGGTGGGCGACGTGGTGCTGATCGACGGTGAAATGTTCACCGGGCGGGACAACGTACACGCCTATCTGATGAAGAACGCGCCGCCGGTGGATTTGCACGGCGCGGTGTTGTATCACTGCGGCCCGGTAATGCTGAAGCAAGGCGAGCACTGGGTGGTGAAGGCGGCCGGCCCCACCACCAGCAGCCGCGAAGAGCCGTACCAGGCCGAGGTCATCAAGCGCTACGGCGTGCGCGCGGTGATCGGCAAGGGCGGCATGGGTGCCAAGACGCTGGCGGCACTGCAGGAGTACGGCGCGGTGTATCTGAATGCTATCGGCGGGGCGGCGCAGTATTACGCGCGCACGGTTGAGGACGTGCCCGCCGTTTACCTGATGGAATTCGGCATTCCGGAAGCCATGTGGCGCCTGAAGGTGAAGGGATTTGCGGCCATCGTCACCATGGACGCGCACGGCAACAGCCTGCACGCCGATGTGGAGAAGGCCACGGGCGAGGAACTCGCCGCGCTCGCCGGGCGGTAGCAAGCAGGGCGGGCCGCGGCATGGGTCTGTTACAATAGCCGATTGGCGGCCAGGTAGCTCAGTCGGTAGAGCGCAGCCCTGAAAAGGCTGGCGTCGGCGGTTCGATTCCGTCCCTGGCCACCATCTTTTCAATAACTTACAGGCCCTCCAAAAACCAGTTTCATTCCGTTTCATTCCAAGAACTTTGGTCTGCTGAGACTCGCATCTCGGACGGAACTTGGTATCAGGATCGTCCTGGAGTGCTTTCGATTCCGCCTCACTTCGCGCTTTTTCGATGAAGCCAGGAAGACGCAATCGATGAGAGCCATCTTTCCGGCCGGGCCGACCGGCCTTGTGATTGAGCTTAACCGAAGGGTTGTAGGTTCGAATCCTACCTGAGGAGCCAAACCTCTCGACAACGAACTCTCGGTCCTTGCAGTTAACGCGCCGCCGGCTTGAACTCGCGGGAAATGGCCAATACTGCGGGAGAGCGGCTCTCTCGGAACTCGCGGGAGTGTTTGTCGGCTTGCCCCAATCCCTGTCCCAGGGCCGTTTCGGGTGCGTGTCTCAGAGTCTCAGGTGGGTGCGCGCTTGGTTAACTGGCGGCACTTGCCGCCGCTTGCGCAAACCCATGACGCTTGCCGCAGGCGCGGTTCGTCAACGCGCCACCTTCGGACCGCCGCAGAGCACAGCCGAGGAGCACCGCCATGATGGCGCGGTCGCGCACCCCTTTCATCTTCGTGACGTCTGCCGCATTCGGGACCCAGCCGATTCGCTCGGGTGACCACCTCCCGCACATCGGGGCCGACACGCAAGATCCTGCTCCGGGTGGTGTGCGATCCTGAGACGGTCGCTACCACGGGGTAATCGCCGTCAGCCAACGACGTTGGGATCACGAGGGCTTTGTGTACCATGGGCACGATGGAGGCGTGGATGGCGGACTGACGGATATGTCCTAATCTGTCTGAGTACAGCGTGGGTTAGAAGGGCTGTTCTCGCCAGGAACCGTTTTGACGATTCCGTGGGACTTCGCCGCAGCCATTTGATCGCCGCCAGCCATCTTCAACGCGCCCTCTGGCACACGGCGGGATCGACGAACTGGCCTCGCCTCACTCGTCGCGTAGGGAGGTAAGGGATCAACGCGCCTGAACGGAAAAAATGAGGTGAAACCAGTGATCGCGCCGCACGCACAGAAATACGCAAAAGCCGCTGCCAGGCCGACCGCCACTCCGGCCACGCCCAGCCGCAGCCCTTTGCCGGAGCACCATCCAGACCACCGATCGACGGTCCGCGCCGAGAGCCATGCGGATGCCGATCTCGCGCGTGCGACGGCTCACCGAGTAGGCCACCAAGCCGTACAGTCCCACCATTGCGAGAATCGTCCCCATCGCGCCCATGGCCCCCACGACCTCGGTGAGTAACTGGGATGGTCAGCGCGCCGTCGTGGCCCACCGTTAGACGGCTATTGGATCGGCAGATAAGCCGGCTGCGCGCTGTACGCCGTACCCGTCAGATCCACCATCAGCAGGCCCAGCGGCTGCGCGGGCCCCGGCGTCGTGGTAGGCGGGATCTGGATGGTCACCGCATAGACCCCCACCGCGTTCGGCTGATAGATCGCCGAGACTACCGCGTCACCTTGATTATTTACTCCCGCATACAAGGTTCCGCCCACGATCTGGCCGGGTTCGCCAGGCACTCCGGTAGATGCGTTAGGCACAGTCTGGCCAAGGCCCGTGGCGAAGAACGTGATGTTCTCGCCCCGTTGGGCCGGATTGGAAGCACTGACGTAGCTGCCATCCGGGCGCATCGCCTCCGCCAACGGGTAGTTCTGGCTGGAGGTCGGGCCAGAGATCGTCAATGTTCCGGTGGTGAAGATGCCAGGGGCTAGTGAATTCACCGTAATATTGCTGTATGCCGCCGAACCCTGCGGTGTTTCGATAGTAACATTGTCCGAAGTCCCCGGTAGCTCTTCGAAAGGAACTTGCGCGTTGATCTGTTGGACACCGTTCTGGTTCACCAAAGCCAAGATAGGCGCGGGGACCCCGTCGAAGGAGACCCCGTAGCCCGACATCTCCTCGGGATCTGTCACCACACCCTGGATGGTGGGTGTCAGATTGGCCCCAATGAAAGTCACCAACCCGCCGGGAGCGATGTTTGGCGCAAAGCTGGCGGCATTCAGAATTAGGGGACTCTCCGGACCCAGTGGCAGCGTGGTCAGCGTAAAAGTGGCAGTTGGGGGATTCTTACCCGCACCGCTTATCGCTGAAACCTTGAAGGTCCCCGCAATGGGTCCTGCCGACGTAATCGTGGTGGACGCTTGGCCATTGGCGCCGGCGGTCACCGTCGCGGCGCCGCGTGACTGAACGCCGTTGGTGGTGAACAGAACCAAGGCACTGGTGGTGAACGCAACCTGTGCGAAAGCGGCTGGATTACCCGACTTGTCCTGGACTTGCACGACCAGAGGAGCGCTGAAGGGCGTATTGATCAAGGCGCTCTGGTTGTTGCCGGAAACCACCTTTATGGCGGCGGCGGGAACACTAACTAAAACCGTGAAGGTAGCCGACACCGAACCTGCCGTGACTTGCACCTTTACCGTGCTGCCTGCCGGACTGATCACAGATCCGGAGGCGGTCGCCTCGCCAGTCACACTGGTCGTTGCGCTGGCGTTTGTCAACTTCATGGATCCCGATACCACTTGCCAGGTGACCGGTATTCCGGGAATCGGATTCTTGTTCGCATCGGTCACTTGAACCAGAAACGCTTCCGGCAAGGTCGCACCCGAGAGCACCACTTGATTGTTGCCGCTGAGGATGTTGACGTCAGCCGCGGGGCCGGCCTGGACGATCAGGGTAAAGTAGCCGCTAAAGGTCGCGCCCGGGCTGTTGACGGCGCCGGACTCGGGGATGCTGACGGTGAGAGGCGCGGTTCCTGGCTGGCCATTGAGAACCAGATTGCACGTGGCAATTCCGCTGGCATTGGTTAACGCCAGGCCCCCCGACGAGCCGGCGCAAGTGGTGTTTGGCAGCTTCGTGTTCGAGCCCGTGTTCACGCTCACCCCAACGTTCGGGACCGCCGAACCACCGCTCGTGTAGACGTGTACGATCACCGGGTTCGGAAGCGTGCTGCCCGCGAGACCGGTGAAAACCGTCCCCAGCGCTGGCTGCACCACCTGGGCAATCAGCGGGCTGAGGGGTGGATTGCAGGGCGGGGTGGTGCAATAGAGCACGTCCAGAACCATGGTCGTAATATCGAAGCTCTGGCTGACCGTGATCGGATTGTTGTTGCTGTCGACGGCGGCAGTAGTGACGCTGGCAGTCACCGTGGCCTGAAAGAAGCCGCGATAGGGAGCGCCCGCGACTGGGGTGAAAGCAATAGACGCCTGGCCTGTGGTGTCTGTGGGCACGACAACCACGGTCTGTTGGGAGCCGTCTGGCGCCGTCAGCCCTCCGAATCCGGATGCCAGAGTGAACGTCACCAAAGCATTCGGCACCGGGTTCCCATTGCTGTCGGTAGCCAGAACCGTAAGCGGCGCCACGCTCCCCAATCCTCCAGTCTCAGGGTTCACCAGTACAACCTGCCCTTGGCCGGATACGATGGTTAGTGCAGCCGGGGTGGTTGGGGCCGTCGCTACATTCATGGTGAAGACCGGCGTCAGCACTCCGGCGACGCTGGCCGTTACCTGGATTGCGCCGATATCGGCAGGGGTACTTCCCGCCGTGAAGATGGTCTGCGCATAGCCATCCAAGCCGGTCACAGTGTTGGCGGGAACGACAGTTGCGGTACCGCTACCTACAGTGAAGCTGACGCCTTGCCCGGCGATAGGGAGCCCATTCTGATCGAGTACCCGCACCACCAGCGGCAAGGCCGTGCCGCCGGGCATCAGCGTCTGGTTGCTGCCATATGTCAAAGCCGCGTCCGGGGTGTTGTTGGTAAAGGTGGGGGCAAAGTAGGCCACCGCTCCAGGCGTGGTCAAAGTCAGCGGTACTTGTTGGGTCAGCAAAGAGGACGCCGGGTCGATGCGATAGAGGTTGTCGATTCCGGTGGCGCTGGCCGGGTCCAGCGTTCCGTTGGAAACCGCGAAGAGAAATTGAGGATAGTTGCGAGCTGGCACAACATTCCCAAGAGCGTTAACGTAGGCTGGCGCACCCAGATCGTTGGAAAGAGCGGCCGCCGCTATAGCCGATGAGGTAACGCCAGGAATGACGGGTATTTCGAGAACCAGGCCGCCATTGGTTCCAATCTGCAAATCGAACAGCGATTGCGCACCGCTGGAGAATGTATAAACCGTGGCCGGGGAAGCCACGTACAGACCGTCGAAAACCGCGGAGAGACCGGTAAGGGGCGAAGCTTCGAGCGCGGTGAGACCGGTAAAAGGCGCCGTGCCTTCAATCAAGTGGTCGTTGAGATTGAGGAGCACGAGAGCCGGCTGCGTGCCAAAGGTCTGGTTGGCGGCCACGGCGTAATTGCCGTCGGGGGTGAACGCCAGCTTGCCCGGCGTGGCGTTGACCGCGATCGCGCCATTGGGCGTCGTGGACAGAGTCGCCGGATTGATTTCCAGGACTTGGTTGGGGGCGCTCACATACAGCAGCGCGTTGGGACCGAGAGCGAGGGCGGTGGCGGAGCCGGCAATGTTCAGGGTGTTGGTCACCGCCAGTTGTGGCACGCTGATGGCTGCCAGGTAACTATTCCCATTGTAAGTGGCTAATGCATAAGCCGTCTCGCTGTCATAGCTAATTGCGATACCGACGATGGCCGCGCCGCTGCCTACGGCGATTCCGTTGGGCGTCAGATCGATGTTGCTGCCGGTGTCGAAGATGTGTACCGCGTTCTCGCCCACCACCAGGCGGCTGCCGTCTGGCGCAAGCGCGGCGCAGTTCAGCGGATTGGGAAAGTTGCCGATGTCGTGCCTGCTGGCGATTGTGGATCTGCTCCTCGGGTGCAGCACCGTAATGGCGGGGCCGGTGTTATTTGTGATCAGGTAAAGCTCGCTGCCGTCGGCAAGGCTTAAGAACTGGAAGGCGCCTGGCACGGAAAGAGTTGTGCCGGGCTGCAGGGTGGTGGGATCGAAAAACGATACGGTCGGGTCTTGAGACACTGTGGCGGGCCCTTGGAACGTGACCACGAATTGCGCATGCAAGGCCGTCGCCGAAACGGAGGCGCACAAAATCAAGTACCACAGCGATAGTTTTGACGATCGTATCATAAATTATTCCCTTTTCTGAACTAGTTCAAAAAACAACCAGGAGTGCACACTCCTGCAGCGACGAGAAAGAGCGCCCATGCGTGGCGACATCGATGGCGCCGGAGTTTCGCACCGCCACATTCTTCGTATTGAGGCCAAACGCGTAGCTCCTTGCAGCCTTCCGCGCCGAAATCCACGGCACGCCTATTCAGGTTGACGATGCCCTTGGCTTGGGTCCAGCTAAACGCTGTGTTGGCCGATTCTATCGACTTTCATTCCGCTTCTATGGGTAACTGTAAGTGGCCATCCGACACATGTTAATACGAGTCGGCGAAGCGGGCAACAACAATAACATGAATTCTCGGTTACAACGCACGAATCGATCTTCCCTAAGTTTCCGTTCCAGGACGGCTAGTGCACAAAAGACGCTGAAAATATACACTGGCTTCTCATTAAGTTGTAATATGCCGCGAACTATACTTCTCAGTGGCCGCGTGAGTTTTTGGACTCGGTGCGCGCGCCACTCAGACATCGGCCTGCTGGTTTATGGCGGCGAGTTTGCCATATCCCGGAGTCTGTCCAGAGACAATAGCAATCAACGTTTTGGATGAAAAAAAAGGAGATACGAATGACAACATCGAATTTTCTGTCCGCGGCTCTGTTAGCCGCGGCCGTAATCGCGGCTCCGGCCGCCAACGCCACCACCGTCACCGTTAAAGTGCTCGGCGCGGGCTCGTCCGCCATGTGGCAGACGGCGGCCATCGGCGCCTTCAACCAACTGGCCGGCGCCGGCGCCCAGCATTTCACCGTGAAAGGAAGCTGCACTTCCGGGAACTGCGCCCAGATCCACGACTCGCGCAGCTCGTCGATCCTTCCGGAAGGCGGGAACCTGTGGGTTGTCTGGTCCACGGCCAATCCCAGTGTGACCAACATTTGGGCGTACATATCGGTAGATTCCGTAGTGGGCAATCGCGCGTTTTTTGCGACTCCCAGAACCACACTGCAGATCGATCCCGAAACGGAAACCGGCAGCGGGTTTACGACTAACCTGATTTCGTCCAACCTGTGGGGTAACGACGCTGCCAACCTGCCCAGCAACGTGTATGCCGCGCTAAACAACGCCACCATCACGACGGCGTTCACGGATATCCGCCCTGAAGACGCGAAGTTTGCGAACTGCCGGACATTGAACGAGTTGGAAACCGGCACGTACCTCGGTCTGGGATACGGAACGGGAACCACTTGTACCACCCTGATTGGCACACAGATTCTGAGCAACTTCTCAACTACGGTGGCCAACCCGGTGAATTTCAATATCCGAGGCACGGATCCCATTACCGGCGAAACCGTCAAACCTTACACCACAGTGGATGTGGGAGCTTCGCCGATCGTGTTTCTCGTGAACCGGACCAATCCCAATGGGCTGGGTTATGGCGGCGTAGGTACACCGGCCATCACCAACATCACTGTGCCGATGGCGCAAACGCTGTGGAGCGGCGCCGACTGCGAGACCAACGTATTTGCCGCCGCCGGTCCTCCGACGTCCGTACCGGTATACGTGATGCAGCGCGAACCCATGTCCGGCACCATGAATACGACTGAGTTCACCACTTTCCGCTGCGGGAATACGGCTGGCACTGCCGGGACTTGCCCGGTCACCGGCAACACCAACGACCACAATTCGCAGGAAAAGGGCGTGGTCCCACCGCCGCAGGGCACCGTAAACACCAATAACCCGCTCAATCTCCCGTGCACGGCCGGCGGCGGATCTCGCGAGCGCGCCATCGGCACCAGCGAAATGGTCGGCACCGCCGTTAAGAATACGCCCGATTCCATCGGATACGCCTTCTGGGGCTATGGCAACGTCTCGAAGATCGCCGGCACCACCAGCTACGGTTACCTGACGCTGGGCGGCGTCGATCCGATCCAGAGCAGCTACTCCAACGGCGAGTTGCCGCTCTGTGTGAGCAGCACCGGCGTCAGTGGCGTGTGCCCCGCCACACCCGGCACGAGTTTCCCGAATGTTCGCAATGGAACCTACACTGCATGGTCGACGCTCCGGGTCGTAACAGACACCAGCGGCGTCAACCTGACCAATACCAAGATATTGGTGAACGCCATTGAGAACAACGTCAACACCACGGTGCCGGATTTCGTGCCGTTCGCTGCCGTCGGCGGCGATCCAGGGCTGCAATACTATCGCTCGCACTACACGCAGTCCGGGGTAGCGGGCAATAACGGACTCAGCGGCCAGCATGAAACGGGCGGCGATATGGGCGGCTGCATCGAGCCCGTCGGGCCCGCGCCTGGCGTGCTGAGCTGCCACCAGTAAGCTTCCTTTGGCACTTTCGCGGTAGGCCGGCTCTCAGGGCCGGTCTACCGCTATTTTTGAATGGGAGCGCATCTGCGGCCCAAGCTTGTTGTTTTCGCCTATGTCAGCTTCAGTGAAATCGATTGCTATAACTATAATCCTGGTCCTGTATCCGAGAGTATGCGGCGCCGCGCAACAGACCGAAGCGGGAAGCGTTGCGCGCAAGCCAGCCGGCGATAGTTCGCCGATTTCGCCAGTCCCCGGCGATCTAAAGATACAAGAAGCATTAGTTGGTGAACACGACGACTATCCGACGTTCACCCGCGATATGATCCAGCTTACCTGGCGCACGGGAGACCCCATCCACCTATTCCTTATCCTGCCCAAGGGCCAACCCAAACCGCCCGTCATTCTCTACCTTTATAGCTACCCCTCTGACAACGACCGTTTCATCGACGACGATTTCTGTAAGTTCTTGGCGCAGGGCGGCGTTGCGGCCGCCGGCTTTGTGTCCGCGCTGACCGGCCAGCGCTACCACAACCGTCCCATGAAGCAATGGTTTATCAGCGAGCTGCCGGAGGCCGTGGGCAATTCGGTCGAGGACGTTCACATGATGCTGAATTTCCTGGCTGCCAGGGGTGACGTGGACATGACCCGGGTCGGTATGTTCGGGGAAGGATCGGGCGCAGCCATCGCCATATTGGCGGCGGCCGCCGAGCCGCGGATCAAGGCGCTCGACTTAGTGGATCCTTGGGGCGATTGGCCCGACTGGCTGGCGAAATCCAGCCTGGTGCCGGACGGCGAGCGCGCGGACTATGTGAAGCCGGAATTCCTGAAGCAGGTCGCGCCGCTCGACCCGGCCGGGTGGTTTGGCCAAGTGAAGCTTCCGGTACGGCTGCAATACCTGAGCGACCCCGCAGTCACTCCTCCGGCCGCCAGGGCGCGGATTACCGCGGCCGCGCCAAAGCAGACAAGAGTCATCCCACAAAGTGAGGCAGTGGCGCAGTACAAAGCGGCGAAACTGAAGTTCTTCGACTGGATCAAGGACCAGCTTCGGCCGGCGCCGGTGCAGGTACAAAGGTAGGAACGAAGATTTTGAAACAGACGACCCATTTTCTATATGCGCTCGCACTGTTCGCCGGTTTCTCAATAGGTGCCTTCGCGCAACCTCCGGCGGCCGCGACGGGGATCGCGGGCACGGTAACGGACAACAGCGGCGCGGTCTTTCCGGGCGCAAGCGTCACGGCCGCAGGCTCGGCTGCAGCCATGCAAACGGTGGTGACCAACGAACGCGGCGAATACTCGTTCGGCCTGCCGCCAGGATCGTACACCATCGCCATCCAGGCGCCAGGGTTTAAGAAGTTTCAGAAGGAGGGAGTCGGTGTCGTCAGCGGAGAGGTGGCGCGTCTGGACATCACCTTGGCGCCCGAGGAGACCCGCACTGCGGTGGAGGTAGCCGGGCAGAACGTTGCCGGGGTAGAGACGGATACCGCCCAAGTCTCGGGCACCATCACCCAGAAGGAAGTTGTGGAGACCGGACTCAACGGCCGCAATTTTACGCAATTGATTGCGCTGGCGCCCGGCGTCAGCAACCAGACCGGCCAGGACGAGGCCAAAGTAGGCGTGGTCGGCAGCACCAAGTACAGCGTCAATGGCGGCCGTGTCGAGTACAACACATTCGATGTGGACGGGTCCGACCTGCTCAACGTGGGCATCAACGGGTCCAACAGCACGCTCATCGTGTATCCCAGCCTGGACGCGATCCAGGAGGTGAAAGTGCTGACCTCCAACTACGGCGCCATGTACGGGAGGACGGCGTCCGGCACGGTTTTGGTGGCCACCAAGACAGGGACGCAGGACTTTCACGGAGACGGCTACTATTTCGGCCGCAACGAAGCGCTGAATGCCCGGAATTTCTTCGACGAGACTCAAGGCGCGCCGCTCTATCGCCGGTCCGACCTGGGTGTCACCATTGGGGGTCCGCTGTACATCCCTAACCGTTACAACACCAGAAGAAATAAGACCTTTTTCTTCTTCTCCGAAGAGTACCG
>Ga0181520_10012711_pt1 | contig 10766 bp, 11 predicted proteins | sample PEATcosm2014_Bin_29_FD_132451 | JGI IMG/M metagenome (GOLD analysis project Ga0181520, IMG submission 132451) | Peatland microbial communities from MTU Mesocosm Facility, Houghton, MI, USA - PEATcosm2014_Bin02_30_metaG | ecosystem: Environmental > Terrestrial > Soil > Wetlands > Peat | place...
ACGTCTGACGCAACATGCCTCCGCTGCGCTCCGGGATTGATTCATCCCCGGGCTCGGGCGTGAGATAACCACAGTATACCCGTTTTCAATGGCCCTCGCCCGGGGTTTCCTCTAATAGAAAAATCCCGCCGAAAGCGGGATTTTTCGTCGCCCCTAATCTGTTATCCTCAGGTTCGTTTGCTGACATAATGTCGCCCTCGACCCGGTCGAGGGTCCACGCTTTTTAATATCCTTTTAATTCGGATATGACATACTCTTCTTATGGAAAAACAATATTTTATATATATCTTGACCAATAATCCAGGTGGAACATTATATATCGGCATCACCAACAATCTTTCAAGGAGGATTCAAGAACATTGCACAGGAACATTCGATGGATTTACCAAGAAACATCAATTACGCCGACTCGTTTATTATGAATCATATTCAACATTGATTGAGGCGATACAAAGAGAAAAGCAATTGAAACACTACAATCGTAGCTGGAAATTACGCCTCATTAAAACCATGAACCCAGAATGGAAAGACTTAGCCAAGAACGACGAGGGAGCGTAGACCCTCGCCTCCGCGAGGGCGACAAACACATTTTCGTATGTGAGGAAAACGACGGACTATTGCAAATTTTATTTCTCCTTCTCTATTTTCTCCTGCCGTTCAGGTTCTTTTTTCTCCGGCTCCACGACGGGACGATGTTGCTGATATCTGCGGCGGCGTTCAGTGAGAAATAAATTCGCCTGTCGCAACACTTTTCTTGTATCTTCATATTTCTTTCCGATGATGTTCGACGCATCGCGCGGAAGGAACCATCCGTAGCCGCTGTGTTCACGAGGTTCGATCCGTATGTCCGCCTTATGCGTTTCAGCGAGGAATAAGATGACGGTGTCGAAGATCTTTTCATTGCCGACCTGAAAATGAAACCGTTCATAGGCGCGAAAATTCGGAACGATGCGCAATTCGGATTTTTTGATGCCGGTTTCCTCCTCCAGTTCACGAAGGGCGGCATCGATCGTCCGTTCGCCCGGCTTGAAATGGCCTTTCGGAAAATTCCAATAATTCCCTCGGCGATAGAGCAATAAAAATTTCACGCCATCCGAAGTGCGGCGAAAGATGACGAATCCGGCGACGACCTGTTTCTTGGTTGGCAACTTTTCAAAGGAAGAAGGTTCGTCTTTCATAAAATGATTGTAACATATTTACTGCTTTAAAAATCCCAGCATCTTTTTGACCGGCCATGCATTTACGATATCTGCTTTCGTTGCCCATCCCCTCCTCGCTTGCGCAATGCCGTATTCGAGATACGGAAAATGCGCCGGTGCGTGCGCGTCGGAATCTATCGACATTTTGACGCCAGCCTCTACGCAAAGCCGGATATGCTCATCCTTCAGGTCTAACCTGTCAGGAAAAGCGTCGATTTCCATGATCGTCCCCGTCTTTTTCGCGGTCGCGATAAGCTCCTCCATATTGGCGTCGTATGCCGGACGGCGGTTTATAACGCGGCCGGTTGGATGGAATAGGATATCGGCATTTGGGTTTGCCATGGCGCGCTTTATGCGTTCCGTCTGCTCTACGCGCGACAGATTGAAGTAGGAATGAACGGAAATGCCGACAATATCGAGCTTTTCGAGAATTTTATCCGGTAAATCGAGCGAGCCATCTCTTAGGATATCGCACTCGCTTCCCTTCAGGATCGTTATTTTTCCTGCGAATCTTTTGTTGAGCTTATCGATCTCAGCCATTTGCGCCGTGATACGTTTTTCGTCGAGGCCGTGTGTCATGGCGAGCCGCTTTGTATGATCGGTGATCGCGATGTATTTCAGACCGCGCGCCATCGCTGCCTTCGCCATCGACTCGATCGAGTCGGAACCATCCGTCCAATTTGTTTGCACCTGAAGGTCGCCACATAAATCTCCGTAACCGATCAATTTCGGGAGCATGTGTTTCCAATCCGCTTCTATCTCGCCGGTATTTTCACGAAGTTCCGGCTCAATATAATCTAAGCCAAGCTTGCGATACAATTCTTCTTCCGTCCGTCCCGCGATCATCTTTCCGTCTCCCTCTCCTTTCTTCGTTCTTCTTTCGCCTTCAAAAAGTCCATACTCGTTCAACTTCCATCCTTTCGCGATCGCGATGCGCCGCAACGCCACGTTATGATCTTTCGATCCAGTGAAATAATTGAGCGCCGCGCCATAGGATTTTTCTTCAACAACGCGAAGATCAACATTGATCCCCGATCTCAATTTCACGGATGATTTTGTTTCGCCGTGTGCGATCACGTGCACGACCTCCGGCATCGCGATAAAAAAGTCCATGATGGGCTTCGGAGTTTTTGAAACGGCGAGGATATCTACGTCGCCAATCGTTTCTTTCCATCGCCGTACCGAACCAGCAACGATCACTTTTTCTGTTTCTGAAAATTTGCTCAACCGTTTTTCTATCTCGAGAATCTCCGCCATTTCAAATCCAAGTACAAACCGGCCGCCCGACGATTTCGCAAATCCGATGCTTTTCAAAATATTTTCCTCTTTTTTTGCACCGAACCCTTCAAGCTTCGCAATTTTTCCCGCGTTCGCCGCCGCTTCAAGATCCGCAATATTGCGAATATCCAATTTTTCATAAAGCATTTTGATCGATTTCGGTCCCAGGCCTTCGAGACGGGAAAGTTTTTCGAGATCGACCGGTGTCTTTCGCTCAAGACCTTCCAAATATTTCACGTGGCCGGTTTTAAGAAGCTCTTCGATCTTTTCTGCGATCGAAATGCCCACACCGGGAATCGCTTCGAGCGCTTTTCTGCCGCCGGTTTTGTAGGTTTCCGCAATCTCTTCTTCAAGCCCGTCGATTACCCCCGCAGCTTTTTCATACGCCCGCGGCTTGAACGGAACATTTTTCATCGCCAGATGCTCCCCGATCTCCCGAAGCATCTCTGCAACGTCCTTGTTTGACACAGAAAGCATAGTTTCATTATACCATCTCGACAAATTATTATAGTATGTTAAATAATGATTCCCAGAAAAGAAAAAAGTTTCGGTTTTCTCGGCGTTTCTTTTTCATTTCAAAACAAGTTGACAGAAACGAAAAATATCCGCTAAATGAATGCTTTTGGAACACTTACGGGGAGTTATGCACAGCCTGAGCCTATGCTACAATGGCTAGGTCGAAACTATAAAAAATTTTTTCTGGGCGAAGGAGAAAAAGGTATCGCGATCGGCGGATCTATCGCAAAAAAAATCCCGACCAAAAACACATTTCAAAATTTTTTCCTCATGAAATTTTGAAATGTGTTCTTGAACAGCAGATTGACCATCTTTTTTTTCAAAACCGGAAACCATCACTCATGATTTTTTCCAAAAATCATCTCACGCAGGTCAAAAAAAGGGACGGACGCGTCGTGCCGTTCGATGAAAACCGCATTATGAACGCCATTGCGAAAGCGATGAGCGTCACGGGTGAAGGTTCGCGCGACGATGCGCAAAAGGTAACCGAACAGGTTGTCGGCGAACTCAATAAACGCTATCCCGCCGAGCATCTTCCCACGATCGAAGACGTCCAGGACGCCGTTGAAACGGAACTTATCGTGATGGATTTCGCAAAAACCGCAAAAGCGTACATCCTGTATCGCAACGACCGTACCCAGATCCGCGAACGCAAACGGGAAATTCCCGCGCGCGTGCAGGAACTCGCCGGGGCAAGCAAAAAATATTTCCGGAACGCCCTCGCCGAATTCGTTTACTATCGAACCTATTCAAAATGGATCGAGGAAGAAGGCCGGCGCGAAACGTGGATCGAGACCGTCGATCGTTACGTCGGTTTCATGAGGGAAAATCTCGGGAGCAAACTGACCGATGAGGAATATGCGGAAGTGCGCGAGGCGATCTTGCGGCAGGAAGCCATGCCATCGATGCGTCTTCTCCAGTTTGCAGGCAAGGCGGCGCGCGCAACGAACGTCGCGGCGTACAACTGTTCGTTCATCGCCATTCAGGGCGTGGAAGATTTTGCCGAGATGATGTACATCTCGATGTGCGGCACGGGCGTCGGTTTTTCCGTCGAGAGCCAGAACGTCGGACAACTACCGCAGATTAAAAAACAAAGCGGAAAAAAACTGGACACCCATGTCGTTAACGACAGTAAAGAGGGATGGTGCGACGCCCTGACCTTGGGTCTCAAAACGTGGTTCGACGGCAAGGATATTGATTTTGATTTTTCAGAGCTGCGCCCTGCCGGAGCGCGGCTCAAGACGATGGGCGGAAAAAGTTCCGGTCCGGAACCTCTCCGCTCTCTTCTCATCTTCGCGCGGCGCAAGATTTTCGCGAGGCAGGGACGGCGGCTTTCCAATATCGATGTCCATGACATCTGCTGCAAGATTGGCGAGGTCGTCGTTTCCGGCGGTGTCCGCCGCTCGGCGACCATTTCTTTGTCCGACCTGGACGATCTCGAAATGCGCGACGCAAAAATGGGCCAGTTCTATATTACCGAGCCCCAGCGCATGATGGCCAATAACTCTGCCGTCTATACCGAGAAGCCATCCGCAGAACAGTTCCTCGACGAATGGCTCGCGCTTGTGAAAAGCAAGACCGGCGAACGAGGTATTTTCAATCGAGGCAGCCTCTCAAAGCAGATCCCCGAACGGCGTCGTGAGCTCCTGGGTGATCGCGTCGATTCTCTCGGCGTGAACCCCTGCGGCGAGATCATTCTCCAGCCGAAGCAGTACTGCAACCTTTCGGAAATCGTTGCCCGCGCCGAAGACACCGAGGAAATGCTCGTCAAAAAAATGAAAGTTGCCGCGATCCTCGGCACCTACCAGGCATCGCTCACCAATTTTCCCTATCTCTCGAAAGAATGGAAGAAGCATTGCGACGAAGAACGGCTCTTGGGTGTCTCGATCACCGGCCAGTGGGATTGTCCTGCCGTCCGAAATGCCGGAACGCTCCGCAAGCTTCGCGACCGGGCGATCGAGGTCAACCAGGAATACGCGAAGCGGTTCGGTATCAAGCCGGCGACCGCGATCACTTGCGTGAAGCCGTCTGGCAACCTCTCGCAAACCGTTGATTCCTCGTCGGGTCTCCATGCGCGCCACGCGAAATATTACATCCGCCGCGTGCGCATCGCGGCAACCGATGCGCTTTTCCAGATGATCAAGGACCAGAAATATCCTTATTTCCCAGAAGTCGGCCAATCGCTTTCGGCCGCAAATACCTACGTCGTCGAATTCCCGGTGAAATCGCCTGACGATGCGATCACAAAAAACGACCTTACCGCACTCCAACAGCTGGAGTACTGGAAGATGGTGAAAGAAAATTATACCGAGCACAATCCTTCCATTACGGTCTCCGTCGGTCCCGACGAGTGGATCACCGTCGCGAACTGGCTCTACGATAACTGGGACATGCTCGGTGGGCTTTCCTTCCTTCCTCGCGAAGATTATACCTACCTCCTCGCTCCTTACGAAGAGATTACGGAAGATCGCTACGAGGAGATGGCAGCGAAATTGCCGAGTATTGATTTCGCCCAAGTGCTTCTCTATGAAAAGGATGATTCGAGCATTGACGTGAAAAAAGAGCTCGCTTGCGTCGGCGGCATTTGCGAGATCGACGATATCCCCGTCGAGGAAAAAGCAAAGATGGGCGCATAAAAGGCCCGTCGAACCCGGATTTGAAAACTCCCTTGCGCCTGCCGGCGCCGGGGGTTTTCTTTTTTGAGTTTGTGGTAAAATGAAAAAATGCTTACTCAAGAATCAACGAGTGGAAAAATAAACCTCAACCTCTTGTTTGGTGTTCTGGTATGTGTCGCCGTCGTTCTTGGCGTCACGGCATATATCGTTATTTTTGGTGCGGGCACGCAGGTCGTCCAGCCGCAGAACAGCGGCGAATCGACCAGTTCTTCGGCAACAACATTCGTTTTCCCCTCTTCCACGGCTTCTTCGTCCCTGCTTGGCGCGAATGGTAATGCAAGCTCAAGCAGCTCCACGACAACTTTCGAAAATTTTTCATCCGTTTTCTCATCACCTTACCCGGTCACCTGGTCGGAAGGGCAATCATCATTCGCCATTTCGGGAGCAACGCTCGCCGGCAACGAACTGACGCTTCTTGTCAACGTAACGCTCGGTGACATACCTCAATGCGTTCCCATCAACGTCCGGCTTATCTCGGACGAACAAGGAGATATGATCGCGCCCACCTCCCCCACCGAGACTAACTTCCCCTTAAGTACGAGCACCTGTGAAGGAACATCGAACACGGTCTACCCAAGCGAACCCCTGACCTTCACAGTTGACCCAACCAATGCACCATTTCTCTTTCTCACCGGCGGCACCTCGAATATATATTTTGAAGTCGCTACGACGACCGATGGTGGTCTTGACGTCTCGATCCCCCAGCAGTCAGGATAGAGTATCTTCGCTTTTTATTCTCTAACTCTGCATGACAATTCTTGCAAAGCAAGACACATTTTTGTGCTTCTTTTAAAATAATATTCCACGAATAACAAAGCCCCTTAACACTTAAAGAAAAATTCTTCCTCATCGGATTCTTGTGATGAAAATCCAAGGCGCCAACATATCGACAATAACCGCAACGCGAACATTTACCGCCGAATAATTTAACCAATTTTTCTTTCTTCTTCTGGCGGCTGGCAACAACCCATGCAGATGCACACTTTCCACATCGCAAACTACCATCAGAACGTTCAATATGAGATCCCTTGCCATGCCTTTTGCATACCCATAATTTCATATCTTTATAATATAAAATGGATTATTAAAAAATGATTAAGTATCTTGCCATTCGTATATTTATAGCCATTTGATATTCAATATCCCTTTTGTTATAATCGATCTGGTTATAAAACATATTCCGCGATAGCTCAATGGTAGAGCGGCGCCCTGTCGAGCAAGGCAGCTCGCAATGGAAACGTTGCGATGAACACTTCGGGATAACGGTGAAGGCTAACCTCGTAAGAGTATGCGAATACCGTGGGAACCTCTGAAACTTTAGTGATGAGGAGCTCCGTAGAGACTAGATACCGAAGCACCTACGATTCCTTTGAATCATGGCGATGATATAGTCCACGCCCATTGGAAACACTGGGAAACGTGTAAGGCGATGGTTCCAGGTTCGAGTCCTGGTCGCGGAGCAGCAAGTTGGATTGAATTGGTTTTCTCAAAATTTTCACGCGCTTCGCGGAGCGAAGCGTAAGGTTTAATGGGGGTAAATTCGATACGGTGGTTTTTCAGAAAGAGGTTCGAGCCGAAAATTTTTTTGAGGCATACCCTCTTTAGGATTAGGTCGTCATTGATTGCGGCTTTCGCAAGCAATGACGCGTCTTTTACCCACTCTCGCATAGGTTCGAGCCAAGCGCATCCATCTCGTCCCAAACGGCCGATTTGTTCCTCGATTGTCTTTTTCTCGGACATGAGCGTCCGGCGGCGTTCAAGATAGCTGTCGCGCTCAATGTCTTGGGCGATATACACGTCGGTCAGGCGTTCCAACTGGCGGTCGATCTCTTGGACTTTTCCCCGTAGGTTTTGGATCGCATCTGAGGCGATTTTTCCGGCTTCCTGTTCGTCCTCGTTCATCCTCTGCTCGTAGTATTGGGCGATGATTGGCGGCATGGCATATTGGGACAACAGCGAAGACAAATTGGCGACAAGGGTTTCTTCGCGGATATACGGTTGCGAACAGCGAACCGCCGACTTTTTGGTACAGCGATAATAAACGTAGCGGTGAACCTTGCCGTTCTTCTGTCTTTTTATCCGTTCCTCGGCGGTGATCGCCATATGGCACTCGCCGCAGGTGAGCAGGCCGCACAGAGCTTGCGGGTTTTTCGTTGCCGTCTGCGGATGGCCACGCTTCACGATGATTTTTTGTACCTTATCCCAAAGCCGCTTCTCGATGATCGGCGTGTGCTTGCCCTCAAGCAACTCTCCCTTATAGACGAAGTGGCCGTAGTAAAACGGGTTAGTGAGAATGAATTTCACGCGGTCTTCGTGCATCTCGTTGCCGTACAGACTTTTCACGCCGTTATCAAAAAGTAATCTGGCTATGTCTTGGATGCGGGAATCGCCTTTGGCGTATAGCTCAAAGGCCGCCTTTATCACGGGAGCTTTCTTCTTGTCTATCACAACGAGCTTTGTGCGCGGATTATTGAGATAACCGACGGGAGCCACGCAGGGAAACTCTCCCCGTCCCGCTTTCCGTTCAAGTCCGCGCGAAGTGTTGGAACTAAGATCACGGATGTACTGGTTCGCCATACCGAATTCGACGGACATCAGAAGCACGTTGTCGGAAGGATAGTAGCTTCGGTCATAGGCCTGAATGTGCGCTATCGTCCCCCTCTGTAAGAGCCACTGGATTTGTGCCGCATCCACCGGATTGCGAGCCAAACGGTCGATCTTCCAACAGATAATGCCTTGCGCCTCGCCCGCACTGATGCGGGACATCATCTCGTTGAATACGGGGCGACCCGGAATCTTGGCGGTCTGCCGCTCCTCAAATTCCGCGACGATATTCAAACCATCTTTCTTGGCGAGCTTCCGCAGGACGGCGATCTGATCTTCGATAGAATGGACTTGCTTGTCCTTGTCGTCGGTTGATTTACGGGCGTAGAGGAAATAATTGGGCATACGTGTATTATACCACACTATAGTTATGGATACTACACGGGGTTATTATTAACCTAAAGACGATGAAATCTGAATCGCAGAAATTAGGCCAGAATTTAAAGCGTATTAGGACGCAGAAGGGCATTTCTCAAGGGGCAATTGCTCGCACCCTAGGCATTGACCGGAGTTTTATAACCAACATCGAGGGCGGGAAAACAAATCCGACACTTTCGACGATCGCAAAAATAGCTAAGGCAATCGGCGTGTCGGTTGGAGAGTTAATGAAATAATATTATGGCAAGGAAGAGGCCTAACAAAAAGAGTAAGAAGGTTTTTCGTAAGAAGAAGGAAGCAAAATTTGTCGTCGTAAGTAACAAGGGTTATGGCAATAAGCTGAAGGGTGTAAAGATTTACTACGAAGGCAAGAAGCCGAAAAGATTAGGAAGGGATGGGAGAATAACTTTTGGAAAGCACATTCTAGAAACCCTTACGCGCAAATTGAAAGGCAAGTTTCGATGGATTCTGACTAAAGATATAGATTCCATAACGCTTGAGCGAGGCATATATCGTGTTCGCACCTCAGAGCAAACTCTGAATCGAATGAATGATGAGTTATGGGATCGGACACGGGATATCAAGAATGATATTGTCTCGAATGTATTTTCAGTTGTTTATCCGACCTATTTCGGCAACTCTGAAACCGCTGTGTATGTTCCGGGGACTTTGTCTCGCTTACTCAGTGGCAATATTATCCCTCGGCTTTCGACAGAAGATAGGGATGCTGTAAATAATTTTCTGCCTGACTTCCTCTCGTCCGAATCGTTAGATACGGTAAATATTCTAAACGCTCAGGCTCAAATTAAAACCCTTAAAGAGCTTGCGAACGAACTGGAAGAAGCACTCGGCTCTAGTTACTCCGAAAAACGTTGGCAAACTTATATAAAGAAAAATATCCGAATCATCCAACAGGGATACATTGCCGCTTTTGAAAAGATGAATATTTCCATCGGGAAAACTAAATTTCCTGATTTCTGTTTAGCTACGCACGATGGATACTTAGATATATTAGAAATAAAAAAGCCAGACACTTCGTTGTTAAAGTTTGACGCAGGCAGAAACAACTATTATTGGGATTCGGAAATAACCAAAGCCGTTATCCAAGTGGAAAACTATATCGAGAATGTCATAAAAAATGCTGATGCCGTAAGAAGCTACATACTGGACGAGTACAAAATAAACTTGAAGGTGTTACGTCCCAGAGGGATCGTACTCGCAGGTGATACCAGAAAATTCTCTGGACAAAAAGAAAGTGATGATTTTCGACTACTGTGCCTTTCAACTAAAAATATCGTTTTTGTAACCTATGATGAATTGTTGAGCAGACTTAAAAATTACATTAAGGTTTTAGAAGAACACTCAAAGTAGATGGGTAAAAATAATGCGCATCTTGGTGAAACGCGAGAACAGAGGTTGAAAAGGTTTGAAAATAATCACCCGATAGAGGTGATTGAGACCATAATTCAATCTATGGGCACTTACTTTGTGAATGAGCTGAAACCGGTTTTTGATAATCCTACTAATCCTCAAACATCACTAATGTTCCTTGGGACTCATTCTATAGCCCTTACCATTGGATACGGATTGTTCGGCAAGGGAGGCGAGGATGGCTATAAACTTTTTTTGGAAACTTTTATTGACGGCGACAGGGCGGATACAAAGTTTTCAACGGTCGCTTCTAAACTACATGAATGGAGGAATGTATTAGCGCATCGCTGGATAAATGTAGCGGGGCACAGCTTTAATTATGATTTCAACATGCCGGAGGGATGGAAATACGATGGTGAATTTTTATTGGTAAATCCGAGGATATACCTCAATCAATTCTTGGAAGCCTTTGGGGTTGGAGGAAGGATTTATCGGTATGGTACAGTTTTGACCACAGAAGAAATGTACGAATCCGCCAAACAGAGATTCATCTCTAAATATATTGAAGCAAAACAGAGCTAAGGGAGCTTTGCCGATCTTAAAAGCGGCGAAGATATAAATCGCCTATAACACGCGCACGGGTGGTGTGGGGCAAAGTGTTATAACAAAAATCTCGAACCTCTTTCTTAAAAACCGCCGTATCGAATTTACCCCCATTAAACCTTACGCTTCGCTCCGCGAAGCG
>Ga0181520_10012713_pt1 | contig 10766 bp, 2 predicted proteins | sample PEATcosm2014_Bin_29_FD_132451 | JGI IMG/M metagenome (GOLD analysis project Ga0181520, IMG submission 132451) | Peatland microbial communities from MTU Mesocosm Facility, Houghton, MI, USA - PEATcosm2014_Bin02_30_metaG | ecosystem: Environmental > Terrestrial > Soil > Wetlands > Peat | place...
GCGGCTCCGGCCGGGAAGGCAGGCGCGGATGCAACAGCGAGGTTGCCGTTTCCGTCGCCTAACAACACGGTCAAGGGGTTCGCGGCATCCGTGAGCACAGCGACATCCCGGTTGCCGTCGCCGTTGAAATCGCCCGTCACCAGTGCGAAGGGAGCATTGGGCGCCGTAAATAAGGTGCTCGAAGTGAGTCCGGAGGCGCCGTTCAGCATCACCGCCACGCTGCCCGAAGTGCTGGCGATCGCAAGATCCTGCTTGTTATCGCCATCGAAATCCCCCACCGCGAGCGCGTAAGCCGGGACACCGGCCGGAAGCGGAGCGCCGGTTGTAAACGAACCAGTGCCATCGCCCGACAGCAATCTCACTTTCCCGTCATGGAAGCTTGCGACCGCCAGATCCATGTTGCCGTCCGTGTTGAAGTCCGCAACACCGAGGGATTGGGGCCCGTTTCCGGCAGAGAATGAGGCAGACGAGAAGCCGGGGGGCCGGTTCATCAGCACGGTCACGTTGCCGCTGCCAAAGTTGGCCACCGCAAGATCAGGGCGGCCGTCTCCGTCGAAGTCGCCCGTTACGATCGCGGCTGGACCAGTTCCCGTCGCAAACGGGCCGGCCGTATCCGCCGTGAAACCGCCGGCGCCGTCGCCCAAGAGTACCGTCACATTGCCGCTTCCCTGGTTAGCGACCGCCAAATCGGGAATGCCGTCGCCATTCAGGTCGGCGGCCACCAGCGCGACAGGCGCGGCGCCAACAGCGAACGGGCTACCGGTTACCGGCTTGAAGCCGCCCGTGCCATCGCCGAGCAATACGGTTACAGTGTTGTCGCCATTATTGGCAATAGCCATATCCGGCTTGCCGTCCCCATTGAAATCCGCCACAACCGTCGCGAGTGGCGTGTTGCCCGCGGCGAACGGGCTGGCGGCCGCGGCCGCGAGCGTGCCAGACGGGCTCAGGTTGATCGTAAAACTCTGCGCTACCGGAGGCGCGGTGAAGTCCCCGCTGCCCTTCTGGGTTGCCGTCAGCGTGCACTGGCCGGGCTGCCGGATCGTGACCAACGAATTTAGTACGGAACAACTGCCTATGGTCTGGGAGCTGAACTGGACCGGGAACGGTGGATTGGAATTGGCATGCGCGGCGATCGCAAACGGCGCGATTCCGAACACCTGATTGCCCGGCGACGAAAAACTAATCGTCGAAGAAGCGGGGTTCACCGTGAAGGTTTGCGTCACCGTGGTTGCCGCGAGATAGTTCGAGTTGCCTGCCTGGTTGGCTGTGAGCGAACAGCTACCCGCGCCGACAATCGTCACCGTGGAACCAGCGGCCGTGCAAACAGCGGTCGAATTCGAAGTAAAGCTCACCGCAAGCCCCGAACTGGCCGTGGCGGCGGGAGTAAACGGCGTATCGCCGTAGGTGTGCGCGGGCGGCTGGTTGAACGCGATCGTCTGGGTTGCTTGGTTTACCTGGATCGTGATCGAGTTGCTGGTCGAAGCGCCGTTACGCGTATCGCCGCCATAGGAGGCCGTCAGAGTGTGACTGCCAACGAACAGGGCCGGCGTGGTCAGGGTATATGGTGACGCGGTCTGGCTGGAATTGGCAATAGTCTGGCCACTGGTGAGCAGCGTGGCTGCGCCGGTGGGCGCGGTCGGATCAAAACCCGCGCCGGTGACCGTGAGGGTCAGCGTGACGAGCTGACCGAAAGTAACGGTCAGCGGTGACGTGGCGCTGAGAACCGAGGTGGTCGGCGCCGTCGCCTGGCCGAGCAGGATCGCAATGTCGTTATTGGCTGTGTCGGCGACGGCAAGGTCGGTCCGCCCGTCGCTGTTGAAATCCGCCACCGCGATGCCGGCAAGCGAACTGCCCGCCGGAAACTCCGTCGCCGGTCCGAAAGTCCCTGTGCCGTTGCCCAGCAGCACGCCGACCTTTCCGTTCTTGTTCGCGACCGCAAGGTCCGCATTTCCGTCGCCGTCGATGTCGCCCACCGCGATGGATACGGGAGAATCTGCCGTGTAGGCCACCGGCGGCAGGAACGTTCCGTCACCCTTGTTGACCAGCACCTGCACATTGTTGGTGGTCTGCGGCGGCTGGAGGAGCGCCACATTGAGGACAACCGCCAGATCCGGCTTGCCGTCTTTATTGAAATCCCCGACGGCGATATAAGCCGGCAAACTTCCGGCTGCGTAGCCCACCGCGTTCTGGAACGTGCCGTCCGGATTGCCGATCAACACGCTAACGCCGTTGCCGGACGTCACCGCGCTGGTCGTCACGAGGTCGGCGATGCCGTCTCCGTTGACGTCGGTTGCCACCATGAATTCGGGGGTGCTCGCTACCTGATAGGTAACGGGCGCTCTGAAGGTTCCGCCGCCGTTGCCCAGCAAAACGGTCACCGTATCGGACATTTCATTGGTGAACGCCAGATCCGCGATGCCGTCTCCATTGAAATCGCCCGCCACCGCCGACGCCGGACCGGCCATGTTGCCGATCGCGGTCGCATTCTGGAACGTTCCGTCGCCGTTCCCGATCAGCATCGATACGTTGTTGTTGGCGATGTTCGCCACTGCCAGATCGGGTATGCCGTCCCCATTGAGATCCGCGATCGCGATGCCTTCCGGACTGACCCCGTTCGACCCGTAGTTGACCGTGGGCTTGAAGGTACCGTCGCCCTTCCCGATCAAAACGCTGATGTTGTTGCCGCCGGTATTGGTCACCGCGAGATCCGCGATGCCGTCGCCGTTCAAGTCTCCCGTTGCCACAAAAGCGGGGCCCGTACCTGCGCCGAATGCCGATGCGCCGCCAAGTGAGTTGGCGCTCACCGCGGCAATCGGCTGGTTGAGCGTAGTCGAAGACGGAGTGTAGATCGCGTTGCCTGGATAAACCGCCTTCAGCAAATGCACGCCGAACGCCAGCGCGGCCATCTTCACCGTGGCTTGGCCTCCGGATAGAGCGGCGGTCCCCAGCAAAGTCACTCCATCGTAGAACGTGACGCTTCCGTTCGCTCCCGCCGGAGTAATCGTCGCTGTCACCGTGCCGAACTGCCCCACAATCGGGCTGGCCGCGCTGGAAAGAGATAACGTCGTCGCAACCAGGACATTTACGGTGTCCGCCGCCGAGTCGTTGGCGGTATTCACTTCGCCGCCGCCGGCGACAACCGCCGTATTCGTCAGGCTCACCGGCGTCGTACCCGGCGCCACGGTGACGGTCACAGTGATCGGAGGATAACTCGCGTTTCCCGCCAGCGTGTCCAGCCGCTGGCAGCCCATAGGCGGCCCCGTAAGCGTACAGCTCCAGCCCGTTCCGCCGATCGCGGTCGCAGTCATCCCCGCAGGCAATTGGTCGGCCATACCGGCAAGCGCCGTGGTCGGCGCCGCGGTTGCGTTCGAAACCGTTATTGTGAACGTTCCCGATTGCCCGGTCACGAAGTTGCCCGTATGCGTCTTTGAAATCGTGAGGTCGGGATAGAGCGGCGTGCCCAGCAATACGCTGACGTTGCCGCTCTCGAAGTTGGCGGTAACCAGGTCGGATCGGCCGTCTCCATTCAAATCCGCCACCGCGAGGCCCACAGGCACGCTTCCCACCCCGTGCAAAACCTGCGCCTGAAACGTTCCATCGCCGTTGCCGAGGTAGACGGCGACGTTTCCCGCGGCGTCAAGGGCGATGTCCATCTTGCCGTCCCCGTTGAAATCGCCCAGCGCCACTCCGCGCGGGAAGTCAGGTGCCGCATAAGGAACGGGGCTCCCGAACGTGCCGTCGCCGTTGCCCAGCAGGACTACCAAATCGAAGTTACCGCTGTCTGCAACGGCAAGATCCGCCTTGCCGTCCCCGTTCAGATCCCCGGCGACGACCCACACGGGTCCGCTTCCCGCCGCATAGCCAACCTGATTCTGAAACGTGCCGTCGCCGTTGCCCAGAAGAATGCTCACGGTGGTCCCGTTCGTATTGGCCACCGCCAGGTCGGGCACTCCGTCCCCGTTGAAGTCACCGGCCGCCACTGAATGTGGCCCGGCCCCGGCCGCGAAGGTCATCTGGTTTTGGAACGTTCCGTCGCTATTGCCGAGGAGTACGCACACCGTGCCGTCGGTGGCGTTCGCGATGGCAAGATCGGCGATGCCATCGCCGTTGAAATCGGCGATAGCCACCGAAGTCGGGGCGGCGCCCGTAGCATAACTCACCTGCGTTTGGAATGTACCGTCGCCGTTGCCGAACAGGATGCCCACCGTGTTACCGGCCGCGTTGGTCACCGCGAGGTCGGGCTTGCCGTCTCTGTTGAAGTCGCCGGCTGCGAGAAACTGCGGGCCGCTGCCGGCCGCCGCCGTTGCGGCCCCCTGGAAAGTGCCATCGCCGTTGCCCAGCAGGATGTCGATTCCCGATCCGGTCTCCTGACCGGCCGCCATGTCGATCTTGCCGTCGCCGTTGAAATCGGCCAGCGCCACGCCTTGTGGATTGCTGCCCGCGCCATACGTCACCGCCGGCTGGAAACCGCTGGCGGGCTTCGCGTTCACTGTTTCAGTGAGAACCGCCGACGTGTTCGGCCCAAAGCTCGCGTCGCCCGAGTAGTGAGCGGTCAGCGAACGCGCCCCGGCCGGGAGCAGCTTCATGGTCAGCGTTGCATGCCCATTCGCAATCGGCCCCCAACCCAGCACGCTGGTTCCGTCATAGAATGTGACCCCGCCCGTGGCGGTGGAAAATACACTCGCGGTAAGAGTGACCGGCTGGCCGAATATCGCGGGATTCGCGGAACTGCCAAGCGTCAGGTTTGCGGCCTCAAGCACGATTACGAAATCGCTGGCCGTGTCGTTCGCGGTATTCAGCTCGCCACCGCCCGATACCTGCACGGTGTTGGTCAGGCTCCCCGTCGTGGGCGACACATTCGATATGACTGTGATGGGCGGGTAGCTGCCGCCTGCGGCCAGCGTCTGGCTGCGGGTACAGACAACCGCTAGCGTGCACGCCCATCCGGCGCCCTCCACCGAAGTCACCGTCAGACCTGCTGCCGGAGCGCCATTCACCTGCACCGTCTGCGTGGTAGCCCCTGTCCCGGAGTTCGACACCACAATGTCATATCGCGCTCCGGTCTCGCCGCGGGCAAAGTCGCCGGAATGCGTCTCGGCCACGGTCAGGTCGGGCTGTAGGATTTCAAAGCTCAGAAGGTTGTAGTTGCCCGCGTTGTACGCGTCTCCACCCCCGGAAACGTACGTTTGCACAGACCCGTTCGACGGCGCGTTCGCAGCCACAGTGAAGGAAATCGTCAGATCCGGATACGCGCTGCCGCCGCCCAGGGAATCGGTTCGCGAGCAGGTCAGCCCGCCCAGGCAGCTCCAACCCTGCCCCCCGATGGCCGATGCGCTCAATCCCGCGGACAATGTGCTGGTCACGGTCACCGGGCCGCTGGTACCCGTTGTTCCTATATTTCGGACGGAGATGGTGATCGTTCCGCTCTGCGAGAGGTCGGGCTGCGCCGGGCTGACGGTCTGTCCCACCGCGAGAGCGATCACCGAACCGGGAAGGTGCAGCAGCACCTGCACCCCGTTAACGTCGTTCAGGGCCGTGGCCACGTCGGCGGTGCCATCGCCGTTGAAATCCGCCACAGCGAGAGTGGCGGGGCTGTTTCCGTTCACGAAATACTGTTGCCCGCCGGTGGCGCCGAACGTCCCGTCGCCCGCGCCCAGCAGCACTTCGATCTCGCCTTGGCCGCCGGCGCCCGGCACGCCCGTCAAGCCAAAGACCAGATCCTGATTCCCGTCGCCGTTAAGATCCGCCACGGCGATCTGTCCGGGAACGGCGAGTGGCAGGCTGGCGCTGGGGCCGCTGTCGCCCCCGTAGTAATAAAGCGCTATCGAGGCCTGGTAGAAAGCGCCGGCCACAAAGCCACCGTTGCCCTGGCCGAGGAAGATCTGCAGGCCTTCGTCCGAGAGGGTTTTGGCAACGGTGCCAAGATTCGACACGACGACATCCACTTTCCCGTCTCCGTTGAAATCGCCAGTAGCGATGGAAATGGGGCCGGCGAGGCCGGAGCCGACATACGTGACCAGACTTCCGAACGTGCCGTCGCCAATGCCGGGCAGCACGCCCATGCTGTTGTTGTAGTTCGCCGTGACCAGGTCCGCGATGCCGTCGCCGTTGAAGTCCGCCATTGCAAGGGCCGTTGGCGCGCCGCCGACATTGTAGGGTACCGGCGCCTGGAACGTTCCGTCCCCTTTTCCGAGCAGGATATAGACGGAGCCGTTGCTGTAATCCAGGACAGCGAGATCGACGATTCCGTCCCGATTGAAATCGCCCAGCACTCCGTTGTCGAGTTGAGGGTCGTTGTAACCCTGGGGCGCCGCAACGGTTACTCGACTCTCCTGAAACGTGCCGTCGCCCCTGCCGAGCCACACGTCCAGGACGCCCACGGGATTGTTGCCGATATGCTCGGCCGAGCCGTTGACGACGACAATGTCGGTCTGGCCGTCGCCGTTCAGATCTCCCACCAGAACGGCGTCGGGATCATAGTCCGTGGCGATGTTCGTCGCCGCACTGAATGACCCGTTTCCGTTGCCGAGCAGGATACTCACCGAGCCGGCCCCCTCCAGGGTGACCGTACCCGGACCCGTCACGACAAGGTTGCTGTTGGCGACGGCAAGATCGGGAATGCCGTCGTTATTGAAGTCTCCGAGCGCGACGGCGCTCGGCGCGGGACCAGTGTTGTATGGCCCCTCGAAGAAGAACCCGTTGCCCGGCAGCGCCTGCACCGTGAATAAGTCCGTATTGGACGCCGCCGTCGTGCTGGTGGCGCTGCCTTCATACCAGGCGTGCAGCGCTTGAACGCCCGAGGGCAGGAACTTCGTCTGGAGGGTCGCCGGAACACCCGGTTGAGCGGTAGCGGTCCCCAGTACATTGACGCCGTCATAGAACGTGACTTTGCCCGACGCCGTGGCTGGCGAGAGGGCCGCCTGTAGCGTAACCGTGCTGCCCAGCAGGGCGAAATCCTGAGCGGTGGATGCCGTCGTCAGCGCCACCGCGGAAGGCTGCGTCACGGTTACCGTATCCGTGGCCGTGTCGTTCGAAACGTTTGTTTCAGATCCGCCGGACACCGTGACGGAATTGGTCACGCTCGACGGTGCATTGAGGGGCAGATTCGCGGTCAGCGTGATCGGCGGGTAGTTCGCGCCCGCTTCCAGACTGTCCGTGCGCACGCAACTCGGCGGCGCCAGGCTACAGACCCAGCCGGCGCCGTACATGGAGACCGCCGTAAAGCCCGCCGGCAGCGTGTCGGCCACCGTGACGCCGCCGCTGGTCGAGAACTGGCCGGCGTTCTTCGCCGTAAGGGTCCATGCCCCCGTCTGTCCCAGCCCGAACGCGGCGGAACCAACCTGGCTCACGGCGACCGTCATATCCGGGTAATCGATCTGAACCGTGTCCGTGGCCGTGCCAATACCCGCCAGCGAAGCTGCGTTCTCGAGGCTCGCCGCGGAGGCCGAGACGTTCACCGTCAGCGTAATGGGCGGAAACGAGCTGCCCGCGGGCAGAATCGCGGATTGCGTGCAAGCGAGCGGCGAAAGCGTACACGTCCAGCCCGATCCGCCGATCGCCGTAGCCGTCATGCCCGCCGGGAGCGTGTCACTCACCGAGAAAACCGCGGCTGCCTGCGCATTGCCGGTGTTGGAAACCGTGATCGCAAAGGCGGCTCCTATCTGCGTGTTGCCGAAATCGCCCGCGTGCGTGACGGAGATCGTCAGAACGGGAGCATCGATCTGAACGGTATCCGTGGCTGTGTTGTTGTTGGGGTTGGTATCGCCGCCGCCCGACACCGTTGCGGAGTCGGTCAGGCTCGACGCGGTGGTGAGGACGCTCACCGTCAACGTAATTGGCGGCGCCGAGCCGCCCACCGGCACTACTGTGGAGGCAGTGCAGCTCAACGGCGAGAGAGTGCAGTTCCAGCCATTTCCACCGATAGCCGTCGCGAGCAGCCCCGCCGGCAGCGTGTCGGTCACCGTAATCGCGCCCTGGGATTGGATCAGTCCGGGGTTCGTGACGGTGATGGAAAACGTGTCTCCCGCCGTATTGTTAACGAACGCCGCGGCGCTGGTCACGGAGATGCCGAGATCCGGAGTGGGCGTCAGCGCCAGCAGAACGCTCACCTCGTTGTTGTCGTAGTTTGCCGCGGCAATATCGGTTCTGCCATCTCCGTTGAAATCGCCCGCCGCCGCCACGAGACTAACCGAGGCGCTCCCGCCCGTGCCGTATAACTGAGCGGACTGGAAAGTCCCATCGCCATTTCCCAGCAACACATTCATGCCGCCGAAAGCATCCGCCGCGGCGAGATCGGGAATACCGTCGCCGTTGAAATCTGCCAGCATCACGGAGGCTGGAAGAGTGCCGGCCGAATAGTTCTTCGGGATTCCGAACGTCCCGTCTCCGTTTCCCGGAAACACTTGCAAACCGCCCGCGCCCGCTACCGCCAGATCTATCTTCCCGTCCCCGTTGACGTCGCCGGCCGCCACGGCAAGTGCCGTGCCGCCCGCGGCAAAGGCTTTCTTAGGCTGAAAAGTTCCATCGCCATTCCCCAACAACACGCTGAAGCCACTCCCGTTTGCAACGGCAAGGTCTGCAATGCCATCACCGTTGAAATCGCCCACCGTGACGGACGAGGGAATCGTTCCCGCGCTGTAGCCGACTGCATTCTGAAACGTCCCATCTCCGTTGCCCGCCAACACGTATACGCTGCCGCCGTCATCCGCTACTGCCAGGTCGGCATTGCCGTCACCGTTGAAGTCGCCCACCGCGAGCGCCTCGGAACTGGTGCCGACGGGCAAAAAGTAAGGCGAGTGGAACGTTCCATCCCCGTTGCCCAGCATGATCGTGACCACGCCGAACAGCCCGCTGAGCGCCAGATCGGCCTTGCCATCGCCGTTGAAGTCGCCCACCACAACCTGGGTGGGGCGGCCGCTGTTGACGCTGTAAGCGCCCTGGAACGTACCCTGAAACGTGCCGTCCCCGCGGCCGAACAGCACGCTCACACTGCCGATGTTGAGCGCGGTGCTCTCATTAGCGCTCACCAGATCCAACCGGCCATCGCCGTTGAAATCGCCCACGGCGACCGATCGCGGCTGAGGCCCCACGCCATAGTTGACGGCGCTCGCGAAGCCTTGCCCTGCGACGGCCGTCACGGTTACCGGCAGTGGCGCGGAAGTGCTTGGCGCATTGATCCCGCCGCCGCTATAGTAAGCCGTGAGCTGCTGGTTGTTTCCGGCTGGCAAAAGCAGCGTGCTCATGGAAGCTTCGCCATTCGAAATAGTGCTTGTTCCCAGCACGGTCACGCCGTCGTAAAACGTCACGTTTCCAGTCGCATTGGAGGGCAAGACCGTTGCCGTTAGAGTCACCACCTGGCCGTAGTTGGAAGGATTGGGGGAACTGACGAGAGAGACGGTATTCGGCGTTGCCCCGCTCAGAAAAGCGGGGAGCGCGAGTAAGAGAGCATGCTTGAACCTGCCTGCCACAGTCCTTTCACCGAATGGAACACACAGCGTCGGCGGAAGCTTGTCCCCAAAGACGGCTGGCCCCCAGTCTTCTGACAGGCTATCACGGACCGGTGGCCTCTGATTCTTCAAAGTGGATGAATTTAGTACTTTTTGTGTGCAAAGCCCGCCTCATGGCTGAAATTAACGCGAATTCCGCCCCGCCGGGAAGACTCGAAATCGGGAAAGTGATTTATTTTCAGCTATTTCTAGACGTGCTTACCGTCCTTGGGCTGTATTGGTTCACAACTGCGTCCGATACCGGCAAAATGATCGACGTCCGGATCAGCAGAGGGCACCTGCTGCAGAACCTGAGCCCGTAGCGCGACGCAGTTTCCTGTTTGCGTCTCTCTTCCATTCCTTCTCCGATTCGGCGGCGGTGATGCCCGTAACTGGTTCGCTCCGCTTGGATCTGCTCATCTGGCCCGAGTCCTTGGGAATCGGCGGGCTCACTGGCCGCTAAGCATCTCGATCCACAGCCGGATTGTCAGGTCGTGCCGCTCTGCGTCCGCAAGGTATGGACGCAGTTCCGAACGATAACGATCTTCAAGGACTGCGACATCTAGCGGTACTGCGCGAGCTAGGAATTTCACGTCCTCGCGGTCGCGCGCCGAATTCCGCTCCAACTTCGAGAGCGCGAGGTCGTAGGCATCGAGCCCGAAAAGCCGCAGGAATCGGTGCGAGGATGGGAATATCGGTATCAGCCGGTCCTCATAGCTATCGGGCGCGGTGACGATGCCCACGTGCTGAACGTACACACCGTGCTTGGTGTGAAGCGCCGAGCCCTTTCCGGCCAACGATTCCAGCTCGGCGGTTTCGTCGAGAGGAACCACCGACAGATAATCGACGTCGACGGTCGGCCGCGGCAGACCGAACAGCATCGCGAGCGCGAATCCGCCAATGCACCGGAGTTCCACCGGCTGAACAAGTTTCTTGTCGATATCCCGGAAGAATGAGCGCCAGGGCTCCGGCGGTTGTTTATGCGGCATATGGCAGGACCTCCGCGTTGAGATCCGTCAGAAGGTTCCAGTGAAGGGCGTCGGCGGGCCGCTCCTTCCGAAGCCATCGCCGTTCCGCCTCGGAAAGCGACTGCTGGCACAGAGTGTCTTCCCGAGCCAGGCGTGCGCGCTCCAATACCTCCTCCACCTCGCGTAGTCTGCCTAAGGCTGCGGCCGCGCCGCTCCCCTCAGCCACCCGCTGGCCAAGCGCGACAACGAAACCAAGCCGGTTCTGAACATCGCGCAATTTGGCCTCGCGTGTGAGCCATTCCCAGTCGAGACC
>Ga0181520_10012716_pt1 | contig 10764 bp, 7 predicted proteins | sample PEATcosm2014_Bin_29_FD_132451 | JGI IMG/M metagenome (GOLD analysis project Ga0181520, IMG submission 132451) | Peatland microbial communities from MTU Mesocosm Facility, Houghton, MI, USA - PEATcosm2014_Bin02_30_metaG | ecosystem: Environmental > Terrestrial > Soil > Wetlands > Peat | place...
ACCGGCCGCCTCGCTCTCAACCACAACAGAGAAGAGGCCACCGGTACTTGACCTGCTTCCCAATGCCAGCCATCTTAGCGATTATCCCGAACAATGGACTATCAATGACCTCGATCGCTCTCAGCCGCAGGCGTGTCGGGCAGGGGCTTAATAGGGCGAGCGACTGTATCCCCGGTGGAAGCCCATATTCCTCGGCGTCAAAGGCCCGGCGTTCTCGACTTGTATCAATCCTGCTTCAGCCGGGCCAAGCCTCCATTCTCAATGCTGTCACGGTGCCCGGCGCACGACGATCTTCCCCTCGCCGCCGTCGAATTCAAACTTATTGCCCTCCAACCCGCAAGCCTTCAGCGCTGCCGGAGTGACACGAATACGACCGTCCTTGGACACGGTGCATTCGCCCAGTGGGTTCTCGGGCTTGGCCTTCAGCAACACCAAGACCGGCTTTTGCACGACACCAGCCGGATCATGATCCACGACGTAGGCGGTGTTGCCGGGCAGAAAACCCGCCGCTTTGCACGAGGACTTCGGGACATTCAGACGGTCTTCGGTGCGACGAGTGGGCTTGGACGCAGCGGCAACGAGGATATTGGTGTCGATGGGGTTTTCGACAGGGTGTACGGGTTCGTGATTTGGATCGGTCATGGCAGGCGGGTGTGGGGTGGTCAGTGGTTTCATGCCATCAATTCTGGACCCGATGCAGCCTCAGGTCAAGGCAGCGTGGAGACTGGTCCTCGGCGGTGCGGCAGGTGAAGGACGGCCTCCTTGCCGGGCCGTGGCCCGGCAAGGAGGCGAGCACGACTGCCGGGGGGTGGGCGTGGCGGTGGGTGACGAAGTTGATCGACAAGGGGAAAAGTAATCGGCACTACCATCATTCACCAAACCTGCGAATAAACCATGTCTTCACCAACTGCGTAAGAATCGCATAGCCCAGCAGCATGATGGCCAAGTACAGCCAGTACAGCGGTTGGAGCGGGACGAACCCGAGTGTGTCCGCCAGCGGCGAAACCGTTAGCCAGGCGCCGACTCCGACGATGATTACGGAAGTTAGGATGAGCGGCCAACTGGCCCAGCTTTGGATGAACGGGATCTTATTGGTGCGAATAACATGGATGATCAACGTCTGGGTGAAGAGCGACTCCACAAACCAGCCCGTGTGGAACAGGGCCGGGTTCTGCCAGCAGTTGAAAACATACAGCATCAAGAAGAACGTCAGGTAATCGAAGATCGAGCTAATCGGCCCGATAAACAGAATGAAACGCAGGATCTTGCCAATTGTCCAATGGCGCGGCTTGGCCAGCCAGTCTGCATCCACCTCGTCGGTGGGGATGGTGGTTTGCGAGAAGTCGTACAAGAGGTTGTTGGTCAGCACCTGGATCGGCAGCATAGGCAGGAAAGGCAGGAACGCGCTGGCCCCTACGACACTGAACATGTTGCCGAAGTTTGAACTGGCCGCCATCTTGATGTACTTGACGATGTTGCCGAACACCCGCCGGCCTTCCAGCACGCCCTGCCCCAATACCATCAGGCTGTTTTCCAACAGAATGATATCGGATGACTCCTTGGCGATGTCCACCGCGCTGTCCACCGAGATGCCCACATCGGCGGCCTTCAAGGCCGGGGCGTCGTTGATGCCGTCGCCCATGAAACCCAACACGTGCCCCTTGCTCTGGAGTGCATGGATGATGCGTTCCTTGTGTGCCGGGGCCAGCCTGGCAAAGACGCTCGTGCCGCTGGCGGCCTCAGCCAGTTGCGCCTCGCTCATTGCCTCGATTTGGGATCCGAGCAAGAGATGCTCCACCGGCATGCCCACTTCCTTGCAGATGTAGGTGGTGATGATCTCGTTATCGCCGGTCAGGACCTTGACGTCCACGTTCAGGCTGTGAAGCCGCTTCAGTGCCTCCGTAGCGGTGTCCTTGGGCGGGTCGAGGAATGCAAGAAAACCCAGCAGGATCAGGTCCGATTCATCCTTGACCGCGTAAACCGGCTCATCTGAGGCGCCCGGCATTTGCTTATAAGCCAGGGCAATTACTCGGAAGCCCTGCCCGTTCAGATCATCCGCCAACTTTCGGCGTTTAGCGTCGTGCTCGGGCAGAACTTCGATGACCTCCCCTTTGACTTCCACCCGGGTACACAAAGTCAGCACTTCCTCTACCGCGCCCTTGCAAATCAACGTGTTCAGCCCGGCTGTATCTTCGACTACGACCGACATACGCCGACGTACGAAGTCGAAAGGGATCTCGTCAATCTTGCGGTACTGCTCTTTTGCTTTCAGGCGTTCCCCCAACTCTTCATGGTCGAGGATCGCCTCGTCGAGCAGGTTCTTCAACCCGGTATGGTAGTAGCTGTTGATGTAGCCGTACTGCAGCACCTTCTCGCTGGGTTCGCCGTTTGCGTCCAGATGTTTTTCGAGCACTATCTTGCCCTGGGTGAGGGTGCCGGTCTTGTCGGTACATAGCACATCCATCGCCCCGAAGTTCTGGATGGCATTCAGGCGTTTGACGATGACTTTCTTGCGGGCCATTGCCAAGGCCCCCTTGGACAAGTTGACGGTCACGATCATGGGCAGCATTTCCGGGGTCAGGCCGACGGCCACGGCCATGGCGAACAGAAAGGCTTCCAGCCAGTCGTGCTTGCACAACCCGTTGATGAGAAAAACAGCCGGAACCATGACGGCGATGAAGTAGATCATCAGCCAAGTAAACTTGTTCACGCCCTTGTCGAAGCTGGTCAACTGGCGCTGACTGACAATACTGACGGCCAGTGATCCAAAGTAGGTCTGGTTCCCCGTATGAATGACCACTGCCGTTGCGGATCCGCTCTCGACATTGGAGCCCAGGAAGCAGATATTGGGAAGCTCAAGCGGATTCTGAACGTCGGCCGATGCCTGGGCTGCTTTCTTCTCCACCGGCAGGGCTTCACCGGTGAGGGCCGCCTGATTCAGGAACAGGTCTTTGGCCGAAATCACCCTTGCATCGGCCGGCACCATGTCACCGGCCGCTAACCGGACGATATCGCCGGGCACCAGCATCTTGAGCGATACTTCTGCTTCCTTACCACCTCGCACCAGCGTCGCCGTGTTGCTGACCATCGCCTTGAGCTTCTCGGCCGCATTATCGGCCCGCATCTCCTGGACGAATCGCAACACCACGCCCAGAATCACCATCACGAAAATGACCACCGTCGCCCGCAGGTCACCGGTTAGAAAGGAGAGCACGCCCAGCGCCGAGAGCAGGAGGACCAATGGATTCGCGATGTTGACCAAGAGACGTATCAGGGCCGACTGACGCTTCTCTCGGGCAATCTCGTTCGTGCCAAACTGCTTCAACCGAGATTCGGCTTCCGCCTCACTCAGCCCGCTGACTTGCGATCCAATCTCCTTCAGGACGGTATCGGAATCGGCATGCGCCTTTTCCAATAGTTGCGCAGAATAATGCGCCCCGTCCCCGCCGGGGAGGTTACCGGGGTGGTCAGATGAGCTCGGGGCCTTCTTTGAATTATCCATTCGTGCCTCAACGGTTTACCGGATCGTCTTATTGAGAGGTTCACCAGAAACATCCGTGACTTCAATCACCGGGGCTGCCATATAATCCGATGCGATCCGGTCACGAAAGTACATTACATGTCTCACCGAACAAGCTTGGGCGATACGCCGCTGGGTGCGATCATGGAGAATCTGGCTCGTGGCAATTCAGCCAGCCTCTCGATCGGCCCCACAATCAGCCGCGCGAGCCAATCGCGCAACTGGTAAAGCGACTTGACCAGCCCAATCATCCCGAGCATCTGAAACATGATCCGATCAGCCCACACCTTGTCAAACCGCGGCAGGGCAAGCAAGAGGTTGAGCGGGTTGTAGAAGGCGGCGTAGCTGACGAGCATATTGATCTGCCGTCGCCACGGATGGGCGTCGCTCGTAGCGAGGCAATGATTGCCGTCGTATTGGTACTGCTCGATCGATTGTCCGCCAGCCTTGCTCAGCACGAGGCCATCGCGGAATGGCTGTTCGTAGCCCCGACTTCCTACCCACGGAGTCAATAGCGTCACCTGACAGGACGCCGCACCTGCCCTCCAAAGGAATCGCACCTGATTGAGGAGGCCGTACAAACTGCGCAACGTCCAAAGCGGCTGACCGTCGTGGTGCATCATCATCGGCATCGGGGCAATTCCCTGTTTCACGAGCAGCTTGAACAGCGCCTTGGTTTTCTCAACGGTTTGTCCCTTCTTGATCAGGCCTCCCGTGAGGTCTTCGATCCCCAGCCAGAGGCCGCGCATGCCTGCATCGCGGGCTAGGGGTAAGAGGTCCTGGTTCTTCAGCACGTCAAATTCGGTGGCCTCCGTGGCAAAGGTAATCGCGTTGCGGAACGGTTTGTTCCCAACCTTGCCGCGCGCCATGGCCACGAGCGTTCCTTCGGCGGTCTCGCGATGGCTGAAGAAGTTATCGTCCGTTCCAAAGAACTTGGTTATGCCGCAAAGTTCGGCAACACCGGCGATTTCCTCGACCAACCGTTGTGGGCTGCGGTGCCGGAAAGTGAACTGGTTGTAGGCGGGGATAGGACAGTAGGGACAGTGGAATTGGCAGCCGTGGGTGGTGACCATCGCCAGGATTTTCGCGTGGCGACCGATCCGTTCGGCCGGGACCGGCTGGGCGGACAATGCGCTGCGACTGTGTGGAGGCTCGAACAGCCCCATGGCTTCCAGCGGCAGCGGCAACTCGTCGAGGTCTTGAACGAGCCGCTGCACGCCAGTGTTGACTAAATATTGCGGCGGGCCCTCGGGCGCATCCGGTCGGTAGACCAGTCCGGGGATGTCGTCCAACAGCCCACCGTCACGGGCTCGCTCAAAAGCGGCGCGCATCGTATCAACGGGCCGTTTCATCTCGGTGATTCTATCCAGGAGTTCCAAAAGCACGTATTCCTCGCCTGTGACGACCACATCGGCCCCTTCGCGGCCATCGGGTGAAAGTCCGAAGAAGTCCCACGGCTCGTAAACGGCCTTGGGACCGCCGGCCAGGATCAACGGCCGGTCATCGCCTAGCTGCCAGGCGTCGCGGATTAACCGGTAGGCCGGCGCGCTGTGGATTTGCATGGCGGAGACCATGAGGACCTCCGGGAGCGTGCCGTCGAGACGTGCTGTACTGGGCCGGATATTAGGGTTCCACTGTTGCAGGACCAGACGTACATTATGGAAGCCTGCGGCAAAGAGCGCCGAGCCCACCGCCCTCGGTGCGCCGGGGATGAGCGTCTTGTCCACAAACACGAACGGCCCCAGCCGGGTCCGCGGATCGAATGCGTAGATGAAGAGGATCGGAGTGTTACTTCCCCCGATGTGACTTCGAATGTGAGTCTCCAACTCGCGATAGCGACCAGGAGTTGTGAATCGATCTGAGTGAGAGCGTACCGGAAGTTCCATCGTGATTTCCCCGTTTGTCTTGCGTCCACTTGATTTCAGTCACGAACGCACATTTCTGCCCCCTGCGTGAGTCTCGCGGGTTCACGCTCTGCGCCTGACATCGTGAAAGCCCCGCGATATGGAGGGAGAACCGCCGTTTTAGCGGCGGAAGCAACCCGGGTGAAGATGTCCAAGTACCTCAAGCCCACATTCGGCCAGAACATGGGCCTTGCGTAGCAGTACGCTCTGCGCCGAGTCTCCATCTGGAACAGGCGGTCTGTCAGGAAGCGAAGCGTGGCATCCGCCATGGCATCGCTTTCGCCAAACGGCACGAGCAGACCACGCCCGTCGGCCAAAACTTCTTCGGCGTAGAGGTAGGGTGTACTGACCACCGCTCCACCCGCAGCCAGGGCATAGGCCAGCGTGCCGCTGGCAATCTGGTCCTTTCCCGGATAAGGGGTAACATACACGTCGCATGCCTGCAAGTGGGCAAGGAGGTCGGCCAAGCTGAGATATTTGTTGACAAAACGTACATGTTCGCCGACACCCAGCGATTCGGCCATTTCGACCAGGCTTTCTCGATAGACTTCCCCCTCCTGACGCTTGACCTGTGGATGCGTTGCGCCCACGATCAGGTAGATGGCCTCCGGACAGGCGGTAACGATCCGTGGCATTGCCTGGATCATGTATTCCAGCCCTTTACCTCGATTGATGAGTCCGAAGGTGCAAATGGCCTGCCGTCCCGCGAGCCCCAACCGTGCCTTGTGCGCGTCATCGCGATGGAAGGAGACCGCCGGCACGCCATGAGGAATCACCTGGACACGCGGACCGGACACTCCGTAAACTTTGGTCAAAAGCTGCGAGGCAACTTGGGTCATGACCACGATGCCCTGGCTGCGGGCGGCTAAGTTCTGGATCACTCGCCGTGGCAGCGGCTCCGGATCGCTAAAGAGCGTGTGGAACGTGGTGACGATGGGCTTGCGACATTCACGAATGAAATCCAATACGCGATAGCCCCACTGGCCGGGGTAAAGTCCGAATTCGTGCTGCAAGCTCACTACGTCACACCGGCCGTCGTTGGCCACTTCCGCGGCGCGGCAGTAGGCGTCCGAGCAGTTGTTGTCGATGACGTGAACCACGCGCGGGTCTTCGGCGCAGAGCGAAGGTGTTTTCTGGATTGCCGCCACCGAGGACACGGGTTCGCCCGCCGCCAGATCCACAGCGTCAGCCGAGTCCCTGGTAAAGGTTGCCAGTCCGCACTCTTCCGGTGGATAAGTTGATACAAAAAGGGGCTGAACGGTATTCACAAGTCACCTCCCGTGGTAGTTCTCCATCGGTTAGGATCGTGTTGGCTTGGCGGATTACTCGCAGGCTCGGCAATTGCCAAGTCAAGACTTATTCGCTCCTCCTCGGCGGCCTTTCTCAATTTGCCCATGGTCCGAGTCTGGATCTGTCGGACCCGCTCTTTGGTTATGCCCATTGCGGCCCCGATCTGCTTCAAGGTCCGTGGTTCCTGGCCGCGAGCGAGGCCAAAACGATCCTCAATAATCTGCCGTTCCCGCGTATCAAGTCGCTTGAGGATCCGCTGTACCTCTGATTCTCGCCGCAGTTGCGTCGACTCCTGCTCGTACTGGTTCGCGCGGGCGTCCTCGACGGTGCTGAACATATCCAACTGGCTGGTGCAAAAACGGTCCCGATGACGGAGCACGGCAGGGATGCTCCGCGCAAAATTCTTTATGATCGCCCAACTGGCGTAGGTGCTGAACTTGTTGCCCCGCGAGACATCGAATTTCTCCGCCGCACGCATCAACGACATGTTGCCGTCGCTAACCAGTTCGAAGAAGTCCTCGGCCGGACCAACGTACCGCTTGGCGATCGAGACCACCAACCGAAGGTTGGCACGGATGATCTGATTCTTGATCGAGACCGATTCCTCGTACAACTTCTCGATTCGATCCATCAGGCGGACCTTGGGCTGGTCCAAATCGAGCGTTTCGCGGAGCTTCCCCGCCTGGTACTTGAGGTAGTTCATTTTCCGAAAGAGGTGCGCCTCCTGCTCCCGCGTCAGGAGCGGCACCTCGTACAGACTGGCGAGGTACGTGGGCATGCCACTGGGCACCCGCGACTTCTTCGCCAGAAGATCGAATTCCGGCATCGGCCCCAATATCTCGCGTTGCTTCCTCTCCGAGCGCAGGCTGGCAAAGTACTCGTTACCCATGGAGTTCAGCGGCAGTTCCACGATCCGCGCAGCGAGCAACTCCTTGATGATGCGGTAGATGCCTGTACGGGTCTGGCAGAACTGCTGGGCCAATGCCTCCGCCGAGACGCCAAGGCGATGTTGTTGGAGAATCCACTGCTTCGTCTCGGTTGGCAGGGGTCGGTGACGGTGCGGGAAGATCGCCATGCCAGGATGCTTCATGTCGAATCGCTTGAGCGTGTAGCGGACCGTCTCTGGGCTGCAGCCCGTCTCTTGAACAAGCCGGTTGGTGATCTCCATGAAAGGCTCGCCTGCCAGGGCGAGAACCCGCGCCCGCTCAATAATTTGTTGGCGCATCTCGTCCGTCAACCGAGTGAATTGGGCTCGGTGTTGAACTCGCTCCACATTGTCGGCCGCGAAGCGATCCACAGAACTTTGGAGAAAACCGATCCGCCGCTGCCCGCCGAACAGGAACCGCCGACCGATCAGCCCCCGCCGGCGCCATCGAGAAACCGTTTTTTTCGACACGCGGAACTGTCGTGCCAACTCGGTAACCGTCAGCACGCGCTCGCCAGCGGCAAAAGCAGGCACTCTAGCCGCAACGCTGAAGTACTCGGTGGACATGAAAGTTCTTCCTTGCTGATGGGGATAACTGTTTCAAACCAGAAACGAAAAAACCGACGTGGCCGAACACCCGGAGGTATTCCACCACGTCGGCTTACTCTTCAACGCGCCCCCCGGCCATCGGGCGCCGAGTTGCCCTTTATTTAGTCATCCGACGAATTCAAATCCAGTACTGACAGGAGCCACGCTAAACTACGTGGCACCTCATTGGATAATCTGATTATATCGGAAGCGAAGGGGAAAGCAAGTGGGTCTGGCAATTCGCTATCTTCTCTTTCCGGTCTTTGACCAACAACCTCGACGGTCGTCGGGTTCACTCCGTAGGCGTGCGCGGCTCTGTGGACGTGGAAAGTCCGCTCCTCGATCGAGTGATACGGTAGGCACGGAGGAACCGTTGTTCACCCATCTCACCACCGCAAGGCTTGCCGCGGGTTGCTTGGGTATCGAGCATCGATCTGGCGGATGGATTCCCGATCGGCGTCCGTCAGATTGGCGGGAAGCACGATGAAGACCTCGGCCAGCAAGTCGCCCGCGGCGCCACCTTTTGGCGCCACGCCATGCCCCTTGACCCGCAGCTTCTTGCCGCTGGAAGTTCCCGGCGGAACGTGCAACGAGACCGTCCCGCTGGGCGTGGGCACGTCGATGGTTGCCCCAGCCACGGCATCGCCCAACGTAACCGGCAGGCGGACGTGAAGATCGTTGCCCTTGCGGGAAAAGAATGGATGAGGGGCCACGTGGACCGTGAGCATGAGGTTGCCGGCGACACCACGCCCTGAAGCCGGTTCGCCCTTTCCACGGAGCCGCATCATCTTTCCGTCTTTCATACCGGGCGGAATCTTGACTACGATCGTCTCCGTTTCGCCGGACTGTCGGTGGAGGCTGAACTGGAGCTCGCCGCCGCTAACGGCTGTGCCGAAGGGAATTGTCACTTCGGCCGTGGCATCCCCTCCGCGGCGTTTTGCGCTAGTGCCGTCGCCGTTCCGGCCGGCCGCCCGGCGGAAGTGCGAGAAGATGTCCCCCGGTCCCGCGCCGCCCTCCCCGAAGCGTTCACCAAAGAACTGACCGAAGTCGATATCCTCGGGACTGAAGCCACCGCCCGGTTCGGCCCCCCAACTTGGGTTCTGTGGGGCTCCTTCGCCCATGGTTTCGAATGAGCTACCGTAGCGGTCGTACTTTTCCCGCTTTTCCGGGTTGTTGAGGATGTCGAACGCGGCCTGAATTTCCTGGAATTTCTATCGCGTGTGCTTGATCTGCGGCTGCGCCGTTTCGAGTGGAAGCTACTTCACCTTACGTTGCTGCGGCTGCTCCGGCGATGGAGTCGCTCTTGGCATTTGCAGGCCTGACGCACGTCCATGACTGTGTTCATTGTGAATTGTGAGTCATTCGATCGGATTGCCGATTGCACGCTTGCGGCGCAGCCAACCGGGCGCTGGTTCGAGGCCAGCACCCGGCGTTTACGTTGGCTGCGTCACTGGTTGCTCGGCGTCCTCAACTGCTGCATTTCGCGAACTCGGCATGCTTGTCGAGCGATTCGATGCCAGTCGCGATGTTCCGGTCGTCCTTCTTCGTGGTCACACGGATCTTATTGCCGGCCTTCAGATCCTCCGCTTTGCAGGCCGTTCCATCACGGGTGAGCTTGGCATCCTTGGCCAGCGTGTGAGAGCACTGCTTGCCCTCCTTATTCGCCACCACCAGTTTGTCGCCGGTCATGCTGACGACCTTGCCGTCGAACGTGGTATGGCAGCACGGCTCCGTCTTGTGGCTGGCTGTGCCTTGGTGGGCCGTTTTCTTCTCTTCATTCACTGTAGACATTGCAAATCTCTTTCCTTACGAGATGCCCGGACCATCCAACAGAAGCAACATGCGTCCGTCTTCCACCAACTCTTTCGGGTTGGAGGTTAAATTGGGTCCGTGCTGACGTGCTGCTGAAAGCGCTACTGCGATTCAGCGTCAATCCGTTCGGCACGCCTCGAAGCCATTCAGCGAGAGATTCCCTGTTTGTCGGGACGTGGCCGTAGTGTCTCGCGTGTGGTCGCACCATGCATGCGATCCGAATCACGATCTCCCAAGGGAGAGAACAGGCAACGTACCGACAAAACCGATGGGACTTCGCCTGATTCATTCATTTGACCGCGAACTCGGCGTCGACAATGTCTTCCTCGCTGCCATCAGGGGCCGTGTCGCCAGACCGGTCGTTCGGTTGGTGCGGAGCACCGTTACCAGGCCTGGCATGAGCAGCCGAGGCATCATTCTGAGCGTTGGCCGTGGCGTATAGGGATTGGCTTAGCGCGTGCGAAGCCTGTTCCAACTGATGGATCGCCGCCTTAAGCGTTTCCACGTTGTCGCCCTTCGCTGCCGCACGGGTCTGTTCGATGGCCTTCGTCACAGCTTCCTTGTCGGAAGCGCGGAGCTTGCCCTCGTGCTCCTGAATGAGCTTCTCAACCTGCCAGGTCATCGTCTCGGCCTGGTTCCGCAGTTCGGCCAGTTGCCGCTTCTGTTTGTCCTCCTCGGCATGCACGTCGGCATCGCGGCGACGACGTTCGATTTCCTCTTTCGAC
>Ga0181520_10012717_pt1 | contig 10764 bp, 4 predicted proteins | sample PEATcosm2014_Bin_29_FD_132451 | JGI IMG/M metagenome (GOLD analysis project Ga0181520, IMG submission 132451) | Peatland microbial communities from MTU Mesocosm Facility, Houghton, MI, USA - PEATcosm2014_Bin02_30_metaG | ecosystem: Environmental > Terrestrial > Soil > Wetlands > Peat | place...
CGTCACGTCGATGGCGCGATGAAATGTCACCGGCAGCGGCGCGGCCAGCTCCACCAGCTTCCGTGTGCGCACTACATCCACTTGGCCTTGCTCGTCCAGCACGCCCAACACCACGCCGTCCGCGCCCAGCTTGCGCACTTGCGCGATTTCTTCCTGCATCACTTCGAATTCCGGCCCGGTAAAGCAGAAGTCGCCACCACGCGGCCGGATCATCACATAGAGATCGATCCCGATATTCCGCCTTACCGATGCAATCATCCCCGCGCCCGGCGTAATGCCGCCTTCCAACAGATCAGCGCAAAGCTCGACACGCCGCGCACCACCGCGCTCGGCGGCAATTGCCGACTCCACCGAATCGATGCAGACTTCAATCTCCATCATCGTTCCGTCCTTACTCCCCAGGCTCTCAAGCTTCCCGCCAAGTTTATCGCATCATCCAGGAAGCCAAGGGCCGCGGCAGATTGGACCTGGGACAGCTCGAACTCAAGTTGAAGCAAGGCAGCTTTCCCGGCTGGAATCCTGGAAAGTGCAATTGGTTGAGGACTGCAGGTGAAGCTCCCCGAATCGAATGCTATACAGGGAGACGTAGCCAAACCCGGATTCGGCCAAGTATGGGCGCTCTCTGGAGATTCTCCTGAAGATCCCTTCTGCCCACCCTTTTTGAGCACAAGCAGATGAATGTCAGTCGCCCTGGAAGTGGCAGGAGGCAGAAACTCATCTTCCCGAAGGATTTCTCACTCCGCCCGCTCCTCCACACTTGCCGCAAGCGATATGGAGAGGCTGGAGCCGATGCGTTTACAATGATGAAGCTGGCAGGGCACGCAAATGTCACGATCTCACAGCGATACGTCCATCCCACAGCGGAGACGGTTCAGCTTCTGTTCGACAGATTGGAAACGATCAATCGTAAGGCTCTGGAAGCGTCAAAAGGCAGCAACTAGCTACGTTTTTAGATCCAGTGCTTTGGTCATCTGAGAACGCAGCTTGTAAACTACTCATTCCAAGCAGCGGGCCTGTAGCTCAACGGTTAGAGCAGGGGACTCATAATCCCTTGGTTCGGGGTTCGAATCCCTGCAGGCCCACCAAGAACTACCCGTGAATTCAACGGTATTCAGTTCACATCCATCAACGGCTCGGAGCCAATCGGGATCGGCTTCTGTCTGATCGTCGTTGCCATCGCAGCCCTGAATCCGGAGTTCAGAGCGAATCAAAAATTAGAACGGGTCAGCGAGATTCGAACCGCTGCCGGGGCTGCTCCCAAAGAGCGTTTAAGGAGACACTTCAACAGGAGTCACCTCGGTAGCGGTTTGCGAAAACTGGAATCTCAGGAGCCACGAACTTGGGACAGCCTGACCGTTAACCTGCGCAGGTTTGAATTTCCAGTTCCTGGCTGCTTGCAGAGACAGGCTGGCAAAATACCTGCTTCGTCCTGGCGAGACCAAGGCCGCATTCGAAACAACGCCGTCTGAGCCAACGGTGACGCGAATACTCAGCTCGAATTTGCCGTGAATGGTGTTGGTCGCCTCCTGCGGCACATCGGGCAGAACCCTCTCAGCGACTGCGCCTTTTACCGTCATTCCTGCGGAGTCTGGAGTAAATGGAGTTTGCGTGGGAGCGGGAGGCGCAGTTGCGGTTGGTGTTGAATCTTCGGATGGATTTGGGGCTGGATTTTCGGGAACTGCGAGCGAGAGACTCTGTTCTCCAGTTTGTGAAGACGGTGCGGCTCGGTGCAATCTCATTTCCACACCTGCAACCACCGCGATCACAATCAGTGCCGCAGCAATGATGACCGTCTTGCCAAGCTTGAAAGGCGCCTTTTTGCTTATCTTGCCCGGCGGGTCAGGGCTTGGGACAGATATGGGAGGATTGAGGCGAGCCTTGATGTCGCCAATCGTGCGACGGCGCTGAGGATCGGAGCGCAGACACTCCCGCGCAATGTCGGCGAAAGGCTGCGGAATCCCCTCCGGCACGATAGGGTCCCCTGAACTGTCCAGGACCGGCGGATGCTGGGTTAGAGCTTCGACCAGCGTCATGCCGAGCGACCAGAGATCCGCGGCCGGAGAAGCGGCCCCCGTGGCGCATTCCGGTGCGTCGTAGGTTCGCGGCAATCGATGATGTCCGCCGGATGCGCCCGCGACATGAAGACTATCTGAAGAAATTCTCAACTGATCGTCGACAGCCATGATGTTGGAGGGTTTCAGGTGGCCATGCACTAAGCCTTGCCCATGGAGATAGGACAGCGCATCGAGGATTGAGTCGAGCATATCCTTGACTTCGGCGGGCGTGAGTGGCCGTTCAGCGAGAATCAGTGAGAGGTTTTCTTCGGCAAGCTCCGTCACGGCGTAGAACAGCGCGACAGCTTGAATCTTGCAACGGCCGCTATGCAACAAATGCATAAGGTGGGGGTGAGAAAGGGCCGAGGTCGTCGCCCAGACAGCAACGTGAGCCTCCGCGCCGATGGCATCGAAAGGAATCAGCTTGATCGCAGCTTTCTGCGAACCGGGCCCCCGAAGTTCCGTAAGGAATACAATTCCTTGTTGAGTACCGCCTATCCATTGAAGGAGGGTAAACCTCCCGTCGATCTCTCGCCCTACCCATTCACTGCGAATTGTCTCAATGTCCATGGCTTAAACCATTTTAACTAAGGATCGAATGGGCACACACGCAACGAGCAAAATCGAGGGAGATTCGCGATCGGTGCCAGGCTGCGCTTCAATGCCGTTGTCGTTGTCGATTTATCATGCAAGAAACTAGGAGGTTACCCACACCCAGTTGCATCGTTACCTGAGTCACAAATGTGTAGTCGGTTCTCTGGAATATTGGCTGCGCCAAGATTGAAGCCCTTTGCGACCAGACGAACGATGGAAGCCGTCTTAACGGAGCCGGGGCGCCGGCTTGGGTGGATGTGAGTTAAAGCAATCGCTATCCTATTCCGACCTGAGAACGGAACTGAAGGCATTCCCATCACGTAGGACCGGAGCCCGAATCCCCCCCTCACCGAATCTCCTTTAGATTGCGGAGAAATTCGAGCACTCAACTTCATCATCGAAGGCGTCCCCAATTGCGCCCTCGATGATGCAAGTGCCGATTCATCGTCTGCTCTCGCTCCACCTCGTATACGTTACCAAGAGCGCTATCAAAAGGAATCTTTACGGCGCGATCGCCAAAAAGCGCCATTGAAAGGGGAGGCAAACGCCACGGCGCAGGGCTGGCGGGGCCCCTACGCCTTGAGCAGCATTCGTCCCAAGTCTCCTCGCTGAATCCGAGGTTGCATTCACTTATGCACGTGCGGTGTTACTTCACGGTCTGAGTCAACGAACGCGAACTCCCCGCGAAATCGGTACCGGAGCCATACACCGCCGTGATGCTGTGTGCGCCCGCAGTCAGCGCAGTTGTTGTGAATTTTGCCACGCCCGCGCTCAGAGACACGGCCTTCAGAGCTGTTGCCGCATCGTTGAACGTGACCGTACCCGTGGGCGTTCCGCCGAACTTCCCCGAAACGGTGGCCGTGAAGGTCACCGACTGTCCTACAGTGGAGGGATTCGCCGACGATGCGAGTGTTGTCGTCGTCGCTGCTTTCCCCACAGTCTGACTGATGGCCTTTGAAGCGCTTCCGGCAAAGTTGGAATCCCCTGCGTAGACCGCCGTGATCGCATTCGAACCCAAAGGCAACGAGGTCGTCGTGAATTTTGCTGTTCCGCCACTCAATGCCGCCGCACCCAGTGCAGTTGTTCCGTTCATGAACCACACCGAGTTTCCATTTGCCGGCGCGCCTTCGCTCGAAGCCACCGTCGCGGTAAAGGTCACCGACTGGTCAAACGAAGATGGATTCTGTGAGGACGCGAGCGTGATGGATGTGGTCGTGGCCCCCGCAAGTGCCAGTTTGAACACTGTGCCACAGCCACTAACCAGAGCCCCCTTCTTGCCCGGCACGCTGCAGGTCGATACTCCGCCGCCCGCCGTATCGCCATACAAGTTGCCCTGCACGTCCCGCAAGACGCCAGAGGGTGTTGCACCGTCTGTCTCCGTGCCGGTGAAGGCGTGCAGCACGGTCAGCTTGCCGGTCGTATCCAGCTTGTATGCCGTTCCGCAGCCAGTGGGCGCGTTGCAAGCCAGGTTTCCGCCTTCCTGCGCTGTGCCGTACACGTTCCCCTGCGCGTCTTCATTCAGCCCGCTCGGCCAGTTGCCGTCTGTGCCGCCGGTAAAGCTGTAGAGCACGGTGAATTTGCCGGTCGAATCCAGCTTGTAAATCGCTCCATCACCGTATGTGCCACCCGCTTTCGTCTCGCCCAGCAAATTGCCGGCCGCATCGAGAATCAATTCGCGGGGTGACGAGCCGTCGGCTGTTCCCGTGAAGCTATGCAACACGGTCAGCTTGCCGGTTCCATCCAGCTTGAACACCGTTCCATCGCTGTCCGCGCCGCCGCCACGCGTCGTGCCATAGAGGTTGCCCAAGGCATCGAGCGCGGTCACTTTCCCAAACTCGCCTCCCGCCGCGGGATAGCTATAAACAACCGACTCTTTGCCCGCTGGAGTCACCTTGAAGACCGCCCCATTGCCGAATGCTCCTCCAGTTTCGCTGCTGCCGTAGAGATTCCCCTGCGCATCCATCAGCAGAGGCGATTCGGGCTCCGTGGCATCCGGCTTGCCTGTAAAGCTGTGCAGCACGGTCAATGTGCCAGTGGTTAGATTGAGCTTGAAGATCGTTCCGCAGCCATCCGGCGGGTTGCAAGCAAGGTCTCCACCATAATTGGTGGTGCCATACAGGTTCCCCACTCCATCCAACACGACCCCTCCGAACGGCACAGCGCCGTCCGAAGCCGTGAATTTGTGGAGCACAGTCTCCTTGCCCGCTGGATTGAGCTTCACCACTGTTCCGCATCCATAGGGCGAGTTACACTTGCTGTCTCCGCCGTAGGCGGTAATGCCATAGAGGTTGCCCTCCGCATCCAGAACTCCGCCTCCGGGGTTCGAACCGTCCGGCGAGCCCGTGAACTCATACAGCACTGCATACCTGAATGCTTGCGCCGCTGCCGGACCTACCTGCTGCACCAGAGCTTTCGACGTGCTGCCTGCAAATTTCCCATCGCCGCTGTAGACCGCAGTCATCGTGTCCTCGCCCGTGGCCAGATTCGAGATTGAGAAGCTGGCAGCCGCTTTGCCGAGAGCTACTGTCTTCAGAGCTGTCTTGCCGTTGTTCAAGGTCACTGTACCTGTCGGCGTGCCGCCAAACTGCCCGGCGACGCTTGCCGTGAAGGTCACCAGCTGCCCAAGACTCGAAGGGTTCGGTTTCGATATCAGCGCGACAGTGGAACTTGCCTTGCCAACCACCTCGCTGACCGCCTTCGATCGGCTCCCGGCGAAAATCGCATCGCCGCTGTAAGTTGCCGTAATCGAGTCCGTCCCCACCGGCAGCGCAGTAGTGGTAAACGTGGCTGTGCCTCCACTCAACGCAGTCGTGCCCAACAGAGTAGTACCGCTGTAGAAAGAGACGTTCCCTTCACTCGGAGGTGCGCCGCCCGCGCCTGAAGCGATCTTCGCGGTAAATGTTACCGGCTCGGCATAAACTAAAGCCGGCGGCGCAGAAGCAAGCGTTGTGCTCGTTGCGATGAGACCGGCAGGGTTGAACAAGAAACCGTGCAGCACGGAGTTGTTATCGGAATATGTTCCGGCGATCACCCCCACTGCGTTGATGGCGAGACCACCCGTGCCCACAATTGAGCCTGAGGTACCGGCTCCCGGAGCGTCGAAGGAAGTCATCGTACCATTAACATTGCGCAGGAACCCGAGCAAAACGCCGTCCGCGTTCTGGTAAAACCCTGTGATCGTTTCCTCCGCGTTGATGCCGGCAACGCCACCGCAAATTTCATGCTTCGGACAGGGACTTTTCTGCGCGACCGGAGGGTCAAATGTGGTGATGGCCCCGTTCGCGCTGCGTAAAAAACCGTGCTCCAAATTCTTTTGATCGGTGTACGTCCCAGCGATGTCCCCTGCCGTGTTGATGCTGGTGGGGGTAGTCGCGGCCGCGCCCGGCACGTCGAAATCGGTAGGCTTTGTGCTTCCGGCGAGAAGCACAAAGCCGTGGGACGCCCCATCCGCATCGACGTATATGCCGGCGATCGTCCCAGCGGCGTTAATACAGGTCGGTTCGGTCCCCTGGTACATGCCCGCGCCTGCGCCCGAAGCATCGACTTGAACAAACTTATCGTTGGCGGCGCGAATGAAACCATGATGCACAAGGTTCGCGTCTCTGTAGATTCCCGTGATTACGCCCGCCGTATTGATACTGCTGGCGCTGGTTCCCAGATGTCCCCAAGCGGTCGCCCCTGGGGCATCGAATGTAGTCATCGATCCCTTGGCCGGAAGAAACAGTCCGTGATATAGATTGTTCGTGTCTGAGTAATATCCGGCGATATCTCCTGACGCGTCCATGCTGGTAAAAAACGTTCCCTTTCCGTCTTTCGTCGAGCCTTTGCCGGCAACGCCTGCCAGCGGAGCTGTATAAGTTTTGATTGTGCCGTTCGCCGCGCGCACAAAACCATGAGCTATGCCATTTGAATCAAGGTAAGTTCCCGCGATATCTCCCGCCGTGTCGATGCTACTGGCAATGGTTCCCTGCATGGGGCCCGTGCCCGCCCCCGGCACCTCGAACGTTGTAAGAGTCGACGTTGCAAGAGTTGCCGTTGCCTCATTTTCCTGCGTCCACGCCGCCGACAACCCGAAAAGCGCGAGGGCGCAAAGAGCGGCAAGGCCCCTCCCGATCGACTGCGCCTTCCTTTGTAAGCCGGATAACATCGTCAAAATCGCTGTATTCATCTCCGCCCTCCTTGCCGGGCAGATGGCTCGGGCGACCTTGAGCCTCACCCGGTAACTTATTCTTCCGTCCCAAAAGCGTCTCGATTGTACCCCCACGCGCAGTCCAGTGAGCACATATATTTCTAAACAGCTGTTCGGCTGAAAGTTGCACAGAATCAATTGGTTATCGGAGCCAGATAAGTCGTAGTCACAGTTCAACATTTGAATTGCCTGTAGAACGGGCGCATTTCTCAAATTGAATTACCTTGAGAGTCCGCAGGATTTGGTAGAGGCTGGTCTTCAGACCGAGGCGTTTGCGAACGATGGCGACTAGGACGTAGACGCTCGCCGCTGTCCATATCTCGCTTTCACCGCATTCTCGCTGGCTCCAAAAAGTCCCTCATTTGTTCGCCTACAACAAATTGCATCGAGACAAAGCTGACATCCTGGGCGAAGCTTGGCGCGTTCTTTGCGCCAATTCGTAGATAGCAAAGAATACAAGCAGGCCCCGTGCGTACCAATCGCCCTTTTCCGTTGTCCCAGCCAGGCTGCGAGCCGAGCCGGTTCACAAGGGATTCACGGAGTTTTCACAAACTCGTAGCACCCGTGTATTCTCGCGGCGCCTCAAATCCCCCAGGAGGTCTCACATGAACACGAACAGGCTTGTACTGACAGGAATCGCGATGGCCGTCGCATTGGCGTTGCCAGCGCGCCAAATGGCTGCAGAATCGGGCGAGCGAGGCGCAGAGAAGGTCAAACATGTGCTGCTGATAAGCATTGACGGCATGCATGCGGTGGATTTCTATAACTGCGCACACGGAATTGCGGGCGCGAATGACGGAAATTTGTACTGCCCGAATCTGGCATCTCTGAAGCAGACGGGAATTAACTACGTGGCAGCTTCGTCCTCCAAGCCCTCCGACTCTTTCCCCGGACTTGCGGCGCTGGTTACAGGCGGTTCTCCAAAAAGCACGGGCCTTTATTACGACGTAGCTTATGACCGGTCGCTCGATGCGCCAACGATCACGACGGGAACTGGCTTGGCCGGCGGGACCTGCACGCCTTACGGCGCGCCAACTGGGACTACGACCGACTTTGACCAGGGCATCGATTTTGACGATACAAAACTAAACGGAGGCGCGCCGGGTGCGGCGCTGACTGAAGGCGGCGTGGCTTCGATTGACCCGAGAAAGCTGGTGCGCGATCCGAAGACAGGCTGTGCGCCGGTCTATCCCTGGAACTTCGTGCGCACGAACACCATCTTCAGCGTTGCCCATGCTGCGGGAAAATACACGGCGTGGATCGACAAGCATGCCTCGTATTCGTTTGTTGCGGGACCGGGCGGGAAGGGCTTGGATGACTACTATTCGCCGGAGGTGGACTCTGCCGTAGTGGCTCTGCCCGGCGTCAAGACGGCTGAGGGAGTTTCGTGCGCCACGATCCGCGATCCAGCCGGTGTTTCTTCCTGGACGAGCAGCTTCGATAACATCCAGTGCTACGACGCGTTGAAGGTCAATGCGCTCCTGAATGAGATTGCCGGCAAGACGCACAATGGCCGGGCTGCGGAAACACCCGCGGTCTTCGGCATGAACTTTCAGGCCGTGTACTTCGGAGAAAGCCTGAGCGAGCCGGGCGTGGGTGCGGGTGGTTACAAAAACGCGTCAGCGTTGCCCAGCGACGAGTTGCTCAAGGAGATCGAGTTTGTCGACGCCTCCATCGGTGAGATTCTCAGTGCGCTCAAAACGAGAGGCATTTACGACGAGACACTGATCATCATCACCGCGAAGCACGGTGATTCGCCGATAGATCCGAATAGCTACGTGGCAGACGGCGCGAATACGCCTGCAACGCTGCTGGGCAGTGCCATTCCTTTCTCGGAGTCGCCGCTGAACCCAACCGGCATTGGCGCAACAGAAGACGACGTATCCGTGCTCTGGCTGAAGCAGGGTGCAAGCGTGGACGCGGCGGTAGAATTACTCGAATCGAATGCGTCCGCAATCGGGCTGGGACAGATCTTCTACGGGCCAAGCCTGGCATTGAACTATAACGTGGGTGGTCTTGGACCGGGGCTGGACCCGCGGTCGCCGGATATCATCGTGACGCCAAACATTGGCGTCACTTACTCGGGCAGTACAACGATGATAGGAGATCACGGCGGATTCGCGCATGACGATACCAATGTCATGCTGCTGGTTTCTCATCCACGCTTGAAGCCGCAGACAGTCGCATCCCAAACAACAACCGCCCAGGTTGCACCGACCATCATCCAGGCGTTGGGTCTAGATCCGAATGCGCTTGACGCGGTGAGAATGGAAGGCACGCCGGTATTGCCCGAGGTTTCGGCGCAGCTCGCGCACTAAGTCCTTGACCGATTAGATTTGGCTGTCGTGACTGAGATTCGTGCTATCACATGTCAGTCGCAATTACAGAGGCGCAGAATTGGGGGCAACGTAGTTTGATAGGAAAGCAAACAATCAGGAAACTGGTCGCCTGCAGGACGAGAGGAGCCTTACGAGGCTCCTCTTCGTTATAGTGCGCGGCGAAGTTATCTTCTGTATTCCTACTGCCTCTTCGGAATTTACACACTCTTAATAATCAAGAAACAGGTCACGGGACATTCGATTGCTAGTATCCGATGTTATGGAGGTACGTATGAGGAGCATCCCCCTTCTCCTTTCGTCGTTGGCTGTCCTTTCCGCGGTCAACGTTATGGCACAAAGTACCGATGCCGCCTTTCAAAACAACCAAGTCCGCCACGTCTTGCTGATCAGTGTGGACGGCTTGCACGCAGTCGATTTTCTCAACTGTTCCCGCGGCGTAGCCGGAATCAACGATGGTGCACCCTACTGCCCCAATCTCGCCGCACTCGGCACCACAGGAGTCAACTACACAGCAGCCAGCACGTCAAAACCGTCCGACTCCTTCCCCGGTCTGATGACCCTGGTCACCGGCGCAACTCCCCGCACCATGGGGGTCTACTACGATGTCGCCTATGATCGCACGCTCTCCCCACCCGTCAACGCGACGGGCAACGGAAATGCAGGCGGCGTCTGCACGCCGGGCACGATCACCGGCTACACAACGGAGTTCGATGAGGGCATTGACATCGATCAGACAAAGCTCAACGGAGGTGCACCTGGCGCCGGCCTTACCGACGGCGGCATCGCTTCCATTGATGTAACCAAGCTGGACCGTGATCCTTCAAAGGGCTGCGCGCCTGTCTATCCGTGGAATTTCGTCCGCACCAACACCATCTTTGGAGTCATCCACAAAGCAGGTGGCTACACGGCATGGTCAGACAAACACCCTGCCTACTCGTCTGTTGCCGGTCCCGGAGGCGGAACGCTCAACGACTACTACGCGCCTGAAATCAACTCCAACGTCATTGCGCTGCCCGGCGTCACCACGGCAAGCGGCATCTCCTGCGCTACCATTCCCGATCCCACCGCCGATCTCACCGCCTGGACGAACAGCTTCCAGAATATCCAGTGCTACGACACGCTCAAGGTGAATGCAATCCTCAACGAAATCGAGGGCAAGAATCACGACGGCAAGAAAGCAACGACCCCGACCATCTTCGGTATGAACTTCCAGGCCGTCAGCGTCGGTCAAAAGCTCATTGAAAAGGGTGTGGCCACTGGCGGATATACGGACGCGGCAGGAGCGCCAACCCCTTCGTTGCTGAGTGAAATTCAATTCGTCGACGACGCCATCGCCCAGATGGTCACCAAGATCAAGGACCGCGGACTTTATGAACAGACCCTGATCGTCATCACCGCCAAGCACGGCCAATCTCCGATCGACCCCAATCGTTACAGCGCTGTCCCTGGCAAGAACAACAACGGCGAGTCCCCTGCAACCCTGCTGGCCGGAGCCGGTTACATCCCGCTCTCCGAGTCGCCCCTCAACGCCAGCGGCATCGGTTCCACGGAGGACGATGTCTCGCTGCTCTGGCTGAACAAAGCGTCC
>Ga0181520_10012718_pt1 | contig 10763 bp, 7 predicted proteins | sample PEATcosm2014_Bin_29_FD_132451 | JGI IMG/M metagenome (GOLD analysis project Ga0181520, IMG submission 132451) | Peatland microbial communities from MTU Mesocosm Facility, Houghton, MI, USA - PEATcosm2014_Bin02_30_metaG | ecosystem: Environmental > Terrestrial > Soil > Wetlands > Peat | place...
ACCCGCGTCCCCGGCGGCAGGCTCGCGTAAAACTTCTTCGCTTCCCCGTTCTCGTGCTCCAACCGCATCACCTTCACTTCCCCCGTCCCCTTGTCCAACATTGCAATCATCTGGAAGCGCGGGTGATAATCACATCCTATAATTATCGTCATCGTCGGCTCCTTTCCCGGCTTGCCTTGGTCAAGACCTATACCAAGTCTACCGGTTCTTGGGAGCCGACGACTTTATAGAATCAAGACGCCTGCGGCGATCTCTGTGCCACGGGCGTCCCGCCCGTGCCGGACATGGCCAGGACCTCTCCCGATGCATTTGATCAGGATGGCCATGGCACGCCTCTGGTTGCGGCCCGGCCGCGGCACATCACAAATCGCCGCACATCTGGCATTCCGTGCCGATGCTGCCCAACGTGGTATAGAATTGAGCCGGAGGAAAACCATGTCTGCGCCCGGCCGCCGGGATTTCTTGAAGCAATCCGCCGCCCTGCTCGCCTGGGGAGGAGCACAACCCATGTCAGGCCGTCCAAATCCTGAAGAAACGGAATTCTCCGCACATCAAGCCCGGCGGCGCAAGGAACTGTGGGGTCTGCTGGGAGACCTGCCGTGGGGGCACAAGCCCGGCCCGGCAAAGCTGCTGGCCACGGAAAAACACGATGGCTATACGCTGGAGCGCCTGGTGCTGGACCTGAACGGCGTGGAACCCGTTCCCGCCCTGTTGCTCGTTCCCGACAAGCGACAGCCCCGCGCGCCCGGGCTGCTCTATATCCAGTGGCATGGCGGCATGTATGACCTGGGCAAGGAACAACTGCTGACCGGCGTGGACGCGCAGCCGGCTTATGCTCCGGTGTGCGCGGAGAAGGGCCTGGTGACGCTGGCCATCGATAGCTGGTGCTTTGGCGAGCGCAAGCACGATGAGGTGGGCCGCCGCGGCGAGGAAGACACCTTTAAGGACATGCTGTGGAAGGGCCGCGTTCTGTGGGGAATGATGATGTTCGACGAATTCCGCGCCATCGATTACCTGGCTAGCCTAGTAGAGGTTGACGCCAACCGCCTGGGCGTGCTGGGGATGTCCATGGGCTCCACCAAGGCGTGGTGGCTGGCGGCGCTCGACCCGCGGTTACGCCTCTGCATGGACGTGTGCTGCCTCACGGATTTCGAGGAACTCATAAAAGTCCATAACCTGAGTGGGCACGGCGTGTACTACTTTGTCCCCTCACTCCTCAAGCACTTCCAAACGGCAGAAATCAATGAACTTATCGTTCCCCGGCCCCACCTAAGCGTGAACGGCCGCCTGGACGAACTGACCCCTCCCGCCGGGGTGGACCGGATTCGCGACTACCTGCTTCCCCTCTACGAAAGGTACGGAAAGCCCGAAGATTGCCACATCGAGATGTTCGAATGCCCCCACCAGGAGCTTCCCGCGATGCGCCAGCTTATCAGGGAATGGATGGATACCTATTTGGTGAAACAGCAGGGCAGTTAATCCCTACCATATGTAGGGGTTAACCCACCCTTAAACCGCGAAATATTGTGGTTTTGCCCTTTACAAGGTTCACCTGATATGGTAATTATTCAACGTTCCCGTCGGGGGCCTTCGCACCAGCTTGCAGGCACTTCTCCAAAGCGAATTAAGGGGTGGAGGCGGGGGAAGATGCTTGATCAAAATGTCCGACTTCGGTCGGCCAGCCAAGGTGTGGCGTACCCCTTAAGACCCCCCCACGGAATAGCGGAAAAAAGTGGTCTTGTGGGCTCTACCAGGCCGCAATAATTGATTGTCAAGAATTGGGCAACCAGCGCAGGAAGGGTGTAATTTGTACAAGCTGAAAAAACTCGAATTGCTCGGCTTCAAGTCCTTCGCGGATCGGTCGCGACTGGAATTTGCGGATGGCGTTGCCGCCGTAGTGGGACCGAATGGTTGCGGGAAGTCCAACCTTTCCGATGCCATCACCTGGGTGCTGGGCGAACAGAGTGCGCGGGTTCTGCGCGGCGAGCGAATGTCTGACATTATCTTTAATGGTACAGGCACCCGTCCCCCCACGGGCATGGCAGAAGTCAGCATGACCCTGATTAATCCCGAGTACAACGAAGCGGGAGTTCCGGAAGAAGCCGAGCCCACACCGGAAATTGAGCCCGTTGCAGATGAACCCGCAAGCTTCGAAGCTGAGACTCCCGAAAACGGCAACGGTAACGGGAATGGGAATGGAAACGGCAACGGCGCGGAGGCAAAGCCGCGAAAATTCCTACCCCGCTCCGGCGAAATCACGGTGACGCGCCGGCTTTTCCGCTCCGGCGAAAGCGAGTACCTGATCAACGGCGACTCCTGCCGCTTGCGCGATATCCAGGACCTTTTCATGGGAACCGGTCTGGGACCGGAGTCTTACGCCATCATCGAGCAAGGGCGCATTGGCCAAATCCTTAGCTCAAAGCCGTCAGACCGCCGCCTGATTCTGGAAGAAGCCGCCGGCGTTTCCAAATTCAAAACCCGCAAGCGGTTGGCAGAGTCAAAGCTGGAATCATCGCGCCAGAACCTGTCGCGCATCGCCGACATTCTGGAAGAAGTCGTGAAGCAAGTGAACTCGCTGAAGCGGCAAGCCTCCAAGGCGCGGCGCTACCGTGAACTTCATGATGAGCTGCGTGGCCAGTTAAAAACCGTGCTGACCTCCCGCCTGAAAGCGTTGGAGGCTGAATTCCAGCGCCTGCGCGCGGAACTTGCCCTGGTACAGGAAACCTGTCTGGCCGCAGCCCATGAATTGGAATTGCTGGAGCAGGAGCAGAAGGGCGCCACGCAGAGGTATGAAGGGCTGGAAGACCGGCTCACCCAATGCCGCGAAAGTCTGTCACAGGGTGGCCTGGAGCATGAACGCCTGCTCTCACGCCTGGAGCAGGTTAAGCAACAGACTGGAAACCTGGCAGCGCGCTCCGAGGAAGCCGGGCGCGAAAGTACGGAACTTCAGGCGCAGCTTGCCACCCTTGAGGAGCAGACCGCCGAACGTACCCAGCAAGTGGAAAAACTCCAGCAGGAATTGGCTGCGGCGAAGGATACGCTGGCTCAAGTGGTGATGCGCCAGGAAGATCTGAACTTCCAACTCGGAGCCGCGGAAGAGGACGTGGAAAGTTGCCGGCAATCCCTGATGTCGGTGGTCAGTCACGCGGCGGAGTTGCGCAACCAACTGGTGCAGGCGGAAGAGGCTGGCCTGGCGGTGGAACGGCAGGCGGCCCGCATTGATGCAGAAAAGTCTCGCATTGAGGAAGAGCATTCCCGCCTGGAGGCAGAGCTTGGGGCCTACGTCTCGGAGCATCAACGTGATGCCAGCACCCTGGCGGAGTTGGGGGAATCGGTTTCCCGGACCACTCACGAATTGGAACAGGCTCGCGGCGAAGAAGTTTCCCTGCGTTCGAAAGTCGAGGCCTTGCGCCGTGAGTATTCCGGCAGCATGGCCCGCAAGGAAACACTGGAGCAATCCCTGGCGCGCCACGCTTACAGCACGGAGAGTGTGCGGCGCCTGCTCTCGGGCGAGATTCCGATGGAGGGGCACCAGTTCCACCCCATGGGGCTGCTGGCCGATTTCGTGGAAGTCTCTCCCGGTTACGAAGAAGTTGTGGAAGAGTTTCTGAAGCAGGAACTCGAATGCGTGGTGGTGGAACAACACGCGCAGGCCCGGTCGGGAATTGCCTTGTTGCAGAGCCAGGGTACCGGCCGCTCCACGTTCTTTGTCACCCACCTGCCTTCCAGCGCGCACTCACACAGCAATGGTGACTCGCCGGTTCGCACGGAGCCCGGGGTTGTTGCGGCAATCCGGGAGCTGGTGAGATTTGAATCCAAGTTGGGGCTGAATGGCGATATCGTTCTGCCGACCCTCGCCAATGCTTATATGGTGGAAGATGATGCCGCCGCCGAACGCCTGGCTGGCGCATACCCGGACTGCCACTTCCTGACGGCGACCGGCGCACACTACCATCATCGTATGGTTTCGGGTGGCAAAGGCTCAAGCGCCGGGCCCCTGGCATTACGGCGCGATTTTCGCGAATTGGAGCGGCGGACCGCGGAACTGGAAGCGCAGATCAGCGCGAGTGAGGCAGCTCTGGCCGAAGCCCAGGCACAGGTTAGACAATTGGACGCGCAACTGAAAGACCTGAGCGTCAGCAAAATGGAGGCAGAGAAGAAGGCGGTTGTTGCTGATGAAAAACTCCGGCAGACACGCGAAACCTGCGATCGCACGCGCCGCCAGCTTGATACGTTGATTTCCGAAGCCGCCGTGCTGCAAGGCGAGAGAGCGCGCGCCGAGGAACGCCAGGCCATGCTGCGCGCCGAACTGGAAACCGCCGGGACCGCCAAGGTACAACGCGAAGAGGCCATTGCCCTGGCCACACAAAAGGCGCGCGATCTCCGCACGGACCTTGACCGGCTGGTGCAGGAGAGCGCCGAGGCCCAATCCGCCGCCCGGGCACTGGAAGAGCGAACCCGCGGGGCAGAGACGGAAGCCGCCCGGCTCCTGTCAGCCGCGCAGGATTTTCACAACCGCATCGCCCGGTTGGCCCAACAAGCGGAAAGCTGGCAGCAGGAGAGGGTGCGCCTGTTACAGGAGAGCGAAGCCCACCAACTTCGTGTGCAGCAACTTCAGCTCGAATTGGAAACGGCGCGAGTTGAACTGCACGGTTTGGAAGAGGAATCCCGCACCATCCGGACTCAACGCGATACGTTGGGTCCGCGCGTGGACTCCGCGAGGGCGGAACTTGAAGCCCGGCGCGAGAAGCGCTCCGAGGCGGAAGTGGCGCTGGCGCGTGCCGAATCCGACTACGCCCACCACTCACAGCAATGCCGCGATGAACTGAATACGGACGCCGCGGCCCTGCTGGCGGAATTGGCGCCGGAATCGGTTCTGGCGGGCGAGGCTCTGCAAATTGCGGAAGAGGATTTGCGTCAACTGAAGGCCCGCATTGAGAATCTGGGGCCTGTCAACATGATGGCCCTGGAAGAGCTACAGGATGCGGAAGAACGTTTGACCTTCCTTGATACCCAGCGCCAGGACCTGCTCTCGTCGATTGAAGACACAGCGCAGGCAATCCGCGAAATCGATCAGGTCTCCAAGCAGCAGTTTCTGGAGGCGTTCAAAGCCATCAACATTTACTTCGCCGAGGCCTTTAAGGTCCTCTTCGGGGGAGGCATTGGAGAAATGCGCCTGGCCGATGAAAATGACGCTGACAGCGGAATCGACGTCGTGGCCCAGCCACCGGGAAAGCGCCTGCAGAATATACTGCTGCTTTCCGGCGGCGAGAAAGCCATGGCTGCTCTCGGACTGCTCATCGCGATCTTCCGTTACACTCCCAGCCCCTTCTGCATTCTCGATGAAGTCGACGCGCCGTTGGACGAGTCAAACGTGGAACGGTTTACACGGATGATTCAATCGATGAGCCGCCACACGCAGTTCATCCTGATCACGCACAGCAAGCGTACCATGGAGATTGCGAAGGTCATGTACGGCGTCACGATGGAAGACCCGGGTGTTTCCAGGCTGGTGTCGGTACGCTTTGATGAGTATGCCAATCATCCTGACGAGGTGCCGGTCTGATGCCTGTGCCGGTGGAATCCAATCACATCAATCGGGATTTAGCGCCTATAGTTCAACACATCATGAATACGGTTTGACGCGACTCCAAATGTTGTGCGGCTAGGCGTCTCTCACCCTGTAATTAGTATGCCGGGTGAAAATTCCCTGGGCGCTTTTTCCGTTGACAACATCTCGCGTTGCTTTAGAATGTCCCTGCCCTAGACCAACACAATGCCATCAATAAAACAAACTGTTTTGCTGGAAACGAACCTGCCCGGTGTCAAGCTTTTTTCGCAAGGAAAAGTCCGGGACGTTTATGAACTCGGCGACAAATTATTAATCGTTGCCACTGACCGCCTGTCCGCATTTGACGTTGTAATGCGCGAAGGCATACCGGATAAGGGACGGGTGCTGACCCAGCTTTCCCGCTTCTGGTTTAATCTGATCAAAAATGAGATTCCGCATCATTTTATTACGGCCAAGATAGCCGAATATCCCCAAGAGCTTCACGCCTTTGCCGATCAACTGGAAGGGCGTTCGATGCTCGTGGAGAAAGCCCGGACATACCCTATTGAGTGCGTGGTGCGCGGTTACCTGGCGGGGTCGGGCTGGAAGGAATATCGCGCTTCCCAAAGTGTGTGCGGCATCAAGCTACCCGCGGGCCTTCGCGAGTCATCGCGGCTGGAAAGTCCCATCTTTACGCCTTCCACCAAGGCGCAGAGCGGCCATGACGAAAACATCACGTGGGAGGAAACCGTCGCGCGCATTGGAAAAGAGTCTGCCGAAAAACTGCGGGAAATGAGTTTACGGCTCTATAGCAAGGGACGGGAATACGGAGAGAGCCGCGGCATTATTATTGCAGATACCAAGTTTGAGTGGGGGTTCAAGGACGGTCAGGTTATTTTGATCGACGAAGTGCTGACTCCCGACTCGTCACGATTCTGGCCGCAACTCGGTTATGCGCCGGGAAAGTCCCAACCGTCGTTTGACAAGCAGTTTGTCCGCGACTACCTGGAGTCACTTGACTGGAATAAGCAACCCCCGCCGCCTCCGCTGCCCCCCGAGGTGGTGGAGAAAACGAGCGAAAAATACCGCGAAGCTTATCGCTTGATGACAGGAGAATCCCTCCGTTAGGGTGAGTCCGCAGCAGATTGCGATTGGGCCATGTCCACATCGAATTGGGTTGATGGTGTTCTTGCGTTGATTGTCGTGGCTTCCGTAATCACGGCCGTGATGAAGGGGTTCGTTCAGGAACTGATTTCCCTGGCGACAGTCCTGATCGGCCTGGTGGTCGCTGCCATCGGCTATTCCCGCGCCGCGGTGTGGTTCGACGATTTGACCAAGTCGCACGAAATCGCCCTCGGCTTGGGATTTCTGACGCTATTTCTGGGTACATTCATCATCGGCACGCTGGTGGGAGTGGTGGCGCGCAAGCTCATCAAAACTGCTGGAATCCAATGGTTCGACCGGTTCCTGGGCGGGGTTTTTGGTTTGGCGCGTGGCGTTTTGATCGACTCCATTCTGCTGATGGCCGTGATGGCCTTCGCCATCAAGCCTGACGCCGTGCGGCAGTCCGTCCTGGCACCCTATGTGACCACGGGAACGCGGGCCATTGCGCTGGTTATGCCCGCAAGCCTGCGCGCCCAATTCCAAGTTGGATTTGAAAAATTCCGGGAGGCACTGACCCCAAGCGAAAAGGGTCCGGCAAAAAATAATTCGCAAATTCCCTGAGTTTCTACTGATCGGAGTATGACTGTGAAAGACCAACTTGAATCCCTCGTCAATCAGATGATTGAGCACGGGATTCTTTTTACCGATGCCGTTTCGGAATTCGAGAAACGGTTTATTAAACGGATGCTGGAAAAGAACAATGATAATCATTCCAAGGCCGCTGTAGCTCTTGGCATTCACCGCAATACTTTAAGCCGGAAGGTGGAAGACCTGGGCCTTGACCATAAGCCCAGACGCCGCTCGCGCGCCGCCCGCTGATTGCGAGGGTCTTCCCGCCGGAAGATCCCCATCCCTCTTCGCCAGATTCCTTGAACAGGTCCAGCGTAAGAAGACAACTCCCCTCGCGGGGGGCAGTTGTCCGAATTCCCGGCTTGCCCGGGCACAGCTTTCTGGTTGGATGGTGAGCCAGCAGGAGAGGTGAGGCAGGGCCGCCAGCGTGTGCCGGCGCCCTGCCTCAAGGAATTTAATTGGTCGTTGTCCTATGAACCGGATGGTGAACCGGAGCCTTTGGTTTGGGCTTGGCGGCTGGTGCATCCGGGAGGTCGGAAGTGACTTCCCCCACCAAAGTCAAAATCAGATTAGGCGTTGCAACGTAGGAATCGAGCGTTCCTTTAAAGGTGAGCAAGTCACCCTTTTGCAGGTTCTTAACGTTGGGTTGGGCTGTGTCCTTCAGTTCGATGTCATACCCGCCGGCCGATTTCGTGCCGTCGAGCACGGCAATGTGAACTGAATACGAGTTGGGATCGGTCCCCTTTTCCACGCTCACAACGGTGCCGCCGAAGTTGGAGACGGGCTGACCCTTTATGCCGTCCCATTGCTTCTGGGCTGTCTCACCACCCAGTGTCAGCGGGTAGGTCAGCGTGTTAAAGGCATCGACGGTATTATTCCCGGTGGCCTTCGGAGCTTCGGCATGTGCAACCTTAAAGCCGTCGGGCGGGTTGGCGGTGGCGGCCGCCTGGCTCTCGATGTCTGAAAGCCCGGTGTCGGTCCCGTGGTACCCCACGTAGGTCTGCTTTAGATATTTCTCCCAATCCGCGGCATTGGGGTCTTTTCCGGCCTTGGCCAGAGCGACCGCACGCGCGTAATACCAAATGGCATGATCGTAATCGCGTGGCGTGGAATAGAGGTAAGCAAGTCCCATCCAGTAGACGGCATACCAGCTATTCTGATTATCCGCAGTCGCCGCCTTCAGAGCGGTAATTGCATTGGGATAATCCTTGCGCTGAAGGGCAGCAAATCCGACACAACTATTGAAGACGCCCCGAAATTCTTTGACGCCCTGCTGAAACTGCTCATCGGTCGCCCCAGCAGGCTTCTGGAGTTTCTGCAGAAGGTCCAGCCCATGGTGGGCGTCACTGTCAGCCCGTGAGAGCTTTGCGGTGGCGTCTGCGTCAGTGGGCTTATACAGAAACGGGAAGGTGAAGCTCAAGAAGCGAAGAGCCACAAGATTGTCAGGGTCAATATCCAACACCTTCTTTGCCACCTCGACAGCCTTGTCAGTTTTGTTCTGCGAGGCGTACACCTGCATTTCGGTCAGAAGGGCGCCCGACTTGAAATCGGAGGTTGGATACTTTTGGATAAACGCCTCGGCCAGGGATATCTTCTTGTCGGGATCCGTTGCCGTCGCCATGGCATTGTAAGCGTCGTACTCTTCCCGACTCTTCCATTGTGGGGCCTTGGCCGCCTGGGGTGGCGCTTGCATGCGGGCCGCCATGTTCAGACCTACGGACCGGGCAGAGCGGTTTGCGAGCCCGCCTGCGGTGGCGCCGGACGAGAGACCAACTAGAATTGTGAGGGTCCAGAGCGCAGTGGTTTTCTTCATTGAACAGCTACCTCGATTTTGGGATGGTGAATCGTAGGTGACCTGGGCGCACCCGTTACCTATATCGCCTGAAACCCAGCGGGTATTCCCCGCTGGAAACGCATGTTGAACAACTTGCGATCCTTCGGATGACCCATTCCAAATACCAATTATTGATGGACTTTTCAAGTAAAATCTCATTTTACGCTCCAACGTGCTCTTCTGTCACCCTGCGATTTAGATGCAAAAGCCTTGCGAGCGTCTCCCCTTGATGCTCTTTATCTGCTCCATCCATGGCGCGCCGCATGCCATTTTGGAGGAAACACAATACATTTCTCCAGGCCATGCGCGCGGTGGAGGCAGTGGTCCGACTTGCAGTAAATAGGCCGTCCCTTTTAAAATCGGCATCGTATGGCTGACCACTCACCACGGGAACACTTACAGCAACGGGCTGAGTTGGCCGCCGCCGTCTCTTCGCGCGCGGAAATAGAAACCTTTTTCAAAGAAACCGCAAAGGAAGTTCTTCTGGGGCTCGCGCGCAATCCCCATTTGCAGGAGAGTGATCTGCTCCGCCTGCTTGAACGCAAAGACCTGGCGCACGATGTCGTTCTCGAACTTGCCCACCACCAGGCTGCCCGGCGGAGCTATACCGTAAAACTTGCCCTGGTTCGGCATCCGCAGACTCCGCGACTCGTTTCCCTGCCCCTGATGAAATTTCTCTACCTCTTCGATCTGCTGCGCGTGGCCCAAACCCCTGCCGTTCCCGCAGACGTCAAGATGGTGGCGGAAGAGACCCTACTCAAGAAGCTCGTGGGTATGCCACGAGGGGAAAGAACCTCGCTCGCCCGGCGTGGCACAGGACGCCTTGCCGCCAGCCTTCTCTTCAGCCCAGACCCGGAATTGATCCGCGCGGCCCTTGATAACCCTTACCTCACGGAAGGAAACTTACTTAAAGTGCTCGCCCGCGAAGGTCTTCCCCCCAGCGTCGTGGATCAATTATCCCAGCACCAACGATGGTCGCATCACTATTATCTGCGACTCGCGCTCATCCGCAATCCGCTCACTCCATTTGCCCGGGTGCTCGCCTTCCTTCCCGACATGGCAGTCACCGACTTGCGTGATATTTGCCTGGACCACCGCATGCTCCCGCAGGTTCGCAGGTACATCCTGGCCCACTGCAATGCCCGAATGGCCAGGATATGCCGCGTTCCACCCGCAGGATAACTTCTCCGGGTCCTTCGCAGGTTATTGAAGAAAACATCGGCGCTGGTGTTCTTTCGAACCCAGGTTGTCTTGAGTGCTGCAAAGGAAGAATCGCATAAGTTCCGGGAAATGCACAGTGCGAAATTCCCAGCAGCGATTAAGGTGCCGCGAACTCCGCGGCCCACGTCATAACTTGCGCCCTCCTATTCGAACCGGTTTTGTCTCTCTGGCGAGTATTGACAAATCTTAAGCCCATTTCGTTCCCTTTTTTTTGAGATGTGTAACGCGGACCTGTTCATTAGGTCCGCGGCTCGCTTCGATAGGCAAGGGAAAGCGCGCCAAGTCGGAGCTACATCACTCGTGTCCAAAACAGATGTCGTCAGGTTGGGAATGAGGTGCAGCACAAGCGCTCGCTAAGCGGGGAAGCTGGGGGTCATTCTCACACTGGCGGTCGAGCCAACCTGTTTTCAGCGGAGACCAAGG
>Ga0181520_10012720_pt1 | contig 10762 bp, 10 predicted proteins | sample PEATcosm2014_Bin_29_FD_132451 | JGI IMG/M metagenome (GOLD analysis project Ga0181520, IMG submission 132451) | Peatland microbial communities from MTU Mesocosm Facility, Houghton, MI, USA - PEATcosm2014_Bin02_30_metaG | ecosystem: Environmental > Terrestrial > Soil > Wetlands > Peat | place...
GCCGCACTGGCCGACGCGGACGGCCTGGTAGTCCGCAGCGCCGTGCAGGCCGACGATGCGCTGATGGCGCACGCCTCCAAGCTGCGTGTGATCGGCCGGGCCGGCGTGGGCGTGGACAACATCGACGCCGCAGCGGCGACACGGCGCGGCATCGTTGTGATGAATACACCCGGCGCGAATGCGGTGGCCGTTGCCGAGCTGACTATTGGACTGATGTTGACGCTGGCGCGCAAAGTGGCGGCAGCCAACACATCGATGCACGCCGGCAAGTGGGAGAAGAAAATCCTGCAGGGCTCCGAGCTGCGCGGCAAGACGCTGGGCATTCTCGGCCTCGGACGCATCGGCCTCGAAGTAGCTCGTCGCGCCCGTGGCTTCGGCATGGAACTGATCGGCAGCGACCCGTTTGTCTCGGCCGCCGTAGCGAGGGAGAACGGCATCAAGCTGGTCACGCTCGATGAATTGCTTGCGGGATCGGACTACCTCACTTTACATGTGGGACTGACCCCGCAGACGACAGGCGTGATCAATGCCAAGACGATCGCGACGATGAAAAAAGGTGTGCGCATCGTCAACTGCGCGCGCGGCGAGCTGATCGACGACGAGGCGCTGATCGAGGCCCTGAAATCCGGTCAGGTCGCAGGCGCGGCTCTCGATGTCTTTGCCTCCGAGCCGTTGAAGGACTCGCCTTACGCGTCGATGGACAACGTGATTCTTACGCCACACATCGCCGGGTCGACCGGCGAAGCGCAAGAGGCGGTCGGCATTCAGATCGCCCGCCAGGTACGCGACTATCTAAAGCTCGGCGTGGTGCAGAATGCCGTCAATCTGCCATCGCTTACGCACGAAGAGTACGTGGTGCTGGCTCCATATATCGGCCTGGCCGGACGGCTCGGCTCCTTCCTGGCTCAGACGGGCAAGGGCGGTATCGAGGCAATTGATCTCATTTATGGTGGCACGCTGGCCGAGACAAAAACTGAACTGGTGCGCAATGCCGCGATCGCCGGATTGCTTGCGGGCTCGGAAAATGTGAACCGGATCAATGCGGCGGCCTACGCCGAGGAGCGCGGCATCCGCATTCATGAGGTCAAAGAAGAGGACGGCCATCGCGGCGGCGCAACCACGACGCTGACGATCAAGCTCCACTCGGCTTCGGGAGAGAGCGGCGCCAGCGCGACCGTCATTCGCGGCGAGCAGCCACGGCTGCTGGTCTTCGAGGGTATCGACATCGAGACGCCTCTTGAAGGCAACCTTCTGGTCTGCCGCAACCTCGATGTGCCGGGCGTGATCGGCAAGATCGGAACGATCCTCGGCGAGCATGGCGTCAACATCGCCAACTTCGCCCTCGGTCGCGAGCGCAGCGGTAAGAAGCCCGCAAAAGCGCTTGCGCTGGTGCAGGTGGATGCGCCGGTTCCTGCCAACGTGCTTGAGGCGCTCTCGAAGATTGAGGCGCTGCTCGAGGCGCGGCCTGTCTCATTGCCCGAGTGCTGCAACTGAGTTCGACCGGAAACAAACCATTTCGGTCAAAAGCGAAGAACCACCGCCAACCAGCGGTGGTTTTTCATATGTGGGTGAGGCTGCACTATCCCATCAGGCCCTGATGTCCCAACCAACTCCGCAGATAAGATGCCTGTCCGAGGTGGTAGGTCTCGTGGATCGCAAGGAAGTTCACGACGCCACTCACTTTGCCATCCGGACTCGGCGGACCTTGCGTGGAAGGTTGTGCCAGCGCGTCCTCTGAAACAGTGTTAAAGACGCCGGCGAGAAGGCCCGAAAGGTCGCGCCAGGCTCCGAGCAACTCGTCGGGCGCCGGATAGGCAGCCGAGCTCTCGCATTTGGCGCCGCGCGCGAAAAGATTGATCCATGGCCGCGACCACTCCGTGCCAAGACGCGCCAGCAGGCGTTCGCGCGTCCAGACGACGTGGCCGACGATCCAGGCGATGTGATTGCTCGTGCCATCGGGATGGCTCAGCCATTCTTCCGGCGAGAGGTCGTCGACCATCTTTGTGAGCAAACCGGAGTTGAATTCGTAATTTTGCGCGGCTGTGGCGATTACTGCGGGGATAGGCATCGTGGGGAATCTCCTTGACCGATTGGTTGGGGATGGAATCGCGGCGTGCGCCCGAGCAGAGCTCGGCAGGAAAAGATTACAGCACAGACATGACTTCGCGGGAACGGTCGGGCGGCAAGGGAAGGGAGCGCGCGGACGATGATCACGGCGCAGGAGGAGGAAAGAGGAATCGAATCAAGCCCACCCTCGGCGCAAGCAAACCGCGCTAAGGGTGGGGTTCAGTGTCTTGTTGCTGCTTCAGCGACCGCGCCGATTAGCGGCCCATCTCATGGAGCCACGCTTTGTGTGCGCGCTCTGCGGCCTCGGTCGCGCGTGCGATGTGGTCATTCGCCCGATGGCGAAGCTCACGCACATCCGGATTGTCTTCCGCGCCGTCTACGTCCGCCTTGGCCTTCTTCAGGAACTCGATCGATTTCAGCAAGCGGCTGCCGTGATCGCTCACATCGATCGGCGGATGGTCTTCGAGGTTCTTGCCGTCGTCAATCGAGGCCATCTTGATCTCGCGGATCGCGGCTTCAATCTCCTGTATGGCGACATCTTCACCCTCGTAGACCTTGCGATCACCGGCCTGGTGCATCAGGCACCAACGAGCGGAGCGAAGATCTGTCAAGGCGTGCAGATATGCCGGGTGCCGGCCTGGCAACTGCTGCGCGCCCAGCGGCAGCAATGCGGTCATGAACAGTGCGAGACTCAGGTACTTGGCGACTTTCAGCATCTTTTCTTACCCTCCAATACAAGCTTTCGGTGGATTACTTCTGTGAGCCTGTACTATGCTACAACACAGCCCTTTCAGATATGTTCCTCTGGAAAACGCAGAAGTGCCTGCGAGGTCTGTTATTCCGCCCGCAAATAAGAATGAGGCGGGAACGCCCGCCTCACGTGAATTCCCGATGAATTGAAGTTATGCGCGGCTGAGGTAGGCGCCTTCGCTGGTGTCGACGCGGATCTTTTCGCCTTCGTTGATGAAGGCGGGAACTTGAACAACGAGGCCGGTCTCGGTCTTGGCGGGCTTGGTGACGCTCGATGCGGTGGCAGACTTGAGGCCGGGTTCGGTCTCGACGACGGTGAGCTCGACCGACGCGGGCAGGTCGATGCCCACAGCTGTGCCGTCATGGTAGCTGACCTTGATCTGGAGGTTCGGCGTGAGGTATTCGATGGCGTCGCCGAGCGTGGAGCCCTTGAGGACGGTCTGCTCGTAATCGACCGGGTTCATGAAGTAGTAGTCGTCGCCGTCGGCGTAGAGGAACTCCATGGACACCTCGTCCACCACCACCTTTTCAATGGCGTCGGCAGAGCGGAAGCGGTGCTCGAACATGGCCCCGGTGCGCAGATTGCGCAGCTTTGCTTGGATGAAGGCGCGCAGGTTGCCCGGCGTGCGATGTTCGACTTTGAAGACCAGATGAAGCTGGTCGTTGTGCTTGATGATCATGCCGGGACGCATTTGCGTGGCGGGAATCGCCATAACGTTGGAAGCTCCTTGCTAGGGTTGCGCCGATAGCGCAGAAAGATTGGCCTTGGCCCATCTTTTATTGTAACTTAGGGGCGGTTGGGGGACGGATCTGCACGAATGGTGCAATCTCCCGGTTAGCCGGTAATACGCTCAAAGCCCGGCTGGGAGGATCTCATGGTATTGGCCTCCACAGACAAGAACACTCCGGCACTGCAAAACTCGAATGTCCTAGGCTCAGACCATGCCAACGAGATCTTCAAGGCGAGGGGCGGCAATCGTTCCGGGAACTTGAATGAATCGGAGCTGGTAAAGTGCTGTCCAGCCCTTGGATTGAACTACTTCTTCGCTACCAAAGCTCAGCGTGAACGGATTTTCGCTTGTGTGGCATGCAATCGGTGTGCAATATCTCCCGTTTCCGGAGCCGATGACACTGTCAAAAATCACTATCTGCAAACCATTTCGAGTGCCCTCGATTACATTCCACGCCTTTTTGATTTCGGACATCGGGTAACAGTCCATCTGGAACGTTGCTGGTAGATCATCCCAGATGAATTGGAAGCCGAGCTTATTGGCAAGCGATCGCATATTTCTTTCACGCCGACCAAGAGCAAAGTATGCGACTACTGAGCCAACCGCAAGGGCACCTAAAGTGACTTGCCATCTTTCCATGGCTTCGAGTGTACAGTTTCACTCAACTACGTGTAGGACCCTGAAGGCATTCTGAGCGTATCGTCAGCTGTCCGGAAGCCGTACCGACGTCCGCATTGACGGGTGCGTGACGGCTCTGCGAGACTTTTGGGCATGGGTTACAAAGGGAAAGTTGAGTATGCCCAGCAGCGCAAGATGCGGGAGCGGAATACCCGCGTCTACCGTTCGCTGCATTGGCCAATCTGGATCTTTGTCTTCTTTCTGGCCCCAGGGCCGCTGACCTTTTCGCTCTTCGCGCACGGCTTCAGCCTGGGCAACTTGCTGTGGCTCGGCGCGGTGCTAGTCGGCACAGGTATCGCCCTGGTGCGCGGACAAGCGCCCGGCTGCGAGCCAAAGCCTTACATCCTGCGCTTTGATGAGGACAAGCCGAATCCACTCTACCGGCGCGTCTGCTACACCTTTGCATGGAATGCCGCGCTGAACTATGCGCTGCTGAATATCACAGGCCTGGCGATCGCCGCGCTAACAGGCATCTGGCTCATGAAGCAGATTTACTACTACGCTTACCTGCCGCTGGCCGCGGTGATTCTGCTGCTCGGAGCGCTGGGCAAGCTACCGCGCGTCGAGCCGACAACGAAGCAGGAAGGCACGCACCGGCGTTACTTCTACGGCACGGTGTGGTCGGTAACTGCCGCGCAGACCGTGCTACTGGTGCTGTGGAAGGCTCTGCCTCTGACGCAGACAACCGCCGCAATCAAGCTTGCGGTCTTTGTGGGCGTGCTGGCGCTGATGGGCTCGATCGCCGCGCGTGGCGTGCTGCCGCGCACGCGGCCCATCCTGCCTGGCGAGGTGATGATCTCGGACTGAGGCCACCGAACGAACCTCTCGGGATTAGCTGCATTGCTGTTTCCCTCTGGCCTTGTCTGTCTTCGTGCTCATCCACTACTATTGCGCGTGGTATTTGGACGGGAGTTTGCCCGTCCCAGGAGCTTGATCGATGTGTTCCCCCCGGCTTGTTTTCATCGCTGCACTCTTCGCCGTTTCATCATTTTTCCCAACCGCTACTCTGGCTCAAAGCAACACGACTGTTGCCACGCCGGCCAATCGAACCGATGCCTTCATAAGCCCCTCTGATCCCATCGGAGTTGGCGATCAAAGCGCAGATCCGGCTCACATTCCCGCCAATGCGCCCTTCAAGAACGCGGGTCTGCCAGCCGACAAGCGCGTGGCCGACTTGCTCAAGCGCATGACGCTCGAAGAAAAGGCATCGATGGTCGCCGGCTCTGGCTGGATGGAGTCGACACCGATTCCGCGGCTCGGGATTCCCGCGATCAAAATGGCCGATGGGCCGCTCGGTGTGCGCTCCTGGGCGGGCAGCTCGTCGATCACCGGCCTTCCCGGTTCGCCCCTGAAAGTGCTCTCCACCAGCTACCCGTCGGGCGTGGCAATGGCCGCAACCTGGGACACCGAATTGGTCAACAAAGAGGGCAAGGCCATCGCGCAGAATGTGAAGGCGCTGGGCCGAGACATGATCCTGGGGCCTACGGTGAACATCAACCGTGTGCCGCTGTGGGGGCGCAACTTCGAGGGCTACGGCGAGGATCCGTATCTTGCTGGGCGGCTGGCTGTGGCCTATGTGAAGGGCGTGCAGAGCGAGGGCGTGATTCCCTCGGTCAAGCACTTCGCCGCCAACAATGAGGAGTTCGAGCGCCACAGGATCGACGTGAAGATCGACGACCGCACGCTGCATGAGATCTATCTGCCTGCCTTCAAAGCCGCGGTAGAGGAGGGCGGTGCGTGGAGCGTGATGTCAGCCTACAACCTCATCAACGGCGTTCACTGCGGAGAGGACCGCGAGCTGCTCACCGGAATTCTGAAGGGTGAGCTGGGCTTCAAAAACTTTGTCGTCTCCGATTGGGGCAGCACCTATTCGACGGCACCGACAGTGAACGCCGGCATGGATCTGGAGATGCCAGGCGGGCAGCCGGCGCAGAATTGGCTGGCAGATCCCGCCTTGCTTGAGAGGGGAAATAGTGGCGCCTGGTTGACGGCGGACAAAGTGCTGGCCGAGGTGAAGGCCGGCAAGATCAGCGAAGCGCAGCTCGATGACAATGTGGGCCGCATTCTCCGCGTGATCTTTTTGAGCGGCCTCTTCGATCGTCCGCATACGGGCGGCGGAGAGGTGAATACGCCGGAGCAGGTCGCCGTCGCGCGGCAGGCCGCGACCGAAAGCATTGTGCTGTTGAAGAACGACAACCACCTGCTGCCGCTGAATGTAAAGAAGCTGCACTCGATCGCCGTCATCGGGCCCAACTCCGCCGATGCGCGCACAGGCGGAGGAGGCAGCTCGCTGGTTGCGCCTAAGTATGCGATTGCGCCGCTGGAGGCCATTAACAACAAGCTCGCGGGCACCGGCGTCAGTGTGAAGTTTGCGCTGGGCATGACGATGCAGGGGGAATCTCCTGACGAAATGAAGCCTGAGTTCAAGGCTCGGTTGCTCGAAGAAGCTGCGGATGCCGCGGCTCATGCCGATGTGGCCGTGGTCGTAGTGGGCCGCTACGACAAGATCGAGCATGAAGGCGCCGACCTCACGACAATGGACCTGCCTGCCGGCCAGGATGAGTTGATCGAGGCCGTAGAGAAGGCAAATCCGCGCACGATTGTCGTGCTCAATACCGGCAACCCGGTGACCATGACGAAGTGGATCGACAAGACGCCGGCGCTGCTTGATATGTGGTACGGCGGGCAGGAGGCGGGTCCGGCGTTGGCCGCGATTCTCTTTGGCGATGCCGCTCCTTCGGGCAGGCTGCCAGTTTCGATGCCCAAGGAGTTTAAGGACTCGCCGGCAGCCGCAAATTATCCGGGCGAGAACCTGCACGTGAACTACGCCGAAGGACTCTATGTCGGCTACCGCTACTTCGACACCAAGAACGTGGAGCCGCAATTTCCTTTTGGCTTCGGCTTGAGCTATACAACCTTTGAGTACAGCGGGCTGAGGGTGACCCCGCTGGCGCTGGCCAAGGGCGCTAGCCACACCGGAGCCGTGGTGAGCCTCACCGTGCGAAACTCCGGCTGGCGCGCCGGGACCGAGGTGGTCGAGCTCTATGTGCACGACGGTCACTCGAAGATCGACCGGCCTGTGCATGAGTTGAAAGCCTTCCGGCGCGTCGAACTCAAGCCAGGCGAAATGCAGACCGTGGCCTTCACGCTGGATAGCTCGGCGTTTTCCTATTGGGACCCGGAGAAGAAGGGATGGGTCGTCGAGCCGGGAACGTTCGAGATTCAGGTGGGCGCATCCTCGCGCGACATCCGGCTCAAGGCTCCGCTGGAGTGGAAGGAATAGGCACTCCGCACCGGGACAGACAAACGAGACAAAAAAGAGGGCGGTGGAGAACTTCTCCACCGCCCTCTCATTTATCGCCGGAACCTAGTGCGCTGGCTCGTAAGGCTCGACACGCAGCATATCCGAGAGCACCCCTCGCTCTTCCGGACTAAAGACGCCCTGATAGCGGCTGGAGTTAAGCACGATCGATCGCTGGTCCGGCGGAACGCCGCGCAGGTCGCGGAAGGCCCCACGCATCAGCACCTGGCGATCTGGCGGCATGGTTGCAAAACGCCGTGCCGACATGTTCACCTGCATCCGATCCTGCGGCGAGAGATGCTCGATCATCTCGGCGCGGGCCAGGCGGCGCTCGCGCTGCTCTTCGGGCAACTGGTTCACCTGATGCAGCTGCTGCACCACGCGCTGCTGGTCGGCAGGCGGCAGGCGGCGGAAGCTAGGATCGCTGCGCAGGTTCCGTTCCTGTTCCTGCACGGGAAGATTACGGCGCTGATTGAGCCATTGGCCCAGGTGGCCCGGCGGGGCTGGGTTGGCCTGCGCATAGCCCTGGTTGACCGGACCCTGCGGGACACTCGATTCCGGCCGGTTCTGGGGCCGTACGGCAGGCCGGGCCTGATTTCGCGCTCCGGCGGGACGACTTGCCTGAGCCGGTCTGCGCTGCGCCGCAGCTGGACGAGGTGGCCGAGCCATGGGGCGTTGGCCAAAGGCTGGAAGCAATGGAGTACAGAGGATCGTTAAAGCCATAGCTCTGGCTGCGCGTTCAATCCACCCCGCTTTGTATCTCCCGGTTACCATCCCCTTGCTCCGCTTGCCTCCATCCCTCTTAAGCGTCTCCGAAGGAGGATCCCGCCATTTCAGTCAAAGTAAACTCGCTTCAGTTGCTGTTATCGCTGTTGTCGTCAACGTTGCCGTTATTAGAGAGCGCCTCCAGCTGGTCCAGCAGCTGGGCATTGCTATCCATGGTTTGCAGATCGTGCACAACTGCGGTCTCCGGAGGAGGAGGCGACTGTTCCCAGTTGGTGATGCCGAGATAGGCTCCGCCGCCTACTAGTAACATCAGAGTCATTGCCATCGCAACCAGCGGACGAACATGAGCCCTCGACCCATAGATAAAGCCGCGGCGCAGCCGTGCCAGCCAGCCCGTCGGTTCAGCTTCGCGCTCTTCATGCTGGCGCGCCGCCAACCGGGTGAGGAAATAGGGGCTCGGCTCAGGCGCCTCCCAGGCATCCATCAGAGTCATGGTTGCGCGCAGCTCTTCAAGCTCCCGGCTGCAGCGCTCGCATCCCTCGACATGCGCCAGATCCTTTTGAGAGACCGCGGCTGGATCGAGCAGCAGGTTCGCCAGCTTCGCTTCCATTCCGTCGCACTTGTCCATGGTCCGTTCCATCGTTGCCACCCCCTTATCCCACGCCGATCACAGCCGGCTCTCATCCTTCCCCACAAGGCTAAACAAAATCCTTCAGCTTCTCTCTGAGCGTCTGATAGGCCCGGAAGAGCAGAGACTTCGTGGCCGACTCACTCTGCTTCAATACCTCGCCGATCTCCCGGTAATCCATCCCCTGATACTTGTGCATCACCACTGCCATCCTCTGCCGTTCGGGCAGCGCCATCACGTGCTTGCGAATCGCCATCATGCGCTCATCGCGCACCAGTCGCTGCTCCGCGGAGGGCTCGTCGTCGGCTACATCCGGTGTCGCACCGCTCTCCTCGTCCGGAGCATCCAGATAAATATTCCTTGCCGCCCGCTCATGCTTGGTGTCGCGCGCGTGATTCACCGCCAGGTTAGTCGCAATCCGGTAAAGCCAGGTGGTGAACTTGGCCTCCGCCCGGTAGCTCTCCCTGGAGCGATAGACGCGCAGAAACACCTCCTGCGCTAATTCTTCGGCAATTGCCTGATTCCGCACCATCCGAAAAAGGAAGTGAATGATCGGCCGGTGGTACTTTTCCGCCAGGTAATTGAACCCCGATTCATCTCCCGCGGCAACCCGCAGCATAATCGCCGCGTCGCTTCCGGGGTCCAGGCCTGCCGCTACCGGCCACGCATCGGGCCGTCCTGCTCCCAATGACGGGTTGTCCAGGACCAAGGTCGCCATATTCTCTGGAACCCGATCTGAGTCGGAAGGTTGCGGCAAAAAAGAGCCCTTCGCGCCCGAAACGCCGTCTTCCTGAGGGCTTGGGCGCGCGTTGGAGTGGCTGGAAGCCTCTTTGGCGGCCAGAAGCGCGATACCCGCTTCAAAAGGGCGTGGGCCGACGCGGCCAGAACCAGCCCGTTCCGGCCCCGACAAAAGCGGGACTCCCAGGCTGGGAGCCGGGCAGAGAACAGCCTCGCCATCGGGAGCGGCATCGTTTGCAGTGCGAATTGGATTGGCTCTCCAGCTCATTGGCTGTTCGCAGGCTATCGGCTGGCCAGGTCTGGCCTCCTGGGTTGGCCGTAAAGCCCCGCTGGTGTTACTCTAACCCATGGGATGCCCCTCTGGCTTGCCTTTCCCGGAGCTCTCCGGAACCAGTAGACTGGGCGCTTAACTCAGCGGTAGAGTGCCATCTTCACACGGTGGAAGTCACTGGTTCGAATCCAGTAGCGCCCACCATGCAAATCATTGATTTGCATGGCATTGCCTGGAAGTCGCGGCCGTTCCCGCCCCAGAAATCCAACCAGCAATTCAGATTCTGGCGACAGCGTCGGAATTCGAATCAGGAGTAGATCGAGAAGTTTCGCGTAATCTCTCAGCTTCTATACCTGCGAGCGAACCCGGAATCGAACCCACGGCCCGCGGCTTAGAAGGCCTATCCGGCAGTCTTCTATTGTGTACTCTAATTTATCTAACTCTACTATTGTTCAATAATTTAGCACAATTTTGGAGTGTCATGAATACTCCCGTTTCCCCTCTTTTTTCCTTTAAGGTCCCCACAAAATCCCCACAGTCGCTGGACTCACGGCAGCTGCGGCGGTCCCGCCAAAGGCGTCTTGATCGGAGTTGCGACTCCAATCAACTCGGTCAGTGTGTCCTGGCAGGCGTTGCTCACCCAGACATTTCCGCTGGCATCGATAGCCACGCCGTAGGGTTCAAGCAAACTGGCATCTGTCGCAAAGCCGCTTGAAGGCGAAAGAAACGTTCCCGGCGATGAACTCGACGAGCCCGCAATCTCCGAAACGGAGTTGCCGTGTACGTTGCCGACCCAAACGGTCCCCGCGCCATCGATGGCGATTCCCTGCGGATACTTCACGCCGCCGCCTGTTATCGCATCGAGCAACAGC
>Ga0181520_10012721_pt1 | contig 10761 bp, 8 predicted proteins | sample PEATcosm2014_Bin_29_FD_132451 | JGI IMG/M metagenome (GOLD analysis project Ga0181520, IMG submission 132451) | Peatland microbial communities from MTU Mesocosm Facility, Houghton, MI, USA - PEATcosm2014_Bin02_30_metaG | ecosystem: Environmental > Terrestrial > Soil > Wetlands > Peat | place...
GATCGGCATCAGGAACGGCAGGTCGATCGAACGCGCCGGCAGAGGAACGTTCTTGTCCACAGCATCCATCAGCTCGTCAATCTTCGCTTCCCACTTGGCTTCGCCATTCAGCGCGCCCAGGGCGGAGCCGCGAATCACCGGCACATCGTCGCCGGGGAACTGGTACTTCGACAACAGCTCGCGCACTTCCATCTCGACGAGATCCGTCAGCTCTTCGTCTTCGACCGCGTCGCACTTGTTCAGAAAGACCACGATGTACGGCACGCCGACTTGACGCGCCAGCAGCACGTGCTCCTTGGTCTGCGGCATCGGTCCATCGGTCGCGGCCACAACCAGAATCGCGCCGTCCATCTGCGCCGCGCCGGTGATCATGTTCTTGATGTAGTCGGCGTGGCCGGGGCAATCCACGTGCGCATAGTGCCGGTTGGCCGTCTCGTATTCCACGTGCGCCGTTGCGATCGTGATGCCGCGCTCCCGCTCTTCCGGCGCGTTGTCAATCGAATCGAACGAACGGAACTGGTTCTTCGGGTTGTGCTTCTGCAATACCTTCGTGATCGCCGCCGTCAACGTCGTCTTGCCGTGATCGATGTGTCCAATCGTTCCCACATTCACGTGCGGCTTCGAACGGTCAAACTTTTCCTTCGCCATGCCCCTTCATTCCTTCCGTTAGACTTTGTAACTTTTCGTTGCTTGCTCCGCACAACGCACGAAGCGCAAACTTATTCGTTCCGCCTCAATAGTAGGCGTAAGCCTTCAAATACCTCTGCCGCAATTCCTGCGGCACCTTCTCCACCAGCCGCAAATACCGCTCGCGGGTCAACGCCTGATCCGAAACCGGCAACGCTGCATACAACGCCGGAGCCTCTTTGCCCAGAAATCCGCGCTTCAGAATCGTCTCGTAATCGCGAATCCGCAACTTTGCCCGCTTCACCCGGTTCAACAAGACTTCTACATCCCGCACATCGAACGCCGCGTCAAACAGCGAGTGAAGCTTCGCGTATCCCTTCTCATCCTGAACCGCGATCGCTGCCTGCTCGAACATTTCTCTCCTGGTCTCGGACAAACTTCTCAACTTTTCAAACTCTGGAGCGGGAGACGAGGATCGAACTCGCGACCAACAGCTTGGAAGGCTGTGACTCTACCACTGAGTTACTCCCGCAAAACAGTTCGTAGTTCACGGTTCTTAGTTCACAGCGAAGTTCTCGGGCCCACCTAATTGCGTTCACTACGCCTGCCAAAACTAAGAACTACGAACTAAGAACTGTGAACTGCATCTCTGGAGCTGATGACCAGGATTGAACTGGTGACCTCTCCCTTACCAAGGGAGTGCTCTACCAACTGAGCTACATCAGCCCCTCTACAAACTCTCGGGCGTCTAACTACTGCCCTTTCCCCCATCACGGCGAATCCTATCCGCCTGCAGGGCTACCATCGTGCGCAACGCCAGCCCGCCCAAAATTAGCAGCGGAACCAGCCTCAACTCTACTGGCTTTCCCATGACGAGAACTCTGCCGTCGCCCATGGTAAACCAGACCAACACTCCCAACACCGCGTAAAGCCCCAGAGCCACCCAGAACTTGCGCTCCAACTCCGCGCCCGCATTCTGCGTGCTGCGCCTTTGCTCGGCAGTGGCGGCATTTTCATACCATCGCCGATCGTCACGCATGGCCAATCCCCTACACCAGCCGCCAGGTCCGTTCTGATCGCTGACAACTGATCCCTGACCACTGTTCTGATGGTGCACAGGGGAGGATTCGAACCTCCGTAGCTCGCAAGGAGCGGCAGATTTACAGTCTGCTGCCATTAACCGCTCGGCCACCTGTGCCCAAGTACCCCAGCGACGAAGACCTGTCGCCGGGGACCCCACCCAAAATCACCAACGACGACAATTTCGTCGCAGGCGACCAAACTTACCCGCACTCCAGCTCAAAAATCCTGCGCAAAAAGCCGCTTCAACGCATACTGCCCCACCCGGAGAACATCCGGCGTTGCGGAGCATGCACCTCAGTGGGATCACCGCGGAGGACAGATCCGGCGCAAAAAAAGATAACGCGCCGATCCAAAACTTGCTGCCGTTTCCAGTGCCGGTTTCAAATCTCTAAGTGGAGCTGGCGAAGGGATTTGAACCCCCGACCCTCTGATTACAAATCAGATGCTCTACCAGCTGAGCTACGCCAGCCCAAAGACGGCTTTCCATGCCTCGCAAATCCGCTCCGCCACCCGGAAATCTACCCGGAAACCGGTGATGCGCGCGGACACACTCCCGCTCCGCGCATACCACGGCACAGTCTTCAAGGTTAGCACACCACAAAGGCTGCGGCAAACCGGGAAGAGGGCGCTTCAAGTTCCGGTTGACACCGCACTGATCGTGCATTTAGCTTACGTTCCACCCGGTCTCATTTCCTATTCTCAACTACTGGAATTGTCCTATGGAACAGCTTCAAAGGTTTCGTCCGTTTGGATTGGCGGCTGTAGCTGCGATCCTCGTTTTAGGGCCTCAGGCCGTCCGCCTAAAAGCTCAGGTTGGCGACCCCGCGACGCTGGATCAGGAAAAGCTCGCTGCTCAGATCAAGCTGACAAAAGCCGCTGCGGATCACTCGGATGTTGTCACTCCCGGCGACATCGTCATGTTGCATAAAGACGGTTTGATGATGTGCAGTTCGGCATCGTCCTATGCCTTCTCCAACACCTATAGCAGCGGTGTTCTAGCCCCGAATTACAACAACCGTGCCAAGGATGCGGCGAAGTCCTTCCTGAAAGGGCGCCTTCCTTTTGGTGGTGGCGGAAGTGCTGCAGACGCTGCCAACAATGGGTGCGCCTCGCGCAAGTTTGTCGCCGGAGAAAAATTCTGGGTTACCGGAATTGTTGTGCAAAAAGACGGCATCCTCGTAAGCACAATCAGTGACCCTTACAATGATGTCCGCTTCTACGGGGATATCAAGTTCTTATTCCCGAAAGGCAGCATTCCTCCGCCGGACGACTTCGTCAAAACAGTTGCAGAAGTGATCACGGTACAACCCCCCGATGACCAGGCCCAGGGAGGCCAAAACAATCAGAGCCCGCCAGCCCAGGCTGCTGGACCCGCTGCCGCTCCGGCCCCGCCACCGGCGCCAATGGCAGCGATTCCACCGCCTCCGCCTCCAACCGATGCTCCTCCGCCGACCATCGCCATCGGCCAGACTGAGGACCAGGTAACCGCGGCCTTCGGGCAACCGCTGCGAGCCGCCAAGCTGGGAGCGAAGAAAATTCTCTACTACAAGGACATGAAAGTGACCCTTACCAACGGAAAAGTCAGCAACGTAGAATAGGCGTTCGCGACTTCCGGTTGGCACGCGGGTCCAAACAGGTATCCCGACCAGGAATGAGGAACCAGAATGACGATGCGACTTCTTCGCAAGACAATTAGGCGTGGCTCCGTAGCGATTGTTCTTGCCGGTCTGTTCTTCGGTGCAGTCGGCATCGCGAGCGCCGCTGCAGACAATAAGAAGACACCTCCCGCGAAATCGACGTCGACAGCCAAACCCGCAGCGAAAACTGGCGGAGGCGCCACCGGCGCATCGCACACCGCCACCGGCGCATCCACGTCGCACGGTTCCACCGCCAACGGCGCGAGCCACGGCCCGACCGCGAATGGCACGCATACGACCACCACCACTGGCTCGCGCACAACAACCGGGGGAGCGGGAGTACGCGCAGGCGACGGGGTAGGTGCGAATGGGCGCGGCGGTGTGGGAGCCGGCGGCCACCCTACTGCGTTCCACGGTCCAGCGCCGCGCGGAGTCAATGAGCACGTCACCAGATCCGGAAGCGCAATCCGCACCCGCCCCAACGGCAGAGTAAGCGACATCCATGACGCCCGCAGAGGCATGGATGTCCATCACGGCCTTGCCGGCGGACGCCGCGTCTCCATGGAGCGAGCCGACCACAGCCGCGTCTACGCCGAGCGCGGACGCCGAGGATTTGTCGAGCGCCCGTACGGCTTTCACGGTCACGACTTCGCCCGGCGCAGCTACTTCTACCACGGCCGCGCCTACGACCGCTATTACCGCGGCTACGGCTATCGCGGACTGTATTTGAACGTCTACGCGCCTGGTTTCTACTACGCACCGGGATTCTACGGATGGGCCTACAATCCCTGGGCGGCGCCCATCGCCTATGGGTGGGGATGGGGCGTGGGTAATCCCTGGTTCGGCTTCTATGGCGGCTACTTTGCGCCCTATCCGGTCTACCCCTCAGCCGCATTCTGGTTGACGGATTACATCATCTCGCAGGATCTGCAGGCAGCCTATGCCGCGCGCCAGGAAGCGGCCGCAGACGCCGCGGCCGCTGCAGGCGGACCGCCGCCAGCAGGTGGGCCGCCCGCACTCACTCCCGAAGTCAAGCAGATGATCTCCGACGAAGTCCGAGCACAGTTGGCGTTGGAGAATCAGGAGGCAGGCCAGAACGCGCAGCAGCAAGATGTGGACCCCGGATCGAGCGGCATCGCGCGCATGTTGAGCGACGGCAGGCCGCATGTGTTCGTAGCCGGCGGTAGTCTCGATGTCGTGGACGCGTCCTCCGGCCAGGAGTGCGCCGTTAGCGACGGCGACGCATTGCAGTTGCAAGCCCCACCTCCACCGGACGCGACCTCGGCAAATCTTGTTGTTCTAGCCAGCAAGGGCGGAGTCGAGTGCGCAAAATCCAGCACCGTCACCGTCCAGTTGACCGACCTGCAGGAGATGCAGAACCACATGCGCGAGACCATCGACCAGGGTCTTCAGGACCTGCAGGCCAAGCAGGGCAAGGGAGGATTGCCTCCAGCTCCGCCTTCCGCGCAGGCACAACCAGCCACAGCTGCTTATGCCGCGGTTGCTCCTCCACCGGAGCCGAACGTGGGCTCGGAGATTGCGCAGGTCGATCAGCAGGGCGATCAGTCTGAAAAAGACGTTGCCGCCGAAGCAGCCCAGCAGGATAGCGGCGCACCCTCGCCCGTCGCTGCCGCGGCTGCTGCCGCTCCTCCAGCGCCCGCAGCGCCAACGGCAACCGTCGAGCTAGGTCAGACACCGGATCAGGTGAAAGCCTCTCTCGGCGCGCCCACGAGAATCGCTAACCTGGGACCGAAGGTCATCTACTACTACAACGGCATGAAGGTCACCTTCAAAGACGGAAAAGTGAGCGACGTCGAATAGCACAAGCCCGGCTGCCATCGGAAACAAGAGCCCGCTGCGTGCAATGCAGCGGGCATTTTTGCGTCTGCCGTCGCGAAGATAGGGATCGCTTGGGCCGCCGCAAATCTTCAATCTCCAGGTCGTTTACGAAACTTGAAATGATTTCTTGCGCTAAATGCGGTTTAAGAAGAGTATTTGTTCGCCTCCCCTAAACCGATTGCGTTGGCGTGCAACGCAAGGAGATGCGGTATGCGAAGAAGTCTTATTGCATTTGCTCTGTTGGTTTCCTGTCCCCTCTTGATCGCGCAACAGGCGATGAACAACGATTCAGTCATCAAGCTGGTGAAGGCCGGGCTCTCTGAAGACCTGATTATCACCACGATCAACGCATCGCCCGCGAACTATGACACGTCAGCCAACGGTCTCATCGCCTTGAAAGGCGCTGGTGTGAGCGACAAAGTCCTTTCGGCAATCGTGGTGAAATCGTCGGGAGGCGCGCCCTCCTCGTCCAGCTCAACAACCTCAACCGCTCAGGCAAACAACGGACTGCCGCCCGGAATCGACGAAATTGGCGTTTACTACAAAAACAAGAGCGGAGGGTGGGTTGCACTGCTGCCGGAAGTCGTGAATTTCAAGACTGGAGGCGTCATGAAAAGTATCGCCTCCGCCGGCATCGTCAAAGGCGATGTGAACGGCCACATCGTGGGTCCGAAGGCAAAGATGGTCTTGACCTTTCCTGTCGTGCTCGCGGTATATGCACCCGAAGGTGTTGCCATCACCGAATATCAATTGCTTCGGCTTCATCCGAACTCTGATTCGCGCGAGTTTCGCTCAGTCACGGGCGGGGTGATGCATGTCTCAGGCGGAGCGACACGAGATCTAATCGACTTTCAGAGTGAGAAGCTGGCCCCGCGCGTGTATCAGGTCACCATGGAGTCAACGCTCGGAAAAGGTGAGTATGGCTTGCTACCACCTGGCGCCTACGGCAGCTCGAATATGGGCAGCAGTGGCAAAATTTACTCCGTGAGCGTGCCCGAATAATCTAACCGCGGGAACCCACGGCCTCCTGTGTTCACGGCGACGTAGCCCTCCACTCAGGTAGCAATTCGAGTCGGGTCCGCTATGCTTGTAGAGGGAGCTTGCCCACGATGGACAAGCTCTCCAGCATTTATGCATAGACGCACACGACGAACGCTCTTAATAGTGGCCGGAGTGGTGCTCCTGCTGGCCGTCGCCGTTTTCCTGCGCTCCAAGGCCCCACCCGAAGCCGCACGCCTTCTGCCCGAGTCCGACGGCATCATCTACGTCAATTTCAGCCCCTTCCGCGCGTTCTTTCACAAAGATCTGAAGCCCCCCGAGCGCGTCCCCGAGTACCAGCAGTTCGTCGACGCCACCGGCATCGACTGGGAGCGTGACCTCGACCAGGTGGCCGTTGCGCTGCATCGCATGCCCAATCCCAACGGTCCTAACGGCCCGGTGGCATACTCGCTCGTCCTCGTCGGCAAGCTCACTGGCACACGGCTGAACGCGTGGCTCGAAGCCCACGCCGCCTCGCGCGAGAACTACGCCGGCCACATCATTTATTCCGTTCCGTCCGACGGCCGAACCGTGCGCGTCGCCCAGATCGGCTATGACATGCTCGCCGTCAGCAATTTTCCAGAACCTGAAAAAATCCACTCCATCATCGACCGCCATCGCACCGCGGCGCTGCCCCTTGCCGGCTCGTCGCTGTTGTCGCATCATTTCCACGAGGTCCCCCTGCTCTCTCTCGCATGGGGCGTCGGCCAAATCGCACTGCCGTTCTCTGAGAGCGGCTCCATCAGCCTCTTTGGCCTTTCTCTTCCGCTTCAGGATGGCGCAACCATAGTCGCCAGCGTGACGCCGACTTTGCCGCTTGTCGGTTCGCTCCGCATGCGGGTCGAGGAGATCACCACCAACGAACAGGACGCCGAAAGCCAGGCCGCGTCGCTCAACCTGCTCCTCTCGCTAGCCCGGCGAGTCTCTATTCCCCTGGCCGAAAATTCCGCCAACAACGGATTGAGAGAGGTGCTCAAGACCGCTCAAATCGCGCAGAAGCATGATCGCGTGGTTGTGACCGCGACGCTGACGCCTTCAATTCTGAATAGACTCACTTCCGGAATGAATTCCGCTCAGTCGCCGGAAACAGAGGCAATCCAAGGCGCATCGAAATAAGCTGATGCGTGCATCTATTGGAAACATGCGTCCATGCGTCCCGCTCAAACATGCACTCGACCAGCGGTCTCATGGAGCCATCTGTCGGCCTTCCCGGAGGGAAGGCATGAAAATAGCCCAGGGTGCAGCGCAGCGAAACCCTGGGACAGCATGCCAAAGATATGTCCGCGTCCCGGAGGGACGCGATGAAGCTCTCATCGAAACGGCAGGCCGTCATGGAACTGCTCAGCACTTCAACCCTGCGCAAACTCCAACGATTTGAATTCGCTGCGCTGCAAATTTCACTTATGAACAGAATCGAATCGCTCCCAATTGCGTCCTTTGGGTGAGGGCATTTTCATCCGTCTGGTGTAGAGTTGTAACGCCGAATGTTCAGTGCTTCCCAAATCCATTGAGAGGTTTCATGAGCCTTCCCTTCCGCCTGCACACTTCGATCCCCGCTTTGCTTCTCCTGCCTTGCATCCCTGCCGTCGCAAACGATTCCCCGAATCACCCGGTCCTCACCGGCCAGTCCGCATTCACCGACGCGCTTCATGAGTCCCCGGGCACGCGTCGCCATGTCACGGTAGGCGATCTGCCCGCGCCCGCACCCGAGCAGTCGGTCGACAACGGCCCGACCGTGGTCGCGCGCCCTGCCAATGCCTGGCCCATCGCCCCCAAGGGCTTCAAAGTCGACATGTATGCAACCGGCCTCGACAATCCGCGCCTTCTGCGTGTAGCACCCAATGGCGATCTTTTTCTCGCCGAGAGCGGAAGCGGCAAGATCAAGGTCTTTCGCGGCATAGGAGCCGACGGCAAGCCGCAGCAGACCTCCGTTTTCGCGGAAGGTCTGCACCAACCCTTCGGCATCGCGTTTTATCCCGCGGGGCCAAGCCCGCAGTGGATCTATATCGGCGACACTGACGCGATCGTGCGTTTCCCCTACAAGAACGGTGATCTGAAAGCGACCGTCGGCCCAACGCAGTTAGCCGAGCTCCCTGGCGGCGGACGCCTGCGCGGCGGCGGCCACTGGACACGCGACGTCATCTTCTCGAAAGACGGCACGAAACTCTTCGCCTCCGTTGGATCCCACTCCAACGTCGATGACAGCGACACACACCCCGAGGAATTTCACCGCGCCGACGTGCTCGAGTTCACCCCCGAGGGCAAATTCATCAAGGTCTACGCATGGGGCATTCGCAACTGCGTCGGCGAAGCCATCAATCCCATCACCGGCGAGCTCTGGTGCTCCACCAACGAGCGCGACGGTCTCGGCAACAACCTCGTGCCCGATTACGTCACGCACGTGCAGGAGGGCGGATTCTACGGCTGGCCGTGGTATTACATGGGCGGCCATCAGGACCCACGTCACGTCGGCAAGCATCCCGAGCTGCAGGCCAAGGTCATCACCCCCGACATCCTGCTCAATCCGCACTTCGCGTCGCTCGAGATGTTTTTCTACTCCGGCTCGCAGTTCCCCGCCGAGTTCAAGGGCGACGGCTTCGCCTGCGAACATGGCTCCTGGAATCGCGCCCAGCGTTCTGGATACGAGTGCATTCGCCTGCCCATGCAAAACGGCCATGCTACCGGAGAGTATGAGGACTTCCTGACTGGCTTCGTCCTGCCCGATGGCTCTGTGTGGGGCCGTCCAGTCGGCATTGCCCAAGCCCCCGATGGATCGCTCTTCGTCTCCGATGACGGCTCTCACACCATCTGGCACGTCAGCTATGTGGGAAAATAACCGGCGAGTCAGTGAGTTAGTCCAAGCGCCTGGACCGTATCCGGATCGACGACCGACTTGCCATTCGCATCCTTCACGGCCACGCCGAAGCCATTGTGATAATCCCACATCGCCCAACCGATGCCATCGGCCTCCAGCGCCGTGCGCACATCGCGCAGCCAAGCCAGCCGCGAAGCCGGTGCAGTCACTTCGCGATACGCGCCGAATTCATTGCAGATGAGCGGTACGTCGTTGTCGTGCCCCCACTCGGCAGCCTCATCAATCATCAAGCGGATTCGGTGCGCATCCCAGTGATCCAGCCAGTAGTTCTCCAGCTTGTAGCGATCGGCCAGATCGGGAACCTGCTTCACCAGCTCTTGCATGGAATCCTCCATTGGCGGATAGGGAATGCCATGCTCGTATATCCAGTACGGTGCACCCCACGCCGCGCCCTGGTGCGTAAACTCGTGCGGATCGTAAAAGTGAAAGTTGTAGATCACGTTGCCGTCGGGCAGCGGATGCTGCGTGAGCAGATCCACAATGTCGGAATAATTCGGTCCAGTCGCGATGATCGTGTGCCGCGGCGCTGCCTCACGAATGGCCGCTGCCACGCGCGCCTGCATACCTGCCCAGCGATACGGATCGTTCTCCTCCGGCTCATTCATGATCTCGAAGAACACGCGTTCCGGGTCTCGATTAGCATAGTGGGCCGCTAAGCGACGCCAGAGCTGAACAAGCCGATCCACGGATGCGTTGTTCGTACGAATTCCTTGCTTGTACCCCTCTTCGGGATGCAGATCCACTTGCACCGCCATGCCGTCGGCAAGAATCGTATCGAGCGCGCGATCGAGTCGCGTCATAAACTCGGCATTCAAACCGTCCGCGCCGCGTGGAGACTGCTCCAGCGGCGTTGCGTCAACGCTGAGACGTACGTTGTCGAATCCCAGCTTCGCGATGATCGCTATGTCTTCCAACGTCGTCTCAGTGTCAGTGTGACGCGCGGAGTAATCTTGCGCATTTTGCGAGAACCAATGCGAAACGTTGATGCCTCGCTTGAGATGCTGCGCACGGGTAAAGGCTGCCTTCAGACTGGCATCATGAGTCTGCGCAGAAGCCGGAAGAACGAAGGCGAGGACGACGATCAGGCAACGAAGGCATATACGCACGGCAGAGTCACCTCGGAAGGGTCAAAAATGCCCGAGGTAACGATACCACCATCGCGTGAGACTGACCCCGGAATAAGATCGACGCGAGTTTTGAACAGCAAAAAGCGGCCCCACTCGGGAGCCGCTTGCCGAAAACGAATGATCGCAGTCTATCGGCCGCCGCTAGCAACCGAGATGCTGCCCAGCTCCGCCTGCGCGTAAGTGGTGCGCAGATATTTATGCGGATTGACAGGCACATTGTGCACGCGCACTTCGTAATGAAGATGCGGTCCAGTCGCGCGGCCAGATTGGCCCACATAGCCGATGACCTGGCCGCGCGTGACGTGCTGTCCCGGAAGAACCGCAATTGCGGAGAGATGACCGTACACCGTGCTCAATTCATGGCCATGGTCCAGAACAACCTCTCTGCCATAGCCCGAGACTGTGGAGGCCGCGGCAACATCGCCGTCGGCGGCTGCCCGCACCGGCGTGCCATAGGGCGCGTCAATGTCGATGCCGGAGTGGAAGGCGCCTTCTCCGTTAAACGGATCCTCGCGCTCGCCAAAGCTTGAAGCGA
>Ga0181520_10012722_pt1 | contig 10761 bp, 6 predicted proteins | sample PEATcosm2014_Bin_29_FD_132451 | JGI IMG/M metagenome (GOLD analysis project Ga0181520, IMG submission 132451) | Peatland microbial communities from MTU Mesocosm Facility, Houghton, MI, USA - PEATcosm2014_Bin02_30_metaG | ecosystem: Environmental > Terrestrial > Soil > Wetlands > Peat | place...
CGTGGGCGGCAGCCGGTTTTCGATGAGTTCGCCCAGCTGTTGCAAGATTGTTTGAGTGCGCGCGGTTTGCTCCGGTGTTTGCCGGCCAAGCGTGAAGATCTCTTCGAACTGATCGAAGGCCAGCACAGGTACGACGGGACGGCCATGAGGATTGAGAAACCGCGTGCCGGGGCGATGCAGGTATTGCCAGAAGCCATCGTCCGGCTGAGGCGGGGTCGCCGTCACCTCGTGGTCGACGCATTCGCAGATGAGCGCATGCCACACCTGCTCGATGAGAACGGGTGCTGTAGCCTCGAGACTCAGGCGCAGGTACACCGGCAGGTAACCGGCGCGGCGCAGGCATGGAAATACGCCGGCATTCAGCAGCGAGGATTTTCCCAATCCGGATTGACCGAACAACACGGTAAGAGGTTCGCGTTCGATCAAACGAAACAAATCGTCCGTTTCGGCCTCGCGGCCGTGGAAGTACATGCGCGCGTCTTCGGTGAACGGCAACAATCCCGGCCACGGGCGTTCGGCGTCGATCATCGGGAGTTCGATCATGGCGACCCTTGAAGGCGGGCGCGCATGGCGTTGAAGGCTTTCACAATCGCATCTGCCTGATGCGCCTGCAGGCTGCCGGCCGGGGCTTGTTCAATGTGCACCGTCTTGAAGGAAGGCGGAATTTCGTTGCTCGTCACCACGGCAGTATCGTCGATCACCAACGGGCACAGGAAGGCGAGGCTGCTGCCGGTAAAATCCAGGTTGCGCTCGCTGGCCCACGACCATTCCTTGCGAAAGAATCCGGTGCGATGTTCTGCGGTGCGCGACAGCACCGGCACAAACAGCGCGCATTGCTGGATCGCGAGCCGAATGCGCGCCGTGTAGTCGCTGCCCCAATCGAGTTGTTGGCGGTCAAGCCACACCGGCAGTCCGGCAGCCTGCAGTTCCGCCGCGAGCCGCAGCGCGGCCGGCCGGTCCTCGCTGGCATAACTGATGAACAGGCTGCCGGGTGGCATAGTCTCCGGCATCGGACCGGGTTCCGGCGCCTTGGCCGCGGCGTCGCCGCCCTGGCGTTGCTACCAGCGCTGTGCGAGTTCCGCCACAAAGTCGAGCGGGTCAAGCGCCAGCACCTGGGTTTCGCGGCTGAAGCTGGTAAGGAAAGCAACCAAAGGTGAATCGGATTTCGCGTCGGCGTCGACTAAGTATTCCGAGAAGCCGCGCTCGGCCGACAGCTTCGTGTTCTTGGCCGTGCGCAGAATGAAACGCGCCAGCCAGTCAGGAAACCTGCAGCCGAGAAATAGCAAGTGATTGCGCCCCAGTTCATCGAAGAGCCGCTCCGGGCGCTTTTCAGGAATTTGCAACGCGGTGACCCACTCCAGTTCGTCCTCTTCCGCAACTACGTACTTGGGCAGCACCGATATCCGTCCAAAAAGCGAATAAACCAGCGGCACATCGCGCGCGCCGTCGGGCAGGTCGCCGGCTTCGCTGGGATTGAACGACAACTCGCGGGTTTCCGCGCGCCCGCCAAAACGCGCCGCGTTGATGGCCTGCGCGAGTAGATTATCCGTCGAAAAGCTTACGTAAAGATTCAGGTCGCGTATGCTCGCCAGTTGCAGCAACGGCTCCGGAATTTCAACGGAAAGTTTTCCGGCGATGTCGCCCAACTCGCGATACACCGACTGCCGTCTGCTGCCGGGCTTGGCGAGATAAGCTCCCACCACCTGGTCGAGCGTCGCGGCTTCACCGGGATTGTCGAGCTTCAATCGCGTCGCCAGCTCGCGCGCCAGCAAGCGATAGTAGGGTTCGAGTCGTCCCTGATGCTCGACGATCACCAATTCCGGGCCCACAACGGGTATGACGCTATGCGCCTCGACATAGGTCAGCAACTCATCCCAAAAGCTGTCGTAATCCGGCATCATGCTCCGGTGTCCTGGGGCGTCGGCTAAGCCTCACGCTGGTATTCGAGTATAAATCGACGGCGACGCATCTGCATTTTTTGCGTGCAGGGCGGAGTGTTTCGTCAAGTCCAGCAGAATCAGGCGCAATGTTGGTTTGGATGGTGCTCTTAGACGGCCAAATGTTCGCTCAAGTGGTGCGGCGCGCCCCGCAAAGGTTCGCTCGGGTGGTTGCGATTCTTTGAGACAAATACCGTGAAATTGGCCATTTAATGGGTGAGTGTAACCGCGAAATTGACCCAATAAGAGCAAAGGTTCACAGAGAATTACCCAAAAGAGCGGTCAAACAGGGGATAGACGCCCTAAAAAGCGTGTTTTTGGCGCATTTTTGGCGTGTTTTGCGTGCCAGAAAGCGCTTACCAGCGCACCTTTCAGGTGCCAGAAAGGCAGGGACTAGCGACCTATTCCCTACTCTCTGTTCCCTGCCTTCATCAGACCCGTCCGCCCATTTTTCGAGAAATCAAGTACGCGGCGAAGCCGCGATAAAACCCCGCGCTCACCGCAAGCCATATGTACGAGACCCCTCAGGAATAGGCCCCCAAGGTTCAGTGACTTGATTCGGCGGGGAGTCCGGTAGCGGTGGGCAGGATGGCGCGGTAGCTGGCGTCGAGAGCGGGGCCGAGGAGGAGAATGGCGGCGATGCGGCGGACCACTTGGGCGAAGTATGCGGCCTCTTCGGAGCGAAGGGCGCGGTGGAGCAGGGGCGACGTGGGTTCCGCCGTGAACTCGCGGTAGCTTAGCCACTTTTTGAGCACTTGGTATCCGCCTAGGGTGTAATTCCATACGTTGATGGGGACGGCGGACCAGTGGGCGTTGCCATTCAGATGGACATCGACACACGTTTCACCGAGGAGGGTGAGCGCGTCGTCAAGAGTGAGTGATTGAGTGACGGCGAGAACGGCGAGCTTTTCGCGTTCAGTTTCGGTCCATGGACGTTCGGGGACGAGGCCGCGGCCGGGCATGACGGTGCTGCCCTGACCTTTATGACCCCACCCCGCGGTGAGCCTGAGTGCTTTTCCTAGGTCGGGGTCGAGCGGGAGCTTGAGGGCGGCGAGAAAGGACCATTCGGCAGCGAGGCTGGTGCTGGATTCTGCGTCGAGAAGCTCGGCCAGACGACGGCCCAGGGTGGCAGAGCCGGTCAGCAAATCGGCTGTGGCTGGGAGTAGTATGCGGGGCCAGTCGCCCAATAGGGCTCCGGCGTTTTCGGCACGGTAGGCGGGGGTGTGCATGGTGGCGAGACTGTGTTGAAAGAGGTCGAGTTTGGGGGCAGCGAGGGATTCCAGGTAGGCTTCAGCCTCGGCACTAAGGTTTGGACGGATCTCTACAGCGGAAAGCAGCGTGCCAGCGGACTCAACCGTGATTGCTGGGAAGCAGCTCGCCCCTCTATCAAGTAGGTCAAGGCATCCGGGCACCATGATCAATTGCGGGGCGCACGAATCTCCCCTGCTCTTTTGCTGGGCAGCGAGACAAGGTGACGGAAAGAGAGCTTGGTTGATGTAGTCGGAGCGCTTTTCATCGAGCAGCTTAGTCTCCGGTTCCCAATATAGCCAACGCACATCGAACGGCCTGTATGCGTAACGTACGATCTGCCATGGCCGGAATATGTACTGAACTTCCTCCGTTGGACGGAATCCTCGGTCGCGCAGAACGCGTCGGGTCACTGCGGCGTCGAATCGTGCGGTGCTCTCCATGGAGCACGGGACCACGGTAGCCATCTGATCATCAGCAAAAGTCCTATCAAGGTATTGATTCATTCGGACTTCGAGTCTGTCGCGGTCTATGTCCACGAGTAGCGCATCGCGGCTCGTCTTGATGCCGGGGAATGACACTGGAAAGAGCTCCGGCAGGCGTGGCCAACCCGTGTAGGCGGTGGAATGGCTGCGATGTGCGAGGGGATTGCCGAGGGTTGGCTCGGGGGCAAGCGCAGCATATGTTGGTTCGGCTTCACGGCGGCTTTCGCTTTGGAGTTGAGCGAGCTTCCCTGTCCCCCATAGGTCGCGGAGATGGATTTCCGCCCGCGCAGGCGCAGCATCGGTTCTGACAAGAGTGGCGATGGCGGTGCCAACCTGAATGCCTTCACGGTTCTGCGGAGTGGAAAAGGCGCTCGGGTCGGGGTCTCCGTCCGGCGTGATCTTGCCGGTACGATATTTGTCGCCGTTCAGGTTGTCGATGTAGATGGACTGGAAAGTATCGAGGTACTTCTTGCGCATGGAGACGTGGGAGAGTCCATCAAGCCACGCATTGTTCGAAATCAAGCAAACGATGCCGCATCCGCCTTCGTTTCCGTGGACGTGGCCATCGCCGACGATGCGGCGCTCAGCAATGCGGAAGAAGCGGACATAGAGATCGTTGAGTCCCTGACCCTGCGGGGCGGGCAGGCCGGGGATTTGTTCTCGGTATGCCGTGGTGAGATCACGCTCTTCTTCGATCGCGGCGATGCCGGCATAGCCGTTGTACGGCGGATTGCCGAGAATGACCAGGATGGTCCCATGCTGCTTGATCTGTTCAGAGTCCTCGCGCTCTTTTTCGAACTCCCTGAAGATGACGGATTGGGGATGGCGCTCGGGAACCCAGCCGGTGAGTGCATTGGTGAGGAAGACCCCGGCTCGGTGTTGGTCGGTGAGGGGAGCGCGCGCGCTTTCCAGCAAGGCCGCGATCTGCAGATGGGCGATGACGAACGGCGCGGGCATGATTTCAAAGCCGAAGACGCGGGAGAGCGCCGCGGTGCGAAGGGAATCGGGGACAAGCGCGGTGTCGTCGCCCGCCTGCTCAAGCAACGTCTGATGGATGCGATGGAGAACGGCGGTAAGATAGGCCCCGGTCCCGCAGCAGGGGTCGAGTATGCGAACTGCGGGACTGGCGAGGCCGAGGGGTTGATTGAGCTGAGTGCGCAGCAGTTGATCGACGCGCTCGACCATGTATTCGACGATCGGCTTGGGTGTGTACCAGACGCCGAGGTCTTTGCGGAGTTGCGGGTCGAAGGCCTCAAGGAATGGCTCGTAGAAGTAGGCAACAGCCTCGTCTTCTCGGAAGGTGTCGAAGAATGCCGGCTGAACGCGATTGAGGGCGTCGCCGGCGAGGTTAAGCACCTCTTGGAGTTGGATGGAGTCGAGCGCGCCGGGTTCGGAAACCTCGCCAAATAGCTTACGCAGCACGGGAACGCGGAGATAGTAGGCTGAAAGACGCCAATCGAAGCGTGCGCCCGATGCGCGGCCTTCGGGTGCGCGACGCCACAGCACCCAGGCAGAGAAAATTCCGTAAAAGAGTGTTTGAACGAGCGTGGAACGGAAGAAGTGCTCGCCCTTTTCGCCTTCGAAGCGCATGCCGAGCGATTCCTGCAGGGCTTTCTTCACGGCATCGAAGCTGGCGAGGGGATGGTCCTCTGCGCGCGCGCGGGCCTCGCGGGCGTATGACGCGAGAAGCCAGGCTACGTCCTTGGGCTGGACGAGCGGTGCGCGGTACAGCATCACGCGAGCGAGAAAATCGGGGAACAGATTCTTGTGTTTGGCGAGGCCTGTGAGCGGCGCTGACCAGAGATCTGCAGCCGTGGCCGCCAACGTATAACTTTCCAGCACTCTGACAGTGTCGGCAGGATTCAGTTCAAGAAGCCGGAACTGACGAAGATTGGTAATGAGGACCAGCCCGTACTGGCGGAGATAGCGAATCGTTTGCGGCTCTGCGGCGAGAGAGTCCAAGTTGTAGTCGGCTGGCTTGATTTCTACGACGCCACGCTCGGGGTTCTGAAGCAGTTCGGGCTCGGCACCGCGGCGCTGGCGTCTGGGCTGCGGGAAGAACCCGCCGTCGGGGAGGCCCGCTCCGCTGTTGCGGAGCTGCGTGGAAAACAGGACCGCAGGCTTGAGGGCCTGACCTACGAAATTGAAAAGACGGTCGAGAGGAGGGTAGAAGGAGGTTTCAGCGGTCGCCGAGCCCGTGGAGCGAATGGCTCGAAGATCGGCGATGTACTGGGCAACGGTGTAATCGGCAGGCACGTTGCCTTCAATGATTGCACGTATTTGAGGCGGGACAGATGCGTGTTTTGGTTCCGATCCGCATCCGAAAAGACCACCCCCAGTCCCGCTGACTCGCTGACTTACCGACTCACCTGCGCGTATACCTCTTCCTCCACACCTCTCGCTCCACCAGTTCCATCGCACGATCCTCGAGCGACCGCTCCCACGGAACCAGCCCGTACACCAGATCGCACCCGACCGCACGCGCCATCCGTTCCAGCCGCTCCAGCGAAATGTTCCGTTTCTGCTCCGCCCGCTCCGTCTGAAACACCATCCGCGGCGTGAACTCCATTTGCCGGGCAATCTGCTCCGCCGGAATCCCAACCGCCAGCCGCATCGCCCGTAACCATCCCTCGGGTGGCCGCGGATGCACCCGCGCCTTCCTGAACCACCGCGCCATCCGCCCCAACTCCAACCTCGCATGCTCCCGCATCACTTTCCGCATTGCCCGCTCCCTTGTTCCCTTGGTCCCTTGTTCTCTCGGTCCCTACGCCCCCGGTCTCTGCCGAACCCGGACGCCTGGGCTCCGGACGGATTCACTGTCGAGGTTCCGGTATGGAATTCGAAATCTTTCAACGACGGCGGGGGCATTTTATAGGGCGCCGGGAGGGGGTCGGATTGCCGGTTCGTATTGATGCTAAACAAGTTATTGAAAATGTTAGATGTTCAAAACTACCAAAACGCAGGAAACGCGGTTCTCGAGTACGCTACAAGTACACGGAATTCCTGACAAATGGGCTTCGCATTCCATCGCTCCTGGAACCGCGAAAAACGGCGGACGGGCGCACTGAGCGCTATGGTCTTTCACCGTCAGTTGAGGGTTATTTCCGGATCGCCGGTAATCCATCCGGAGCAGCGCCGAGATCCCGGAAAACGGTCGCAAGAGGGGCCGCCGGCGGAGCTGACCGGTGGTATATTGCGTCTTAGCCGGATAGGCATAATGGAAGTATTGTTCAAATCGGAGATTTAGCGTGCAGACGCAGGTGGCCCCTAACGGGCTTCAAGCCGAAAAAGAAGAGTTGGAGTGGCTGCTGACCTCTGGGGCACTGGGCCGATCGGGCAACCTTTCCCGGATGCTCACTTTTGTCTGCGAGAAGCACTTCCAGAATCAGGATGATCAGGTCACGGAATACATGCTGGCCACCGAAGCACTGGGGAGGCGCGACAATTTCGACCCGCAGACCGACACCATCGTCCGCGTAACTGCCCATTCCCTTCGCAAGCGGCTGCAGGAGATCTACCAGACTGAAGGAGTTAATCGGCCGGTCCATATTCTGATTCCGCTTGGCCATTATGTGCCGTCGTTCGTCCATACGGGAGCGGACCGCACCCTGGACGTGCGCGACACACCAGAGCCGGCTTCTTCCTGGTCGAAACAGGCTCAACGTTACGCCCATTTGGCTGCCGTCAAGCTTCTGCCAAAGCGACCGTCACAATGGCTTGTGGCCGCCGCTGTCGTTGCGGCGGTCTCTCTGTCTTGCGGCCTCTTCATCTTCGCGCACCGGAAAACAGTCAAGGCGGTCGTGGCCCCGCCCCCGCCCCCGGACCGGCAAGCGGCACCTCTGCCGCTGCCGAACAACACCATCCGTGCGCTGATGGGGGCCGGCCGCAAGGCGTATGTCGATCACTCCGGATATACCTGGACGCCGGGCAATTACTGCTCTGGTGGCGAAAGCGTCACAGTGGCCAACCAGAAAATCGTCGGAACTGAGGATCCATACCTCTATTTGGGCGGTATTCGTGGAATCGCCCGTTGCACCTTCCCCGTCAAACCGGGCGAGTACGAGGTTCACTTCCACTTTGCGGAGACCTCAGATCTCCAACCCGCGACCAGAGTCGCTCTCCTCTCCATCAATGCGGGGACTGATATCCACTTCGATGTGGTCGACAATGCAGGTGGAGATGGCATTGCGACGTCCTTCGTTCAAACAGGAATTCGTCCCGAGAACGATGGCATGATCCATCTGGATTACACCAGCGAAGTCTCTTTGCTGAACGCGGTCGAGATTCTGCCTGCGGATTCCGAGAATCTGCTGCCGGTTCGAATCGCTGCAAGTCCCAATTCAATCAAAGATTCCGCCAATCAGCTATGGCTCTCCGATCGTTACTTCACGGGCGGTCGAAGGGGTCAGGTTCCCAACTCAGCAGAGACCTCGCGTCGCAGCATATATAGTTACGATCGAATTGGGAGCTTTCGGTACGATATCCCCGTCGTTTCACCGGGGAAGTATCGTGTCACATTGTTTTTTTCTGAACCATGGTTCGGCAAGAAAGATTTGGTGAGCGGGGGGCCCGGAAGCCGGAGATTCGATGTGTCTTGCAACGGGAGCTTGATTTTGAAGAACTTCGACATCATGGCGGAGGGCGGGACCAACCCGGTCGTAAAAACGTTCGACAATATTCAGCCCACTGCGCAAGGCAGGATCGTGCTCTCGTTCATGCCCGTGGTCAACTACCCGGAGGTTAACGCAATCGAAGTTGTTGCTGAACCTCGCACTGAAAGAGCGAAGACCCGAAACTGATATGGTCATTCACTCTGTTGGCGGCCCTCTCCGGAGTCTGACGAACGAGATCGCCGAGACATGCAGTCTTTTTCTCGTTCGTAGTTGAAAATCTAGCGGAGCGCTGGCGGCATTCTTCGCGTAATTGAATGGACGAAGTCGGCAGGCAGTTCAGTTCCTTCCTCGCTCCTTCAACCCTCCTCTCGGGCGTCTGCAATTGCCCCTTCCCATACCCCCGGCGAGGACCGTCCATTGGGCTTAGCCCCGCCATCAACCCGAGATCGGCGGCGGCTGCCTGGGCTCCATTGGATTCGCTAACCCTCTTGCAACATTGCATTTGTCGGAACTTTAACAATGTTAACAGCGCATAAGATATGCCTATAGACCGTCGCAGCACCCCTGTTTTCAGTATCTTCCGAGACGCAATCGGTTTTAACGTTACCATTATCATTCTTCACTCCTGATTTTACATGACAAATTCGGAATGACGTTGCTATGTTTCCTGTCAACGACCCAAAAGCTCAGTGCTCAGGATCGCACGCAATGGGTTTGCATGGAGCATGGAATGCGAATCGGGGCGATGGTCGGCGAATGATTCATAAAACACAAACAATCTGGAGGCTTCAAAAATGAACACACGCAATTTGGCAAGATACTCGCGGCTATGCGCGAGCGCCCGAATCGTCGCGGCGCTCGTCTTCATCATCACGGGCAGCATCGCGGCGTTTGGACAGCAGATTACCGGTTCCATCGTCGGTACGGTGAAGGACCAACAAGGCGCGGTAGTCACCACGGCCACCGTGACGGCAACCAACGTCGATACCGGGTACTCCCGGTCGACGCCCGCCAACAGCTACGGCGAATATCGCATCGATTACCTTCCCGTGGGCAAGTACACCGTCGAGGCGAAGGCTCCCAGCTTTGAGCGCTTTGTGCAACAGAATGTTGCCCTCGACGTGGACCAGGAACTGACGGTTAATATCGCACTGTCCGTGGGTGCGGCAACTCAGACCGTCACGGTCACTGAGGCTCCCCCGCTGATCAATACGTCTGACGCGGTAATAGGCAGGACGATTGAGGCGGACGAGATCGTCGGGCTCCCCCTGGTCAATCGCAATATATATACCGAAATTTCCATCACGCCGGGCGTGATGGCCAATAACCAAGGCTCCAGCTCGAACCCCACCGGCTCGCCCAATATGACCGTTGGAATTGCGTCCACTGCAGTCCAGATCAACGGCGGGCTCGACGCCGGCAACGGAACCGTCGGCTTTTATCTGGATGGCGGCAACAACATCACCGGTATGCGCAACTACGGCAACCCGGCTCCCAACCCCGACGCAATCGAAGAGTTCCGCGTAGAGACCAGCGCATTCTCGGCGCAATACGGCCAATTCTCCGCCGCTGTGGTCTCGGTGATCACCAAGTCGGGAACAAATAAGTTCCACGGCTCGTTGTTTGAGTTCAACCGCAACACCGACTTCAATGCCTGGCAGTGGGGTAATCCGAACTTGGCTGCGGGCAAGGCGCCTTACCACCGCAATCAATTTGGCGGCACCGTTGGCGGCCCCATCAAGCACGACAATGCCTTCTTCTTCTTCAGCTATGCCGGTCTGCGCCAGGTCGCCGGAGCAGCGGTGACTGGTGCTATCGTGCCCTCGCATAACGAGCGTCTGGGCGACTTTACCGCGGACACCTCGCTCAAGGTTTACAACCCGAAACCGGCCGGCGTGACCGCGGCCGTCTGGGACGTCCCCGCGAATCGGGTAATGGGAACAAACAGTAGCCCCAATTGCCAGGTTGCCACTTTGAATTGCATGTACACCACCGCAATCCCAAACCCCGCTAACCCGGGCTTCGATTACGCTTACCTGGACCCAACCGCTAAGAATATCTTGAACATAACCAACACAATCGGTGTTTACGTTCCGGAGCCCAACAACGGCCTTCTTACAACCGGAGGCGGGAATTGGGTCGGCGTATACGTCACTCCGACAGACTCAGACGAATATCTGGGCAAGTTTGACGAGAACCTCGGCAGCAAGGACCATGTGGGAGTGACCTACTTCCATATCAATACCGCGTCAACTCCCAGCGGAGGCGGCAACGTCAATTGGACCGGAGATCAGTCCAGAACGGTGCAGACGAATGCCAACATCAGCGAGGTTCACACCTTCAGCCCCAGCACGGCCAATCAGGCCTGGCTAACGCTCACGCGGGCCATAGGCGGACGCGTTCTCATCCCTGTGACCGGCCCAGGCAACCAAACCCTCGCCAGTTTCGGCTCGAACTTCCAAATCCAGGGACCGGCCA
>Ga0181520_10012723_pt1 | contig 10761 bp, 6 predicted proteins | sample PEATcosm2014_Bin_29_FD_132451 | JGI IMG/M metagenome (GOLD analysis project Ga0181520, IMG submission 132451) | Peatland microbial communities from MTU Mesocosm Facility, Houghton, MI, USA - PEATcosm2014_Bin02_30_metaG | ecosystem: Environmental > Terrestrial > Soil > Wetlands > Peat | place...
GATCGTGTAGCCAGGCGCGACGGAAGTCTCGCCGAGTATTTCGGTATCGACCCCCGCGAGGATGCGCAGGAGGCTCGACTTGCCCGAGCCGTTGAGGCCGATGACGCCGATCTTGGCGCCGTAATAATACGAGAGGCGGATGTCCTTGAGGATCACTTTGGTGCCGTAGCGCTTGGTGACGCGGTCCATGGTATAGATGATTTTCTTGTCGTCGTATGTTGTCGCCATGCCGCGACTATAGCAGGAAAGGCGCCCGAGGGGGTAGGCATGGGCGCGCCGGCGGGCGCCTTAGGTCGGTGAAGACCTATCCGCGACATCGAGGTAATGCGCGGGTCCCAGCTTCGAGGAAACCGGGGGTTCACTCGGTCCTCGGCGAGCAGATCCCTGGAACGCTCGCCTGCGGAAACGTTCACCCCCGGTTTTCTCGGCGTCCCGCGCATCACCTTTAGGTCGCGGGTAGGCAATAGAATATATTCGCCGCCCGCCGTCGGGCTGTCGGCTGCGATGCGTGCGGGCGCGATCGCGCCCACTACAATCAATTCCTTTACGCAAACCGCGCCTTGGCGCGGTATCCCTCGCGCGGAGGAGGTCATCACCGCAGTGAGGGCATGCACGATTCTTGTGTCGCGGCTTGTTAAGTCAATGTAGAATGATTGTACGCCATTCGACGAAGGGAGGCTCGATCATGCCGGACAGAGAGGTCAAGACTATCAAGGATCTGATCTACTACCAGTATGCCAAGATCATCGCGAAGAGCGCCCTGGGTCCGGACGCCAAGAAGGAAGCCTATGGCTTCATAAAGAAGACATTCAGGCAGCTCCGAGACGACGAGAAGAAATGGTCAGAGATCCTCCGCGAGGACAAACAACTCGTCGAGGCGGAAAAGGTCTGCGTCTACTGCGGAAGCGACCGAGATCTTCAATGGGAGCACATTGTCCCGAAGTCCCTCGCCGTCAACGAGTGCTGCCCTTCCTGCGACCGCATACAGGGCATTCATAATCAAATATGGGCCTGCAAGTCCTGCAACGCCCAAAAGGGCACGAAAGGACTTTATCGCTTCTTCGACGAGCTCCACCCCGAGGCCGAAAGCCTATCCGATATCCTTCCGCCCCTCCTCGAGAAGAAATACCTCAAGACCATATACTACTGCCACCAATGCAAAGGGACTCTGGACCGGGACGGCGGCGGCGCGGCGCTCTCGGTGCTGGCTCTGGATCTTTGAGACGATTCAATGTTCACGAAAAGAACCGCCGCTTCAAGGAGGGGAAGGGATACATGGTCCTCTCCCGAAAATACGACAGCAGGAAAGATTTTTCTCGATTGGTTTAAAGACTAATATTGATGTAAAAAATTTTGATTTGCATCGATAAATATTTTGAGATTGCATAGGAAAAATAATGTTTCCATGCACCCTTTGATAAGAGTCCGAAGAGATGGCGCGACTTCCCAATACTGGACGCCCACCGAAGAAAAGGGCAAGCTCCGCGGCAGAACTAGGCCTGGCGCCGTAGGCTTCAATCTCTATCTCTACCTTTCGCCGGGAGGATTGCGCCCTGCCGGAAGGATAGTCGGCTTCGGTCCGGTCCGTTAGCAGTTCCTCTACGGCCGCGAGATCGGCCTCGAGGGCCTCTAGCTCAAGCCGTTTGACCATGATGTCAATACTTCCAATTCTCGTAGGCGAGCGGGGCTGCGTTCAATACTTCTCTATAGACCCTCCTGGGGCATTGCCTCGTCCATGACAGCCCTGAAGCGGTCGATGTGGTCTTTCTCGAAGATATACGCGAGCTCGATGACACTCGTGTTCCGGACACGGGCGCCGATTGCCCCTCCACGTATACTACTTCTAGGAGATAACCACACCCCAGAGCACATCGGGAAGCCGGCCCGACCCCTTTGGGTTTATCCGTAATTCGTCGCAGATGTGACAAAATCGACCTACCATATCCTCCAAAGAGCGCCTTTCACGATTGTATTCAAGGCGGTATGATGTCGATATGTAGATCCCTGAAATAAAACTCGGGATTCATAATGCTTTCATACGGACGAAAGATGAAAGGAATAGATACACCTCGGATTGTGGGCGAAGACTCTTCCTTCATGATGACGGATTACCATGCGCGCATCTGGGCCTGGAGCCTGACCCGACAGACGTCGATCCCGACCTACGAGACCCTGGCCGGCAGCATCATGGGAGCCCAAATCGACCTGAATCCCCACCAGATAGACGCCGCGTTGGCTGCCCTCAGGTCACCCTTGTCGCGGGGAATCCTCCTCGCGGACGAGGTGGGCCTCGGCAAGACCATCGAGGCCGGCATCGTCATCGCGCAGAAGTGGGCGGAGAATAAACGGAGAATCCTTCTCGTCCTGCCGGCGAGCCTCCGGAAGCAGTGGCTCGCCGAGCTCGCGGAGAAATTCTATCTTCCTGCCCTCATCCTGGAAAGGCGAAGCTTCGAACAATGCGTTCGTGAGGGTAAGGGTAATCCCTTCGACCAGCCTGGGCTCATCCTTGTGGCGAGCTACCAGTTCGCGGCCGCGAAGGCAGAGCTCATTCGAGGGATCGGCTGGGATCTCGTGGTCGTCGACGAGGCGCACCGAGTCAGAAATTCCTGGCGGAAGGAGAATGTCACCGGTCAGGCGCTCCGGCTCGCGCTTCTCGGGAGGCGCAAGATCCTTCTCACGGCGACTCCGCTCCAGAACAACATGATGGAGCTCTTCGGCCTCCTCTCCTTCATCGACAACCAGGCCTTCGGCGACGAAGCCTCGTTCAGGCTACAGTATCTACACCTCGCCGAGGAAGGCAAATTCGAGGAGCTCCGCGCCCGGATCGCGCCCTTCTGTCGCCGGACCCTCCGCCGTCAGGTGGCCGAGTACATTCGGTACACCAAACGCATCTGCTTCACCCAGGCCTTCGAGCCCGGCGAGGACGAGCAGGAGCTCTATGACGCGGTCTCCGCTTGGCTCCAGCGTCCGGATCTCTTCGCCCTGCCCACGGGGCAGCGGCAGCTCATCACCCTCATCCTGCGCAAGCTCCTCGCCTCGTCCACCTACGCCATAGCTGGCGCCTTCGACACCACGATCGCGCGGCTCGAGGATTTGAAGCTCAGCATGAAGGCGGAGGAGCTGGCCGAGGATGTCGACGGCCTCGACGAGGACATCGAGGAGTGGGCTGACGCGAGCCCCGAAGCCGTGCCCGATCCGGTCAGGTTGGAAGCGGAGATCGAGGAACTCAAGGATTTCCGCGATCGGGCCCGAGCCATACGGGACAACGCGAAGGGCCTGAAGCTGCTGTCCGCGCTGGACAAAGGCTTCACCGAGCTCGACCGACTCGGCGCGGAGCAGAAAGCCATCATCTTCACGGAAAGCAGGAAGACTCAGACATACCTCCTCGGCATCCTGGCGGAGACCCCCTACAGGGACTCGGTGGTCCTCTTCAACGGCACGAACGCCGATCCGGAATCGAAGGCCATTTACCGCGAGTGGCTCGAGGAGCACAAGGGGAGCGACCGCATAAGCGGCAGCCCCAGCGCGGACATGCGCGCGGCCCTCGTGGACCGCTTTCGGACCCAAGCCAAGATCATGATCGCCACCGAGGCGGCGGCCGAGGGGGTCAACCTTCAATTCTGCTCTCTCGTCATTAATTATGACCTGCCCTGGAATCCCCAGCGCATCGAGCAGCGGATAGGCCGATGCCATCGCTACGGGCAGAGATTCGACGTGGTCGTGATCAACTTCCTCAACACCAGGAATCATGCCGACCAGCGCGTCTACGAATTGCTCGCCGAGAAGTTCAGGCTCTTCGACGGCGTCTTCGGGGCCAGCGACGAGTTGCTTGGGACCATCGGCTCCGGGCTCGACTTCGAGCGCAAGGTATTGGAAATCTATCGGACCTGCCGCGATCCGGCCTCTATCGAGCGTGCCTTCAATGAGCTCCAGGCGGAATTCGCCTCCATGATCGATGAGAAGATGGGCGACACGAAGCGGAAGCTCATGGAGAACTTCGACGACGAGGTTCGCAGCCGCCTCCGCCTGCGCGAGGAAGAGGCTCGCAGCCTGAGAAGCGTCCAGGAGAAGAGCCTCTATTATCTCACGAAGCATCTTCTGGGAAGCCTTGCTCGCTTCGACGACCTTGGATGGACCTTCGAGTACCAGGGGGGCCGCTACGGGTTCGACGCCGCCCAGCCGGGTATCGATCACGTGTACCGGCCGGGACAGAGTCTCGCCCAGCAGGTACTGTTGAACGCGCGCGGGCTTTGCACGCCGGAGGCCCTCCTCGAATTCCACTATGACGGAAGAGACCACATCGGCGCCGTCGGTGCTTTGGTTGGGAAGCGCGGCTTCTTGAAAGCCTCGCTTGTGCGGATCGCGAGCGAAGAGACCCTCGACGAAGCTCTCCTTCTCGCCTGCATCCTTGAAGACGGCAGCATAGTGGAGAGCGAATCGGCGATTAAACTTTTCCGAACCGCAGCTGTCGTCGTGCCCGAGCCTCTTTCCGACTTCCCTCTGGAGCTCGACCTCCAGGCGGAGCGGCTGCGACAAGAAGCCACAGCCGCAAACCAGGCCAAGGCGAGGCAGTGGCTCGAGCAGGAGATCGACAAGCTCGACTCTTGGGCAGACGATTTGAAGGCAGGCCTGGACCTGCAAATAAAGGAACTCGACGCGAAAATACGGCAACTCAAGAAGGCCAAGGCTTTCGCCGCGAGCCTGGAGGACAAGCTCTCCTGCGAACGCGAATACAAAGCCCTCGAAAAGGAGCGCTCCAGTCTGCGTCGCCGCCTCTTCGACGCCCAGGACGAGATAGACGCGAAGCGGGACGAGATCATCGGCTCGATCGAGGACCGGCTCAAGGCGCGGGAGGAGATCGAGACGCTATTCAGAATAGGGTTCAGCGTGATTAACGATGTGGAGGTCCCCAATGGCTGATCAGGGAGAAAGAAAGGCTTTGACGGTCCTGGATCATTTGGTTGACTTCTCGGGGACGCAGGAACCTTGGATAGCCGATGCCCTGCGCAGGATCGTCGAGCAAGGCGGATGGACAGGGGCGGATGTCGAGGAGCTTTGCAAGCATCGAAAAGAGGAGGCGCTCGACCCCACTTTTTCAGACTCTGTGTATGTGCCGATATCGAGAGCGTCGAGTCATGCTTCTCCAAGCGGCGACAATACAGCGTCGCTAATCTCTGTCTGTCACGTCGCGGGTGTGAACCGTCTGCCCGAAAACCAGACGGTACCCTTCTCTCCCTCCGGCATCACGGTCATTTACGGCAATAACGGAAGCGGAAAGTCGGGCTATGCGAGGATATTGAAATCAGCCTGCAAGTTCAGAGGCACGGCGCCCGCGATCGAAGGCGATATGGCGCTTCCCGCACCGCCCAAGCCCCAGGCAAAGATCGCCATCCAGGTGGGGAGCCGAGAAGAGACCCTGGCATGGGATGGCGATTCCTCGCTCGACGATCCGCGCCTACGGTCGATGTTTGTCTTCGACTCGACTGTCGCGGAGAGCTATGTCTCCGCCGAAGAGGCGGCGCATTTCATTCCCTTCGGACTGCAGATACCCAGGCAGCTCACGCAACTGATGGACGAGGTGAAGGGGACCCTCGGAGCGGAGATATCCGCGGCGCAGAGCGAAAACGACGATTGCTTCACAAACTTGAAGATCGACGGAGAGACAGAGGCGGGAAAGCTCATCAGGTCGGAGGGCTTGGCCGCGCGCAAGCTGGAACAACTCTCCACGGTGAGCGAGGAAGAAAAGGGCCAGCTCAAGGATTTACGGGCCTTGCTGGAGGCGCAAGACGCTCAGGCTTTGATCGCTACATGGCGAATTTACGACCAGCGCCTGAGAGAATTCAGGGAAACCCTCGAGACAGGTTCGCGGCTCGCGCTCGCCGAAGCTCAAAAAACGGTCTTCGACTGCGTCACCACCTATCATGGTGCAAAGGCCGCGGCTGATGAGGCCCGGCAGGCTCTCGCAGAAAATGCCCTGCTCCCCGGCACAGGGAAAGAGGAGTGGCAGGCCCTGTGGAAGGCTGCGGAACGCTTTTCCGTAAACGGCGCCTATCCCGGGAAGCCCTATCCCTACCTGGAGGGCGATACCCGCTGCGTGCTCTGTCAGCAGCCGATAAGGGAAGAGGCGGCAGCGCGCATGAGGATATTCGCGCAGAACGTGGCGGCAAAACACGAGACGGCCTTGCGGGCTGCGGGAGAAGGAATCGAGGCGCTCATCAAGAGCTATCAAGCCGCGCCATCGCTCGCCGGTGCGCTGAAGATGGCTGATACCATCCTCGCGGAACTCTTGCCGCAAGAAAAAACGGAGACAATCCGAAAAGCCTGCTTGACGCTCGATACCGCAATCTCGACTTTGAAGGACGCCCTCCTCCGCACGGAGCCCGCGCAGGTAGCGGCTCTGTCGATAGTAGACGCCACGGCGAGCGTCGACACGGCGATCGTAAAAAATGAAGCCCGCCTGAGTCAGGCGACCGAGGCGACCGATCCCGTCAAGGCGGCGGAGCTCAAGAAGAAGGCGAGCGAGCTGGCGGCGAGGTTCCGCCTGGGCGAAGTAAGGCCCCTCGTACTGGAATACTTCGAGCATGCCCAAAAGATCAAAAAACTCGGTGCATTGAAGAATCGCATCAGTACGACTGAAATCACACGAAAAGAAAAGGAGCTCACCGCCCAATTCGTCACCGAGAAGTTCATCGCGGACTTCAAGAAGGAAGTGGATCGGTTGGCAATATCGACCCTTAAACCCCAATTGACCACAAAGACATCCAAGGCCGAGACGAGGTTCAAAATCGCCCTCGAGGAGAACAATCGCTCCATCAGCGTCGGAAACATCGCGAGCGAGGGAGAACAGCGGGCCGTGGCGCTGGCCTGCTTCTTGGCCGAACTGGGGCAGAGCACGGACCGCTCGACGCTGATCTTCGACGATCCTGTCTCTTCGCTCGATCACCACAACCGGAAGCGGATCGCGAGGCGGCTGGTGGAGGAGGCGTCCATTCGACAGGTGATCGTCTTCACGCACGACTCGATCTTCCTCCACGACATCCTCGATGAGACCGAGTCGAGGAGCGTGCCGTGCTCGAGCGGGCGGCTGGATTGGAAAGACAATCTCCCGGGACATTATTTTCCCGACATACCTTGGATTAACTCCACGGTAAAGGTGCGACTCGACGCCCTTGAAAAGAAGCTCGGACAGATCAAAAGACAAAGAAATCCACAAACTTCGCAAGAAGATAAAGATAGTATTGGCATCTGGTACGATTTCTTTCGCACGACGGTCGAGCGCATCGTCGAAGAACAACTTTTCAACGGCTGCGTGAGCAGATTTGAGGAATACATCGACATCGGAAGCCTGAGGAAGTGCAAGTGCATAGATCCGTCCGACATCGACGAGGTGCAGCGGCTATTCGGTATCGCGAGCGACTTCATCGCCGCACACGATCACTCCGCGGAGTATTGTGCCGATTATCCGAGCTGCGATGAGATGAGAGAGCATCTTGAAGCGACTAGGCGTCTTGTAGAATCGATCAAGACTAAACAGAAGGCGGTAAGCTAGCATGGAATGGGTGCACGCTAACGGCTACGGTCATACCCGAATAGATATCGGAGGGCTTTGATGTATATCAAGAGAATAGAGCTCAGGAATATACGCGGATTCAAGCATCTGGACTTCAACTTGGATCGAGGTAATGGCGAATACGCCGGATGGACCGTCATCACCGGCGACAACGGCTCAGGGAAGAGCTCGTTGCTCAAGGCGATTGCAGTATGCCTGGTGGGAAAGGATACGGCCCGCGCACTGCAGCCAAGCTTTGTCGGTTGGACGCGTTCGGGGGTGGGCGATGAGGAATTTTCCATAACTTTGGATATAGTCCGTACACAAGGCGACGACGAGTTAGTCGACCAAGGAAAGACCACAACTCGGGACTTCAAGGCAAAAGTACAGATCAGGGCGTCAGGGAAAGAGCCTTCATTGGAAACGACTAATCCGCCTGGTGTCCATGCGACCTACAAGACACCGGATCGGAGCGTTTGGTCATCCGAAGCATGGGGGTGGTTCTCTTGCGGTTACGGTCCCTTCAGACGAGTCTTCGGAGCTTCACCCGAGGCTACGCAACAGATGGTTTCGTCAAGCACGACTCGTTACGCCACCATGTTCAATGAAGCGGCCTCACTGACCGAGGCCGATCGGTGGATACGGGACTTGAATTACAAGGCACTTGAAAATCGTACCAATGAAAAAGACCATTTGGAGAAAGTTCTGGCCATTCTCAAGGACGACCTCATCCCCTCAGACATGGCAATCGAGCGCATTGATTCCGACGGACTCTGGCTTAGGGACCGGAATAGGACCTTACTTTCTTGGAAGGATATGAGCGACGGATATCGCGCAGCGCTTGCACTCTTGGTCGACATATTGCGGCATATGATTATCGCTTACGGCTCCGATGACCTTTTTGCCCAAGACGCAGGGGGGCATATCGTTGTCAACAGAAGCGGCGTCGTGCTGATCGACGAGATCGATGCGCACCTCCATCCCGAGTGGCAAAGGAAAATCGGGTTTTGGTTGAAAAATCATTTTCCGAAGATTCAATTCCTCGTTACCACTCACAGCCCGATAATCTGTCAAGCGGCTGACAGGAACGGCATCTTCAAACTCCCCGATCCTGGGAGCGACCAGGAACCATTCGCTGTGAGAGAAGAAGAGTACCAGAAAATTATCGCGGCACGGCCGGATACGATCCTCCTCACCTCTGCGTTCGGGCTTGAGAACACGAGATCGGAACGCGCAATAAAAAGCAGACAGGGATATTCCAGGCTCAAAGCGATGGAACGGGCTGGCGTGAAGCTGGGTCCCGACCAGAAGGAAGAACTAAAGCAGTTGGCATTGTTCGCCGAGATCGACGAGGAGCTCTAAAGCATGCGCTTTGTCGGAAGAATTCCGCTTTCGCCAGAGGCAATTCGGGGACTAAAAAATCGGCAGGCGAAGGTTGATGAAAAAGTGCGCGAGGGGACCCTCGATGCGATAAAGGAATGGAAGTCGGGAGGAACCCTGGATTCGGTGAAAGCCGCAAAACGGGTCTTGCAAGCGATGGCCGGGGAGACCGAGCGCTGCATGTACTGTCAGGATTCACATGGCACCGATATAGAGCATTTCAAGCCGAAGACCCCTTTCCCCGAGTCGATGTACCAGTGGGAAAACATGCTTCTCTGCTGTGCAGAATGCGGCAGATTCAAAGGCGATCGGTTCCCCATTGACGCCGATAGCAAGCCACTGTTAGTCGATCCTTCTCGGCAGAATCCCTGGGATTACATCGACTTCGATCCTCAGACGGGAAACATGACGGCCCGTTTCATTGCGGCGACAGCCAACTTCTCGAAGGAAGGCGAGACGACCGTTACGGTGCTCCACCTTGATCGCCGTGGCGCCTTGTCCAGTCTCTATAAACAAGCTGATAGGCGACTGAGAGAACTGACGTCCGCCGGCGTGGGATCGATGGAAGATGACGAATCGCTCGCTGATCGATTACTGAAAAACGATGACGCAGGCTTGCTCGGTTGGTATATCCAGGGTTCAGGGCAAAAAGAGGAGCCCTTTGCAAGCCTGGCTCGACTCCGTCCTAGAGTTGTCAACGCCATTAGATCGAAGCTGGAGAGTCCCAATGCCCGCTAAGCCCAAACTCGAGCTCACCTGGATAGGCAAAGAAAACCGCCCCCGCCTGGAGCCCCGCATACTCCTCCACGACCCGGAGAAAAGCTACCACGCCAAGCACCGGGTGAGCGATGGCGACATCTTCGATAATAAGCTCATTTTCGGCGACAACCTCCTGGCCCTCAAAGCGCTGGAACACGAGTACGCGGGAAAGGTGAAGTGTGTCTTCATCGATCCTCCGTACAATACCGGCTCGGCCTTTACTCACTACGATGATGGGATCGAGCACTCGATATGGCTGGGGTTAATGCGGGATCGGTTGGAGCTCATCAAGGCACTTCTTTCCGACGATGGGAGCCTATGGATAACCATCGATGACAATGAGTGCCATTATTTGAAAATTGTATGTGATGAGATTTTGGGTAGGGATAATTTCGTCGCAAACTGCATCTGGGAAAAAGCTGATTCGCCTAGAAATTCTGCCCGGCAATTCTCAACCGATCACGATCATGCATTAGTCTTTTCAAAGCGGCCTGATTGGATACCGCGAAAACTTGCAAGAACTGAGAAGGTAAATTCAATATATACTAATCCCGACAATGATCCCCGAGGACCGTGGCTGCCAGGCGATCCCTATGCGAATAAACCGTATTCAAAGGGGCAATACAGAATAACGGGACCCACCGGCAGGGAATTCTCCCCTCCTCCAGGCAGGTATTGGAGAATCGCACAAGAACGGCTTTGGGAATTGAATCGGGAAGGTCGAGTTTGGTGGGGGCCGAAGGGCGATGCTCGACCCAGTATCAAACGTTATCTGAGCGAAGTTGGGGATATGGTTCCTCGAACGATTTGGAGTAAAGAAGAGGTCGGCAGTAATAGAACTTCAAAAAACGAAATGCGCGCACTATTCCCGGGTGAATCGTCATTTGATACTCCCAAGCCAGAAAACCTGATTGAGCGGATATTTAATATCGCCACCAATCCCGGCGACCTTGTCCTCGACTCCTTCGCGGGCTCGGGCACTACCGGGGCGGTGGCCCACAAGATGGGGCGCAGATGGATCATGGTGGAGCTCGGGTAGCATTGCCATACCCACATCATCCCGCGTCTCAAGA
>Ga0181520_10012726_pt1 | contig 10760 bp, 6 predicted proteins | sample PEATcosm2014_Bin_29_FD_132451 | JGI IMG/M metagenome (GOLD analysis project Ga0181520, IMG submission 132451) | Peatland microbial communities from MTU Mesocosm Facility, Houghton, MI, USA - PEATcosm2014_Bin02_30_metaG | ecosystem: Environmental > Terrestrial > Soil > Wetlands > Peat | place...
CGAAAAGCTTTTGCTTGAGGGCAGCCAGCTCAATCGGTTGATTGTCGAGGGTGATGCGCCCGGTTGTCTCGACGACGATACGGGTGATCTTGGGAGGGACAGCCGGTTTGCTCTTTTTGGCGGAGGGGAGGTTCATCTCGAGGTCATTGGACAACTGGGGCGTGGTGATGATGAAGATCACCAGCAGCACGAACGCCAGGTCCAGCAGCGGGGTAATGTTCAGCTCGTTGAGGGAGCTGTGATGGCCTTTTGAGAACTTCTTCACCGGCTGCTCACCTTAAAGACTTCCTCGGTCTGCATCAACTCGACGTCGAAGCGGGCCACGACTTTTCCGGGAAACCCCTTTGGGGGCGGGCGGCTGATCACCTTTGTGGCGGCTACCGCGGCCTTGACCGAAGTATCCCACCGGGCATCGCCGGAGCCTTTGAGCCAGGTTGAACCGGTCACGTTGCCTCGCGGATCGATGGCCAACTCAATTTCGGCGACATACGAATCATCGGCAATGTCCTCGCGGCGGTTCCAATGGGCGCGCAAGGCGGACTCGACCAGTCCCTTGTAAAGGACCTTGGGATCGGACTCGGTGAAGACAGCCTTGGCGCCATCGGTGAACTCCATACTGGGCACATCGGCCGGGGGCGGCGCGGCCAAACTGGACGCTCCCGCGGGAGGAGGGGCGGGGGTGTTCTCCATCCGCGGGGCTTGTGCGACGGCGACGGTTTTGGGCGCTTCGGCCTGCTTGGCGGTCTCGACCTTGGGTTCGGGGGCCTTTTCCTTGGGCGGCTCGGGCTTCTTTTCCTTGACCGCGGTGACGGTGAGTTCCTTGAGCTTCTTGCCGAGCATGCCCTCGCGCGCCGCGAGGAAGAACACCGCGAGCACCAGGAGGGTGTGGAAGATGAGCGAGATGGTCAGGTTGACTTTCGACGAATTGCTCTTCCTGCGTTGAGACATAGCTTACTCCTTCTTGGCCGAGCCGTCGGCAAACGGTTCGGTGGCAAGGTTCACTTTTCCGACATTGGCTTGCTGCAGCATGTCCATGACGTTGACGATATGCTGGTACTTGGTTTTTGCGGACCCGCGGATGACGACGCTGAGGTCCGGGTCGCCGATGCGCAATGCGACGACCTTTTCTTGCAGAGCGGTCAGGTCCACCTCCTCCTTGTTCAAGAACATGTGGCCGGTGCTCTCGACCGTCACGTACTGGACCTTGGGTTTCGGGTCTTTCTGGCGCTTGGCCGCGGTGGGCAAGTCCACCGTCAGGTCGTTGACCACCGGCGTCGTCGTAATGATGAAGATGACGAGCAACACAAACGCCAGGTCCAAGAGCGGAGTGATATTCAACTGCGCCAGGGCTTCGTGGCAGCCTTTGGAGCATTTCTTCATGAAAAGGCGGGCTCAATCTCCTCGCGGGCGGGCTCTGGGAGCGGCGCGGCCTGGCCCGCGGGGCGGTGCTGCATGGCGTCGCGGATTTCGTCCGCCAGGCTCCGGTTATCCACGTAGAGATGCTCGAGCTGAGTGGCGTATTCGCTGGCAAAGCCATCGAGTTGCTGTGTGATGGCGCGGATGGTGGTGACCATGTAATTGTAGGCGAACATGGCAGGAATGGCCACAAACAGGCCGACGACGGTCGCAATGAGCGCGCCGGCAACACCGGGGGCCATGGCCGTCAGGCTCGCGGCATTGGCCCGGGCGATGCCCGAGAACGTCTCCATGACCCCCCAGACGGTCCCGAGCAGCCCGATGAACGGGCCGCCCGCAACGGCGGTGGAGAGGATGATCATGCCCTTCTCGAGCGAAAGGGCCTCGGAACTGGCGGCACGTTCGAGCGCCACGCGGACCGATTCAAACGCGTCGTGGCTGATCTTGGCCGAACCCGGCCTGGCAACGGCATCGGCGCCGGGCTTGGGCGCGAGGGCGCGGGGGGCGTTGTGCGCCTGTTCGACGTGGATAGGGTTGTTCTTGAGGTGGTACTCGATCTCCTCGGCGCCGGTGGCGTAGAGTTCGTAAGCCGGGGCGCCGTCAAATTCCTTCTTTGCGCGGTGGATGTCCAGCGGGTCGCGGGTGGCGCGGTAGGCGGCGAAGAACCGTTTGCCCGCTCTGCCGGCGCGAAAGAGCTGGCGGCTTTTGGTGATGATGACCGTCCAACTGAAAATCGAGACAATGATCAAGACCCCGATCGTGATCTTGCCTTCGGTGGTCGCCTTCTCGAAGGCGAACCTGAGCGCCCCGCTCGCTAACATAGGTGCCATTAAGTTCATGGGTATGGTTCTCTTGAGCTCCGTTCCAAACGTTCTGCTACAACCCGTGTGGATTTAAGCAACGCACTGTGAACACTTCATGGCGGAATTGTGTCGATTACGTGACTTCGCTCCGGTCCGTGTCTTGAAACAGGGTTTGATTGGCCTTGGCGGCTTGTTCGCGCCATGCGGAGGGGCTGGCGCCGAAGCGGCGCCGGAACAGCGAATTGAAGAGGCTGGAGCTTCGGTAGCCGCTGTCGAGGGCGATCTGGGCGATCTTTTTTTCGGAATTGGCCAGCAATTCGCGGGCCTTGAGCAGGCGCATTTCGGTCTGGCGGGCGCGGGGCGAGCCGCCGAACCGCTCGCGGAACAAGCGGCTGAAGTGGCGGGCGCTGCAGCCGCAGAGTCTGGCCAGTTGCTCCGGAGAGTGCTGGATGAGCTCGAGGTCGGGCATCTGGCAAACGATCTGCTCGAACCGGTCGCGCACGGAGGGGCTGCGGCCCGGAGGGAGTTCATGGTTGCCCAAGCCCTGGCCGAAGTAGGCGGCGACCAGGCTCAACGCATCCGCCCGCTGGACGAGCTCTTGGTCGGCGTCTCCCCGGCCAACCAGGCGGGCAAAACCCTGGGAGAAAGGATGGGTCGAGGGGAGGAAACTCACCGGCTCGGCGGGCTGTGCGGCGCTCTCGAAGAAGCGCCGTTCGGACAAAGTGAAGAACCCGCAGAGCCAGTCCGGGACGAAGGTAAAGCCGTGGAGGGAGACGGTGTTGAGTTGGCTGGCCCGGACCAGGGCCTTGGCTGCCGGAGAGATAATCAGGACTTCTCCCTGGGTGAGGGAGCGCGGGTTGGAGGCGCCCAACCAGTAGGCCGCCCCGGCGCTGATTCGCACAAAGCGCCACGCCCCTGTTTCGTCGGACCACTCCTGGCCTGGCGGCAGCATGGTTTCTTCAACGCGCAAATGGCCCGGAGCAGTCAAACGCAAGAAATCTCCTCGACGGCGTTATGGCGGGGCCGGGTCCCCTGGGTCACCGGGCGGGGGGGCCTGCGGCTGTTCAACTGTTTTCGCCATTTGGCCGGGGTGGCCCCAAAGCGTTTTCGGAACATGAAATTGAAGAGGCTCAACGATTGGTATCCGCTCTCCATGGCCACTTCGTATATCTTGGAATTGGTCGTTTCGAGCAACTCCCGCGCCCGGGCCAGGCGGACCTCGGCCTGCTTTTCGCGGAAGGACATGCCGACGGTTTCCAGGAAGATGCGGCTCAAGTGCCTGGGCGTGCAGCGAATCTCCTTGACCAGTTCGGACAGGCTGAGGTCGAGCATTGCGGAGGCGGTCATTTGCTTCAAGAAGAGCCCCAGGCGGGCCTTGGCATCCATCTCAGCCAGAGGTTCGGTTTCCTGCCGGCCCAGGGCGGTATCGAATGCCCGGATGAAGAGCTCGAGCAACTGGAGCCGCATCCGGAGGCTGCTCGCGTTGCCCCGGCGGCAAATCTCGGCGAATTTCTCGGACACCGGATCGGTCGGAGGAAGATACCGGAAACCGAGGCCGTCCCGGTCGGCGGCCCTCTGCAAAAACTCCTTTTCTCCCAATGTGACGACTCCGGCCAGCCTCTCGGGTTCAACCTGGAATGAGTGGAGGGCGGTTCGGCCCAGTTGGCTGGCGCGGATCGCGCCCTGAACGGTGTGCGAGAAGATGAGCGTCGAGCCGGCCGCCAACTCGATGTTCTTGCCCGGTTGCATCCAATAACCCACTCCGCTGGCGATATGAACGAACATCCAACCCGGCGCCCTGGGCGCCCATTCGTCTCCAGGAGCGATTGCGACTTCTTTAATCGCCAAGTGCTGGCCAAAAGAACGGTCTGATTCCATAGCTGCCTGAACTGGTTCAAAAGGTATCTTGAGGGGCCGCTGTTACAAAACCGTGGCATTCAAGAAACAATTCGGAAACGGACGCTCGCCGGAGGCAAAGCCAAGCCGTGCCCCGGCTGGACCTCACTTCAAAGGGGGCGGATCGGAACATCCAAAAAGGGATGACATGTTTCGGAACTCAGATGCCCCATCGTCACCTAAACGTCACGTGCGCGTCATAAACCTGCCTTCATGCGAACCTAATTTATGGGGCCGATGCAATTACGTCTCCTGGCGCGAATCTGTCTTGTCCCCTTTCTAGTGTGGGACTCAGGAGTGGACGAGCGGGTGTCGGCGGCGGAGCCGGCCGCGACGAACTACTTCGTGAGCAGTTACGTCGTGTCGGGATACCAGGCCCCGTCGACGAACACGAGCACGGCGCTGTTCTCGAAGTATACGGGCCAGAACGTGGGCCTGGAGAGCCTCGTCAAGGCGGCCTCCGAGTTGCAGTCGGATTACCAGCGCCGGGGCTACACCAACGTGAGCATCTCGATTGCGCCGGAGAGGATTGCCAACGGCCGGGTCACCCTGCACGCCTTCCGGGCGCCTTCGCGCGACATCCTGGTCTCGGGCAAGTCGTTCCCCAGCCCAAACAAGGCGGGCGAGCTGGCGGCGCAACCAGGGGCCGCGAAGCCCCCGCCGCCGGAAGGCGGCGGTCCGGCCAGGAACGCGGCGGCGCCAGCCAAACCCATGCCTCATTTCAGCGTAAAGGCCTTCGAGGTGCGGGGTGACACGCTGCTTTCGACCGAGAGGCTCACCGCGTTGCTCACGCCGCATACCGGCACCAACGTGGCGCTGACGAACATAGTGGAGGCCGCGGCGGACCTTCAGAAGGAATACCGGAACCGGGGCTATCCGACGGTGCGGGTGGCGATTCCCCAGCAGCAGATCACCAATGAGATGGTCAAGCTCCAGGTCTTTGAAGGGCGGCTCTCGGACATCCTGGTGACCAAGAACCGTTTTTTCTCTTCAAACAACGTGATGCGGGCGCTGCCCGGCCTGCACACCAACATGATCCTCAACAGCCCGACCTTTCAGGCCGAACTCGACCGGGCCAATGCCAACCAGGACCGCCAAATCTATCCGCAACTTTCGCCCGGGCCTGAGGAGAACACGTCCCTCCTCACCCTCGAAACCAAGGACCGGCTGCCCCTCCACGGCAAGATCGAGTTGAACGACCAGAACTCACCCGGCACGCCCGACCTGCGCGTCAACAGCTCCGCCGTCTATAACAATCTCTGGCAACTCGAGCATTCCATGGGCGTCCAATACAGTTTCTCGCCCGAGACCTTCAAGTCCGGGGATCAATGGGATTTTTACGATCGGCCCGCGGTGGCGAACTACAGCGCCTTCTATCGGCTGCCTCTGAGCAGCCCCGAATCGATCACCGACGTCATCGCCAGCCGCCCCGGCGCCTTCGGCTACGATGAGGCATCCCGGACGTTCCACCTGCCTCCGCCCTCCGGGAGGGCGGAGTTGAACGTCTATGCCAGCCGCTCGACCATTGATTCCGGCGTCATGAGCCTATTCAACGGCAACCTGTACAACACCAACGGCAACTCGCTCAACCAGCAGACCGTCCAGCAGGATTTGACGGTGAACAGCGCCATCGGCTCGCGGCTGAGCGTTCCGCTGCAAACCACCGAGACTTTTCAATCAAGTCTTTCCGGCGGCTTTGATTTCAAGACCTACAACCTGACCAGCGACAAGACCAACATCTTCACTTTAACCAGCGTTGAGGTTGATTATGGGAATAACCCAAGTCACCCCCAGACCAACATTACGCATCAAGTGGATAACTCCCCGGTGCCGACAACGCACCGTTTCCTCGAGTACGTGCCCTTGGCGTTGCGCTACGATGGCAGCTTGAAGGACTCATGGGGTGTTACCTACTTTGGCCTTGGTTTGAGCGCCGATTCCTGCTTTTCGGGCTCCGCCGCCGATCTCCAGGCCATAACCGGCTCGTCCCGTTCTTCGGGTTATTGGGTTGTGCTCACCCCAAGCCTGGGACGCGACCTGACCATTCATACCAATTGGGTATTGTCGGTTCACGCCGACGGCCAAGTGGCCACGGAGCCTTTGATCAGCAACGAGCAGTTCGGACTCGGCGGTTTGGCCGGCGTCAGGGGTTACCATGAGGGCGAGATATTCGGCGATGACGGCTGGCGTCTGACCACCGAACAGAAGACCCCCTATTACGTCGTCGGCACCGTTTATCCCAACCATCCTCTGACCGTCCGGGGTTCGGTCTTTATGGATTACGGGGAGGGCTACTTGCTCGACCCCGGGGACCGCAAGGGCCGCACTCAGCTTTGGGGCGTCGGTTTTGGGGGCGTCGCCTCGATCGGCCCCACTTGGGAGGCCCGCTTTCTTTTCTCCTGGCCGCTTCTGAGCGCCGGCACGACGGTGGCGGGACAACCAAGATTCGATTTCGGACTCTCAGCCCAGTTTTAACGCGCCGAATTATGAAGCCGCTGCATGGTTCAAATTGCTTCCGCCTTTACAGGGCGGGTTGGGATGGCGCGACAGTTTTCCCAGGGCGGTTGCCCTGCGCTGATGTGCCCGCACGCCGTTGGCGCGCGGAAGCCCCGTACCCCTTATGAACCCCAATCCACATTCCGTTGGTCGCCGAGTCGGGGCGCAAGACAGAGGCCCGAGTGCGAAGCGCGTGCTGGAGCTGATTCGCGCCAGCCAACTCGGGTGGTTGGTCTTGGCCCTGCTTCTTTCCCAACTTCCCGGGCGTGTTCTTGGAGCCGCCCCCGCGGGCTCCGCCGTCTTCCAGGCCCTCCCGACAGGCCCCAGTGTCACGCAGGGCAGCGCGAGTTTTTCCAGCCAGGGTTCGCAGTTGACCATCACCACTTCCGACCGCGCGTTCATCAACTGGCAGAGCTTCAACATCGGCCCCGGCGAGACGACCACCTTCGTCGAACCTTCGGCCTCGTCGGTGGTTTGGAACCAGATCAATAACCCGAACCCGTCGGAAATCCTGGGGACCCTGAACGCAAACGGATTCGTGGTCCTCCAAAGCGCCTCCGGGTTCTCCATCGGCGGCCAAGCCACTATTTCGGCCCCCGGGCTGCTGATGACCACGGCGCCCATCCGGGTGCCGGACCTGGCGGGCGGCGGGGCCTGGCAGTTCAACGCCCCGCCTCCCACGGCCAAGATCGTCAACTACGGCCAAATCAACATCGGGGGCGGCGGCTCGGCGTTTCTCATCTCCAGCGACATCGAGAACTACGGCTCGATTAACGCGCCGCAGGGCCAAATCGGCCTCTTTGCCGGCAAGGAAGTCCTTGTCTCCGAGCGGCCTGACGGGCGCGGCCTGAGCGCAAAAGTGACCCTGCCCGTGGGCGCGGTGGACAACGCGGGCAGATTGACGGCCGATGCCGGGAGCATCGTCCTTCAAGCCCAGGTGGTGAACCAGGGCGGCCTCATCCAGGCCAACTCCGTGCGCGAAAACAACGGTGTCATCGAGCTGCTCGCCAGCGATTCCATCAGCCTCGGTCCCAATTCCGTCATCCAGGCCCAGGGCGACAGCCAAGGCGTCAGTCCGGGGGGCAACGTCGTCATCAAGTCGGGCGGCCAGTTCAGCGATGAGAGCGGCTCGACAATCGCGGTGGGCGGCGGGACGCAAGGTGGCAACGGCGGGCAGGCTGAAATCTCTGCCCTGCAACTGAGCGGCATCTACTCCCGGATCGACGGCCATGCCAACGCAGGGTTTCTCGGAGGGAAGCTCACGATTGATCCGGAGAATATCCTCCTGAGCGACTCCGGGGACAACGCCCCCTCCTCGGGCACGGTCAACCCAGGGGACCCGCCGAGCGCGGGGAGCGCGGACACATTGACCCTGAACGTTAATTCCTTCAACACGCTCATTTCGCAGAGCGGACTTTCTCAAATCAACCTGCAGGCCACGCGCAACATCGAGGTGAGCACCCTTTGGGCGCTGCCCGACAGCCAGACGCCCGGCGCCGCGTTGACGCTCACGGCGGCCAGGAACATCACGCTGGATGACGGCTCCGGCATCAGCGCCGGCAAGAACTGGAGCGTGAACCTGGTTGCCGGGACGGAATTGACTTCCGCATCGGGCCGCCGGTCAGGGGTTGACGGGATTTATCTGAACGGCGATTCGTACATCCAGACCCTGAACGGGAATATAAGCCTCCAGGCCGCCAACGAGGTCATCGTCAATCCGGGTCCGCCCTATGCGAATAGCACAGGCCCGGTCGGGGACAACGGGGTCCGGACTCTCAATGGCGGGAACATCGATGTGACGGCGCTTTACGGGGACGTGAACGCGGGCGGCAACTACTACGGGTACGTCTTTGGCCAGCACACGGCGCCTTACTACCGGGTCTCGCAGGACCTGGGGGGCATCAGCACCGCGGCGGGGGGCAATGTCTCCATTACGGCGGGCGGCAACGTGACCAGCTACCTGCCTGTGCAGAACAATTACAACGAGGCGGCTTACGACGGCGGAAGCGGCGCGTTCGGTCCCGAGCCTGGGAACGTCACCATCACGGCGGGAGGCAATGTGTCGGGGCATTATGTGCTGGCCAACGGCGTAGGCTCTATCACGGCGGGGGGAAATGTGGGAGCGCCCACCGCCGCCGGGGGCTTCGCCCTGAGCCTGGTTTCGGGCGGTTGGAGCGTCTATGCCCCCAACGGCAGCATCTACGTGCAGGACGTGCGCAACCCTAATGGCGTGTTCAATGACCATGGCGGCAGTGTGGATGCGTATGGAGGCTACCATCTCTTCGATTACAGCCCCGGGGCCAGCCTGCTCCTGGACGCCGGGGACGCGGTCGAAATCACCGGCGCCGGCGCCCCCCATTTCGCTCCCTCGTCCCCGGACAGCCCCGTGCCTTTCCTCTTTCCGCCTACTCTCACCGTCACGACCGGGGCCGGGGGCTTCACCCTGGACACCGATGTCATCCTGTTCCCGTCGCCCGAGGGCAATTTGCACATCACGACGCTCAACGGCGGGAACTTCCAAAGCCAGCCCAATCCGTCCGACCCGCAGAATGTCAACATCTGGACCCTCTCCATGTCCGACAGCGCGGCAACGCAATGGAACCCCTTTCCTTCCAGCGGCACCTTTGGGAGTTTCGGGCTGACCGATCACAGCGCCACCCCACCCGAAGCCAACAACTCGGACCCGGTTGAGATCACGGTTTCCGGCAGCATCAACAATGTGAATATCCGGACGACCAAGGAGACGACCATCTCCGTGGCCGGGGACATGTTCAACGCGGGGTTTCTGGGTGAGAATCTCCATGCCGACGACGTCACCTCGGTCACGGTAGGCGGCAGCATCTCCTATTCGCCCATTTTCGCCTTTTCGCAATTGCCCCAGGCGATCGTGGGAGCGGATCCCCTCCTTCCCTCGGCTTGGGACGCTATCTTCTCTTTCCTGGTCAACCCGGTCCTGACCGCCTCATTCCAAGTCCCCGCCAACGCGACCCCCGCCCAACTGTTGGCCGACGCCAATGCCCTGCTCGTGTTCAACTCGCTCACCGGTGTCAGCGGCTACAACCCCGCGGCGAACCCCGGCTTCATCTATGATCCGGCGACCAAGCAACTGGGTTTCGAGTTTCAGATGAGCCAGACCGTGCGCAGCGCCCTGGAAGGGACGTTGGAGACGATCGAACTGAACCAGCAAGGGGTCCCGGTGGTCCAGCCCGGCCAGGCCAGCCTCGGCCAGGACCCCACCAAACTCTATTTCGCCACCACCCCTGTCACGTTTGCCCCCGCCTCAGTCATTGAAAGCCTCTATAACCAGAGCTTGAGTTCGGTCAAAGACGCCGATGCCGTCTCTCCCGGGTTCCAGATCGGCGGTCCGGGCAAGCTCGACGTTACTGCCTCCTCCATCAACCTGGGCAGCAGCAGCGGAATCATATCCTGGGGCATCGGTTCCGGGAATAATCCCGTAAACTACTCCTCTCTTGCCACCGTCACTCCCGCCGGGGCGGGCGCGGCGGTCAATGTCACGACCCTGAGCGGTGATTTGAGTCTGTTGACCTCCACGATTGCTTCGATCGACGGCGGCAACGTCGCGGTCAATTCGGCCGGGGCCGTCAACCTGAGCCTCGGAGACTTTTCCCTCATTCCGCCCAACCCCACGGCGGTCAGCTATGGCATCTTCACGTCGGGGCACAGTGATGTGGATGTGACCGCCACCAGGGACATCAATATCGGCGGCGCGCGCATCGCGACCTTCAACGGCGGCAATGTGTTCATCAGCTCGACTGAGGGCAACGTGAACGCCGGCAACGGGGCCAACTCCACGTTGGTGATTCCGGTCATCTACGTGGACCCGACCACCGGGCTCCTGACCTCCGGCACGATACAAGACCCGAAGCCCTTCGGCAGCGGCATCCTGGCAGTCTCGCCGACCTCGGTTTGGCTGGCCCCCGGAGCGAGCGACCTGCCGGGAAACATCACCGTCGAGACTCCTCACGGCAGCATCCTCTCGACCTTGGGCGGGATTCAGCAGTATGCGTTGAATGGCAGCATTGCGGGCGGGCCGACCATCACCTTGGACGCCGGCACGCCGCCCTCTTCAGGCTCGGCGGGCTATGCCGGCAACGTTGATCTCGGCAACGGCGGCGTCATCGGCGGCAC
>Ga0181520_10012727_pt1 | contig 10759 bp, 4 predicted proteins | sample PEATcosm2014_Bin_29_FD_132451 | JGI IMG/M metagenome (GOLD analysis project Ga0181520, IMG submission 132451) | Peatland microbial communities from MTU Mesocosm Facility, Houghton, MI, USA - PEATcosm2014_Bin02_30_metaG | ecosystem: Environmental > Terrestrial > Soil > Wetlands > Peat | place...
CGGACGATCCGATCGGCCTTGCGGAGCATCACGTTCATCGTGCTCCGCAGGCCGCCGCCGGGGATCGCCGAGAACAGCAGCAGTCCCTGCGGGCGGCCCAACAGCTCCTGCAGCTGCTCCTGCATCTTGGGACGCATCCCCAGGGCGTCGTAACTCTCGAACCGCACGCTCTTCGACTGGAGCTGGACCAGGGCCCGCTCGCCGGAGGCCACCCCCTGGCTGCCGAGCGTGGCCGTGTAGTCCACCGTTTCGAATTCCACGGCAAAGGGGCCCTCCTGCTGCGCGCGGCGGTCCTGCGGATTCAGGCCGCAGAGGACCTTCAGCGCCGCCAGCAGAGCGTCGCCGCTCTCCCGCTCCAGCGGCTCGAAGTCCAGCCACACGCCGTCGATCAGGTGCCGCACGGCAACCCGCTCCGGCGTGAAATCCAGCAGCACCCCCGCGGCCCGGCGGGAAAGGGCCTGGGCCAGCGTCTCCCGCGCGGCATTGAACCCGGGGAGTTGCCGGGCGGTGAGCAGCCGCACGTTTTCCTGCCGCGGGTCGGCGGGGCAGCGGCCGGAGAGTTTCAGCGTCGTTCCCTTTTCGTAGGACAACGCGGCCTCCGCGGCGATGGTGATCCCCACCTTGGCCGCCAGCGTGGCCAACAAGTACCGCAGGTGGCTGCGGGTGAGCACCCGGTGGTGTGCGGGAACCTGGGAGTTGCGATAGTACACGTAGCTCCCCAGGGCCCCGCCGTAGGCCGCCAGCAGCAGAAACAGCCCCAGCGCGAAATAGGGAATAACGAAAAACAACCCCAGCGCGGCCAGGAAACTGCCGAACACGATCCCGTTCCAGCGGAGGACCTTCAGCCGCAGGTGCTGGGCGTCGGCATTGACCCAGTCGGTGGTGGCCACCCAAGCCAGGAACAGCAGCCACACCGCCAGCAGATTGGGCCAGCTCAGGTAGAAGCCCGGCCCGCGCCAATCCCCGGACAGCGGCGCGGCCGCCGCCGGCACGGCCTGGGCCAGCGCCCGGCCGGCGGCCAGCAGCACTAGCAGCAAGGGCGCAACGCCCTGGACAAGCAATCGGCACATCAGAGCAACCCCGCTTCGCTGATTTGAATGCCCTTCAGCGCCATCTTCAGGGCTTCCACGTTGGGCGCCACCTCGAAGGCCGTGGCGCGGTCGATGACCTCTTCCATCACCAGGTCGCGGAGATGGCTGGTGAAATCCTGCATCCCCTCCTGGCGCGCCAGGCGAATGGCGTCGGACAGTTTTTCGTCCTGCTCCTCCAGGATCAGCTTCCGCACCGTGGGATTGAAGGTCATGATCTCCACGGCCGGAACGCGGCTCACCCCCGGCAGGATCGAGGGCAACAGCTTCTGCGCGACGATGGCCTTCAAGTTGAAGGCCATGCTCTGCCGCAGCATCGGGTGGTACGACTGCGGAAACAGGTCGAGGATCCGGCCGATGGTGCTGGGCGCGGTCGAGGCGTGGATCGTGCCGAACACCAGGTGCCCGGTCTCCGCCGCGCGGATCGCCGTCTCGAAGGTCTCCCGATCGCGCATCTCGCCCACCAGGATCACGTCCGGGTCTTCCCGCACCGCGTGTTTCATCCCCAGCTGGAAGTCCTTGATGTCGCTGCCGATCTCACGCTGGTTGATGAGGCACTTGTCCTCGATGAAGGTGAACTCGATCGGGTCTTCCAGGGTCAGCACGTGCTTGCGGTAGCGATGATTGATCCAGTCCAGCATCGAGGCGATGGTGGTGGTCTTGCCGGAGCCGGTGATCCCCGCCAGCAGGATCATCCCCTGGCCGAACTTGCAGAATTCCTCCAGCACCGCCGGCAGCCGCAGCTCGGCGAAGGTGGGGATCTTGTTGTTGACCCGCCGGCCCACCAGCCCGATGTGGCCCAATTGCTGCAAGATGTTCACGCGGAAGCGCCACGTGGCCCCGTCGATCGACAGCGAGTAGGCCAGGTCGGCCCCGCCGTCCTCTTCCAGCAGCCCGCGGCTGCGCGGGTTGAGCAGCGGCAGCACCAGCCGCGCCATTTCCTCGTCGTCGATCGGCCCGCGATTCAACGGCCGCAGCGACCCGGTGACGCGGATATAGGGGGGCGCGCCGACCTTCAAGTGCAGGGCGCTCCCCTCCAGTTTCACTCGCGCGCGAAAAAGTTTGTCGATTTCCAGTTCTTTCGGCGTACCGGCGAAGCGTTCCAGGTCTGTGATCGATGCGGCCATAGGAGGAAGGGATTAACCTTTTTGTCTTGGGTCTTGGGTCTTAGGTCTTGGGTCTTGGGGATCAGCCGCGGATGCATGCCCGCGGTCCTTGGGAATCAGAGTGAGACGTTCCGTGCGTGCCTAATCCCTGATCGCCAATCCCTCTTTCTGCCAACTGCCAACTGCCAACTGCCAACTACTCCTACTTCCGCCCCAGCTTGGCGGAAACTTTTTTCAACAGCGCGGTGAACTTGGCGACCGAGTCGGGTCCGTCGAGCGTGGGGCTGAGCACCAGGCTCGATTTGAGCAGCCGCTCGGCGTCTTTGAGCTTTTCCGTGTCCTTGCCCGCCAGTTGGACCAGGCAGAAGGCCGTGTTGTAAGTCGCTTCGTAAAACTCCGGCGGCTTCTTGGGCCACGATTGCAAGCCGTTGTGCAGCGCGGCCCAGAGCCGGACCGCCTCGGCGTACTTGGCCGGTTCCTGTGCCGCCCAGCCCTGCAGGATGCGGGCCTGGAGCATCCGCGGCTCCAGCGCATGGGGATTGAGCTTCACCAGCTCGTCGGCCTGTTGTTTCGCCTTGTCGAAGGTCCCCGCCATGCTCAACAGGCCGATGAGCTGGGCCCGGACGCGGGTCTCGGCCGCCTTGGGCGCCGTCCGCTTGAATTCCAGGTCCTTGTCCAACCGCTCCAGGAATCCCTCGTATTGGGCCCGTGCCTCCTGCTGCAATCCCAGGCTGGAGCAGGTGTCGGCCAGGTATACGCTGCCCAGCGGACTGAGCTGTTTCCGCAGGGCCAGTTTTTTCACCAGGTCGCTCAGCGTCTCCTGGACGGCCTTGAATTTGGCGGCCGTCGCCGGCCTGGCCGCGGCGGACTGCGGCTGGGCGAGGGCCGCTTCCGCCTTTTTCCGCTCCTCGTTGATCAGCCGCGCGAATTCCACCAGCACCCCGTTGACGCTCAAGGTGTCCGGGCCGACTTCCATCAGCAGCGCCCCGACCGAGCGGGCCTTGTCCAGGTCGCCGACGCTCATGTAGGCCCGCAGCGCGTCGATAAAAATGCGGCGCGTGGTGGGGTCGGTGGCGTCGGGACTTCCCTGGCGCAGCGCCTCGACCAGCGGCACCAGCAGCTTCACCGCCTCCGGGGCGCGCTTGGCCTCCAACGCCATGTCGGCCGCCAGGAGCTGCGTATCCACCAGCTGGCTGGGCAGCGGCTTATGCGGGTCGTACGCCGCCCGCTGTAGTTCCAGGCTCGTTTTCAGCAGCTTTTCCGCCTGGGCGCGGTCGGCGGCCAGTTGCGCCTTATCGGCCTGGGCCTGTTTGCTGCCGGCCAGGTAGCGCCGCCAATAGGTCTGGGCGGAGAAGAACAGCGCCAGCGAATAGCGCTCCGAATTCTGGTTGACTTTCTGGAAGACCTGGATTGCCTCGTCGGGCTTGCCCAGCACCAGGCTGGCCTGGCCGATGGCCATGCGGGCGTCGTCGGCCTCGGGCATGTTGGGCCAGGTGCTGATGGTGTAGTTGGCGACCCGCTGCAACCGCTGCATGGCGGCGTCGCGATCCGCCTCGGAGCCGGAGACCGCCCGGCGGTACATTTCCAGCGCGGCCTGCACGGCCACCACCGAGGCCTTCCGCCCGGCCGGCACTTCTTGATATTCCTTGACCAGCTTGCCCGCTTCCGCGAGCACCTCCTCGCACTTGCCCTCCGAGAGGTACACCCGCAGCTGCCACACGCGGGCCTCGGCCAGCTGCGTGCGGACGCTCTCCAGGCGCTTGGCGTCTTTGATCTTGGCCGAGAGCTCCAGGGCCCGCTCGTAGCCCTTCACGGCCTCGGCCCATTGACCCTCCGTGGCCGCCGAATCGGCCAGTATCTTGGCCTCGTCGAAGGTCGCGGCCTGGCTGGCGGCGACCGTCACGTTGCGGAGCTTGTGCAGCAGCTGCACGGCCTCGGCCTGGTATTTGCTGTAAACCGAGGACATCTCGCGGAGCAGCTTGATCGCCTCGCTGCGGAGCCGGTCGGCGATATCCTTGCGTTTCTCCGCCGTGGCCAGGTAGGTCTTGGCCAATTCCAGCGTTACGCCCTGGTAGCCGTCCGTGTTGCGGTACAGCGGCAGCCGGGCGTATTGTTTCAGCCACGGCTCCGCTTCGTTGACGAAATCCTGCATCGAGCGCTTGGCGAGAATCTGCACCCGGAAGTATTCCACCTCGGTAAACAGCGGCTCCAGTCCCGTTTCCGGCGGCTGCGGCTCGTTGGGTTTGGGCTCGGGCAGATTGGCCAGCACTTCCTGGTAGATGTCGTCGGCCGTCTCCAGGTCGCCCATCTCCTCCTTGCACTTGCCTTCCCACATGTGGGCCTTGATGCCGATCTGGGTGAAGCGCTGCAGCTGGTAGATGTCGTTGAAGCCCTTGGCCGCTTCGTTCAGCGCGCGCTTGCGGAGGTCCGCCCCCTTCTTGTCGGCCGGATTGTAGGTCTGGGCCAGGCAATAATCCAGCAGCGCCGACTTGGACCACGAATCGAACCAGTTCTCCAGGGCCGATTCCTTGGCCCTCAAGCGGGCGTCGAGGGCCCGCTTTTCGGCCTTGTTCGGCGGACGTTTTTGCGTCGCCAGGACCGCCGGGACGGCCAGGTACCGCTCCTTCAGCTTGGGGGTCGCATCCAGGAATTTCGGCCGGGCCGCCGCCAGCGCCGCGCGGGCCGCGCCCATGTGCGTCTCGCGCTGCCCCGCGTCGCTCAGTTCCCGCGCCAGGCCGATCTGCTGCCACGCCTTTTCGATCAAGAACTGGCCCCCCGCCACCAGGGCCATCACCACCTCGGGATGGTTGGGCTTCTCCTTGACGAACTTTTCCAGGTACTTTTGCGCCTCTTCGGTCAGCTGCGCGCGCTGTTTCTCGTCGTACGGATGATGCGAAGCCGCCTGCAGGCTCTTCGACATCTCCAGGTCCCAGACCTCGGCCAACTCGTCCGGCAGCGTGGACTGCGCCTTGAGCGACTTCAGGTAGTCGATCGCCACATCGCCGTACAGGCCGTTCTCCTTCTCCTGCAGGCCATGGATGAAGTCCAGGTACGGTTCCTTGGCCAACGCGGCCGGGATCGACAGCAGGGCCACGGTCGACAGCACGGCAAAAACCAGGGTAAGACTGGTGTTCATGGTTCAACTTTTCCAAAGGCCCGACATTGCATCCGTCACAATACCTGATGAACGATATCCGAACTTCGCCGCCGGAACGTCCCCCGGCAGCGCCCGGATCATTTCTTCTGCTGTGGACTCTCTTTTTCGTCCGCCGCCGTCTTTTTCTTGGGCTCGGCGTCCGCTTTTTCTCCCACCACGGCCTTCTTTGCCTCTGCCGCGTCCGCTTTTTCTCCCACGACGGCCTTCTTTGCCTCTGCCGCTCCCGTTTTCTCCCCGGCCACGGCCGTTTTTCCGTCCGCTGTAGCCCCTTTTTCTTCCGCCGCCGCCTTTTCCCGGGCCAGCTCTACCAAAAGCGAGTCCGGAACGGGCGATTGTGGATCGAGCTTGTACAGCGGCAGATAGCGGTAATAGACTTCCAAAGTCAGCGCCGCCAGGCTGGTCACGTACAGCCGCCCGCCAAGCTGGGTCTCCGCCGCCGTCATCAACTTGTGTTCGTCGGCCGCAGTCATGATCCCCAGCCGCGCGCCGGTCTTCACCGCGGCGACGCCCGCGGGAACAAAGGGGTCCCAACTGCCCGTGGCACAGCCCTGCTGGACCTGGGTCTGCAACAGCAGCCGCCGCATCTGCCGGTTCCAGGCGTCCCAGTCGCGTCCCGGTAGATTATGCATCACTTGGGTCGCATAGTACCAGTAGTAGATGTCCGATTCTTCCAGTTTGGGCGGGTTCTGCAACAAATATTTTACCCCCTCGATCATCATCGGGTGCCTGGGGGGGATCTCCATGTATTGGTAGAGGAGCAAGGCCACGGAGGTCATCGTGGCGTTCTCCTCGCCGAAGCTGCCGTGCTCGGCCGCCGGCGTGTAGCTGCTCAGCCCGTTGTACTTGCCCCGCGCGACGGTAGCGAGGAACCGCTTGGCCCCCTCGAAGGCGCCGGGGTTGACTACCAGGCCCGCCATTTTCGCACTCTTCAGGGCCATCACGCACCAGCCGGTCACGGAGGTATCGCCGTCCGTCTGCGGAAGGTAACGCCACCCGCCGGTCCGCGGGCTTTGCCAGGCCTGAATGAAATTCACGGCCCGCTGCGCGGGACTGCTGATCGAGCGGTCGGCGGAAAGCCCATACACTTCGCAGAGCGTGATCGTGGCCAGGGCATGGGCGTAAATGGCATGTCGATCCTCAACCGCCAGCCCGCCCGACAGATCGCCGTCGGGTTTCTGGTTCCGTACCAGCCAGTACAGGCCGTTGTTGACGACCCCCCTGTACGGGCCGCGAGTCTGGTGCGTTTGGCCGGCCGCCAGGAAGGGCAACAACGCCAGCGCCGTGGCCCCCGTGTTGGACCGCATGCGTCCCGCCCCACGACAGCTCTGGTCCTTGCAGCGCGTGGTGTAGGCGTTGAGACTCCAACTGCCATCCTTCATCTGGTGCCGGGCGAGCCAACCGAGCGCGGCGCCCACCGCCCGCTCCGTCGGCTTCGTAGCTCCCCCGCCACCGGCCAGGATGTTTCGCATGGCCCCGCTGCGACCACCGAATCCGAAGCCTGCTCCGCCGGCGCCCGGATTGATCCCCGTGCCCACGCCGGAGCCCACGCCCCCCTGCCCCTGTCCGGCCGGCCCGGGCCCTTGGGCCATCGTCGTGAATCCCCCCAGGCCGCCCAGTTGCGGCCCGGTGGCCTTCATCGGCCGGCCGCCGCCTTCGGACGTCGCGATGCGATCGAGCGTCGAGTTGGACAGCGGCTTCGTGAGCGCGACCGTGTCCAGGTTGAGGTCCCCTGGGACCAGCGGGGCGGCGATGGTCTCGAAACGCTGAAACTCCGGCACCGCCACCAGCCCCTCGGGGGGAGATTCATCGACCAGCGGCGCATCATCCAAAAACTGCGACGGGCCCCGGGTGTGCAACAGCATCAGCACGGTGAAAAGGACCCCGTGGACGAAAAAACTCGACAACCACCAGGCCCCTTCCTCGCGAAACCAGGCCTTGAGAGTCCACGGGCGGGGCGGAGAGGGAGGGGTCGACAGGACATCGGCCGTTTTCCAGTCCAGACGCACCATGCGAAACCCCCGAGAACCCCGTCCCGACCTAGAGCCAATCCCAGAACTGCCGGAGCCACGCCGGGCGGCCGCGATACGCTGAAACGACCCGCAGTCTTGGAGTCGGCACTTAGGACCGACCGAAAAATAACCTCCCGTTCTCGTTTCCTTTTCCGTAGCCCAGGCATTTATGCCTGGGATTGCGGCGTCTTTCGAATACCCCGCCCGACTTCACCGATCCGCCGCCGGAGGCGGCGGATCGGTGAAGTCGGGCGGACGGGCGCTGGCTTCGCGTCCCAGGCATGAATGCCTGGGCTACGGAAATAAGGAAGTTATTCTTTCGCTGGTCCCTTAGGACCCCTTTCCCGAACAAGAGGGATTGCAACGACTTACGCTCATCCAATGTCCATTATCCGCCACACCCGCGATGCGAGTCAAGGGTTTGGAAGCCGCACCCGGGTGCGAAGCGGCGATTGATCTCCGTACAGCCCGGCCAGCGCGGAACTTATTTCTCGACCGCTACTTACGTGCCCGGGCTGTTCCCCTTTCCCGACGTGGTCTTCTTGGCGGGGGTCTTGCCGGAGTGCAGCGACTTGCCATTCTCGGGCTTCCCGTCGGCGTTCGGCGAACCCTCCCCGCCGGCCGGCGCCAACGGGGAATCGGCGCCGAGCTTGTACAGCGGCAAGTACCGGTAATAGACCTCCAGCGTCAACGCCGAAAGGCTCGTGATCGCCAGCCGCCCCCCTTGCTCGCCGAGAAGTGGGCTTTCTTTGGTCGGGTGGATGGGGTCCCAGCTCCCTTCCGCACAACAGTGTTCGTGGATCTGGCTTTCCACCAACACCCGTCGCATCTTCCGATTCCACGTGTCCCACTCCGCGCCGACCACGTTGTGGATGGTTTGGGTGGCGTAGTACCAATAGTAGATGTTGCGGGCCTTGTGGTCGGGCAGGGAGTGCATCAGGTATTGCACGCCTTCCTTCATCATCGGATCCTCCCGGCCCACCCCCATGTACTGATTGCAGAGCAGGCCCACCGCGGTCATGGTCGGCGAGGCAGGGACGGTGGCGGGGGCCTTGGGGTTCTTCTTCACCTCCTCGGGAGACCGGTCGGTGGAATAACCGAAGAGTCCTTTGGCGTTGCCCGAGGACACGGTTTTGAGCCATAACTGGGCCCGTTTCATGACCCCATGGTTGACGCTGAGCCCGGGCATCAACCCGCTCTTCAGGGCCATGAATTGCCAGCCGACCACCGAGGTATCGCTGTTCTCCGCCTCCGGCGTATAGCGCCAGCCGCCGGTGGAATTCTGGTGGAACTCGATGAACTCGATCGCATGTTGCGCGCAGGCGCCCACCACGCGATCGTTGGTCAATCCGAAGGCCTCGCAGAGGGTGATCGACGCCAGGCCGTGGGTATACATCGACTGCTCCCCGCCCGCCGAGAGATCGCCCGTGTCTTTCTGCTTTCTCATCAGCCAGGCCAGGCCGTTGTAGATCGTGGCTTTGTACGGGCCGGGGCTGATGTGGGTCTGCCCGGCCGCGAGGAACGGGAGCAGGGCCAAGGCGGTGGCGGCGGCCGGTGATTTCACCTTTCCCGGCGAGCTGCACGTGGGGTCCTTGCAGTGCTTGCCATAGGTGTCCAGCGACCAGCTGCCGTCGGCGTTTTGGTGGCGGGCGATCCAGTTCAGGGCGGCCGAGACGGACTTCTCCGAGACCTTGGTGCCCCCCAAGGCGGCCACCAACGTCCGGCGGGTGGCCCCGGAGCCGCGTCCGCTGAAGCCCAGCGTCGTGCCGCCGCCCGCGGAATTGCTGCCGGTGCTCCCGCCGACGCCCAAGCCGCCCCCGCCGCGGACCGCTGCCCCGCTGCCCACCCCCTTGAAATCGAACCCGCCCAACCCGCCCAGTTGCGGGCCGGTGGTGTCCGCCTTCCGGCTGCTATCCACGAGCGCGTTGGTGGGCGTATCCTGCGTGAGTTGCGGCTTACTGAGCGACTCCGTGGTGAGCTGACCCGGGTCGAGCTGGACCTCCCCGACCTCGAACCGATCCAGCTTCTGCGGCGGCTCGGGCGCGTCGACCTGGGGCTCTTCGATGGAGGGCGCGTCGTCTTTGACCGGGGCCTCGGTCTTCACGCCGATCAGCATCAGCGTGCAGATCAGCACCATGTGGAAGACGAAACTCGCGGCCCACCAGGCTCCTTCCGCGGCAAACCACTGCTGAAACCGGCTGCCGACGCCTTCGCCGTCATCCAGGTACTCTTCCTCCTGGGTCGCTTCCTCGTCCGCCATGGTTGTGAGCCTCGTGGGTAGCGTCGACCAGTTGTGAGTTGTCAGTGGTCAGTTGTCAGTTGCCAGTTGTCAGCGGTCGGTTGGCGGTTGGCAGTGGTCAGATGGCGCTTGGCAGTGGCCGGCAAGCAGTTCACATCCCATCGTATCTGACAACTGGCAACTGACAACTGACAACTCTTCCCCCACTTGCCAACTGCCAACTGCCAACTGCCAACTCCTCCCCTCATTACTCCCTTGCTGTGTCGGAAAACGGTGGGCGCTGGCGGTCTTCCAGGTCTTCGGACGCCGAGCTGTCGGCGCTGGAGATTTCCTCGCCGCCGGCATGCGGCGCGTGGCTGAGCTGGGCCTGCTGGAGCCAATCTTCCATGGAGGGCCCGCCCGTCGGAGAAATGCTGGTCACCAAGCGCGTGAACGTGCGGCGGCGATGCCTGAGGAACATCAGTCCGAAATGCGCCAAGGCGAGCGTCAACACGCCCCCCACCAACGCCGCCCCCCACAACCAGTCGCTCGCGGCGATCTGCGGCTTTTCCGAAGGCCGCCAATCCAGCCGGCCGATCAGCACCGGCGCCGGCAGCGGCAGGTCGGACGGCTTGGAGAGCGCCGGATGGTACCCGTGCACCTTGAAAAAATAGCCGACAAAACGGGCCTGCTCGTCGATTTCGCCCAACGGCATCCCCGCCGGCCGGTCCACGACGATCGTGTCGTAGAGATACATGCCCGAGTCGGGAGCCGGTCCCCAGGCCTCGTAAAGCTGTACTCCGTCGCGGGTGTTCGGGATCTTCCGCAGCAGGCGGACGTTCAACCGCAGCGCGACCAGCTCCCCCCGATGCGCTTCCGGCGAATGCACGAGGTCGGTGAAGCTCAGATCGGCGCGGGCCCGCTTTTGCATCGCCGCGAAAGATTGATTCTCGACCCAGTGGAGCACGCGGCTATAGGCGTTCATCTCCTCGCGTTGGATTTCCAGCGTCTTATCGGTAATCGCCTGCCGCTCGTCCCGGAAGGCCTCCGCCTCTTCCGGGTCCTGGTCGGTCACGGCGGCTTCCGGCTCGACGGCCGGCGCCTGGGGGGCCTGTCGCGCGGCGCGATCAGCCGGCTTGGCCGGAGGCGCGTCCTTCCCCGCCGCGCCGGCCGCCGGGGGA
>Ga0181520_10012728_pt1 | contig 10758 bp, 11 predicted proteins | sample PEATcosm2014_Bin_29_FD_132451 | JGI IMG/M metagenome (GOLD analysis project Ga0181520, IMG submission 132451) | Peatland microbial communities from MTU Mesocosm Facility, Houghton, MI, USA - PEATcosm2014_Bin02_30_metaG | ecosystem: Environmental > Terrestrial > Soil > Wetlands > Peat | place...
CGAAATGTAGCAGGCGCTTCCGCCTGCCCCACCCGGGGCGCCGCGCTCACGGATTCAACTGGTAGCTCTTGCCCAGCGGGCCGGCGCCGGCCAGGTATTTGCGGGCGCGGACCAACTCGGCTACCTGCCTTATGTGGCCCAAGTCATGCAACGCCCATTCGTGCAGCATTTGGGCGAGGGTGATTTCGCCGGCCTCCGGGTGCAGCGCCTTGCGGGCGCCGGCGCTGGCGGGGAGGCTGCGCAGGAATTCGATGTTGTCGTCGCGGCGTTCCTCGAAGTGGTCGAATTCGAATTCGGGGTCGGCGTCGCGGTAACGGTCCAGGTGAAGCTGCGCATCGTCGGCTTCGAACTCCGGCCGCTCCTCGCTCAGGAAGCGGTCCAGGCGCAGGCGGTAACAGTGGCCTTCGCTGTGGGAGAGATGCGCCAGGACCTCGGCCACGGAGAAGCGGCCGGGCGCGGGCTTCCAGCGCGCGTCTTCCTCGGTGAGCTGGCACATCAGGCCGCGCAGGATGGCGGGGGTGGCTTCCAATAGGTCCAAGCAGGGGAGTCCGTTGTCTTCCATGGTTTAATCGATACTCAATTCAAAAGGGGCTGCCGGCCGTTGCGCAGCCATTCGCCGATGGCGGAAACGAGCTTATCGACGCGTTCATCGAGAACGCGGTCGCGCTCGCGGCTCTGCTGGTCAACCTCATGCAGGTGCTGGCCCGTCTCGCGAATGAGCCTGCTGGTCTCCCGGATGGACTCCTCGGTCTCCTGGAAGCGCCGCCCGGTCTCCTGGAAGCTCTCCTCGGTTTTGATCTGGGCTTCGCTCAGAAGTACCAGGACATCGTCCAGCTTTTCCTCCTTCTCGGCCAGGCGGCCCATCAGGTGCTCCAACCGGGCGACGCGGGCGCTGACGTTCTCGGGCATGGGCGCTCCTTTCGTTTTGGACGCGGCGCACATGGGCGGCGCTTCACTCCCTTTGCAGGGTGACGGGTGAGGGCATTTTCAGAGGACAGCCGTATCCCATTCCCCGCCGTCTTCTTCGGCAAATAGAACTCGCCTGTTGCCATCAGAATAGCACGCGGGCCGCCGGGCTTCCGGCCGGCGTCTGGCGCGAAGAACGCCGGCCAGAAGGCCGGCGGCAAGCCCGAAGGCTTGACCCCACAAGAGGAACGCCGGCCAGAAGGCCGGCGGCAAGCCTGAAGGCTTGACCCCACAAGAGGAACGCCGGCCAGAAGGCCGGCGGCAAGCCCGAAGGCTTGACCCCACTGGGCCCGCTATCCCACGATGTTTTCGCCGCCATCGACGTGCAGGGTGTTGCCGGTGAGCCAATAAGTGGCCGGGTGGCATAGGGCGGCGATGCAGCGCGCCACGTCCTCGGGCACGGTGAGACGCTTGTGGGGATTGCGCATCCGGGCGATCTCGAAGATCTTCTCGAAGTCGGGAATCAGGCGCGAGGCGGGGGTGTCGGTGACGCCGGCGAGAATGGCGTTGGCGGTGATGCCGAGCGGGGCCAGCTCGAGGGCAAGCTGCCGGATGTGGGCTTCCAGAATGGCCTTGGCCGCGCTCACCGGCCCGTAGTTGGGGATAGCCCTAGCGCTGCCGCTGCTGGTCATGGCGAAAATGCGCCCGCCGTGTTCGAACAGACCGGCTTTCAGGCAGTCCTGCACCCAATAGACCAGCGAGTGGCCCATGGTATCGGCGGTGATCTCCAGTTGCTTTTTGGAGATCACCTGCCCGGAGCCGGCCAGCGGCTTGAGCGAGCCCCAGGCCAGGGAGTGGAGAAGCACGCGCAGGACGCCGGGCGGATCGACCAGGCGCTGGCGGATCTGCTCGACGGTATCCTGGCGCATCTCGTCGTCGGAGGCGTTGCAGTTGAAGAACTGCGTCTCGCGGCCCAGGGCGCGGATGCGGTTCTGAATGTCCTCCACGTGGGGCAGCTTATCGCGGCGGTCCAGGTGCACGCCGAAAATATTCATGCCGGTGCGGGCCAGCTCCAGTGCGGTAGCCTCGCCGAACCCGCTGCTCGCGCCCAGAATCAGGGCCCAGGGTTGTTTGCTCATAAGTCGACTTGGATTTCCCTTTCTTCGTTTTCGAGGGCGCGGATGCGGATTTCGGAGCGGCCGGCGGGCATCAGTCGCGGGAATCGCTCGCCCCATTCCACCAGCGCCAGCGCATCGCGCTCGAACAGATCGTCCAACCCCAGGCGGGCCACTTCGCGCGGGTCGTCGAGGCGGTAGAGATCGACGTGGTAGACGCGCCCGCCGCCGTACTCGTGAATCAGCGTGTAAGTGGGGCTCGACACGTCTTCGGGCTGGGCCGCGCCGCGCCCCTTCACAATCCCCTTGGCAAGAGTCGTCTTGCCGGCGCCGAGGTTGCCGATGAGGAGCACGACTCCGCGCGCGGGCAGCATCCCGGCCAGCCGCTCGCCCAGCGCGATGGTCTCCTCTTCACTGGCCGTGCGAAACGTCGGCACACTCCTCCATGGCGTCCGGAAGGTATTCCAGGATATCGGTGGCGATGAGGCACTTCTCGCCCAGCGCGCGCGCGCCGATCTGGCCGGCCAGGCCGTGGAGGTAGACGGCGGCGGCCACCGCGTCATCGGGATCGTGCGGAAACTGGGCCAGCAGGCCGGAGATCAGGCCGGTAAGGATATCGCCGCTGCCGCCGGTTCCCATGGCGGGCGTTCCGGTGGGGTTGATCCACACGCGGCCATCGGGGAAGGCGATAACGGTGCGCTGGCCCTTGAGCACGAGCGTAACGCCGCGCGCCAAGGCGAAAGCGCGGGCGGCGCCGACGCGGTCCCGCTGAATATCAGCCGTGGGCTGGCCGGTAATGCGGGACATTTCGCCGGGGTGGGGAGTGAGAACGCGAACCATGCCGTTGCCGTACACGCTTCCCGCCAGCGCGTCGGCATCGAGCACCAGCGGTCCCTCGAAGGTCTCCGCGGCGCGCGCCACCAGCGTCTCGATATCGGGGTGCAAGCCCATCCCCGGGCCCATGGCGAGCACGGTTTTCCCTTCCGCGATGGCGCTTAGATCGACGCTCGAAGAGATGGTTCCGGCGTCGTTTTCGGCGAGCGGCGCGGTCATCAGCTCGGCGGCGTGAGCGGCGATTACGGGGACGGCGCTCGCGGCGGAAGCCACCGTCACCAGGCCGGCGCCGGCGCGCAGAGCGCCCAGCCCGGTCATGGCGGCGGCGCCTGTTTTGCCGCGCGATCCGGCCACCACCAGCACATGGCCGAAGGTTCCCTTGTGGCCCGAAGGCGGGCGCGGGGCCAGCAAATGGCGGAACATGGCCGGTTCCAACAGGGCCAGCGAGATGGATTCGTCTTCCTCGAACATCTCCGGCGGGCTGCCGATGGGCCGCACCACCAACTCGCCCACGAAGTCGCAGTTGGGCGGCATGACGTGGGCGACTTTGGGGGCGGTGAAAGTAACCGTGGTATCGGCGCGCGCCAATTCGCCCGCCCGCTCGCCCGAATCGCTGGGCATCCCGGAGGGGATATCCACGGCCACCACTTTGGCCAGCGGAAAACCGGCGTTGATTTCGCGGATGCCTTCGAGCATGAGGCCGCCGGCGGGCCCGGAAATGCCGGTTCCGAGCAGCGCATCAACCACCAGCGTGGCAAAGCGCGCGGCGGGCTCGATGCCAGGCCAGATGGGGCAGCCGCAGGTCTTGAGCATGCGATAGTTGGCCGCCGCGTCGCCCTTCAATTCCTCCGGAGCGGCCATCAGGACCACGTGCAACAGGCGCGGGTCGAAGCGGGTGTAAAGCTGGCGGGCCACGGCCATGCCATCGCCGCCGTTGTTGCCCTTGCCGCACAGCACCACGATGCGCTGTTCGGAAAGCGGGGAGAAACGTTCGGCCAGGAACTCCACCACGCGATGGGCGGCATTCTCCATGAGGATGACGCCGGGGATTCCGAGCGCCGCGGTGAGCCGGTCCACCTCGCGCATCTGGGCGGCGGTGAGGACTTTCATATGCGCCGCACCACCACCATGGTCATGTCGTCCTGCAACTCGGAGGAGCCGGTCCACTGGACCACCGCTTCCATGATGCGGGCGATGATCTCGGAAGATCCCGCGTAGGCGTACCGCAGGACCAGGTCCTTCATGCGATGTTCCCCGAACATCTCGCCGTAGGGGTTTTCCGGCTCGACGATGCCGTCGGTGTAGGCCACCACGATATCGCCGTTCTCCAACTCGACGGTGCGCTCCTCGTACTTGGCGAACGGGAAGGCGCCCACCACGGTTCCGGTGGGGTCGAGATTGGTGAAGCCGCCGCTGCGCACCAGGATGGGCGGCAGGTGGCCGGCGTTGGTGTAAGTAAGCGCACGCCGGGCTTCGTCGTAGATGGCGAAAAAGAAAGTGGCGTACTTTTCCGGCGTGGTGCTGGCGAAGAGCTGCCGATTGAGCTGGGCCACCAGGCGCGCGGCGGAGAAATGCATGGGCGTGGCGCCATTGGTGGCGCTCAACTGGGTGCGCATGGTGGATTGGATGGTGGCCATCAGCAGGGCGGCCGAAATCCCCTTGCCCGCCACGTCGCCGATGGCGAAGGCCAGCTCCGAGCCCGCCATGGCCATGAAATCGTAGTAATCGCCTGAAACCACGCGGGCGGGCTTGCAGACGCCCTTCAACTCGAGGGTCTTGGACGAGGGAACGTCGCGCGGGAAGAGCTGGTTCTGCACCTCGCGGGCGATTTCCAGCTCCGATTGGAGGCGTTCCTTTTCCTTGGCCACCACGATCAGGCGGCCGAGGTTCTCGGTCATGGTGTTGAACGAAGAGCCCAACTCGGCGAGCTGATCGTCGCCCTTCACCGGGATGCGGTAGGAGAAGTCGCCTTCTTTAATGCGCTGGGTGCCCTGATACAGCTCGTGGACCGAGCCGGTAATGGTGCGGCTGAGCTTGATGCCGGCCCGCAGGGAAGCGATCTCGATGAACAGGAACAGGGCGATTATGGCGATGAAAAACGTGGTCGCCAAATCGTTCAGCGTGATGCGCTGGCCGGCCCTTTGTTCGAAGATAATGCCCAGCACCGTGCTCATGCGCGCCGTCACCACCAGCAGGGCGGTGGTCTGGTCGGTGGGAGAATCCCACGAAGAGATCTGCAAGGGGAATATGCCGTCCACGCTGAGATCGAGGGCATTGCGCGGGGCGGGCACGCGCGCATCCCGCGACACCGGTACATAGGTCTCGGCGCCTTCGCCGGGGAGTTGCTGAATGCTGACGACCTTCAAGCGCCCTTCCCGGTCCAGCTTGGAGAGAACATCGCTGGTCACCGGATAGAGTACGGTGGCCTCGCCGGCGTCGGGCCCGGTTCCCACCACGTGGGCCCACATGTAGAGGCGCCTGGCGTCGCCTTCCTGGCGGAAAACCAGGCCGCTGGCGAGCCCCCACTCGCGAGGCGGGTGGCTGGTAAGGGTGGAGTTTGCGGGATAGCGGACCTCTTCCCGGCCGGTCACCAATATCTGGGACCCCTGGAACCTGCGGACGAGGATGTTGACCATCGAGGACGCGACGCTCTGCGCGCCGGCGGCGGCGCTTCCGGCTCCGGCCGGCGGCGGTCCCGGAAATGGGCCGGACGCGGGGTTGCCGCCCGAGCGGCCCCGGCCGTAGCCGCCGAATCCCCTGCCGGCGCCGGGAAACCGGCCGCCGCCCGGGGCGCCTACGCCGCCGGAGGCCGGAGGACCTCCTCTACCGCCCTGCGCCGCGTCGCCCAGTCCCCCAGGGACGAGATATTCGGTCTGCCGCAACAGGCTGGTCTCCCGATCCGACAGCGCGGTCCGGACGAAATAAGCGGCCACCTGCCCCACCAACGTCCAGCCGGCGGCGTACGCCAGCGTCAATATGAGCGCGATAGGGACCACAGCGATGAAGAGGTAGGCCACAATCAGGCGGTTGCGCAGGCGCCAGATGAGCTTGCGCATCAAGCGGCTGGCGAGGCGCACGAAGCAGACGATGCCTAGCACGAGTGCGGCCAGCGCAGTGACGATCTGCCAATCGGGAGACACGCCGAGAACTTTGAGCAGGACGAAAATAACAACCAGGAAGAGAAAGGCCTTCTCGACCCGGCCGAGCCGGCGCCAGAACTCCCGCAAGCCTTTCCGCATAGATTTAGACTAGCGTACGGGAACGTCCGATGGAAGGGTTTGGTGGGGCGGCCTTTTCAGGCTGCCGCCGGGCTTATGCCCGGCGTCTCGCCGGGACCCGAAGAACGCCGGGCAAAAGCCCGGCGGCAAGCCCGAAGGCTTGACCCCACTCTACGAGAAATCGATGGCCGCGATGACCATCTGCGGCATAGCTTGGTTCCAGTCTTCGGGGACGTTGTCGAAGGCCATGCGGAAGGGCTTGGTTTCGCCCGGCGCCAGGGCGCCGGTTTTGCGGTTCACAATGGCTACCCGCTCGCGCAGCACCACCTGGCCATATGGATCGTAGAACACGCAGTTGATCTCCACCGACTTCAGCACGCGGTCGCCCGTGTTTCCCAGGTCGCCGGTGATTTCGACGATGGACTGCTTCAGGTAGCTTTCATGCGCCTGCATGTCCACGTTGGCAAGCTTCAGGCCGCGGACATAGGCCTTGGCCGCGCCCGTGAGAGGGGCCGGCTCTTTCGGAGGAGCCGGCCTGTCGAGATACCAGAACCCCGCCAGCCCCACCACCGCCATGCCGCCGGCGACGAGGACGGCCGGCGGGATGGAGACCCGCTTCTTTTTCGAAGGAGGCGCTAACGCGCTATTTTCCGCCAACGGTCATTTCTCCGATCTTGATGGTGGGCGCCGCCACCGAGCCGCGGAACTCGAGATCCGAGCCGGCGGCTTCCAATCCCAGCAGCATATCCTTCAGGTTCCCCGCGATGGTGACTTCCGATACCGGGAAGGCCAGCTCGCCATGGCGAATCCACAGCCCCGTGGCGCCGCGCGAATAATCGCCGGTCACGATGTTGACGCCGAAGCCCATCAGCTCGGTCACATAGAAGCCGTCGGCCACGCCGGCCAGGATCTCTTCCGGAGTTTGGACGCCCTTTTCGGCATAGAAGTTCCCGTGGCCGATGCCGGCGTTGCCGGCCAAGCCCCGCGCCGCGTTGCCGGTGGTCTTCATGCCCAGCTTCCGGGCGGCGTAGGAGTTCAATAGGTAGCTTTTCAATACGCCGCGCTCGATCACGGCGGTGCGGCGCGAAGGTACGCCCTCATCGTCGAAGGGAGAGGTGCCGAACAGGCCGGGCAGCGTGCCGTCGTCGATCACGGTGAGATTTTCGGATGCCACTTTCTGGCCCAGTTTTCCGGCCAGGAAGGATTCGTGCCGGTAAATGGACATTCCGTGGACGGCCTCGAAGATATTGTCGAGCAGGGTGCGGGCGGCGCGCGGCTCGAACACCACGGGTACGCGCTGGGTGTCCACCTTCACGGGATGGAGGCGGCGCAGGGCGCGGCGCGCGGCGATGCGGCCCACTTCTTCGGGGGCCTCCAGGCCGGCGAAGCCGCGGGCGATGGTATGCCAATAGTCGCGCTCCATGGATTCGCCGTCGCGGGCCACTGGGACCACGCTGAGCGAGCAGTAACTGGTTCGATATTCGCCCGCGAAGCCCAGCGAGTTGGCGAAAATGCGCCGGCCCACGTGGGAATCGAAGGAGGCTCCCTCGGAGTTGGAGATACGCGGGTCGGCATCGAGCGCGGCGGCCTCGGCGCGTTTGGCGGCGTCGATCCGGAAGGGGGTTTCGAGCGCTTCCACGTCCGCCGAATAGAGCGCCAAATCCCCTGGAATGGCGCCCATTTCTTCGGGCTCCGGCAGGCCCGCGTGGGGGTCTTCGGTGGTCACTTCGGCCAGTTCTATGGCCGACTTCACCAGCGTTTCCACGCCCTCGGCGGAAAGATCGGAGGTATAGGATGCGCCCGTCCGGCGGCCGATGAGGATGCGCAGGCCGGCGCCGCGCGAGCCGGCTTCTTTCAGATTTTCGATCTCGCGCATGCGCACGTTGGCGGTGAATTCGTCGCCCTCGGCGATGGTGCACTCGGCGCCGGCGGCGCCGGCCGCCTGGGCGCGCCGGACGATGTCGCGCGCCAGTTCCGTAAGGGCGCCGTTAGAAGGCATGTCTCTCCAATGTGGGACGGGCGGTTCCGCCTGTCAACCCGAGCGAAGCTCGGGCCTCCGGCTGGCAGGCGGAAGCGCCTGCCCCACAAGATGCCTGCCCCTGATTCTGAGGTTTCCAGTTCACGCCGTTCCTCCCACGGTCATCTTGTCAATCCGAATGGTCGGAATTCCCACCCCCACGGGCACGCTCTGGCCCTCCTTGCCGCACACCCCGATGCCTTCGTCGAGACGCAGGTCGTTGCCCACCATGCTGACGTATTGCAACGCTTCCGGGCCGTTGCCGATGAGGGTGGCGTTGCGCACCGGCCGGGTAATCCGGCCATCTTCGATGAGGTAGCTTTCCGACGCCGAAAATACGAAGTTGCCGTTGGTGATATCCACCTGGCCGCCGCCGAAATTCACGCAGTAAATTCCCTTGGGCACGGAGCGTATGATATCTTCCGGCGCGCTTTCCCCGGCCAACATGAAGGTGTTGGTCATGCGAGGCATGGGGATGTGGGCGTAGCTCTCGCGGCGGCCGCTGCCGGTGGGCGAGGAGCGCATGAGGCCGCTCGACAGGCGGTCCTGGAGATAGCCGCGCAGCACGCCGTTTTCGATCAGGACATTGCGCTGGGTTGCGTGGCCCTCGTCGTCCACGTTGAGCGAGCCGCGGCGGCTGGAGATTGTGCCATCGTCCACCACGGTGCACAAATCGCTGGCTACTTTTTGGCCTATCCGCCCGCTGAAAGCGGAGACGCCCTTGCGGTTGAAATCGGCCTCCAGGCCATGGCCCACCGCCTCATGCAGCAGAATGCCGGGCCAGCCCGGACCCAGCACCACGATGGTCTCGCCGGCGGGGGCGTCCACGGCGTCGAGCATGGCCACCGCTTCGCGGGCGGCCTCGCGGGCAAAAGTCTCGGGAGTCTTGTCTTTGAGGAAATAGTCCAGATCCACGCGCCCGCCGCCCCCGGCATGGCCGCGCTGCGGCTGCCCGCCGTTCTGGCGCGCCAGGGCCTGAACGCTGAGGCGGGCCAGCGGCTGGCGGTCCACCGAGAGGACCCCGTCGCTGGTGGCCACCAGCACCTGGCGGAGGTTATCGGCGTACATGGCCTGCACCTGGAAGATGCGCGGATCGTAGGCCCGCGCGGCGCGGTCGGCGCGCTTGACCAAGTCCACGCGGACGGAAAATTCGGTCTCGGTGGGGGCCGTCAGCACGGGGTAGAGGTTGTGGCGCCGGCCTTCCTGAAGGTCGAGCTTATCCACTTTGCTGGGGCCGGATGCAATGCAGGCCGCCACGTGGGCGGCTTTGCGGATCTTTTCGGGCGCGAGGTCGTCACTGTAGGCGTAGCCCGTCCGCTCGCCCGCGATCACGCGCACCCCCACGCCCATGGAAACGCCCTGGGCGGCGCTTTTTACGATGGATTCGTCAATGCCGATGGAACTGGTAACCAGGTATTCGAAATAAAGATCCGCGTAATCGCCCCCCTGAGACAAGGCCTCGGCGAGGTAGGCTTCGAGGTCCTGGCCGGCGATGTGGAAACGCGAGGCGAAAATCGACTCGGAGAACAGCATGACTTCAGGCTAACAGAGCGGGGGTGGGGCGGTACGGTCAGCGAATCAGCCGCACCAGGCCGTAGCACACCAGACAGATCCAGAAGTCCAAGGCCAATCCAAAATCGATGTGGAAAGGCTGATGTTGCGCACGCACCGGGAGGAACCGTTCCAGGCCGAAGTAAATGGCATTCCCCGCCAGCACGGCGATCAGGGACTGCCAAAACGACCGCTTCCACAGCCGTTGGGCAGCCGGGCGTCCGGCCTCTTCATGCGGTCGAATCCCCCATTTCCGTTTTGACATCTTAGGCGGAAGCATACACCCAATCGCGATTTATCGCGGCTCCCGTTGGGGCTACCGCTTCAGATCCTCGGCGGAACGGGTGACCCTTTCGTCCAAGGACATTAGGCACACCTGTATTTGCGGCTCATGAGAGCGCGAAAAGCCGCTCGCCGCCAATGCCTGCCTTTGTACCCTACATCCCAGCCGTGGAGCCGGCGACCCACGCCTGGTAAAGGAGAATTCCGCCCATGATGATGAGGTACGCCACCGTCACCGCGGTCAGCAGTTTACCCCACTTGTCGATCACTTCGAGCTTGTGGGCCATTGCAACTTGCTGAGGGATCATGACTTCGTCCGCCAGCACGTGAATCGAATCCATTTCAGAGCTGGCAGCCCGCCTCCGCCAGATGAACATGGCCAGGACCGCCAGCACGAGTACTACGCCGATGCTGATGAATGGTATCCAACTGGATTTCATGGCTCGCCTCCTCTTACTGGTAGCCGATTCAGATATACACCAGATGAAGGGCCGCGAGCAAGGGGTATGCTTGCGTTTCCGAGGCGAATGTCGGAAATTTCAGGGTTTTGGCGGCGAAATCATAAGCCGCGATGCCTCCGGCCTTTGGTCGCGAGAGACCGTGGAGTACAAGAGCCACCCTCACTTCGAGGCTTCGACGAACATCACCTTCCATTGAGAGTAGCGCCGGGAAGCGAGGTGTGCGGGCTAGCGGTCCGCGGCGCAAATGATGTGCATTATCGAGCGCGCCGTAGAGCGGGCGTCCCGCCTGCCATGCCGGTATTCCTACCGGCATTCCTCGAAGAACGTCGGCAAGGATGCCGACGTGGCAGCCTGGAAGGCCGCTCTACGGATCG
>Ga0181520_10012729_pt1 | contig 10757 bp, 8 predicted proteins | sample PEATcosm2014_Bin_29_FD_132451 | JGI IMG/M metagenome (GOLD analysis project Ga0181520, IMG submission 132451) | Peatland microbial communities from MTU Mesocosm Facility, Houghton, MI, USA - PEATcosm2014_Bin02_30_metaG | ecosystem: Environmental > Terrestrial > Soil > Wetlands > Peat | place...
CGGCGGTGCGCTGGGACCGGTCCGTGGTTGAACCACCACATCGACAGCAGAAACACTCCGACCGCGAGGATGATCGACCACAGGGGGATCATCTTCAGACTGTCGCCATCGCCGACCTCGCGCGGCTCCGCAGGCTCAGTGGATTGACTGTTCCAGAACTTGCTCATCGGCCAGTCCCGTGGCCGGCCCCGGGCCGCGAACGGCGAAACAAGACAGCGCCGAGAAGCGCGAGCGTGACCGGCACGAACCACAGCAGCAACACCAGGAAGTGGTTGTTGAAATCCATTGCGGCAAGTGCGGTTACATCCGCTTGCACCGCCTCCGCAGCTTCGGTCGCCTGGTATTGATAGAGGCCGGTCCATACCGCGGCACAGGTGAGGATCAGAAGAACGGAACAGATCAGGAGGGGAAGCAGAAGGCTGCGCACATAGCTGCGCCGCGCATGCATCACGGTGGCCCGCTGCCGCACCACACGGTGGGTGCGGTTCACGACACCGGCCCGCGCGCCGGTGTCGACGGTGGCCATCGCGCTGCGCGCAAAGGCCGACGGATCGTCAGCCGGCGAATCGAACTGAGGGTCAAATTGTGGGTCGAAGGAAACGTTCATCCGGTCGCCTCCGCAGAGCGGCACCCGCGAAGCCGCTCAATCTCTGGCTTCAATGCGGCCAGGCCGCGATACAGCCGCGACTTGACCGTAGATAGCGGGGCACGCGTCACGCTGGCAATCTCCTCCAGGGACAACTCCTCATGGAAGCGCAGCACCAGGACTTCACGGTAGTTGGCCTCCAGTTTGAGAAGAACCTCGGCAACCTCGGCACGGTCTTCACATAACTGGAACTGCTCCAGCGGCGAGGGGCCGTCAGTGGCAATTTCGAACGCACGCCCTTCTTCAGATGAATCGCTCATCTCATCCAAGGAAGCCATGGTCCGTTTGCGCGAAAGATCGATGACCAGATTGCGGGCGATGGTGAACAGCCAGGTGTCGAAGCGCGCCTTGCCGTTGTATTGGCTGCCGCGCATCAGCACGCGCATCCAGGTCTCCTGGAACAGGTCTTCGGCGACCTCGCGTTTGCCAGTAAGAAACAGCAGGTAGCGCAGCAGGCGGTGCTGGTAGAGTTCGATCAGGTGATCGAGCAGTTCGGTATCCTGGCATTTGAGGCCGTGAGCGATGGCCGCGTTTTCACGCTGGCTTTGCTCCGCCTGTTCCGTCGAGATGGCGATTGCCGCGCTACGCATACAGGTAGAGACGTCAATCTTGGCAGAAAAGTCTCGGTCAATGCCGGTCTTTCCCGTCCAGGGCAGCAATTTCATCCGAAATCCCTTCCCGTGCGGTTCACTCCCGGCCAAACGGCCGACAATACGGATCCCTTAAGACGATTGTAAGGGAAAGGGCTAGATTCGGCGAGAGGCAATTCGGAAGTAAACTGGGGAGATGGAAGTACTCTACGGCCTGCATCCGGTCGAGGAAGCGGTCCGATCAGGTTCACGGCGGCTGGACTGCGTAATGCTCGCGCGCGAACGCGGAGATGCCCGACTGGAGCGGCTGGCGCAGGTATGCCGCGAAGCTGGCGTGCGGATATCGCTGGAATCGCGCGACGCGCTCACTCGAGTCAGCCGCACTGATGCCCACCAAGGGGTGGTTGCTCTGGTACGGGAGCGCAGTTTCCTCGACCTGGAGGACCTGCTAAACCACAGAAAAGAAGGGGAATCGCACCGCTTTTTTCTTGCGCTCGACGGCATTGAAGATCCCCATAACCTCGGTGCGCTCTTGCGCACGGCAGACGGCGCCGGGGTCGACGGCGTCCTTCTGCCCGAGCGCCGCTCGGCACCTGTCTCGGCCACCGTCGCCAAGACCTCGGCCGGGGCGTCTGAACACGTGCGCATCGCCCGCGTGACCAACCTTGTCCGCGCCCTGGAGCAGTTGAAGCTGGCGAACGTCTGGGTGCTCGGCCTCGACGAACGCGGCTCCCCCGATTACATGGATTTCGACTTCCGCACCGACTGCTGCCTGGTCCTCGGGCGCGAGGGCGCCGGGCTGCACGACCTGGTCAAGAAGACCTGCGACCACCTGCTGCGCATTCCCATGGCGGGCGCGGTCTCTTCGCTTAACGTCTCGGTCGCTGGGGCCGTCGTGATGTACGAGGCGTTGCGCCAGCGCCGCCAACCCCTTGCCGCAAAGCCCGCCACAACAGTCAAACCGCGCAAAGGGCTGGGCTCGTGAATTTTCGTCCTTTTTCCCCGGCAGCGACCGTGGCCGCAAGAACCATGGCCGCAGTCCTCGCGCTTCTCGCTCCGCTGGCCTTGAACGCATTCCCTGCCAATGCGCAATCCGCGCAGGAGCAGACTTCAGCGCCAGCACCGGCAGCGCAGCCAATCCCATCCGCCGCGCCCACCGATCCGTCGAAGCCGATTACGCCGGGCGGCCAAGTTCTATTCTCGCGCGACTCCACTACGCCGCCTGAGGCGGAGCCATCCGGCGCGCAGAACCCTGCCCCCCCCGTCACAGACAGCACCCTCAACGTCAGCGATGCCGAGCGCACGGCCATTACCTTCACCGCCTACGATCTGGACGTCCACCTCACACCCGCCTCCGCCGGGATCTCCGTCCGCGCGGGGCTCACGGTCCGCAACGACAGCGCCGCGCCCCTCCACCGCCTCATCCTTCAGATCACCTCGTCGATGCACTGGGATGCGATCTCCAGCCGCATTTCGCCGTCCGGGCCCACGCCTCTGGCCTTCACAATCCACCAGGTCGACACCGACTCCGACCACACCGGCCGGATGGAGGAGGCCGTCGTCACCCTACCGCGGCCGCTCGCGCCCGGTGCATCGCTTACCCTCACGGCGCTCTACTCCGGAACCATCCAGCCGAACGCCGAGCGCCTGACCCGCATCGGCGCGCCCGCCAGCCAGGCGCTCGCCGAGGATTGGGACGCGATCGCCCCCAATGACCCCGATGCGCCGGCGAACGGCACTGCACTGCGCGGATTCGGCAATGTACTGTGGTATCCCGTGTCGGATCCGCCCGTATTCCTGGGCGATGGAGCCAAACTGTTTCAGGCGGTGGGCCGTACCAAGCTGCGCCAATCCGCCGCGAGCATTCGTCTGCGGCTCGCCGTCGAGTACGTGGGCGACCCGCCCGACGCCGCGTTCTTTTGCGGCCAACGCGGGCAGTTGACGGCCATCAGCGACAACCCCAACGTCCCCATCGCTGAGTCGCCCGGAATTGCCTCAGCCGTCTTCGATCCCCAGCCGCTCGGCTTCCGGACGCCCAGCCTCTTCATCACTGGCCACGCCGCCAGTGACGCCGGAACGCCCGCGCACTCCAACCTGATCGCCGCGGTCACCGGACATGACGAGGCGCTTCCCGCCTACTCGGCCGCAGCCACCTTGGTTGAGCCGCTGTTGACCGACTGGTTTGGACCCGAGCCGCTCACCTCCCTCACCATCCTCGACCACCCAGGCCAGCCCTTCGAGGATGACGCGCTGCTGGTCCACCCCATGAGCGCCACCGATCCCGAACGCCTGGCGCCGTCGCTGGCCCACTCGCTGACCCACGCGTGGATCCGCTCCAGCCATCCCTGGATTGATGAAGGGCTCGCCCAATTCGTTTCGCTGCTGTGGACCGAACGCACCGCAGGCCGCGCTGCCGCACTCGCCGAACTCCAGGAAGAGGCGCGCACCCTTGCTCTTGCGGAACCGGAGGTCCCTGCCATTGCGGTGCCCCCCCCCTTCAGCTCGTCGTCCGCCGAGCCCCCAACTTCCTCCAGTTCGTCCAGTGAGCCCGATCAGCCGTCTGCGCCTGCGCCTGCGCCAGCTCCGTCCATCAGCCCCGCCGGCGCCAGCCTCGCGCAAGCGACCGGCGAGGTTTTCTACCGCACCAAGGCCGCCGCCGTCTGGTGGATGCTGCGCGGCATTGTTGGCGATGAAGCGCTGCAGAAGGCCTTGCAAGCCTACCGCAAGGACCCCAGGCTAGATCGCGACCCCACCGGCTTTGAACAAACACTGGCCAGGTTCTCCCACATGGACCTGCACTGGTTCTTCGACAACTGGGTTTACCAAGACCGCGGCTTGCCCGATCTCAGTATCGTCAACGTCACCCCCAGCCAGCTTGAGGCCCGCAACGGTGTCCCCTCCGGCTGGCTGGTCGCCGTTCAGGTTCATAATGACGGCTACGCTGAGGCGGAGGTCCCGGTCACGGTGCGCTCCTCCACGGCTACCGAGACCCACCTTCTCCGCATCCCCGGACGATCGAGCGCCTCTACCCGGATCCTCTTCTCCGGCACGCCGGAACAGGTCCAGGTGAACGACGGAAGCGTTCCCGAGACCGAGACCAGCATCCACACGCGCCAGCTTGTGCTCCCCGGACGTTAACTCACTCAATACATGCCCAAACGTGGGACCGATGCACCGCAAATGGGGCATGGTGACCGAAGCGGGACGCACGCAATAATCAGAACGGATCAAGAGACCAAACCCCTCCCAGGTCCGGGTCCATCTGCAGTTGCACTATCCGCAAGCTGCCGGTCTTCAGAGGCGCGGCGAGAGACAAACAAATCTCGCCGCGCCCTCCAGACCCTCCGCAAGCACTCCTCACCCTGGCGCCGCCGCACTCCCCCGTGTGGCGGCGCCGTCTTCCTATTGGGCCGAGGGCGCCGTGGGAGCGCTACTGGTTGGTGCTGACGGCGGCACAGGTGCAGGCGTCGCGCCAGGGTCGGCAGCCGGCGACACCGGCGCCTCGGGAACTGCTGTCACCTGCCCTGCCTTCTCCTGGGCCTGTAGCGCCTTGTCATTCGCGTCTTTAGACTTCGCATCCGCATTGACCAGCGACGCATGCGCCCTGGCTGCTCTTGCATTGGCTCGGGCTGCTGCCTCGTCCCGTTTCTGCTGCTGGCGTTGATCCTTCAATTCGCCCTTGCTCATGGTACCCGCGGGTGTCGTCAATGCAGTCGTCGGCAGGGTTGGATCGGCTGGGTTGGGCGACGTGGCGGCGGCCGGCGCGAGCGGCACGGACTCCTGTGCCATCGCCGCGCAGGGCAACATCGCAGCCAGCGCAATCATAGCCAGGCGCATCGGAATTACTGAGGAACTCTTCATGTCGTACCTCTTAAGGGAAGAATCCCTAGCTAGGTGTGATGGCCGCCACACGCGAATGGGTACCCAACCGCGCAAACAATTCCCCGCCGATCAATTGCAAACGACTTAGCGACCAGCCAATAACCAATTAAACGAAGATCTCGCACACTCGACTTGGCATTCTCGCTCCAGTCGGCGAGAATCCTCTAGCTGGACAAATCAACCCTAGCCAGCGCCGAGAGGACCGCTTCATGAGACGGAATTCCAACGCATCTCCCCGCACCGCCCTCCACCGCATTGCTCTGCTCGCACTGGCCGCGAGCCTCTCGCCTTTCGCGCATGCCCAGGCTGCCCCCGCTCCCGCGGTTGCGCCGGCGACGCTCCCGCCGATGAATGGCATTGCCCACATTGCCATCCGCGTCAAAGACATTCCAGCCTCCGTGGCCTTCTACCACAAGCTTGGATTCGACCAGGCCTTCGCCAACATCGGCAGGGACGGCACCACCATCACCCAGTCCTTCATCAAGCTCAACGATCGCCAATATATCGAGCTTTATCCCATCAGCACGCAAAATCCCACGCAGGGTACGCCCGCGTTTCTGCATCTCTGCTTTGAAGGCGCGGACCTCAACGCGCTTCACGACTACTACGTCTCGGAAGGCCTGACGCCGATCTCCGTCCGCACCGCCGGAGCCGGCAACCTGCTGTTCACCATGAAGGGCCCGCAGCAGTTCGACTCGCCCCAGAACATCGAGTACACGCAGTACATGCCCGGCTCAAAGCACACCCTTGCCTTCGGTAGCCTGCTTGGTCCCGACCGCGTCGGCGACAAGATGACGGTGGTCGCGCTCGCCATGCAGGACCCCGCCGCCGCCCGCGAGTTTTACATCACGAAGCTCGGCTTCACCCCGGCACCGGGGAGAGTCTACCGGCTCAACCTGCCCGGAACCTCAGGGGAGCAGGTGGAGATCGTACCCGTCGATGCGCTCGGAGCGAAGTCCAGCATCATCCTCACCACTCCCGATTTGGACAAGTCCGCGGCGCAATTAAAGCGGCAGGGAGTCGCGTTCCAGAGAGCAAGCGAAATGTGGACCGACGCGAACAACAAGACCACTAACATTGAGATGATCATGGTGAACGATCCCGACGGCAACATCATCCGCATCCAGGCCGCGCGCTAGTCCGCGCGTCCGAAGCAAATCGTGGGTTCCCGCTATCTCGCTCGTATGACACTCCGCGAAGCACTCGCTGCCGCGTTCCATCAGCTCTCCGACAACCCGCATCTGCGCGACCATGCCATGGAGGACGCGGCCTACCTGCTCCTCCACGCGCTCGAAATCTCGCGCGCATCGATGATCGCCAACTACGACCGCATCCTCACGGCGGAAGAACTGGCCGCTTATCAGCGAATGATCGCGCGGCGCCTTGGCAGCGAACCGCTGCAATACATTACCGGCGACTGTGAATTCTATTCGCTTCCGCTGCGCGTCAATCCCGCCGTCCTCATCCCCCGGCCGGAGACCGAGCATCTCGTCGAAACGGTCCTCTGCGAACTTGATCCAACTCAAGCTCTGCGCATCGTCGACGTCGGCACCGGGTCAGGCGCCATTGCCATCGCACTCGCCGCCAACCTGCCCCGCGCGCAGATCACTGCACTCGACCTTTCCGCCGCGGCGCTCGAAGTCGCGGCAGCAAACGCCAGGACCAATGGCGTGGCCGGCCGTATTCGTTTTCTCGAATCCGATTTACTCGCAGCCCTCTCGTCCGAATCCGCGTTGGAACCCTTGGGATGGGACGCGATTGCCTCCAACCCGCCCTACGTGCCCGCCGCCGATCGCGACAGCCTGCACCCGCAGGTGCGCGACTACGAACCTTCCCTGGCGCTCTTCGCCGGGCCCAGCGGTCTGGACGTCTACCGCCGCCTCATCCCCAGGCCCGTACCGCGCTGAAGCCCAACGGACTTCTGGCGCTCGAAATCGGATTCGATCAGCGCGATGCAATCGCCGCACTGCTCGCGGACTGGAATGGCCTCCGCTTCATCGACGACCTCCAGCACATCCCGCGCGTCGCCGTCGCCCGGAAGCCATAATTACGCGGGCCAAAGCCACGCTGCGCCGCGCACTCCGCTTGCGTCCCCATGCTTCGCCTTCAGCACCGGAGTTGCCAGCGCTCCGCCGCCGAACAGATGGCGCGCAACCAACGCCGGCAGGTTTGCATACAGCCGGTCCAGCTTCGACAACCCACCGCCGATGACGATCACATCGGGATCGAGCAGGTTCACCACCGATGCCAGGGCGCGGCCAATGCGGTCTTCCAGCCGCTGCATGCTCGCCTCGGCAGCCGCGTCCCCTGCCTCGGCTGCGGCAACAATCTCCGGCCCAGTGAGTGGGCGCCCGCTGTCCGGCGGATGCAGCGTCGCATGGTCGCGCGCCAAACCGGTGCCCGAGATCCAGGTCTCGATACAGCCATGCTGCCCGCAATAGCAGCGCGGTCCCGGCAACTCATGCTCCGTGGCCCACGGCAGCGGGTTGTGCCCCCACTCGCCGCCGACTCCGTTCGGCCCGACGTGGACATGCCCATTCACTGCAATGCCGCCGCCGCAGCCTGTGCCCAGGATGACGGCGAACACCACGCCCCCACCCGCGGCGGCACCGTCCGTGGCCTCGGAGACGGCGAGGCAGTTCGCATCGTTCGCGCAGCGGACGGGACGCCCGAGCGCGGTGGTCAGTTCGCGCTCCAATGGCTGTCCGTTCAACCACGTCGAGTTCGCGTTCTTTACCAATCCCGTGGCGCGCACAATCGTCCCCGGAATCCCCACGCCGACTGAGGGCATCTCGCGATCGCTGCGAAGGCCGCCGATCCGCCGCTCCAGATCGCGCACCACATCGGCGATTGCCTGCACGGTGGCTGCGTAATCCTGCTGCGGTGTCGGGATGCGCAGCCGCGCCAACTCGCCGCCCGCCTCATCCAGCGCGAGCCCTTCAATCTTCGTCCCACCCAGGTCAATCCCAATGCGAACCCGCGCCGCCATCACTCGTCCCTCGAACCAACCACAAAATCGGGTGCCCCATTCATGACAGCTTCATCGTCATGGGTGGGGTCCGACTCAGCTCACCAGCCACCGCAGCGCATTCGCCAGAAACCTCTGCTGCATCACCGGCTGCATCTCCGGCACGCGGTGATAGAGCACCTTCCCCGCGCCCAGCCTGGTCGTAAACGTCCCCGCGCCGATCACCCGCGAGTGGTCGCGCGAGTACGCCGCCACGATCTCCACCTCGGCCCCGCCCGGCGCGCGGTCGATCACCAGCCCGTTCGCCGCCTGCCCCTTTGCCTGGTAATGGATCCCCATCGCCTGGTCGACCGGCAGCCCGTCGTACACCGGATGCTTGCGCACGAAGTACCAGTTCCCCATCCACGGCGCACGCACATCGCCCACGTTGCCGTTATACGTAAACGCGCCCGCCGCCGCGAGCTGCTTCGCGACGCCATCGCTCAATGCATCCGTCTGCGGAATCGCCAGCAACGGCGTGCCCGCCCGCACCGCCTCCAGAATGCCGTCCGCGAGCACGCCAGCACGCACCTCCGGCCGCGCCGCCGCACCATTCGGCTGCGCCTCCAACCCGGTCGTATCGCCCGCATTCTGCGTCGCCGCCGCGCCTGTCACCATCCCTCCGGAAACGACCACGGGATAACGTTCCCCAGGTCTGAAGTCGCGGAAATGGAAGACCGGCCCCAGGTTCTCAAACTCCCGGCGAAGCGCAAGCGATACGCCGGAAACTCCCACAACTAACGGCAGCCCGGCAAGCACCGGCCAAGATGCTGCTGTTACCCAGATCTCCTTCGTCTGCGTGTTCATCGGCGCAGACGAAATCGCAAATCGGAACCGCCACAATCCTTCTTCCTCCAGCTTCGGAGTGACAAATGCCTCCTTCACCAGATAGCTGAACTGGTCCCGCTTCCACTCCGGCGCGGGCCACTCGCCGAACTTCACCAGCCTCCCGCTCGGCGTCACCGCGGAAAAAGTCAGCGTCCCCGTTGCCGCCTTGTCCGTATCGTTCAGCAGATACAGATCGAACGTCGCCGCCTCTCCCAGCGCCGTGCACATCGCCCGCTGCTTCGCCACCGGCCGCACCGGCAGCAGCGTGTCGCGAATCGGCCCCGGATCGCTCTTGAAGTTCCGCAGGTTGTCCACGATCCCCGAGTGGTTCTCAATCGCCGTCGACTCCCACCCCGAGATCGCCGCAAAGTCCAGCTCATCGCTGATGCGCGCGTTCTCCATATAGTTCTGCCACGTGTCGTAGCACTTCTTCCCCAGCGAGGTCCACAGCTTCTCCGTCGCCGGAAACGCCTCGCGAAATCCCCACTTGTCCAGGAACTGGTCGTACGCCGCCAGAATCTCCTGGTGGTCCTTCAGGTCGTAGCTCGTATTCGCCGGCTGGTTGCCAATCCCCGTGCCCTTCGGGTCAGCCAGCTCATGCAGCATCAGCGAGTGGTTATCCGGAGTCGCGCATCCCTCCATCTCGCCGAACTCCGAGATCACCTTCCGCTCGGGCGACTTGTACGTAAAATCGTTCGGCCCTTTGTAGAACTCGTCGTACCACTGGTCGCCCGCGCCCTGGTGCTGATTCCACCAGCCGCCCCACTCCTCCTCGTCGCTCCGGTGCAGCTTGTCATTCCAGGGCTCAAACCACGCCTGCGCCGCCCGTCGCGGAGGCGCGACAAATCCATCATTTAACACGATGCATCGCGAAGGATCTTCCTTGTGCATCGCCTCCAGCACCGCAATCGTGTCGGGATTCTTCAGGTCGGCCCCGATCTCGTTCTGCAGGCAGTACTCAATCACTGAGGGATGCGACCGGAACGCCTTCACCATCTCCACGCACTTGGTGAACATGTAACGCTGCGCGAACTTGTCCGCCGCATCGGTCGGCTTCTCCATCACAATTGAGGGTCCGCTCGCCTGTGCGCTTGTCTGCACGCTCACCGGCAGTTTGCCAATCGCCATCTTGCCCGCGCCCGGCTCCATGTACCGCAGCAGCCCCAGCCGGTCGTGCGCGCGCAGCACATCCTCCTTCGCCAGGTTGCGATGGAAGTTCAGGCAGGTCAGGTTCAGCTTCTTCGCCTGCGTCACCTCCTTCTCCGCCAGCTCCGGCGTAGGCCACATCCCGTTGATCCCCCAATACCCCCACGAGATCGCCGTATAAATCTTCATCCGCCGCCCATTCAACCGAAACAGCGCATTCGTCCCCAACCCCTCCGGCGCAAAGGTGCGAAACCCGAACGCAATTGTCCGCGTACCGGACTCGCCGCCGATCAATTGAAAGCGAAGCTCGTAAAGCTTTGGCGAGCCAAGGTCCCACAGTTTGGCTTCGCCACATGAGATGTCGAACGACTGAATCGATGTGCTCCACTTGGGATGCGCCTGTTCCCATTCGTAACGCGCACGAATAGCCGGGTCAACGGCGATGCCCCTATCGTCGATGCTGACTACACCGCCCTCCTGATTGAAGACGGATTGTAGTGTCAGAGGGTCAATCACATCGACCGTCCATCGTGCGGTGGGCGCCCCGACGCTCTCCAATTCCACATACACTTTCACTGTCCGAGGCTCAACTGTATTGAGCACCCACAAGTCCTTGATCCGCACCGAATCATGCGCCGAGATCGTCATCCCCCGATCC
>Ga0181520_10012730_pt1 | contig 10756 bp, 10 predicted proteins | sample PEATcosm2014_Bin_29_FD_132451 | JGI IMG/M metagenome (GOLD analysis project Ga0181520, IMG submission 132451) | Peatland microbial communities from MTU Mesocosm Facility, Houghton, MI, USA - PEATcosm2014_Bin02_30_metaG | ecosystem: Environmental > Terrestrial > Soil > Wetlands > Peat | place...
AGGGTAGAGAACGATCAGTACGCTCCAATAGAGCGTGATTTCGTTTGGATACATGTAGCCTTCAACACCGCTCATAACACCCGCCCATCTCCCGATCATTCATCATCGTCGAAGGAATCTTCCCTCAGAGGCTAAGGCCCCCTGTTATTCGGCCTTCTTCGGCGCGACTCAAGTCGTGCCCTAACACAAATCCGGTCTTTGAAACACGCTCCAGCAGCTAGCGGTAGCAGCTAGAGGCAAGTAACTGTTCTTAACGCACCGAGCCATCCAGATCGTTGTAGAAGAGCTTGGCGCCGGTAGCCATCTGCGGCTTCAAAACCTGCACGCTGTGCGTCTTCAGAAACTCGTGGATCGGATCTTTGGGGTCCTTCAGGTCCGCCAGTTGGCGCGCCCCGGTGGGGCAGGCCTCGCAACAGGCGGTCGTCAGGCCCTGGGTAATCCGGTGGTAGCAGAGCGTGCACTTATCGGCCACCTCTTTGGTGGGATGAATGTAGCGGCAGCCATAGGGGCAGGCCTGGACGCAATAGGCGCAGCCCAGGCAGTATGTCTGGTCAACTAAAACCACGCCGTCCGGAGCGATGAAGGTGGCGCCTACTGGGCATACCTGCGTACATGGGGAATCCGCGCAGTGGTTGCACATCTTGGGAACGAAGAAGTACTTCCCGCCTTCATCGGTGGCAACCGGGAATCCTTCCTTGCCGCCGTCAGGCGAGATGACCTCCGGGTCGATCAAGGGGTTGTTTGCAATCTCACCGGATTTGGTCATAGGCCAGTCCGACCTGTGATAGCGTTCCACCCACGTACGGAAGTGGCCATCGGGCACGTCGTTTTCGGTTTGGCAGGCGCGCACGCAGTTGCCGCAACCGATGCACTTGTCGATGTCGATCAACATGCCCCACCAGTGATCGCTCATCTTGTAATTGGGCGACTCTTCCGGGGTTCCGGCCAAGACCGACTTCCACGCCACCGCCGCGGCCGGCAAAAGAATCAGCATTTCACGCCGGGTAATGTTCATTTCGCACCTCCCGCCGTCTGGCTTGATGAATCCATCGCTGGGCTGTGTGGATCGTGGCAGGTCTGGCAGGGGACGCCGTTCGCGTGGTCCACCGGCACAACCTGTGGAAAGTCCTTGGGCTTGGCCGCGCTGGCCGTGTGGCATCGAGCGCAGAGCACGGCCGTATCCGGCAACTCCGGCACCACTGACGATGGGTCGTCGGCATGGCGGACGAAGGCAACTTCTGGCGGGCCAGTGGGAGCGATCGCGGCTACGAAACGCTCGTAAAGATTCGCCGGAGGCTTCTCAGGAACGGCCGACTGCTTGATCAGCGCTCCGTGGCAAGCCTCGCAGTTTACGTGGGCGTGCTTGCCGTTCTTTTTTTTGTCCACCACTTCCGTGTGACAGGCCTCGCAACTCTCATGGCCGGCAAACTTCAATGGTCGAGCCCCAATTTCTCCCATGGCCGCTGCACGATAATGCCCATACTGCCCAAAGGTCTTGGGAACAACAAAGTGGCGCACCACCAGAAACACAAGGAAAGCGAGGACAAAGAGTCCCGCAAATCGAAAAAGATGTCCTACATCCTTGAAAACGCCCATCAAGCCCCATTTCCTTGACATCAACTTCAGGAGGTCACACGAAATCCACCACTGTGAGCTGGAACACTTTCCGTGAGTCTAACCGTACAAGAACCGGTCTCTCGTCTGTATGTGAGATAGGTCACATGTCAGTGTGCTCGCCGAGTACGCTGCCGTTTGGGATGAACAGAGTCATAAGGTTCCAGGAATACACACTCCGCTCAGGATCTGGCCCGCAGAATGAGGAGATTTCTCACTCATGTGAGCCCCTTGCAAAATTCAAACGAGACTAAAAAATGTGTCAAGGCACGATTAAAGTCGCGCACTAACACAATTTATTGCCTGAAGGTAATTTTGCAAGCAGCTCTCTTGCAGAAGGGTTTGGGCCGCACTGTCTAATCTTCCACGGGGGACTTGGGCGCTTTGCGTTTGGGCTTGGGTTTGGGATCATCTTCGGTCGGGGCTGGGGCCATGGACGGGTCCCAGTAGAGAAAGCGGGAGCAACTGTCGCAGGTGAGCAGCTCACCCTCTCGGAGCTGGTTCCAGGTCTGCGGACGGACACCCATGCGGCAGCCAGTACACTGCTGATTGTCAGCGCGGGCCAGACCGGTGCCGCGTGAGCCGCAGAGGCGATCAAAGCGGATAAGATAGTCGGTCTCGATGAGCGGACGGAGTGCTTCGCGTTGGACGGCAAGCTCTGCCAGTTCGCGGTCAAACTCTGCCTGGCGAAGGGCCACACGCGCACGGACATTATCGAGGGCAACCGAGAGCAGCTCGACCTGGGCGCGTGCGGCTGCCAAAGCCACCTCTTGCGCCTCAGTGCGTTCGAGGCTGACAAACTCCTCGCTCTCAAGGCGTTGTGCCTCTGCCTCAGCAAATTGAAGTTCGTTTTCGACTGCGGTGGCCTGCTCAGAGGTGGTGAGCGAGTCCTGCTGTGCGCGGTAGCGGGCTGCCTTTTTGCGGAGGGCGTCGATCTCGCGATCAAGACGGGTGCGCAAAGCCTCTTCGCGGCTAAGGGAGGCAGAGGCCTCAGCGGCCTGGCTCTCGGCGGCGGCCAAAGCGGCCTTAGCCTGAGCGATCTCAGTCGGCAGGGCGCGAGCCGCCAAAGTCAGATGGGTTCGCTCCAACTCCACCGCTTGCAGCTTTACGAGGTTTTCAATTTGCTCTTGCATCCGTGCTATGAAGTCTACGGTATGGAGCATCTATTTAGAAAATGAGGGAAGCGTGGGCTGGCCTGGGTTCCCGGCTTCGCACACCTTGAGTTGAAAGAGATCCGAACGGACAGGCGCCTGCTCTGTGGTATGAAGGAGCAGGCAGCGAGTTAGCAGGTTAGCGATTGAATCAACTAGCCTTGCAAGACAACAATCGAAGCCAATGGAGGCGGATTTGGCGAAGGGTAGGATATCGGTCTGGCACAGGCGACCGTGGCTGAGGTGGGTTGCTGGCGGTTTGCTGGTGGCGCTGGTTGTCGCGGCCGTGCTTGTGGATCTGGGGCTGCGCCGGGCGGAGCCGTTCCTGCGAGCGCGTCTTGTCGAGCAGTTGGAAGATCGCTTTCATGCGCGGGTGGAGCTTGACAGCTTTCACGTGTCGCTGGTCAAAGGGCTTTGGGCCGAAGGCAAAGGGCTGCGCATCTGGCCCCCAGCCCAAGTGGAGGGCGTTGCCGTTCCAGTGGGCAAGGGCGAGCCGCTGATCAGCCTCGATGAGTTTCGCTTTCGTGCGCCTCTGCACTTTGAGCAGGGCAAGCCAATCCGTATTTCTGTGGCAGAGCTGAAGGGCCTGCACATCGATTTGCCGCCAAGGTCACACTTCGAGCATTTATCCGCGGTTGGCACGGGCGAGCCGAGGGGCATGATGGCGGGGTTGGTGAGTTTTGAAGTGGACACCATGCAAATCACTGGCGCGGTATTAGTGATGGAAACCAGCAAGCAAGGTAAGCTGCCGCTGGATTTCCAAATTGCGCACTTGAAACTGAGCCAGGTTGTTTCGGGTGGGGCCGGCCATCCCCAGGGCGAAGACCGGTCTGCTCACCCAAGCGAACCAAAGACGCTCGCCGGAGAGCCCCAGTTGATCATGACACCGGCGTTGAATTTTGAGGCTGAGCTGACCAACCCGCGACCGAAAGGGACGATTCATACGACGGGAACCCTCGGACCACTGCAAGGAGTCGATCTGGGCGAGATTCCAATCGAGGGCAGTTATCGCTTTGAGGACGCGGACCTAAGCAGCTTCACTGGGATTGCAGGGACTCTTTCGTCAACCGGGCAGTATCAGGGCACACTGCGCGACCTGAGAGTGGATGGGAAGACGGAGACGCCAAACTTCCGGCTTACGCATTTTGGGAATGCGATGGCGCTGAATACGAGCTTTCATGCGCGGGTGGATGGGACCAACGGAGATACATGGCTGGAGCCGGTCGATGCAACGCTGGGCCACTCGCACTTTACCGCGACGGGGCAGATTGTGCGCGTGCGTGGGGAGGTGGTTGAGGGTGCGCCGCAATACATCGGCCACGATATTGCGCTGACGGTCAATGTGGATAAGGGGCGGATCGAGGATTTCATGCGGCTGGCGAGCCGCTCTGACAAGGTGCTCATCACAGGCGATGTGACGGTGAAGACCACCCTGCACATTCCGCCTGGAAAAGAGCCTGTGCATGAACGGCTGAAGCTGAACGGCTGGTTTTCGTTGGACAAGGCATTGTTTACCAGCGAGAAGATTCAAGAGCATATCGCGGAGTTGAGCTTGCGCGGGCAGGGGCGGCCAGACGAGCTAAAAACCATCGATCCGGCGAGCGTTCTGTCGCACATGGAGAGCAACTTCCAGTTGGCGAGCGGGGTGATTACTCTGCCGGCGCTCGACTACACCGTGCCAGGCGCGAAGATAGAGCTTAAGGGCACGTATACGCTGGAGGGCGGCACGCTGAACTTCGACGGAAACGCGAAGATGGAGGCTCCGGTCTCAAAGATGGTGGGCGGATGGAAGGGGCTGCTGCTGACGCCTGCCGATCCCCTCTTCAAAAAGGGCGGTGCCGGAACTCAGGTCGCGATTCACGTGAAGGGAACGCGGGAGGCTCCGGAGTTTGGAATTGACTTTGAAAAACTGAAGCTGGAGAAGAAACCATCAGGAGGAAGCCTGTAAAAATTCCACCCAAAGAAGTGTAATCGGGCCGTCTTCGCTGTCGCGTATAATTCTCCGTTGCTTCCTAATGAGGCAACGGAGGAAACGAATGGACGGATTTGTCCTGATTGCGCTGGGAGTATTCGCACTTATTGCGCTCATTGTGTTCTTGAGCAGCTTCTTTACCGTGAGCACGTCCCAGGTGGCCGTGATCACGCGCTTCGGTGAGTTCAAGCGGGTTGCACAGCCCGGGTTGAACCTGAAAGTTCCTTTCGTCGAAAACGTGGCAGGTGTTGTGAGCCTGCGCGTCAGCCAAATCTCACTGACGATGGAAACCAAGACGAAGGATAACGTCTTTGTCACGATTCCGATCTCAGTGCAGAACCGCGTTCGGCCGGAGAAGGTTTACGACGCTTTTTACAAGTTGTCAGACCCTACGGCGCAGATCAAAAGCTACGTCGAACAGGTGATTCTGGGCCACGTGCCTGGCATGACGCTGGACGAAGTCTTTGCCTCTCAATCGTCAATCGCCGCCGCAGTCAAACAGGAACTGGACGCCGACATGGCGACCTTCGGCTTCGAGATTGTGAATGTGCTGGTGACCGACATCGTTCCCGACGCCAAAGTGAAGTCGGCCATGAACGACATCAACGCAGCGCAGCGCGAACAGGTCGCGGCCAACGCGCGAGGCGAGGCGGAGAAGATTCTGGTCGTCAAAAAGGCCGAAGCCGAAGCGGAGAGCAAGGCTCTGCAAGGCCAGGGCATCGCCAACCAACGGAAGGCGATCATTGAAGGTTTGCAGGTCTCCATCGAACAGTTCCAGAAGGTAGTCGATGGAGCATCGTCACGGGACGTGATGCAGTTGGTGATGGTGACGCAGTACTTCGACACCCTGAAGTCAATCGGAGAGAGCGACAAGACCAACACGCTCTTCCTGTCTCACTCGCCGGGGTCTGTAAAGGATGTCTCGGAGCAGATTCTTGAGTCAATGCTGGTGGCGGGGAGCGCAAGAGTCTGATTGAGCCGCTGACCTTCGGAATTCTCTATTGCTTCTTCGTCATTGGACATGATCGGCGGCGCATTCTTCACTGCAATGTGACGAAGCATCCGAGCAGTGCTTGGGTTGTTCAGCAGTTGCGCGAGGCATTTCCTTACGACTCTGCGCCGCGTTATCTGATCTTCGATCACGGCACACAATTCAACGAAGAAGTGATCGACACAATGAAGAGCTTCGACATCAAGCCCAAACAAACCAGCTTCCGCAGTCCGTGGCAGAACGGCGTTGCCGAGCGCTGGGTCGGCAACTGCCGCCGCGATCTGATCGACCATGTGATCGTTGTGAACGAACGACATCTGAAGCGCCTGATGAGCGAATACATCCGTTACTACCACGAGGACCGAACTCACCTTGCTCTGGCGAAGGAAACGCCCGCGAATCGTGAGGCAGCGAGTAACTCCGGTGTTCTGAGTAACAGGGTTATAGCAATGCCAAGGCTCGGCGGTCTGCATCATCGCTACGATCTGGCTGCCTGAGTCGCTGTTGATAACATTTCGCCTTTGAGTCGAGGAGACCCTTCGGGAGAACTGTGCCCGATGACCTTTTGCCGCCGACTTGAAGGTGTCTTCACGGCTGTATGCGGTCACCAATCTTTCGCCCCTGTACTCCAAGAGTTCCTCCAATACAACTGTTCAGATCAGAATCTACTCCTCGTTCCAGCCGGATGACAAATTGGCGAGGCACAACCACGGCGAATATATGGCTCCTCGACGAAGCCGCTTGCTACGAGCGATCTGGACGGCGGGAACCACCTGACAAGGAGAAAAACAAAAGCAAGAACAAAAGCAAAAACGCAGCTAAAGAAAAAACTCTCTCGGCGCGAGGGCAGCCTTGCCTACGCGAACGGGATCGACTGTGCCCGAGGTTCCCAAAAACCCGAAAAGCAAAAACAATTTATCGCTTGACAAGAGGCGCTTTCATACATGACGTGTCCCTACTCCACCCGATGCCGCTTTAGCGGCGTTGTACTTCGGGATGCTCGCCAAGACACCGAACTGGGCACCGCCGACCGCCCACGGCTATTACTGGCGCATCTTTTCCCAGAAGTGCGCCGGACCACTAAATGGCCTGGCGCACCGAACTAGGGGGCAGACCGCAGGGTAAGAGAGCCCGCAGCTCGGCAATTCTTCTCAATTGCGGACGTCTCTTCTTCATCAAAGCGGCGCAAAATCTTTCCCGATGAGGCGTCGGCCATGAAGCCCGTGTAGAAGCCCATATTCTTCCCATAGTCGCTAACGGGAGGCACTTCGGCTATGAGAAAAACATCCCGAGAGTCGGGAGTCCAGTCCAGGATGTAGAGGTTGATGCCAGGGGTGGCGGAATAGAGGAGGGACTGGAAGCGATTGGCGACGATGCGCGTCACAGGGTTTTCGAATATGCGGCCGCCAGCGATCCGGAAGATATGGGTATGGAAGCCACCCATAGCGCCGCCGTCGCTGTACATAATGAAGAACTGGCTCGAATCAGGCGACCAACCGACTTCCAGGCAACACGATATGTCTCTGTAGGACAACGTCGCGACTTGTTTCCCTCCAGACAGGACCTGAAACGAGAAGGCTTTTGTCAGGTTAATCTCCGATTTGCCGTCGGGGGAAGCAACGTCGGGCTGTTCCGGGTAAGACATCACGTCGAAATGGCGCGAGTGGCAAGCAAAACCAACCGGGTTCTGGCGCCCTTGTGCATCGACATGATCTATCGTAGCGCCTCCCACGGCGACCAGCAGCAGGAGAACGAACAATCGATTTGACGGCTCAAACCTTCTCACTCGGTACCCAGTTTCAGTGTCCATAGCGTTGCCTCCTCGAGCTAGTCATCGGTCGGGTTATGGATGCGGGCAAGGCATCTTTGACGGAACCCGAAACCTCATGTTATTCATGTTGCCGAGATCCTTCCCGCCCGGAAGTTCAAACAGGACACGGCCTGGATATTTGGCTGTCAGATTCGCTACACCAGAAGCCGGCCCCATATTGTCGCTTACTCCGTTAAATACTTGTGTGTATCCACCGTTGCCGTTCGGGACATACCCTGAGATTTGACTTCTGTACTGGTTGATGTAGGCATTCGCTTGCGCGGACGTCCAGTTGGATGATCCGGACGGCAGCCATTGTGAACGATCAATTGCGGAAGTACCGGGCGTCTCGGGCACTCCATATGAGCCTGGGCGATTCGGTGCACGAGTGGGCAAATTGTTTTGTACACCATGCGCATTTGTTGGCGGACAGTCCTTCATCTTCGGCGTTTGCGGCGTCTGAGGGGTATTGCCCGCTTGAATTCCCGCAGCCATCGCGCCGCCGAAAAGTCCAGTGGCCAGCGGGTCGATGCTGGCCGAAACCGTCACTGATGCCCCGCTACTGATTCCAATTACGCTCCCTGTTTCAGTCATTGAAGTACTCGTGGTCATTGCAACATCTGACACAGTTGTCCCGGCTGCAGCGTCGCCGAACAACTCTGGTGCCAACACCGGCGCGAAATAAGCTGCAACTGCGACCCCGACATCGATCAGCAGACTCGACCACCAACTCTTTCCGCTTGGATCGGTAATATCGATCGGATCGTTGCGCCCGTGGGGATACCGGTTCCACGACTGCGGATCGCCGGCCGATCCGGCCAGCGGGTCGGCCGAGCAGAAGGTTCCGGTGCGGGAGTCGTAGTAGCGCGCCAACGCGTAGTTCAGACCGCTCTCCGAGTCCTGCTCGTAGTTAGTGAAGAACCACTTGTTCGCCGCCCCGTTCGTGTACCACTGTTCTCCGAACGGGCGGGTGGCCCGCATCTCGATTATCCCCTACACGATTGGGTGGCCCAGGTCTCGATTCTGAGACCTGGGGTCGAGCAACTCATCCCTGCGCCATTTGGTACAAAAGGACTCGATCTCTACAGTTCCTTCGATTCCCGTCGGCAGGTGGCCCAGGCACCGATTCTTTCTCCTTCGAACATTAGCCGAGGTTGAAAGCTGTGCCCATTCATCGCGGCCCTATAAGACCGCGATGAATGGGCACAGCTTCTCAAGGCTCATAACGATTCTTCGGGGTTGACGAACAAGTCACCTGCCGGAGCATGGTCGGGTTTTACGATGTTGGATGGGAAACGGACGGGTGAGGTTCATGGTCTCCCAGGTCCCCAAAAGCGAGGCACCTGGGCCACCCGCCCTCACAATCGAGGGACTGGATACTAGGCTGAAAGCAATACACATCGGCTGCCTGACTGGCAGCGCAGAGTGCGAGAGAGTAGTCAGATTAGGAAAGGCCTCTACGAAGCCATCTTGAGCAGTTCCTGCTCGGCCCGCAGCCAATCCTGCTCGGCGGATCCGTCCTGGTAACCGCGCGCGGCCCAATAGCTTCGCGCCAACCGCTCGATCTCTTCGCGAGAGGGCATCGTCGGCGCTGACTGCGTTTTCGCCGCCGACTGCGCAGCAACCTTTGTCTTCTTCGCTGCAGGTTTACGGGGTTTCGCGGGTGCCTTTGTCTTCTTGACTGTATCTGCCATTATCAATCTCCTGGGGGGTGGGTTGGCCGCCAACCGGCGGGGCATCATCTATAGTTTACAAAACTCTCCCAGTTCGCGCTATCGGAATCAGGCCTGCGGTACCTACTGGCTCAACATTTGGTAACCAACTGAGACCCGAAGGGGAGCTCTAGAACTTGTAGCCGCGAAAGAGATAGACCAGTTCGACCACAAGAATAATGACGACAGTCAGCTCCATAAAGAACGCCCGGCTCTGGTTGAACTGGTCGACCATGAAGCGGTAGAGCTCCTCGGCCGTGCGCACCTTGCGGGTGACAAGGTCTTTGTAATCAGGCACACCGACCTTTAATGCCGCCAATTTGTAGAGGCGCGAGGCGAACATGTCGCTGAGGAACTTGATGGCGTTGTCGGCGTGTTCGGTGAGCTCTGCCACGTCGAGCAGCACTGTGTGCAGCCGCGTCGCCGAGCGCGCCAGGCGCCATCGCGCCAGTATTCCTGTGCCCTCGTCGAGGATCGTGTAGACACGCTCCAGCTCTTCAGTCAGCAGATCGTCGTAGTAGCGGAACTCGAGCAACTGGGAGTTGGCATACTCAAGCAACTCCACGGCCATCTCCGCGCCAGAAGAGCTGTCATAGAGAAAAGCAGCGTTCCATCCGATGACAGACAAATCGTTTTTATAGTATGAGATACGAGATTGCAGCACTTCGTTGCACTCGCTCTCGGCCAGTTGCCCGGTGTCTCCGCGAACCACCTGCGCAATACGCGAGCCTTGCTGGTGAATCAGGTCAGTGACAGAGGGCGAGCCGGTAATCTCGCGAATGTGAAAAATCAGATAATCTTCGCTGAGCCACTCGTCGTAGGGTTTGATCAGCGCGGGAGCTGCCCGTTTGAGGCTGGCGCGGACAATCTCTGTGGCTTGGGCCGCAAAGTCAATATCCCAGACCCAGCGGCTGGCCAGGCCGGTCAGCTTATCCCAGTCTCCGGCAAATGGGAGCTCGAAGATCACGCTGAGGACGCCGTAGTCGTAATACTTGATCTCCCCTTGGAGGCGTTCGCCGCTCTCCAGCACCAGCGGCTCGGCGGGAACGACGACCGGCGGCCTTTGGTAGCGCACATAGCCAGGCGCGGGATGCTTCATGCTCGGCTTGTCGACCGTGCGGGCGCTGACCAGCTCCTGTAGCTTGTCGAGGCGAATGGCCTCACAGACGTCGAACTGTAGCAACACAAGCACGGAGCCGCGGAGAAGGGGCTCACCGGATTGGCTGGCCGCGTCGAGCATGATGGGTCCATCTTAACTTGCCGGTCAGTGGGTGCGCGTGATTGACTGAGGTCCGAAGGCGGAAGAGACTGATGAGAGCCATTCTTGCACTGGACCAGGGAACGACCAGTTCCCGAGCGATTCTGTTCGACGAGGCAGGTGCCATTGTTGCGGTCGCACAGCATGAGTTTGAGCAGTTCTATCCGCGCGCCGGGTGGGTGGAGCACGATCCGACGGAGATCTTGACCAGCCAACTGGCCTGCGCGGTGGAGGCGCTGGGGCGGGCC
>Ga0181520_10012731_pt1 | contig 10756 bp, 8 predicted proteins | sample PEATcosm2014_Bin_29_FD_132451 | JGI IMG/M metagenome (GOLD analysis project Ga0181520, IMG submission 132451) | Peatland microbial communities from MTU Mesocosm Facility, Houghton, MI, USA - PEATcosm2014_Bin02_30_metaG | ecosystem: Environmental > Terrestrial > Soil > Wetlands > Peat | place...
GATTGACCGAAGTCTGCGCGATTGCTTAGATTGCTGCCTCCGACATAATCCGTCACTTCACACCCCATCTTCTTCGCGATGCGGAGGATGATCTCTAAGTCGGTCTTCACGCCGGGAAGATCCGCAGCTTTATGAATTCTCTGCAAATCGCCACAAGTGTTCGTAAACGTTCCCGATTTTTCATAAGCCCCCGCAATCGGCAGCACGACGTTTGCTACAGCCGCCGTCTCTGTAAGAAACATATCCTGCACCACGACAAAACATTTACGGAGAGTAGCCGGATCGGATTCAAAATGCCTCAGCGGATTTGATCCGACTACATAGAGAGCCTTCAGTTCTCCTTGTTCTGCCGCACACAGCATCTCGGTCAGGTTTCTGCCCGGATTCTGCGGTATCACCGTACCCCAACTTTCAGCGAGTTGTACCCCATCTGTAAGGGATGCATAACCAGGCAGGAGATTGGGATAAAGACCCATGTCCGCTGCACCTCGGGAGTTCGCGTCGTCACCCAAACATATGAATTTGCAATTCGGAACGGTCGCACCGAACGCAACCAACTCGTCAATCTGCTCTCCCTGCACTTCTGATCCGAAGATAATGATCAGGCTTTCCTCAGTTCTCAGTCTCTCTAGGAGGCATTTAAGAGGATCGCGAAGCGACTCCAACGCTTCTGATAGCCGGCCGTTTGCGAGAAAATCGACCACATCACCCTCAGACCTCTCTGGTATTTGAACAAATTGGGCCGATTGACGGCAGAGCTTGATCTTGCGCGCGTTGATGACATAGAAGCGTGAGTTACGCAGTCGAACATTGTTCCGGATCTGCCACGCAAGCAAGGGGTGCTGATACGTCGGATCATTTCCAATTAACAAAATTACGGGGGCGCTCAATACGTCCGCCATACTAGCGGTGGCATCCGGACGGTCCGCGATTGCCCGAAAGAAAGCCGGGTAGTCCGCCGTTCGATGATGATCAATACTGTTGGTATTCAATACGAGGCGAGCCAGCTTCTGCAGTAAGTAGTTCTCTTCATTCGTAGTGTGATTCGAACCGATCACTCCGATTGCGTTCGGTACGGTGCGGAACTCCTCGAATCGCTCAGCTACAAGTGCGAGGGCATCGCCCCATGACGCCGGTTCCAACTTGCCGTCGCGCCGGATCAAGGGCTGCCTCAGCCGTTCTGGATGATCAAGAAAGTCGAAGCCATACCGGCCTTTGATGCACAGAAAGTCCCCATTAATGCCACCCTTATCCCGATTGCTGCCACGCATGATCTGCATGCGATTGTCGAGAGGACGCACACCGAGAGTCGTTGTACAGCCATCACCGCAATGAGTGCAAGTGGTAGCAACGTGCTTCATCTCCCATGGACGTGTCTTATAACGATATATCCCCGATGTGAGCGCCCCAACTGGACAGATATCAATGCACATCCCGCACTCTTCGCATTCGAGGTAGCCATCCTTGTTAGGGACGATCAACTGAGATGCGTTACGGTTAGCAATTCCCAACGCCCAGACGTCCATCCCCTCTCCGCAGACGCGGACGCATCGATAGCACATGATGCAGCGTGGGCGGTCGAAAAACACGACCGGTGACCACTGCTCCTCGTCCCGGTGATTCTTAATATCGATTAGTTTGGATTCGGAAGCACCATAGGCCAGAGTTGCGTCCTGTAGTTCACACTGGCCGCCGGCGTCGCATACCGGGCAGTCCAATGGGTGATTTTGCAGGACAAATTCCAGCATGGCTTTACGCGCCTGTTTGATGACCGGACTGTTTGTCGTCACAACCATGCCTTCAGTTACCATGGTCGTGCAGGCTGTCTGCAATTTAGGTATTTTCGCGATTTCAACCAGACACATCCGGCAAGCGCCCTGCAGCGACAGTCCTGGATAGTAGCAAAACGACGGAATTTCAATGCCGGATTTCTTGCAGACCTCAATCAAAAGCGAGTTGGAGGGAGCAGTGATCCTCTTCCCGTCAACGGTGATGGTCACATCGGTCATTTCCAACTCCAGATGGAGGTAGGAACTTCCTGCTACTTTGCTTCGGCTGCGTGCGAACTCGGCCAGCAAATCGTTAGAAGAAATGCGCTCTCTGTCAGAGCCTCGACATTGTGAGGAATTCCACAATCCAGTACCAATACATCCCCGACTGTCATTTCCGCTTTTTGCGAGCTGGGAAGGTGTATGCGGAGTTGCCCCACTAAACACTGAATCGAGATCCGGCCCTCGGCCCTGTGTTGATCCATGCGCGTATCCGCCTTCATTGAAACCAACACGATCCTGAAGTCCTCATACTTCGCCAGGGTTTTCGAACTGCGGCCGCTGGTCTGATCCCATGCGCCGGCATGATGCAGTTGCTCCAATTCTTTCGCCACATTGAACTGGATTGTCGGCTCCGCCAACTGCGGAAGCCTGGTCAAGCTGGCGCGATATTCATCGGAATGGCAGCTATCGTCCTTCGTACTCATCGGATTGCCTCCGTTAACCAAGCGTCGACGATCCTCGAAGCAAAACGTTCACTTCGAGAAGCATCACAATGCTCGGCCGCACTTAAGATTTCGTAAATGGGACAGATGTCATCAATCGGTGACGGCCGTACTCTACCATCAAAGGTACACATTGGTGTATAAACCACGACCATCATTGCAATAAAGGCCGTGTACATATGCTTTTGTGCGCACGCTTTACGCATTGGGAGGAAGATCCCTTTTCCATAGACTGCGCAACGCACCGAGCGCGATGGGCAGGGCGCCGGCGAATAGGAAGACCAGATCCCCAACCATGCGCAGCCACTCCAACTTGTGGTAGGTGCCGCCCATAAGGAATGTCAGCCGGCGGGCATGCCAATAACCGTTGGCGATGGAATCCCAGAGCTGGATTACTCCTCCAGGGAACAGATCCAGGGTGACCATGAGCGCGAGGCCCACATTGGCACCCCAGAAGCCCACACGGACAAACTTCTCCGTCTGTTTCCATGTGGTGTCGGATTGCATGGCCCTCAAGCAGAAGACCATGACTGCTAAGGCCAACATTCCAAAAACACCAAACATTGCGGCGTGTGCGTGATTGGCGGTGAGCGACGTGCCCACCTCGAAGTAGGACACGATCGGCAGGTTGATCAGGAAACCGAAGACTCCCGCGCCGACAAAGTTCCAGACACCCACGGCCATGAGGAAATAGATGGCCCACTTCTGGCTCCAGGCCAGATCGTCGCCGCACGCGGAACATTGCGCCTTTCTCAGTTTGATGAAATCCCACGCGTCCAGAGTCAGAAGCGTTAGAGGCACAACTTCCAGGGCGGAGAAGCATGACGCCAAGCCCATGTTGAGTGCTCCCTGGCCGGTGAAGTACCAGTGGTGGCCTGTGCCGATGATCCCGCCGCTCAGATACAGGATGGCGTCCAGGTAAATCAGGCGCGTGGCGGTCTTGGTGCTGACTACGCCCAACTGGTGGAACATGATGGCCACCAGCACCGTTGCGAAGAGTTCGAAGAATCCTTCCACCCAAAGATGGATGATCCAGAAGCGCCAGTTGTCGATGATGGCGAAGTTGGTGTGAGGGCCATAGAAAAGGGCAGGCAGGTAGAAGACAGGGATGGCCACGGCTGCGTACAGAAAGAGTGAGGACAGTTCGCGCTTGTCAGGGCTCTTGAAGGCAGGCTTGAGCGCCCGATACATCAGAAACAGCCAGAAGAGAAGGCCGACTACCAGAAGGAACTGCCAGAACCGCCCAAGGTCCAAGTACTCAGAACCCTGGTGTCCGAACCAGAACCAGAGCTGCCCTAGCTTGTTGTTGATACCGAGGAACACGCCTGCCATGCTGCCGACGACGACCACCACCAGTGCCCCGAGGAGTGCATATACGCCGGTTTTCTGATGTTTGGGTTCTTCCCCACCGACCCACGACGCCAGGAAAAGACCGCCGCCTACCCAAGACGTCGCGATCCAAAAAATAGCGAGTTGGAGGTGCCAGGTGCGCGCTAGGGTGTAGGGTAGCCAGTAGGCGACGTTGTGACCGTAGAAGGCTCCTGTCTCCACCCGATAGTGGGCGAGCAGGCCTCCAAGGAACGATTGCGCCAGGAACAGGAGGGCCACGATGCCGAAGAACCATCCCGTAGCCCACTGGCTTGGAGTGAGCTTCAAAGCAGCGGGAGCAGAGTGCATAAAATGGGAGCCGTCGCTGTCGCCCTTCCAGCCCAGGTAGTCGAACTTGCCGACGACGAAGAGAATCAAACCCAGCCCTGACAAGAGGGTGATGAGACTCATGGCGCTCCAAACATAGGCCTCTGTGGAAGGGCGGTTTCCCGCGATTGGCTCGTAAGGCCAGTTGTTGGTGTATGAGTAATTCTTCCCAGGGCGATTCGCCGTTGTGGCCCAGGCCGCCCAAGCGAAGTAGGCGGTCAGAGCTTTCAGTTCTCCGGGGTCCTGGATGTAATTAGCTGGCAGCCCGGGAGCGGCGTCCTTCCTGTGAAAGTAGTCGGTCCATTCGCGAAGCTGTGTGTGGTAGGCAACCACCTCGCCTGAAGAGAGCCGGAGAGTTTGCGAAGCCGGATCGTACCGGTTTTCCTTGAGCAGTGCCATCGTCCGAGCAGATGCGACGCTCTGCTCGTCTAGGGAAAGCTGAGCGAAAAGTTTGCCGTACTTTTCGGTCGCGATCGTGTCCCGGGTTATTTCGCTGAGCCTATGCAGGTACTCCGCACTGTAATCAGGACCTAAGTAAGCCCCATGGCCCCACAGGGTTCCGTGCTCCATGAGACCGTACTTAAGGAACACCTCCTGGCCATCATGGATGTCAGCTCCGGTAAACACCACAGCTCCCATTACATCTGCAGCCTGCACGGGGATCGGTGGAGCGTTAGTGTAGGTCAAAATCGTCACCAAGGATAACACCGAGAAGCCAGCGATCATTACGAGGATGACCGAGTGTCTCCACCAAGGAGAGAGACTGGTAGTAACGTCGGCAGATGTGTCGACCATGATATGTCCCCTTCAATTCCTACTAGGATTTCCAGGTTCTGAATCGATTAAGGATACCTTCCGCTCAAGTCTACGGCCACTTTATCGAACCTCATGCACATCGAGCCCAGGCTCGTGCTCAACCATAGGAAACTTTTTCTATCAGCTCTTAACGGCAGGAAAACTATACATCCCAATTGCCAGTTCCGACGTTGTCGAGACGATTTATATCCGAAGTTTAGCGGCCCAATACAGAGAAGGAGTTTGGCGTTCCCTCGCTTAGGAACGTCTGGGTGCGCTCGCTCATGAGGACCAACCGAGTCTGCATCAACTTGTGCCATCCCATGCGACGACGCTGGAAGCCTACGCGGCGAAGCGCCCGATCGTGAGGTGCGATACCGGAAAGAGCTAATAGGCGCACGCTCTCGCGTCCCCACTTGATGAAAAACTGAATAGTCATCATAAGGATAACGCCTACCGTCATGGCGATACCGATGCTTTGGGGCGAAGCCTTGTCGCAGGCACCCGGCAGGACCTCCGCTCCGATCAGCGTGCACTTGCCATTGATATCCAGCTCATCCACCTGAACCTTCCTTACGTACTAGGAGGCGTCTGTGACTAAAGTCATGCCACACCGCGGCGCAGAGGGGTAAGCTTGCTAGTGGACGATGTGTCATGGCATGCAATGCCCCGCCGGGCGTTGTGCCGCCACATGCTCCGCTACAAAAAGGAGGAAGCTCATGACGAGAGATCGTTTTGCCAGATCGCACTCTGTTCTTGCGAGCGGCTTCGTTCTTCTAATTCCGATACCACCTTGCGTAAAGCTATCGAAGAACTTGAGTTGACAGTCGCTTCATAAACTGAAACGGAAAGGCAGGAACGCTATGCAACCCGAAACCGCATCTAAACCTAAGGGGCTCGCGGGTGCCGAAGTCATGAAGGCCACCGAGTTGGTGAATTACCAGGACGGCGCGGTCGTCAGCCGCGAGATCGTCAAGAAGCCTGCTGGCAACGTCACAATCTTCGCCTTCGAGGAAGGCCAGGGTTTGAGCGAGCATACGGCACCATTCGACGCACTGGTGCAAATGGTCGAAGGCGATGCCGAGATCATGATTAGTGGCCAGCCACACCAGTTGCAGGGCGGCGAGATGATCCTGATGCCTGCCGGTCAGCCGCACGCGCTCAAGGCTCTCAAGCGGTTCAAGATGATTCTCACGATGATTCGATCCTGAGCCTGAAACCTATCGCTTGTCCGAGCGGTCTCAGCTTGTTAGAACTCGCTGCTGCGTCTGGTAACTGGTAAGAACTTGCGGCCCGTCGTGACCGACGACTACATTGTCTTCCACTCGCACGCCCGAGGGGGCCTAAATAAAGTCCGCAATTGCCGATTGCAAGAACTACGTTGGCTGGCAAGGGAGGCGATGCTTTTTCGCCATTGAAAAAGGCGTAACCGGCGGGTAATGGGCTTTCCTCAAACTCATTGCCAATGCCGTGGACAGGAGGCCCGAAAAGATGCTATCCATGCCCAGCATTCTTGAGGATCCGGTGCATCGTTTGCCCCAATTCCGGTCGATCATGCGCAAGTCTCCGTTCTGAAGCTTTTGCTGCACCCGCGACCTGGCTTTCCGTAACGCAAGCCGCCACAGCAGAGACTGCGGGCTCCATGCCCATGTTCGCGGCACGTGCGTCTGCCAGCAGCATTGCAGTGTGAGCCAATGCACAAAAAGTAGCAGCGCTGTTATTCCCAATTTCGACTTGAGCGTGAAAAGTCGTACTGGGGAGCATCCACGGACCACGTTCAGCGGTGCTCGGCGACATCGAAAAACTGGGCAATCAGACTCTTTCCCACACATTCAACCTGAAAACGCAATTGCTCGGCGTCGGCTGCGGTGTGTTCAGGCAGATGGGACTCCCATTCATTCCAAGTGTTCGAGTCCAATTCCACGTGGAATTGCAAGCCATAAGCATTCCTTCCAAAACGAAATGCCTGATGTTCATAGTTTGCATTTCTTGCCAGCAGGAGCGCTCCGTTGGGCAGGTCGTAGGTGTCCCCGTGCCAGTGAAACACCGGAAGTGGATGCGGAAGAGTCGCAAACACCGGGTCCCGCCGCGCCTCCTTCGTCAGTTCCACGCTTCCGAAACCGATTTCGGGGGATGGTCCGGCGAAAACCTTCGCTCCGAGGGCTTCCGCGAGCAACTGGGCTCCGAGACACACGCCCAACATCGGTCGTCCACGCCGTACCATTTCTGCAATCAGCTTCACTTCGCTGCTAAGGAAGTCGTACTTGTCGGTTTCGTAAACGCCCATCGGGCCGCCCATCACGATCAGTACATCTACATCCTCTGGTCGCGGAACACAGGGAACTAGGTCCAGTCGGTGGACCACAAGAGATATGCCCCGGGCGCAAGCTTCAGTTGCGATTCTCCCAGGGCCCTCCCAAGCGACATGTTGCAACACACTCCAACGTTGCATGCTGATTGGCTCCTTGCGCTATTGAGCACACAACACTGTCCCGATCCCGGGCTGGTAACGGCCAGCCAGGGATCGGGTTCAATGTGTATTCGCGTCCTAGCGCCCTGCAACAGTGAGTTCTTGCCGTTGCAAGACTTCTTCGGCCTTGACGGTCGAACTGCCGTGTTCTTGATTGCTAAATGAATGTCCGGTTAGCAGACCCAGCACAAACCACGCAAACACTGCGGCTCCGGCGGCGAACAAGATGTCGCCGGGGACGCGCATCCAGCGCAGCGTAATCATGGGAGAGGCTTGCATGAACTCAGCCGAACGTGCGTACCAGGTTCCACGTTCGATCGAAGCCCACGCCTGCAATAACCCTACCGGAAGCATGCTTAGCACAACCATGAACACCAAGCCAATGTTGATCAGCCAGAATGATAACTTGAGCGGTCCCTGCTTCCACGGACGCCCTGGGTTCAGCGCTCGCAGACAGAATAGGGTCAGTCCCAATCCAAGCATTCCATAGACCCCGAAAAGTGCCGTGTGGCCGTGGACGGGAGTCGTATTCAAGCCTTGCACATAATACAAGGATATCGGCGGATTGATGAGGAATCCGAACAACCCTGCTCCAACCAAATTCCAGAACGCCACCGCAACGAAGAAGTAGATAGGCCACTTGTAGTTTGCCAGCCAAGGGGCCTCCGTGTTTTTTCGGGTGAGCCGCATGTGATCCCACGCTTCATACCCGACCAAGGTCAAGGGCACGACCTCAAGAGCACTGAAGACGGCGCCAAGCGCGATCACAGCAGGTGAGGCTCCGGTGAAGTAGAGGTGATGAAATGTTCCGATGATCCCGCCCGCCAAAAAGATTGTGGTGGCAAATAGCACTGCCTTTGTGGCAGTACGGATTTCAATCAACTTCATCCGGGTGAACAGGAAGGCAATCACGACGGTGGCAAAAACTTCAAAGAAGCCTTCAACCCAGAGATGCACAACCCACCAGCGCCAGTACTCCGCAGTGACGAGATGGCTGCGTTGGCCGTACATCAGACCTGAGGCGTAGAAGAGTGGAATCGCAATGCTAGCAATCAAGAACAGGGTCAGCATTGAACGGTCTTCGGACTTCTTGACGAGCGCCGGTTTCAGCGAGCGGCCCATCAGAACTAGCCACAGGATGAGGCCCACTAATAGTAATATTTGCCAAAATCGTCCGAGATCGACATATTCGAAGCCCTGGCTTCCGAACCAGAACCAGAGATTGCCGAGCTTCTGTTGGATTCCAAGCCATTCGCCCGCGAGCGATCCTCCGACGACGAGAACAAGCGCGATGAAGAGAACGTTCACTCCAAGACGCTGCCACTTTGGCTCGTGGCCGCTAACTGCTGGGCCAACGTATAAACCCGTGGCTAACCACGAGGTAGCAATCCAGAAGATTGCGAGTTGCAAGTGCCAGGTGCGCGTAATCGCATAGGGCAGGTAACGGTCAAGAGGAAATCCATAGAAGCCTTGGCCTTCTACCCCGTAATGGGCGGTAATGGCACCCATCAGGATCTGTACTCCCCAGAGGAGGACAACCACAAAAAAGTACTTCATCGTGGCGCGCTGGGATGGTGTTGGCTGTACTCCTACGAATGGATCCTTGCTGGGAAAGGCTCCTTGAAACGCCGGCTTCTCCTGCGAGGAGTACCACCAGATCAGCCCACCGACCCCCGCGAGCAGAAAGACAAAGCTTAGGATGCTCCAAAAAACCGCGCTTGAGGTTGGTTGATTCCCGACAAGTGGTTCGTGAGGCCAGTTGTTGGTGTAGGTTGTGGTGCGATTCAGACGATTCGTACTTGCAGCCCAGGAGGTCCACCAGAAGAAGTTGGCCATCTGGCGCTGCTTTGCTGCGTCGGTCAAGGCTCCGCGAGGAATCGCGTACTCCTTGCGCCCCGCTGAGAATACGCCAGCATAATAGGCGGCTAATTGTTGGTATGCAGCGGCTCGCTCGGGACTGATGGTTACACGATTGGTCCCGGCATCGTAAGTATTGGTTCGCATCTCACGGATCAGGCGCGACTTCAAGATTGCCTGCTGGTCCTGGTTCAGCGAAGCAAAATCGGATGCACCGAGTTGAATCGCCCATGTCTTGAGCACGATCTCTGATTCACGATGTAGCCAGTCGGCGCTCCAGTCGGGGGCCACATATGCACCATGTCCCCAAACTGTACCGATTTCCTGTCCGCCGATGGACTGCCATACGCCTTGTCCATCCGTGATGGAACTTCCGGTAAAAAGCGAATGCCCGCCAGTGGTGTACACATCAGGGATGGGTGGAGCTTCGCTGATCATCTTCCGCCCCACTCCTCCGAGAACGGCAAATGATGCGATGATGACGATGGCCAACGCGACCCAATAGCGTCTGTACGACATGGTTCCTCCAAAATACGAGTATTGAACGATAAGCCTTCGACGACAGTCTTGAGGCTGCAGACCAGCGAGACGATTGTTCAGGACCCTAAGAGTAGAGGTTGGGATACGCCGTTGCAGGGACTTAAGTCACGAGGAAAGAAAAATAAGTTGAGACATAAATTAACTGCGAGGTGGGTGGATTATTTTACGTTACGCGCTGCGGTTCGTGCGCAAACATCGAGCGCCCGAGCAGGAAGGTCAGAGAGAGGTTGATCGCGAAGAGAAGAACTGCGGTCAACTCTAGAACGCCGGAAACAGGCAGCACCTTCCACCCGAAAGAAGCTATTCCTTCGTATGCCAGAGGCTCGGATAATACGCGCAGCGTGCATCCAGTCTGCACGAGTAACAAGCTCAGGAACATCAAACGTTTACTGAAAATCTTGTAAATGCCGCCGAAGTGCGGCAGGATGCGCGGACCAATCGCGAAGACCATCGTTGCGGCAAAGCCCACGGTCAGTGCGTGGCGGGAAGCACCCCAAATACCTCCGTGTTGATCTGCACACGCTGCCCATATGCTCATGCTGCCAGCAAACACCAGCCAGCCATATGCAATTCGAATGAACCATGGAAAGCTTGGGTGAATGCCCAGAACCTTGGCTGGTCCATTTGGTCTTGTCGCCAGATGGAGGGCCAGCACGATCGCCACGGCGCTCAAGGTTAGCAGGACCATGCCGGGAACAGCCCAACCAATGATGCCGCAAACAACGCCCCAAAAAACAAGTGCCAGAGCTAAATATAGTGTTCTACTATCCGTTTTTGAAACTGCCAGAAACGCCGGAAGCCAGCGCGCAGAAAACCCCCAGACGATGGGGACCATGAAGCCCCAGCAAAGGAGGACCAAATATCTTTGGTCCAGATTGTGCGGAAAGGAGCGAAGCTCTCCCTGA
>Ga0181520_10012732_pt1 | contig 10756 bp, 11 predicted proteins | sample PEATcosm2014_Bin_29_FD_132451 | JGI IMG/M metagenome (GOLD analysis project Ga0181520, IMG submission 132451) | Peatland microbial communities from MTU Mesocosm Facility, Houghton, MI, USA - PEATcosm2014_Bin02_30_metaG | ecosystem: Environmental > Terrestrial > Soil > Wetlands > Peat | place...
AATTTTCTATACGAATTGCTATTCAGCCGTGTTTCACAAGTGAGAGTATATACAGATGCCGATACTTCCCGCCCGGTTTCGCAGTTTGAAAACCAAGTACATATTACACCGGTTGGTTTTAGTGAAGATGAAACCCTGCTCCCGTTCTCTCATAAAGTAAATTCCGGGTACCGGCTAATTCAGGAGTATTTTACTTTTCCGGATAAATTTCTTTATTTCGATATCAGCAACCTTGATCTTAAAAGCGCTGAAAAAAATTTCACGATATTCTTCGTGCTGGACAGCTATCAACGGATAAAATATCATGTGGATCAGAATAACTTTCTTTTAGGGTGTACGCCGATTGTTAACTTGTTTCAAAAAATTTCAGAACCTATAAGAATTGACCAGCTTCAAACAGAATATAGAATTAATCCCGACAGCCAGAGAGAACAAACTACTGAAATACATTCTATTCTTTCCATATCGCCTTCAATAAAATCATCATCTTTACCTAATAATATAGAGCAGTATTTTGCTTTTAAACATCATAAAAAAGATGAAGAACAAAAGGTTTACTGGTATGCAATGCGCCAGCCCTCAACAAGGCCTGACATTCCCGGCACTGAAATGTTTATAACGCTTATGGACATAAATTATAAATTTGCTCTTCCCCGTGAGCATACATTATATGCCGAAATTCTATGTATGAACCGCAGCTTGCCCGAACTCATTACGACATCTACATATATTGAGCTGGAGACAAAATTAGCCGACTTAGATATAGCGCTAATTAAAAAACCCACTTTGCAGATAAACGCTCCGCAGTCAAATGAGCTTTGGAGATTGATTTCATCACTTTCATTGAACTATCTCTCACTTAGTTCGGGAGAAGAAAGTCTAAACGCATTAAAAGAGATTTTAAGCATTTATGATTTTGATAATAAAGCCGACACACGAAATCAATTAACCGGTATCGTATCAATGGAAACAAAATTTGTAACCAGAAGGCTGGGAAGAGACAACTGGCGCGGATTCAGCCGGGGACTTGAAATAACATTGGAATTTGATACCGAGCATTTTGCCGGCAACAGCGCCTTCCTTATGGCTTCGGTTTTAAACAGGTTCTTTCCGTTATATGTGACGATTAATTCTTTTACCGAACTGGTAATTAAAAGAAAATATTCAGATGAGATCTGGAAACGATGGAAACCAAGAGTAGGAATCAGGGAAATAATGTAATCGATCTTCTCTTTGCGGAAGCTTACAGATTTGATTTCTATCAGGCTGTAAAACTTCTGGAGATGCTTTACCTGAAAGCAATGTCGGAGAAACGTGAAAAACCGAATAAACAAACCGAAGAAGATTTTTTTACACCGGAAAATTTTCCCGTCCAATTTAACTCATCAATAAGTGCATCTTTCGCAGCTAGCGACATTGAAAAAGTTGCACTGTCGGAAAAAAAGAATGAAGTCTTTGAGATGATAGTGAATTTTATCGGGTTGGCCGGAATACAAGGTCCGCTACCATATCATTATACGCAATTAATTATTGATAGCGAGAAAGAAAGCCAGGGTAATAAAGCTTTCCGTGAATTCCTTGATATATTTAATAACCGGATGGCATTACTACTTTACCAGACCAGGAAGGTACACAGAGTTACTTTTGATCTGAATCAGCCGGAAGAAACTCAAACAGCCAGGTACCTGTTTTCTTTACTTGGTATGGGCTCCGAGGGATTAAAAAACAGATTAAGTGTTAAAGATGAAACATTACTTTATTATACAGGGCTTTTAGCTTCACAAAGCCGTTCTCTTGCAGGAATTGAATTTATTTTGTCGGATTATTTTGGTGTAAATGTTCATGCGGTTTCTTTTGTTGGAATTTGGCAATGCATCCCGGCGGACCAAAGAATAAAATTAGGTCTGAACGGAGTTAGTCAAATTTTAGGAAGTTCTGCAACGATCGGGAAGAAATACTGGAATCCAACTGCAAAATTTGAAATAAGAATCGGACCGGTTTCAGGGAAACAATATTTGCAGTTTCTTCCATTAAACGAATCCGAATTTTATACCCCGCTTTATGAATTAACCCGGCACTATTCAGGCCCCGAATATAATTTTGATTTCATCTTGATAGTTAACCCTGCCGATCTTACCCCGGTAAAGCTTGGAGATAAAAAAAATGCGCGCCTTGGATGGACTACATGGATCCCGCAAAAGACCGGGAGCATTTTCGATTATGAATATCTTCTATTTGTAGAGACAAATGAAACAAGCAAAACAAGATTAAGCACCGGAGAAAGAATAAGAATGGGATGGACGGTTTGGGTCCCTGATACTTCATCCGGCGAAGAATATATAGAAGTAAGATTATCCACCGGCAGGGCAAGGCAGGGAGCCAACTAAATGGCGGAAAACGAAAAAGTATATCTTTACATCACAACCCCGCTTGACGGAAGTGTAAGAAAGTTTTCATTGCTGAATATTGAAGGCAACGAATGTATATCCGGACTGTTTCATTTTACTTTAACATTAACATCTCCGGATAACAGCATCGATTTTAAGAATATACTCGGCAAAAATGTAACAGTAGTAATAGAGTTTTATAATGAGAAAAAAAGATATATCAACGGTGTTGTTACAAAAATAACCCAGGCAGGTAATGAGGTAATCCATACAACATATTTTATGGAAATAAAACCGTGGCTATGGGAGCTGACATTAACATCAGATTCAAGAATTTACCAGGAAAAAACAGTCTTGGAAATAATAAAGTCAATTTTCCAGGAAATGGGATTAACTGATTTTAAAGATCAAACGACACAATCTTATAAAGCAAAAGTGTATTGTGTACAGTACCAGGAGACGGCTTTTAATTTTGTAAACAGGCTGATGGAAGAAGAAGGCATTTTTTATTTTTTTGAACATACTGAAAGCTCCCACACGCTTATTCTTGCTGATGATAAAGATGCTCATAAATCATGTCCCGGTTTAACCGAAGCTAAAATGCAGACGACCAGTTTTGTAAATGATGAGGTGATTGTATCCGCTTGCCTTGAGCAGCAGTTAACATCTAATCAATACGCAGTTGAAGATTATAATTTTGAAATGCCTTCAACCGACCTGCTGTCATCTGCAAAATCGGAGAATGGCAATACTTACCGGGTTTACGAATACCCTGCAAGATATATGGAGGCCTCCGATGGGGAGGAGATTAGCAAAAAACGCCTGGATTCCTGCTTGTGGAATAAAAAAATTCTTAAAGGAGAAAGCCTTTGCCGGGCTTTTATTGCCGGAAATAAATTCAAACTGAGCTATCACGGCCGGTCAGATATCAATAGTGAATATGTTATTTATAATCTGACCATTTCTGCCGACCAGGAAAAATACTCAAATGAATACCAGGCATTTCCTTCAGATGTGCAATTCCGTGTTATGCCTGTTACACCCAAGCCGAGAATCAACGGGACTCAGACCGCTCTTGTAACAGGTAAAAGCGGTGAAGAATTATGGACGGATAAATACGGCCGTATTAAAGTTCAATTTTACTGGGATCAAAAAGGGAAAAAGGATGAAAACAGTTCCTGCTGGATAAGAGTTGCACAAATCTGGGCAGGGAAAAGCTGGGGGGCATTATTTACACCCAGGATCGGCATGGAAGTGGTCGTAAGTTTTTTTGAGGGTGATCCTGACAGGCCATTGATAACAGGCTGCGTTTATAATGCCGCACAGACACTGCCTTATGCCTTACCTACCAATCAAAACAAAAGCACCATTCTTTCACGATCAACCAAGAACGGCAGTGCAGGAAATGAAATAAGATATGAAGATACTAAAGGCAGCGAAGAATTTTTTATGCATGCACAGAAAGATATGAATATTGTTGTAGAAAACGAGCGTACTTCCACAATCAAAGAAAGCAATGAAACTTTACTTGTGCAAAAAGGAGACAGAATCGTTAAAGTTGAAAAGGGTAAAGAAACACATGAAGTTCAGGATACCCGTTCGGTAACAGTTACAGGAAATGAGGCGCATACGGACAAAGCCGACTTTACGCATAAAGTAACTGGAAATTATTCTCTAAATATTGACGGCAATCTTACAATTACCGTGAAAGGTTCAATAAGTATAAAATCAGATATGGATATATCTTCAAAAGCAGGTAAGTCACTTTCCACAGAGGCAGGCACTTCAATTTCAAATAAAGCCGGAACTACTTTTGATAATAAAGCTTCTGTTTCAATGACTAATGACGGGGGTGTAAATCTAACCGACAAAGCTTCTGCAATGGTTAAATTAGATGCCGGAGCAATGCTTGAAGCTAAAGGCGGAATAATAAAGCTTAATTGATTCTCCCCCGCTCTTTCAAATTATAGATAACTCACATCCTGAACAAAATCAGGTTTTGTAATGCAAAATTTACCGCTCCATCCTGTTCCGGTTGCACAGAATGTACAGCCCTGGGGCGCGGCTGTTGCCGATGCAGTTGGTAACACTTACACGGCTCAAACAGATCAAGGTAATAACGTTAATGTTTGGCGTCCGGATATTGGGGTGCCAAGAGATCATAGATACTGGTGTCACGGCCATGCCACTTTAAGTTACTGGCTCCATAATTATTCAATATACAGCGGAAATGATATGGAGACTGTATTAGCGGATGAATGGTTCCGGGTAGATAAAAAACCGGATGTTGGCGATATTATAGTTTTTCGTGCCAGAAGAACAACTGCTGATTATAACGCGGGTACAATTCTACACACCGCACGAATCGAAGTGTCAAATAAATCATGGGGATCACGAACTGCAATAAGATTAAGCAGCAAAAACGGGCCACAGCGGATAAGATTTGACCTGACACCGGAACAAGTTTTAAATGATTATAGAGAGACACGCTGGTTCCAAACTGAAGTAACCTGCTGTTCAACCGAAAGAACAAATAAACAATACTACCGGCGGAGAAACGGAGCAGTTGGCGTTGGCGCTTTTCTGGGCTTGGGTTATGACTATCTGCATTAAAATAACTTTCTCGTTTATTTATGCGATTGAACACGAATAATAAATACTAATATTATGCCTGAACAAGTTTTACACCAAAGCGAATCTGTATTCCGGAATGAAGAAAAAACAATTTTTGCTAAATATAATTTTGTAAACGGTAAACCTCATGGTGAATCCATTGCACAAAATGCAGAGGGTGAGCTTATACAAAAAGCTAACTTTGTTGATGGAAAACTACATGGGGATTTAATGTTATATGACAAAGGGAAACTTAAATGCAAAATGCCATTCAAAGATGGTCAGAATGAAGGTTTAGCCGAGCACTATGGCGAGGATGGTAAAATTATAGGAACAGAATTTTATAAAGGCGGGAAGAAAAACGGCCCTAGCGAGTGGAATTCGGTTAAAGGAGAAAAATTATACACTGAAAATTACCTAAATGGAAAGCTTCATGGGGAAAAAATAGAATATTCCCCGGCGGGAATAATTACAAAAAAAAGTAATTATGAAAATGGTGAGCTGATACAAACGCATGAAGAGATGATTAAAAATAGTCTTAAAAGTTATCTTTTAAAATTTTATAAAAAAATTTTTGCTTCAAAAATGTAGAATAATTTTTAGGTTACAACGGGCCTGGCAATTTCGTCCAACATATTCAAAGTGCTTGCAGGTAAGATTATTAGCAATTTATTAATATAATTAATGGATTAAATGGCACAACAAGTTTGTATGGGGGCAATGTTGCAATGCAGTTTCGGTGCAGCGCCGGCTACATTAATGGTACTTCCTTCCAATAGAGTATTAACAGGGACACCCGATGCAAATATTATGGACAGCAAACCGATGGTAAATATTTTGCCTTTTGGAATGTGCAGCTCGCCTGCAAATCCTACCGTTGCCGCAGCCACTGCGGCTGCGATGGGGGTTCTGACACCTATGCCTTGCATTCCCAATACACCTGCGCCATGGATCCCCGGGGCTCCGACAGTATTACTGGCGAATATGCCTACGTTGAATAGTACCAGTAAGTGCATGTGCATGTGGGGCGGAGTGATACAAATTGTCAATCCAGGGGAGTTTACTGTAATGACGCCGTAATAATATTCTTAATATCGAACAAATAAAACCGCAAAACTTCTTGCCAATTATCTGTTTAAAAAGGCAGTACACTGTTTGGTTAAAGTTTTGCTTTTCTATTTATAACATCTAAGATTCATGTTTCAGATTATAATCAACCCAGGCATTATTTTTTTTTATTATTAAGGAGAAATGTTCAAAATAATGAAGATAAAACATATTCAAGTATTAAGTAGATAATCTCTGATCTATCCGGATTAAGAGCAATTGACATATAAAATACTTTGATTTCTGTAATATTATTAAAATTCTTTTTCCATTTGCTAAAGATTTCTCATATCATTTAAAACCAGTCATATATGTATAAATCTTATGAAATGTTTATACGAAGAAAAAGACTGTAAATGAAATTACTAAAATTCAAACCCGGAGATATAATTTTAGTATTCGATGATAGTGAAGTGGAGCATTCATTAATCTGGGTAGATGGAGTAAAACCAATAGTAGACAGTGGAGAGGGAAATAAGTATAGCGGTGTTAGCAGACGATCGTTAAAAGCATTTAAAGGAATAGACGAAGAACCGCCTAAAGTTTGGAGAAGCAACGACAGTAAACTTGCTGAAAATGCTGCCAAGTTTGCGATTAAATGGGCAACCAGTTCTGATGAAAAGTGGATATGGGAGGAGTATGAAAAAACAAATAAAAAAGTTCAACTACGCACTCCTTATAGTCAGGATAAATTAGTCAAAGCAACAGAAGCAGAAAAAAATGAATGGAATGAAGAAGTCTTTCTTTCCACTTTGCAAAAAACCTGGCGTGGCGTTAATGATAAGAACTTAAGTTCTACCGGCGTAAGTTGCGCGATGTTTATTGTATACTGCTATCAGGCAGCAATATTGGAGCCCTTCATTGGTGAACTTAAAGAATATTGGTCAGATCTAAAAAATAAAAAGGATGCAATCAAATTATTAAATAAGCAGCCTGAATTGAGAAAAAAACTTATTATAAAAACATTGGAACCTGTATTAAAGGTTCAGGATAAAATTCCACAAGCATTTAAAGTTAATGCAAAACTAACCGATGTGGATAAATTATTAGATAGCTTAAAGCAGGATAAAACATTCAAACAGGTGGGAAAAGTAATAACTGATAATAACGATAGTCCTAATCAAGCAAAAATTATTGATAAAGAATCTCCTGAATTAGGTAAAATAAAATTAAAAACTTTAATAGATATTTGCCGTAAGCATAAGGAACTGTGGGAAAATAAAGAAGTAACAAGCTTAGATGAAAAAGAATTTAATTTATCAAATGATGATTCAGATGAAGATGTAATTGATGAAGAATAATGTAAAATATATAGATATTAAAGTAAGAAGTTTATTTTAAGAAAAATTATTCAAGGAATATAACATGCCCTGGAGTATCACATTGATGTGGGCTGAAAGAGCCGTGTCTTATGTTGATAATATTATGAAGGTGGGTTCTTCAAACAGGTGGCATGATGTTGTGCATACCGGGATAAGATTTAAAACTCAAAACTATGAAGCTGTGCAAAAACAATTAAGTGAACAAATTTCCAAACAAAGAGAAATGTTAAAGGGTGGAGGCTGGTTTTACAAAATGGCAAATGCGGTTGAGCAAACGGGAATGGGGAATTGCATGGAAAGATCTGTTCTGGCCTTTAGATACCTGGAGACTGTAGGGAGAGAAAAAGGGGTTGCATATTTTTCTATAAAAAGTGAAAATCCTCCGGGAATAGACCATGCTTTTGTGGTGCTCGGTCTGGATGAAAAACCGGCAAAGCAAGAATCTTTCAAATTCGGCACAGAAACCCCAAGCTGGGGGCTTACTGCTGTTGTTTGCGACCCCTGGTATCATGAATGGTTTAATTCAAGTGTTGAATGGAAACGGAAAGGTAAACATATTCTTCAATCTACCTCTAAAAATAAACTTAATGATGAGACTAAGATAATTTTAACGTTGATCCATTATGTCTAATTTTTTGAGTTGACAGGAACATATGTCTGACGAACAAATATTATACTGCGAATCAAGGTTTGGAAGCGATGGGGAAATAACCAGGCAGATGGAATTCTTTGGTTATTCCGCTATGGATAGTGGAGGGAAAAAAATATTCTGGCAGATAGTTGCAAAAAATCATCTTTTAGAAACATATCAATATGTAGTTCCTGGTACTGAGCAGGTACCGGTTACTGAAGAATCATTATTAGAGGAAGAAGAACGAAGACAAAAAAGAGCTGAAGAATATGAACGTAATCTTGCGCTATCTATTCAAGAATTAAAAGATTATAATATTAAGCGAATTTACATGATGGAAAGTTATTCGGAACATAGAACCTGCAGCGTTTTGGATGCTTTGCCATTCGTAAAAAAAAGATGCATTTTCCCCGAAATTTCTGGCCATATGGTTGAGGTTAGATATGAATCGACATTTGCAAATTATAAAGCAGTACATTTTACCAGTTCAACTGTAGGGCTTTACACAAGTGCAATGGGGGACTGCATTGGTGTAATGTTCTTTATCGGTAAAATAGGTAGAGGCAATCCGTTTACACATGGTTCAATGGCACATCTCCCCGGCGGCAACTCCAGCGGATTAAACTGGCGGGAAATGGTTTTTAATTTAACTCCAACCCAACTTAGAGAAGCGCTTCAAGTAGAAGTTTTGTATGCCCAGGCTTTAATTTGCCTTACCCCGGCAAGATTAGCAGGGAGTGCCACTGTAATGAATTTAATAAAAAACGAAATTCTTCCACTCGGATTCAATTTCCCACAAATTATGATTTATATAGGTGATATACCGGGATTTGCCATAAATAAAAGCGGCTGTTTTGGAATAATGGAATAAGCCAATTCACATGTTCATGAAATAATAAACATTTATAGATAATGGGCAGAACCATTCAAAATATTATTTTCGGTTATGATGAAAATACTAAAGAATTTATGAAAGGCGGACTTTGCGCTGCATTAACATGTAAATGGCTTGAATTGTGTAATGAAAATAAATTTATGCCATTTCGAAAAGAGGTTGGGGAGGAAGGGGTCAGGATTGCATATGGCCCTTACGATGATGAAGAAGCATACCTTTCTCAGAATGACTTTATTGAAATACTAACTGACTTATTTGATGAAGAATACCCGTCATATAAGTATACGAATTATGAAATTTTAAGGGTTGTGGGGAAATAGCTTAATATCTTTAGTAATTCTAATTATTTAAACATCATTTAATTATGATTGCCGTAAACCGTAATGGAATAATGCCTGAAATGGGATTGGCAGTATACAGAGGCACTGAAATTCCGGAGATAGGCGCAATTACAGATAAAAACTCATTAAGCCTGAGTACTGATATTCATTTCGGGATAAATAAAAACATGAACCCTGTTACCACGGAACCGGGCTGCCCGGCATTAACAGATTTTCTTAAAATACTCGGGCCGAGAGCTATTGATATTGCGAACAGAGGCGGCAGAGTGGCAGAAAATACCTGGTACTACTTCCTTTTTAAGTGGATGAATCAATATCCTGAAAAGGCTAAAGAACCGGAGGTAAAAATAATGAAAACAACAGTTAACAAAAACTTCGGAGATCGGATTCTGGAATGGAATCAAAATCAAACGCCAAAATCTTTAGTTTACCACCCGGGGTCCTTTCTTGGAGGTACAGATATTTCAAATAAGCAAAAATATAAAATAGGTGGAACTTCAAAAATGGACTATGAAGATCCTATGCAATTCGGTACCCGCTGGTCAAAAGCCGAGCTCTATTTAGCATTAAAGGAATATCATAATAATATTCATTTTCATCTGGACGGTATGGGAGATATTTATAATATCTTAGTAAAATTCGGTAACTATAACTATAATGTTACATCCAGAGAATTAAGATTTGTTTTCAGGTTTTGGCAGGAATTTATTGGGAAGGTCCATTTTTATAACGGTTATGATCAAGACTTCAATGTTGTTGAAGTTGAATGTCCGTGGAAAGATGATGGGAGTTTTACACTCACAAGAATATTTAATTAAGAAATAGTTTTATTTATACTTCTTAGTACCGGGATATCCCGGTCACTCTTACTAACAAAATTATATTTAAATAATTAACAACTAAAATTATGAGAAACATTTCATCTTTTTATGGCGACTACTGTGTTGTCGGCAGGGGATGGGCCGGTGATATAAATGAAATTGATGACCCCCAGGCAGAGATTCCCTGGTATGTTTTAGATACATCTCACAATCATGATCCGGGAAATTCATATTACATAGATATTCAAAGCGGCGTTGCCGCAGATATGGTTACTGATTATTCAAAAGAAATATCTCAAGATAAAATTCCCGATAATAAATTCCTTGTAACTATATTAGAATTTTTGCCTTATTCCTGTTTTGAAGAAGGTACATGGACAATAAAAAATGCTTTAAGAACTACTAAGAAAAATCCGGGTTGGATTGTTGTGCTTTCACGCGGAGATATCATAAATCTTGCATTTACCAGGATGCAGGAACTTGGACTGGACCCGGTTATTGAACCTTATACGCAAAAGAAACATTTCCCCGGCTGGTATGTAAAAAGGATGTCCCCTGACTATGATATTCTGGATACGGATATTATAACAGAAGAGGATAACATGAGCCGACTTTATGCTTACCTGGGTGATGAATAAA